>SCPP01000315.1_pt1 | contig 23788 bp, 41 predicted proteins | sample 6106811 | NCBI WGS metagenome assembly SCPP01 (sample SAMN10720449, study PRJNA508395) | human gut metagenome | isolation source: Participant 2 stool, 15 month | host: Homo sapiens | collected 2018
GATGGACATAGTGATGAATTAGATATGTGTTAAACATATACACAAGAGCCGTAATATAGCTTATTTTTGAAAGTATAAGTTCTGATGGTAAATTCTAAGAATAAAGCATAAAAGGGCTGTATGGAGCAAATACAGCGTTATAAGCGTTATCCTCAAAATACGGTAAATTGAGGGACAAGAAAAAGTTGAGTATCGTCTAATTCCATGGTGATGTGGTTATTACTTATAAAATGAGTGATGAGCAAAATAGGAGGAAACAGGATGGTACAGGAGAAATTGAGAGCGGTATTTTATGCCAGAGTTTCTACTGCTGAGGAGGAACAGCTAAAAGCATTACCAAAACAGGTTGAGGAGTGCAAAGATGTTATTGCTTCTAAAGGCTGGAAGTTGGTAGATGGTTATGTGGATGAGGGGAAGAGTGGAACTAAAACAGATGGTAGAAAGGCATATAAAAAACTTTTAGAAGATATGCAACAGGATAAATTTGAAATAGTTGTTGTAAAATCTCAGGATAGGCTACAACGAAATACTTTTGACTGGTATAGGTTTACAGATTTGTTAAATAAGAATGGGAAACAGCTTTTTCTTTACATAGATAATAAATTCTATGAACCATCAGAGGATGCTCTTATAACTGGAATTAAAGCTATATTGGCTGAGGAATATTCCAGAGATCTTAGTAAAAACTTAATAATGCGAATAAACGAAGAATAGAGAAGCAAAAGCCGGAGGAGCTGTCTCTGCTATGGGAAATAGCCAGATGTATGGGTATAGGATAATAGATGGAAAGTGGGTTATAGAACCAGACGAGGCTAAGGTAGTAAAGAAAATGTATGAGCTATATTTGGAATTAGGGAGCATAAAAAAGGTAAGAGATGCTATGAATGAGCAAGGATACAGAAATAAGGTTGGAAAATTGTTTACTGATGAGGGTGTTGGGAGAATTCTCAAGAATGAAAAACATAAAGGCTGGGTTATCCTTAATAAATACCATAGGAATTTTGAAACTAAAAAAATTGATGAATTTCCTGAAAAGAGTGGGTTATAGTGAAAGACGATCACGAACCTATTGTATCGGAAGAATTATGGGATAAGGTGAATGATACTATCAAAAGCCATTTGAATAAAGGGCATGAGAAAGCAAAAGGAAAGAAATTTGGGAACGATCCTCTTAGTGGCAAAATATTTTGCTCATGTTGCGGAAAAGTGCTATACAAGCATACATCAATAGGATCTTACAGATCGGCAAGTGGAAAAAGGGTAAAGACTTATAAATTATTATCATCAGTGGTATTGTAGCAGTAAGATAGCCAGAGGAGAGATGGCTTGCAGTGAACCTGCCACTATATCAGGAGTACAAATCAATAAATACTTGGTAGAATTGGCTGATTGTTTTTTGGATTATAGCACAATTGAATATAGTAAGAATCTTTTGAAAAAGCGTTCTATAGATTGGTTAAAAAATTTAAAAATTCAATTATCAGTCTCTAATGATAACAAAAGTATAGAAGAAGAAATACTAAAATTAGAAAATAAAAAAGGAAAATTGATTGATCTTTATACAGATGAGTTAATTACAAAAGAAGAATTCATGGTAAAATCAAACGAACTGGAAACAAATCTGGAAAAAAAGAAAGCTCTCTTAGTACCTGTAGAGCATAATCCTGATATTGAGGCTATAGAAGATACCATAAAAAATATAGATGCTGAGATAGAGTCTTTATTTGATGATGAAGCTATGGTAATGGAGAAAAAATCCAGTTTATTACAGAGCATATCAAAAAGGTTGTTGTCTTTGGTAATAGAGATGTGTTTATTGTGTTGGATAGTATGGCTGGAGCGTTTCTGTTTTTAGATAAAGAAGATTCAAGGATTGAAATAGTGCCTATGGAAGAGTATAATGCAAGTGAACTGAGTGAGGTAGGTATAACAGAAAAAAGACTTTGTACCATTTGATAGGGAAAGTATGCCGCTCCCCCATGTGTGAGAGTGTCTTCACCCACATGGTTAAGGAAGCCGGTTTGGCAGATCGATTTCTGATCGACTCAGCTGCGACCAGCACAGAGGAAATAGGAAATCCGGTTCATTGGGAACGGTAAACAAACTAAAAGAGGTTGGGATTCCGTTAGTCCCCAGGGCAAAAGCAGATCCAAACAGCAGATTATGATAAATTTGACTATATCATAGGTATGGACACAGCAAATATACGCAATCTCAACCGGATGTTAAAAGGAGATCCAAAGGGAAAGATATACAAGCTCCTTTCCTTTGCAGGTTCAGGAAGAGATATTGCAGATCCGTGGTATACGGGTAATTTTGATGAAACGTATTTAGATATAATGGAAGGCTGCAAGGGATTTCTGAAATATCTGAAAGACAACAGAGAAATTGTTTGAGTTTTTACGCTGTATTGTATCCTGCACCTTGGCTTCCATCAATCAGTGGATAAGGGAAAACGTGTATCCCTTATCTGCTGATGGCAGCATACTGCAAAATGCGGAAACCCAGGAGAAATTGAAAGACGAAGAGAGCACTGCAAAATCATCAGATTCAGGTGATTGAGCAGTGCTCTCTTTTATAAAATTCAGATAGAGAAAATACCAAACATTCCGCAGTGATTACTCTTCCAATGCTTTGAGCGCCTTCTTAAACTGGAAGAAGAACAGCACAGCAGTGAAGCTGACTGCAAAGAAATCAGCGATCGGCTCTGCCAGATATACGGCAGTAGTCGGATCGGAAGGCATAAACTTAGGAACCAGATAGATCAGAGGCAGCAGCAGGATGAACTTACGCATAACTGCGACCAGGATGGAAGCCTTTGCATTGCCGATAGCAGTGAAGGTCATCTGGCAGGCCATCTGGATGCCGAAGAGGAACATACAGGCCATATAGATCCGCAGTGCATGCTTGGTAAAGTCGATCAGAGCCGGGTCTGAGGTGAACATGGCGGCAAATGCCTGAGGAGCAAGCATGACGCCCAGCCACAGCAGGGATGCATAGGATAAGCTCAAGGCGAGAAGCAGCTTATAGGCTGAGCGTACGCGCCCAGTGAGCTTTGCGCCGTAGTTGTAGCTGATGATGGGCTGTGCGCCCTGGCCCAGACCCTGTAAGGGCAGCATGGCAAACTGCATGACGCTGGTTAAGATGGTCATAGCGCCGACTGCGATGTCGCCGCCGTACTTTAACAGGGAGGAGTTAAAGCATACGGAGATTACGCTTTCACTGGACTGCATGATAAAGGTGGACAGTCCCAGCGCAAGGCTTGGCATGATAATGGAACGGGTAAGCTTTAAATTGGAAGCTTTGATCTTTAAGAAGGTCTTTTTTCCGAAGAGGAAGGCCAGCACCCAGGTACAGGATAATGCCTGTGATAAGATAGTTGCCAGAGCCGCGCCGCTACCCCATTCAAATACAAAAACGAAAATCGGATCCAGGATAATATTTGCTGCCGCACCGATCATAACGGAGAGCATGCCTGTTTTTCGCAAAGCCCTGGGCTGTGATAAATGCATTCATACCCAGTGTGAGCTGTACGAAAATAGTTCCCAGAGCGTAGATATTCATATAGGCTACGCCGTATTCTACGGTATTTTCACTGGCGCCGAAAGCCAGAAGAAATTCACGGTTCCACATTAAAAGAACAGCGGTAAGAACAGTGGAGATAATCAGCTGAACGGTAAAGCAGTTGCCCAGTGTTTTTCAGCCGCCTGTTTATCGCCCTGTCCCATAAAGATCGAGGCTCTGGGAGCGCCGCCGTTTCCAACCAGAGCAGCGAATGCGGACACGATCATAATAAGGGGCATGCAGACACCTACTCCTGTAAGGGCCAGAGCGCCGTTTTCAGGAATGTGTCCTATGTAAATGCGGTCTATGATGTTGTAAAGCATGTTGATGATCTGAGCAGTAACAGTAGGAAGAGCCAGCTTTAAAAGAAGCTTTCCCACAGGCTCTTTTGCCAGAAAATCTTTGTTGTCATTCATGTGTACTCCTGCCTTTCATAGCATTTTTTGCGTTTTCCATGAGCCGTTTTGAAAGAATCTGGTAGCAGGCAAACTCTTCTTTGGAAAATCCCTGAAACAGATATCCTCTGTATTCATCCATAAGCGTATCTACATCAGCAGTAATGGAGTGTGAGGCGGGCAGCAGAGCCAGGTGGATCCGGCGTCTGTCATGGAGATCCGGGATTCTCTTTAAGAGCCCTTTCTGTATCAGGCTTTCCACAGCCTGGGAGACATTTCCTTTTGAGAGCATCCGAAGCTCCGTGATGTCGGCCGCAGTATCTTTCCCCGGATTATTGTGGAGAAATGTGATGACATTTGCCTCGATCAGAGTCAGTCCATAGGTTTCAGAGAGCTGTTTTAGCAGGCTGTCCTGAAACTTCATGGCAGCCCGGATACCTAAAAGAAAATCAGTGTTTGAGGTCATTGGATCCTCCTTTTACATAAAAGGTTCTAAATAAAAGGTTTTAAAAGAACTGTTCAGAAAAATAATTATACGCCCTACAGTCTATTTGTCAAGAGGGGGAAGACATGGTATAATAGAGCAAAACGCCAGGGCAGGGAGTGACAGACAGCGTATGCAGATATTAAACCAGGATATAAAGGACGGTTCATTTAAAAAGGCCTACCTTCTGTTTGGTGAAGAGGCATTTTGAAAATGAGCTATAAGAACCGTTTAAAGGATGCAGTGACAGCTGGAGATACCATGAACTTTAACCATTACGAGGGAAAGGAATGGATATAATGAGATTATCGGCATTGCAGATACCATGCCTTTTTGCAGAGCGCAGGCTGGTGCTAATAGAGGACAGCGGCTGGTTTAAGGGCGGAGCAGGAGGAGAGGAAATGAGCGCTTATATGGAGCATATTCCCGATACCACCTGTCTTGTGTTTGTGGAAACAGAGGTGGATAAGCGCAGCAAGCTTTTTAAAGCCGTGAAAAATACGGTTATACAGCGGAGCTTGGCCGTCAGGATGCGTCGCAGCTTGGCCGTTGGCTGCCGGCATCCTGTCAAAAATGGGAAAAGATCACCGGCGCACCATGGAGTTTTAAGCAAAACAGGGGATGATATGGAAAATATCAGCTCAGAGCTGGAAAAGCTGATCAGCTATACCCTGGGCCGTGATGTGATCACTGAGGAGGATGTGGAGGCTATCTGTACCACTCAGGTGAGCAACAAGATTTTTGACATGATTACGGCTATTGCCAACCGTCAGACGCGAAAGGCTATGGATCTTTATGAGGATCTGCTTACCTTAAAGGAGCCGCCTATGCGGATTTTATTTCTGATCGCAAGGCAGTTTAACCAGATCCTGCAGGTGAAGGAGCTGATGGGGCAGGGCATGGATAAGAGTACCATTGCTTCCAGGATGAAGCTTCAGCCCTTTGTGGCAGGAAAAATCATGCTGCAGGCAAAGACATTTTCAAGGGAACAGATCCTTTCCTATGTAAATCTTTGTGTGGATGCAGAGGAAAGCGTAAAGACAGGCCGCCTGACAGACCGTCTGGCAGTAGAACTTTTGATTGCAAAAACGTATTAAAGGAGGAAAATGGAATGGAAGAACTTCAGTTAGATGCGATTAGAAAACAGACAAAAGATGTTTTGAGGGAGCTTATGGAAAAGGCAGATCTGAAGCAGGGGCAGATTCTGGTTGTGGGCTGTTCCTCCAGTGAAATCGGGAGCTTTAAGATTGGCTCTCATTCCAGCGGAGAAATCGGACAGGCGGTTTATGAAGCTCTTTATGAGGAGCTAAAACCTGCGGGCATTTATCTGGCCGCCCAGTGCTGTGAGCATTTAAACCGGGCGCTTATATTAGAGGAGGAGGCCGCGTTAAAATACGGATATGAGCCTGTCAATGTGGTTCCTCAGCTAAAAGCAGGAGGCTCCTTTGCTACGGCGGCTTATCATACCCTGGAGCATCCGGCGGCAGTGGAGCATATCCGAGCTCATGCGGGAATCGATATCGGAGATACCCTGATCGGGATGCATTTAAAGGATGTGGCAGTTCCAGTGCGGATTTTAAACAGAGAAATTGGAGGCGCCCATGTAGTTTGTGCCAGAACACGCCCTAAGTTTATCGGCGGAGAAAGAGCACGTTATGATGAAAGGAAGCTGTAAGCAAAAAAATCCCTCCGGTGGGTTAATCCGGAGGGATTTTAAATATCTCTATAAAATTAAGCCAGAGTGTTAACAGCCTTGGTCACGCGGGACACCTTGCGGGCAGCATTGTTCTTGTGATATACGCCCTTAGTGCAGGCCTTGTCGATCTCTGTGATAGCAGCCTGTAATGCAGTCTGAGCAGCAACCTTATCTCCAGCAGCAACAGTAGCCTCTACCTTCTTGATCGCAGTCTTAACCTTGGATCTGATTGCCTTGTTTCTTGCAGCCTTAGTCTCGTTTACTAAGATTCTCTTCTTTGCAGATTTAATGTTAGCCAATGAAATACACCTCCGTTCGGTTTTCTCTTCTTAATCGTTGTGTTTTCCATCAAAGCCTGGACACGGACAGTTCAATGTAAACATACTATTACATTTTAGCGAATGATTTTGGGAATGTCAAGCGGAATTTGGTGTTTTTTTGAAGTTTTAGGGAATATTTTTGAAATGAGTGGAAAATAAGATGGATCGCAGTTTCTCTTTTGCGCCGTACCCGCAGCTGAGGGTGGATGGCCTTTGGAAATACTGCAAAATGTGGAAATTCAAATGGATCGAAGAAAAAGACAGGAGGCACAGGAATGGGAAGTTCCGAAAATAAGCAGGCTGCAGCCACATTTTCCTTTCAGATACGCACAGATCTGGCTCTGGAAGATAAAGAAAGTTTTGAAGGTGATGGGGGTGAGATCCCAGGGGTTGTATTAAAGGAAAGAACCAGAAAAGAAGGTGCGGTCAGAATGACAGAAGTGAAGATACTGAATGCTCAGGGAGCCAGAGCGATGGGAAAGCCGGAAGGAACGTATCTAACGCTGGAAGCAGATGAGCTGCAGACGCCGGATGAGGATTGTCACAGTAGAGTGGTGGATGAACTGGCCATGCAGTTGAATGAGCTGATGAAACGGGCAGGATGGGAGAAAAAGGAAAATCCGTCCCTGCTGGTGGTCGGCCTTGGAAACCAATCCGTAACCCCGGATTCTTTAGGACCCCGAACCGTGGGAAATCTCAGAGTGACCGGCCATCTTCTTGCGGACAGGACAGAGAAGAAACAGCCCTATCCATGCCTTTGCGCCATTGCTCCAGGCGTTATGGCCCAGACGGGGATGGAAACGGCTCAGATTCTGCATGGGATCATAGGAGAGACATCACCTGATCTGGTGATTGCCATTGACGCATTGGCAGCACGCAGCGTCCGCCGCCTGTGCACAACCATACAGCTTACAGATACGGGAATCCATCCGGGTTCCGGAGTAGGCAATCATCGTCACAGTCTCACAAAAGAGAGCCTGGGAGTACCGGTGATCGCTATTGAGTGCCGACGGTGGTGGGGCGGCTGCAATTGTGCAGGATACGATTTCAGCCCTTCTTGCGGTTTTGGAGGAAAATGAATGCGCAAAAGGCACAGGATCGTGGATACGCCAGATGGACACAGAGGGCAGTATGAACTGATCCGGGAGCTTCTGGAGCCGGAATTTGGGCTCTATTGACGCCGCCGGATATTGACCAGTCTGTTCAGCAGCTAAGTTTTACCATTTCGGAAGGTATTCACCGGGCTGTGTTTGAGCTGTGATTCCGGCGGCAGATGCTGTCATTTTTTCCTTTGTTTTGGCATACCATAGGATACAGCACTTTGGCAAGGTGTAAAAAGGACAGGCGGGACCGGGTATGGGGATGAAAAGGAATGGAAGGAGAGGGCCGGTGAGGATATGTCTCATGGGCCTTGCGGCTGCGGGAACCGTATGGGGAGCCGCCTATATGATAAAACAGCAGAGCCGTCCTTACGGCGGTTCCCTGGGAGCAGCAGGTTCGGATGGCCGGGGAAGAACTGGCAGCGCTTCTGTGGCATCAGGCTGCGCCTTATGAGATGACGGGGAAAAATTCCAGGAACATAACGGAGCAGGACGGCAGTAATACGGATCAGGCTGTAAAGATCGCCTGGGAAGATGCAGACCCTGTTTTCAGGAATCATATGCAGGCACGTTTATTTTACAGGGAGCACCAGTATCTTGACCGGTACGGAGATGAAACAACAGGGGAGAAGCAGCATGAAGAAAGAAAAAAGGCCTCGCAGGGGAGCATGGCTCACGGCTTAGAGGAAAGCCCCGCAGAAAGCTTCGGGGAAGCTTCGGGGAAGTGTTAGAGGAAACCGCAGCCAGTGTTTCAGGCTCTGCCCTTTCCCTGGCAGGAAGCCTTCCTCTGCCGGTAACAGGAACACTTTATCAGCTTCAGCAGCTGGAGGATTTTGACTTTCTCATGAAGCATTTTTACAGCGTACATACCTCTACCACAGCAGGCCGCGATCTGTTTAACGGTCCGGCACTTTTAAGCCATGATGTGACATTAGATAAAGAAGGGGAAGGGCCGCAGATCCTTATTTACCATACCCATTCTCAGGAGGCCTTTAAGGATTCCGGCCCTCAGGGGCGGACCATTGTGGAAGTGGGAGATTATCTGGCAGAACTTTTGACGCAGAAGGGCTACCGGGTTTACCATGACACGTCGGTTTATGATCTGCAAAGTGGCGTTCTGGATCGGAGTAAGGCCTATAATTATGCACTGGAAGGCGTAAACCATATCCTGCAGCAGAATCCTTCCATTCAGGTAGTTCTGGATCTTCACAGGGATGGCGTTTCGGAAAATCTCCACATGGTTTCCGACATCAATGGAAAGCCCACGGCGCAGATCATGTTTTTTAAAGGCCTCAGCCGTACGCCGGAGGGAAAATTGCCTATCTTTCCAATCCTTATCTGGCAGAAAACCTTGCATTCAGCCTGAAAATGCAGCTGGGAGCACAGGCGTATTTTCCAGGATTTGCCAGAAAGATCTATTTAAAGGGACTGCGCTATAATCTCCACCTGCGGCCTAAGTCTGCTCTTATTGAAGCGGGGGCTCAGACGAATACATTTGAAGAGGTAAAAAACGCCATGGAGCCCCTGGCACAACTTTTGGATATGGTGTTGCAAGGAGTGAAAAAAAGGTATAATGGCAGATATATTTTAATTTGAAAGAAGACGAGGATAAAGAATGGCAACGATTGATCAGAGTAAAATACGAAATTTTTGTATTATCGCACATATAGATCACGGCAAGTCCACCCTGGCTGACCGTATTATTGAAAAAACAGGGCTTTTAACAAGCAGAGAGATGCAGGAGCAGATCCTGGACAACATGGACCTGGAGCGGGAGAGAGGCATTACCATCAAATCTCAGGCAGTGCGTACCGTATATAAGGCAAAGGACGGGGAGGAATATATTTTTAACTTGATCGATACACCGGGACACGTGGACTTTAATTATGAGGTATCCCGAAGCCTGGCAGCCTGCGACGGAGCCATCCTGGTAGTGGATGCGTCCCAGGGCATTGAGGCTCAGACGCTGGCAAATGTCTATCTGGCTCTGGATCATGATCTGGACGTATTTCCGGTTATCAATAAAATCGATCTTCCAAGCGCCGACCCGGATCATGTGGAGGCGGAGATAGAGGATGTGATTGGTCTGAGGCTCACGATGCGCCCGTATTTCCGCGAAAACAGGACTGAATATCGAAGATGTTCTGGAGGCCATTGCACAAGATCCCGTCTCCCAAGGGAGATCCCGATGCACCGCTTCAGGCACTGATCTTTGATTCTATTTATGATTCTTACAAAGGTGTAATTATTTTCTGCCGTGTGATGGAAGGCACGGTAAAGAAGGGAACCCGTGTGCGGATGATGGCCACGGGGGCAGAGGAAGAGGTAGTAGAGGTCGGCTACTTCGGCGCAGGCCAGTTTATTACCTGCGACGAGCTCAGCGCGGGAATGGTAGGCTATATTACCGCCAGTATCAAAAATGTCCGCGATACCCGTGTGGGCGATACGGTTACAGATGCCGTCCGTCCCTGTGAAAGCCCCCTTCCGGGCTATAAAAAGGTAACGCCTATGGTTTACTGCGGACTTTATCCTGCAGACGGTGCCAAATACAATGACTTAAGAGACGCCCTAAAAGCTTCAGTTAAATGATGCTTCGCTTTTCTATGAACCGGAGACCTCTGTGGCTCTTGGCTTTGGCTTCCGCTGCGGTTTTTCCTTGGCCTGCTTCACCTGGAAATTATTCAGGAGCGCTTAGAGAGGAATATAACCTGGATCTTGTGACAACGGCTCCGGGCGTAGTATACCGGGTATATAAGACGAATGGTGAGATGATCGAGCTTACCAATCCATCCAATCTGCCGGATCCCAGTGAAATTGAATACATGGAGGAGCCTATTGTAAGCGCGGAGATCATGGTAACGACCGAATATGTGGGCTCCATTATGACTTTGTGCCAGGAGCGCCGGGGCGTATATCTGGGAATGGAATACATTGAAACCACCCGTGCCCTTTTAAAATACGAGCTTCCCTTAAATGAGATCATCTATGACTTCTTCGATGCCTTAAAGTCGCGGTCCAGAGGATATGCCTCCTTTGATTATGAGTTAAAGGGCTATGAACGGTCTGAGCTTGTGAAGCTGGATATTCTGGTAAACAGAGAGGAAGTGGACGCTCTTTCCTTTATTGTACATTCTGCCTCGGCCTATGAAAAGGGACGCAGGATGTGCGAAAAATTAAAAGGAGGAGATTCCGCGCCACTTGTTTGAAATCCCCATTCAGGCAGCCATCGGTGGAAAGATAATTGCCAGAGAGACGGTAAAGGCAGTCCGTAAGGACGTGCTTACAAAGTGCTACGGCGGCGATATTTCACGAAAGAGAAAGCTTCTTGAAAAGCAGAAGGAAGGCAAAAAGCGGATGCGCCAGATTGGAAATGTAGAGATTCCGCAGAAGGCGTTTATGAGCGTTCTGAAGCTGGATGAAGAGTAAGAGAAAAAGCGAGACAGTCACCCTATGATAAATGCAAATAAAAATACCATTGAGCTGTATATCCATATCCCGTTTTGCGTGAAAAAGTGTTTTTACTGCGATTTTCTCTCCTTTCGGGCTCTGGCTGCAGACCATGAGGCTTATGTGGATCAGCTGGTAAGAGAAATCCGGGCCAGAGGAGCCTTCTGCAGTGAGCTTACGGTATCCACGGTTTTTATCGGCGGCGGTACCCCTACGGTTATGGAACCGGAACTGATCCGGCGGATCATGGAGGCCGTAAAGGAAAACTTTACATTGGAGCCGGATGCGGAGATTACGATCGAGGCCAATCCGGGTACTCTTTTATACAACAAGCTTCCTGTGTACCATGACTGTGGCATCAACCGCGTAAGCATCGGCCTTCAGTCGGCAGATAATCAGGAGCTTAAAAACCTGGGCCGGGTTCATTCTTTTGAGGAGTTTTTAAAGAGCTATCAGAGCGCAAGAATGTCTGGCTTTACCAATATAAGCGTGGATCTTATGAGCGGGATCCCTGGCCAGACGCTTGAATCGTGGAAAAATACCTTAAAAAAGGTAACGATGCTCAAACCGGAGCATATTTCCGCATACAGCCTGATCATAGAGCAGGGAACGCCCTTCTGGGAACAGTATGGGCCGGGAATGGGCGGCTGCCGGAGAGAAATGTCCTTCCTCTTCCGGATGAAGATACGGAAAACAGGATTTACCATCTTACAAGGGATTTTCTGGGAGAGATGGGCTATCAGCGCTATGAGATTTCAAACTATGCAAAGCCTGGAAAGGAATGCCGCCACAATATAGGCTACTGGACAGAGGTGTCCTATCTGGGACTGGGCCTGGGGGCATCTTCTTATATGGACGGCTGCCGCTTTTCCAATGAAAAGGATCTGAGGCGTTATCTGGCCCTGGATCTGGAGCATGACTGTGGGGAAGGTCTGAGAGAACTGGCTGGGCCGGTGGAGCAGCTTTCAAGAGAGGCCCGTATGGAAGAATTTATGTTTCTGGGCCTTCGGATGACGAGAGGGTATCGGAAATGGATTTCGTAAGACTGTTCGGGTGAAAATGGAAACGGTCTATGGAGCGGTGATCGAACGGCTTATGGCCAATGGTCTGCTGAAAAAAGAAGGAGTATGGCTGTCACTTACAGAATGGGGCATGGATGTGAGCAATTTCGTACTCAGCGAATTTTTTGTTGTCTTAGAAGGGAGCATATGTATGGGGAAATATATCATGGCTCTGGATGCGGGGACTACCAGCAGCCGCTGTATCCTGTTTGATCAGAACGGGGAGGTCTGCAGCCTTGCTCAGAAGGAATTTACCCAGTATTTTCCAAAACCCGGCTGGGTGGAGCATGACGCCAATGAAATCTGGTCGACTCAGCTGGGAGTGGCAGTGGAAGCTATGTCAAAGATTGGCGCCTCGGCTGGCGATATTGCTGCTATTGGCATCACCAACCAGAGGGAGACAGCCATTGTATGGGATAAGGCTACCGGAGAGCCCATTGGTCCGGCAATCGTGTGGCAGTGCCGTCGGACTGCGGCTTATTGCGACGAATTAAAGGCAAAGGACTGACAGAACTGATACGCCAAAAGACCGGTCTGGTCATTGATGCCTATTTCTCTGCTACCAAGCTGAAATGGATCCTGGATCATGTGCCCGGAGCCAGAGAGAGGGCCGGGCGGGGAGAACTGCTTTTTGGAACCGTGGAAACCTGGCTTATCTGGAAGCTTACAAAGGGAGCCGTTCATGTGACCGATTACTCAACGCTTCCAGGACCATGCTGTTTAATATCAATACGCTTACCTGGGATAAAGAAATCCTGGAGCTTTTTGACATACCGGAACAGATGCTACCAAAGCCAAAGCCCTCCAGCTGTATTTACGGCATGACAGACCGGCAGTTTTTTGGAGATCCGATTCCGATAGGAGGCGCGGCGGGAGATCAGCAGGCCGCTCTTTTCGGCCAGACCTGTTTTGAGCCGGGCGATGCGAAAAATACATACGGCACAGGCTGCTTTCTCCTTATGAATACAGGAGACCGGCCGGTATTTTCAAAGAGCGGCCTTGTGACAACGATCGCGTGGGGCTGGAGGGAAATGTAACCTATGCGTTGGAGGGGTCTATTTTTGCTGCTGGAGCAGCGATCCAGTGGCTGAGGGATGAGCTGAGGCTGATCGGATCAGCGGCAGATTCAGAATATATGGCCGAAAAGGTAAAGGATACCAATGGCTGTTATGTGGTGCCGGCTTTTACGGGTCTGGGAGCACCGCATTGGGATGCCTATGCCAGAGGCGCCATTCTGGGCCTTACCCGCGGGGTGAATCGGTATCATATTATCCGCGCGACTCTGATTCCCTTTGTTACCAGACCAATGATGTGCTGGAAGCCATGAAGATGGATCTGGGACAGGAGGTGAAACGGCTGAAGGCAGACGGAGGGGCCAGCGCCAACAACTATCTGCTGCAGACTCAGGCAGATTTAACCGGCGTCCAGGTAGACCGCCCGGCCTGTGTGGAAACAACCGCCATGGGAGCTGCCTATCTGGCAGGTCTTGCAGTGGGATTCTGGAAAAATAAGGAAGAGATCGCCAGAGGATGGAAAGCGGACCGCAGCTTCTTCCCAAAGATTGAAGAGGAAGTCCGGTGCAGGATGCTTAAGGGCTGGCAGAAGGCGGTACGCTGTTCCTATGGCTGGGCAAAAGACGGGATTTAAGAAGTTCAGATAAAAAATTCCAGTAAAAATACAGCTGTGCAGGCTGCAAGGGATACATGAAAAAGACTTTTTCCCTTCCAGGCCAGCAGGACGGCCACGGCCAGAGCTGCGGCTCCGCCTGCCGCAGAGCGGGTGGCATAGAGGATGGCCGGAAAGGTCATGACGGAGAGCGTCACATAGGGAACATAATATAAAAAAGAACGAAGAAAGGTATTTTTGATTTCTTTTCGTATCAGTGTGAGCGGCAGCAGTCGGATCAGATAGGTCACTGCTGCCATTACTGCTATATAGACATAAATATTCCGATTCATTTAAGCTTCCTCCTTTACAGGGCAGATCAGGGCGGCTCCTCCGGCGATAACAAAGGTCAAAAGGATGATCTTAAATCCGGATGAAATGGTATTTAATACCGGGATCAGGGTAAATACAAAGCTGGCTGTCATGGAGAGCAGGACCACAGCCCGAAGGATCCTGTTTTCTCTTGCCGGAGGTACGATGATCGCCAGAAACATTCCATAGAGGGCCACGCCCAGGGCATTTAAAAGCCGTTCCGGAAGCAGACTGCCGGAGAGCGCGCCTAAAAGCGTTCCTAAAGTCCAGCCCGGCACAGCGGCGCTCATCAGCCCGTAGCTGTAAAAGGGGCTTAAGGTTCCAGGATGACAGACCGACACGCCGAAAATTTCATCCGTCACCCCATAGGCCATGAGAAAACGATGGAATAAAGGCATCTTATGATCCAGCTTCTGGGAAAGGGAGCAGGACATAAGGCAGTAGCGCAGGTTGATCACAAGCTGCACCGCGGCCATTTCCAGATAAGAGGAGCCGGCGGTTATGATGCCAAGGCCGGCAAACTGGCCGGCGCTTGTAAGATTGGTAAGGGAGATAAGCACAGACTGGAAAACAGAGGCCGGAGCTTACCGCCATGATGCCGAAGGTAAAGGATACAGCCAGATAACCGAGGCCGATAGGGATGCCGTGGATCAATCCGGAATAAAAGGACGTTTCTGCTGATTCATACTCCTGTTCCCTCCCTTATATCGATTTCAGAGGATATCCCGGTTGACGGTCTGATAAAACAGGCGCCGGATTTCCTTTGGATCCTTTGTTTGTCCCAGAATCCACATGGTCTTTGTCACTGCTGCCTCCAGAGTCATGTCATAGGCTTCCAGCAGGCCGAATTCCTGCTTGATATTTTTGCCTACCTCATATACGGACATATTGCTGCCCTCATTTGTGACCTGTGTGGTCATGATTACCGTTTTTCCCAGGCTGGTCCAGCGTCCCACGGCCCGATGGTAATCTCCTCCGTCATAGGAGGGAAGGCCGCCTACGCCGAAGGATTCAATGATAACAGCGTCATAGTGTTCTGCCATATAGTCAAGAAGGGAGGCGTCCATGGAAGGAATCAGCTTTAAAAGCCCCACATTGGGATTTAAATGGCAAAAACTGCACCGGCTCTTTAAAAGCCCTTGTCATCCAGATAAAAAAGGATATGCTCCTCCTGGATCGTGGCAATATAGGGAAAATTGATACTGGAAAAGGCGTTGTAGCTCTTGGTGCGCTCCTTTCCGCGGGTGCCTGCGATCACCTTGCCGTCGAATACGATATTGACCCCATGTGCGTTTGGGTGAGAGGCGAAGCGAAGGCTGTCCGCAAGATTGGTTCTGGCGTCTGTGTTTTCCATATCGATAGGCTTTTGGTCCGGTGATCACAATGGGCTTTGCAGAATTGCGGATCAGATAGGAAAGGGCAGCGGCCGTGTAAGCCATGGTGTCTGTACCGTGGGTGATCACAAAGCCGTCATAATCTTTGTAATGTTCCTCAATGGCCTTTTCAATGGTAAGCCAGTGGGAGGGCTGTATGTTAGTGCTGTCAATATTTAATACCTGGATCGAATCAATGCTGCAGAACGTCCGGCTGTCCGGGACAAAGGAAAGGATTTCTTCTGAGGAAAGAAGGGGCATTAACCCATGGGACGTACGTTTGCAGGCAATGGTGCCTCCAGTGCCAAGAAGCAGGATGCGTTTCATAAAATATAAATCTCCTTATCAATAACCGGCCGGCCTTTAAAGCCCAAACCGGAGAGTCTGTCTGTATTCTAACGATTCTCTTACGATTTGTCAATTTTTTCATTCCCTTATTTGAATATGACAGTAAATATGATACAATAAAGATATCTTTCCTCAAAAGCGGGTACAGCCGGCTATAATGGGGAATCATATCCGTGCGGAGTGTACAGACAGCTTTCCGGCACGGCTGCAGAAAGGAGGAAAAGCAGATGACCTTATTTTGGATTACGGCATTTATCGTGCTTACAGCGGCAGAGGCGCTTACCGTTTCCCTTACCTGTATCTGGTTTGCAGGGGGAGCGCTTGCGGGGCTTTTGGTTCAGGTTCTGGGAGGCAGCGTGAAGCTGCAGCTGGCTTTGTTTGCAGCCGTTTCCTTTGCGCTGCTCCTTCTGGTGCGGCCTCTGGCGGCAGGAATCCTAAAGCCGAAGGAGACACGGACCAACACAGACGGGCTCATTGGCAGAAAAGTGGTGGTTAAGGAGACCATCGACAACGTCCGGGGAACAGGAAGCGTATCCTTAGCCGGAGAAACCTGGCTGGCACGTTCGCTCCATGAGAACCGGATCCTTACGCCTGGCACAGCCGCTGTGATCCGGGAGATCCGGGGCGCGAAACTATTTGTAGAACAGGAAAATGAATAAGGAGGGATTTTATGTTAGGTATGATAGGAGGTTTTATGGCGTTTATTATTGTTGCAGTTGTAATTCTGGTGATTCTTTCATCCTGTATCCGCATTGTTCCTCAGGCACAGGCCCTGGTAGTGGAACGTCTGGGCGGTTATCTGGGAACCTACGGAGTGGGCGTCCATTTTCTGATCCCCTTTATTGACCGGGTGGCAAAGAAGGTAAACTTGAAAGAGCAGGTGGAGGACTTCCCGCCGCAGCCGGTGATCACAAAGGACAATGTTACCATGCAGATCGATACAGTGGTATTCTTCTACATTACCGATCCGAAAATGTATGCATATGGTGTGGAGCGTCCGATCCTTGCTATTGAGAACCTGACAGCTACTACTTTGAGAAATATTATTGGCGATCTGGAGTTAGATGAAACACTGACTTCCAGAGAAACCATCAATGCCAAGATGCAGGAATCCCTGGATCTGGCGACGGATCCCTGGGGTATCAAGGTTACCCGTGTGGAGCTTAAGAACATCATTCCCCCGGCAGCTATTCAGGAGGCCATGGAGAAGCAGATGAAGGCAGAACGTGAGCGCCGCGAAGCTATCTTAAAGGCAGAGGGCGAGAAGAAGTCCATGATCCTGGTAGCAGAGGGAAATAAGGAGTCTGCCGTTTTAAATGCAGAGGCTGAAAAAGAGGCGGCCATCCTTCGGGCAGAAGCAGAGAAGGAAAAGAAGATTAAAGAGGCTCAGGGACAGGCGGAGGCTATCCGTACCGTACAGAAGGCTACGGCAGAAGGAATCCGCTACATCCGGGAAGCGGGAGCCGATCAGACCGTGCTGCAGCTTAAGAGTCTGGAGGCCTTTGCGGCGGCTGCCAACGGCAGAGCCACCAAGATCATCATTCCTTCTGAAATCCAGGGAATTGCAGGTCTTGTAAAGTCAATTGCAGAGGTAGCAGGAGACGGAGCTGCTGAGAAGTAAGCAGATAAAGAGATAAAGTACCCGTCAACGAGGAGATAAACAAATGAGTGCGGAGCAAAAAGTCCAAAAGACAAAAGCAAATGGAATTACAGAGGGAAGTATTTTCGGACAGCTGCTGCTGTTTTTCTTCCCTATTTTATTCGGAACTTTTTCAGCAGCTTTATAATACGGCAGATGCTGTGGTAGTAGGCCGCTTTGTGGGAAAACAGGCTCTGGCGGCAGTAGGAGGAACCACCAGTACGCTGATCAATCTGATGGTGGGCTTCTTTGTGGGTCTGTCCAGCGGCGCTACTGTGGTCATCTCGCAGTATTACGGTGCAAAAAAGGCCGACAAGGTCCACTGGGCCGTACATACCTCAGTTGCTTTTTCGGTCATAGGAGGCGTTCTTTTATGGCAGTAGGACTTGTGGGGGCCAGATGGGCTCTCACAGCCATGCATACACCTGAGGACGTAATGGATCATGCAGTAACCTATATCAGGATCTATTTTCTGGGGATGGTTCCTAATCTTCTGTACAATATGGGAGCCGGCATTCTCCGTGCAGTGGGAGATTCCAGACGGCCGCTGTATTTACTCAAGGGAGCTGTTTTGTAAATATTATCCTGGATGTGGTTTTGTGGCAGTGCTCCGGATGGGAGTGGCCGGTGCTGCTCTGGCAACCATTTCTTCCCAGCTTTTTTCAGCGATCCTGGTAATTCTCTGCCTGACCCGCACACAGGATATGTATAAGGTGGAGTGGAGAAAAATCCGTATTGACAGCCGGATGCTGCAGAGGATCATACGCATCGGTATTCCGGCGGGAATGCAGTCTGTGATGTATAACATTTCTAACATTATTATCCAGGCCGGTGTAAATAATCTGGGAACAGACAATGTGACTGCCTGGGCAACCTACGGAAAGGTGGACGGCCTGTACTGGATGATGATCAATGCTCTGGGAATATCCGTTACTACCTTTGTTGGACAGAACTACGGAGCAAGGCGGATGGACCGGGTGAGAAAGGGAGCAGGCGCCTGTATGGTGATCGGCGTGGTGCTTACGGCCATTGTCTCGACAGCGCTGTATTTCTGGGGGTACCTGTTTATTGAGCTTTTTACCTCGGATCCTCAGGTACAGCTCATCAGCCAGAGCCTGATCCGTTTTATGGTTCCCACCTTTATTACCTATATCACCATTGAGATCCTTTCCGGTACCTTAAGAGGCGGGTGATGCCTGGATGCATTATTACCGGTGTAGGCGTGTGTCTGGTGCGTGTGATCTGGATTATTTTTGCACTGCCGCATTTCAATACCATTCTGGCAGCTGCCTTTTGTTATCCTATGACCTGGGCTTTAACCTCAGTAGCCTTTTGCGGTGTATTATTACTTTTTCAGCAGCCTAAAGAGGGTAAACTTAAAGAAAATTTTTTTAAAGCATCAGTATAAATAGGAAAATGGCGGAAAAACTTCCTGTATCAGTAAAAAAGCAAAAGCAGGAGGTTGGCTTATGACGTCAGGAGAGGTTATTTTCAATAATGTGGAGGAAATTGTGCACTTTGTGAATCAGGCGGAAAAGATCCGCTGGGATGTGGATGTCTGTCTGGGAAGCTGTATTGTGGATGGAAAATCCCTTTTGGGGGTTATGAGCTTCGGTACAGGCAAAAAACTTAAGATAGTGATCCACAACTAAAGAAGAAAGGGAAGCAGTGCCAATGATACAGGAAATCGGTGAAGGCAGGTTTAATCCTGCCTATATGAGAAAAAATCCGCAGGAGGATGATATCCTGCTTCATTATGAATACAATAAGGTAATGCTTATCAAGGAAGGGGACGGATACCGTCTCCCTGCTTTTAGGGATTTAAAGGGAGAGGAAGATGCTGTGGAAAGCGTTTCATACCTCTTTCTATTGATTCCAAAGGGTATTATCTGGCAGATACGTTTCAAATGCCGGAATTTGGCGGCTTTGTTATGGAGGGACTGCAGATCTTCCGCTCCTTTGAGCCCATGGAGGACGGCTTTGCGGGAATTACGGGGAGCCAGATTTACCGTTGGAGAGAGAGCCGCAGGTTTTGCGGCTGCTGCGGGAAAAATGGCTCCGGAGAGAAAGAGCGTTCCATGGTATGCTCTGCGTGCGGCCATACAGAATATCCCAAGATCAGTCCGGCAGTGATCGTGGCAATCCGGAATGGGGATCGGCTGCTTATGTCCAGGTATGCCAGGGAGCTTACCGTCATTATGCCTCTGATTGCAGGCTATCTGAAATCGGAGAGACCTTTGAGGACTGTGTGAAGCGGGAAGTAATGGAAGAGGTGGGACTGAAAGTCAAAAATATCCGTTACTATAAGAGTCAGCCATGGGCTTTTTCCGATACGGTGATGATCGGCTTTGTGGCAGATCTGGACGGAGACGATACCATACGGCTCCAGGAAGAGGAACTGTCGGAGGCCGGCTGGTTTACAAGGGAGGAGATCATAGAGTATCCGCCCTATATCAGCGTAGGCCATGAGATGATGAAAGCATTTAAGGATGGAAAAATCTAATGAAAGAAAAAAAGTACATATTATTTGATCTGGATGGCACTCTGACCGATCCGAAGGAAGGAATTACAAAGGCTGTCCAGTATTCTCTGGCACATTATGGCATAGAAGAAACAGATCTGGATATGCTCTGTCCCTTTATAGGTCCGCCTTTAAGGGATAGTTACATCAATTTTTACGGTTTTTCCCAGGAAAAGGCCACAGAGGCTATTTCCGTGTATCGTGAGTATTTCTGCCGGGAGGGCTGGGCGCAGAATAAGGTGTATCCGGGAATACCGGAGCTTTGGGAGCATTGAAAAATGCGGAAAGAAGCTGTATGTGGCGACCTCCGCCGGAGCCCTTTGCAGTTCAGATCTTAGAGCATTTTGGGCTGGCTGGATTTTTTGACGGCATCGGCGGTGCTGATCTGGAGGAAACCCGCGTGAGAAAAGGTGATGTGATTTCCTATGTAAGAGAGCGCTTTGGTCTTTTAAGGGATGAAACAGGCCGTGATCTGGCGCCAGATATCGTGATGGTGGGAGACAGGGAGCATGACATCATAGGAGCTGGGGAGCAGGGGCTGGAGAGCATTGGCGTGCTCTATGGTTACGGAAGCCGCAGGGAACTGGAAGAGAGTGAGGCGGCACGGATTGCAGAGTCGGTAGAAGCGCTGAGGGCAATTCTCCTTGGTGAAATGTTATAACTTCTGTTCATAATTGCCATTCCTATTATACATTTGACAAATAAAATAATGGTTGCTATGATAAAAACTAATATATGGCACAGGGAATTTTCAGACAAATCCTGCTTCTGGCAGGGATGGGAAATGACCGGCTGATATGGAGGAATAAGATATGATGGATGACAGAATCGTGTTGTCGCTTCTGGTAGACAATACGGCCGGCGTTCTGGCCCGTGTAGCAGGCCTGTTCAGCCGCCGGGGCTACAACATTGAGAGCCTGACCGTAGGCGTCACTGCAGATCCGAGATATTCCAGGATGACCGTTGTTTCTCTGGGAGACCAGACGGTTCTTGAGCAGATCAAGAACCAGCTGGACAAGCTGGAGGACGTAAGAGACATTAAGGAATTAAAGCCGGATCGTTCCGTATACAGAGAACTGATGATGGTTAAGGTAAGGGCAAGCGCTCAGGATCGCCAGGCCATCAGTGCGATTTCCAATATTTTCCGTGCAACCATCGTAGATGTGGGAAGGGATTCCCTGACGGTCATGCTGACAGGAGACCAGTCAAAGCTGGATGCCCTTATCAATCTGTTAGAGGATTACGAGATTCTGGAGCTGGCCCGTACCGGACTGACCGGACTGGAGCGGGGAAGCGAAGATATCCGATACCTGCCATAAAATACAACGTCTCAAGGAGGATATTTATATGTCAAAGATCTATTATCAGGAAGATTGTAATTTATCCATGCTGGATGGACAGACCATTGCCATCATCGGTTACGGCAGCCAGGGTCATGCCCATGCGCTGAACTTAAAGGAATCCGGGTGCAATGTGATCGTAGGCCTGTATGAGGGAAGCCGTTCCTGGAAGAGAGCCCAGGAGCAGGGCTTTGAGGTTTATACAGCGGCAGAGGCTGCAAAAAGGGCAGATGTGATCATGATCCTGATCAATGATGAGCTTCAGGCGGACATGTATAAGAAGGACATTGAGCCAAACTTAAAGGACGGCGCTATGCTGATGTTTGCCCACGGCTTTAATATCCACTTTGGCTGCATTAAGCCGCCTAAGAATGTAGACGTTACCATGATCGCTCCCAAGGCTCCGGGTCATACCGTGCGCAGTGAGTATCAGGCAGGTAAAGGAACTCCCTGTCTGGTGGCAGTAGAGCAGGACTACACAGGAAAAGCTTTAGACCGCGCTCTTGCATACGGCCTTGCCATCGGCGGTGCCAGAGCAGGACTTTTAGAGACTACCTTCCGCACAGAGACAGAGACAGACCTTTTCGGAGAACAGGCAGTCCTCTGCGGCGGCGTATGCGCTCTGATGCAGGCAGGCTTTGAAACTCTGGTAGAGGCAGGATATGATCCCAAGAACGCATACTTTGAGTGTATCCATGAGATGAAACTGATCGTAGATCTGATCTATCAGTCCGGATTTGCAGGAATGAGATACTCTATTTCCAATACGGCAGAGTATGGCGACTACATCACTGGACCGAAGATCATTACAGAAGATACAAAGAAGGCTATGAAGAAGATCCTCACAGATATTCAGGATGGAACATTTGCAAAAGACTTCCTGCTTGATATGTCTCCCGCAGGCCGTCAGGTTCACTTCAAGGCTATGAGAAAGCTGGCTTCCGAGCATCCGTCTGAGAAGGTAGGCGAAGAGATCAGAAAGCTTTACAGCTGGAACAATGAAGAAGATAAGCTGATCAACAACTAATAACGCATCAATTAGAAAACGGAGCAGATATCCCAAAAGAGGGAATCGTCAAACAGACGGCCTCTTTTGGGATTTTTTGGAATTTAAAGTGTTCACCCGCCTTTGAAGCCTTTCTGGCAACCGGAGGAACAGAGGAAGAATGTGTTGGGAGCAGAGTATGAGAGGATTGTAAATGAGGCAGTCATTGTTCAGATCCCGCAGAAAGAGCAGGAAACAGGAGTGAAGTTCTGGAATGCAAAGGAAGGCGATTTTGACGGAATTACAGAGGAAACTGATTTTTATCTTAATGAAGCGGGAGACCCCGTAGTGGTGTTTGCACCCTATGAGATTGCACCGGGAGCAGCGGGAACCGTGGAATTTGTGATCAAATAGCCCAAAATACAGCTGTCGGAAAACGTACATTTCTCCGGCAGCTGTTATGCTAATAAAGAAATTCCAGAAATGTTTTTAAAGCCATGGCCTGATTATTGGAATGGTAGGCAAAGCCGATGGTTCTTCGATGGATGGCATTTTTCAGAGGAACTTCCACTAAAGTTCCGTTGTCAAGCTTTTGTACCAGTTCCCGTATGACACAGGCTACACCCAGACCGATCTTTGCAAATTCGATCAGCAGATCCATAGTTGTAACCTCCAGAACCTGATGGGGAATAATGGAATATTCTTCCAGGTATTGATCCACATGGATCCGGGTCATGTTGCTCTGATCCAAAAGCATGATATTTCCCGTTTCAAAGATATCCGCATCCTTTCCTTCCCGCAGATAGAGATTTTCCAGGTAAGAAGGCGTAGTGACAAAGGTATCCTGAATATCCATAACGGGAATAAAGGTCAGATCCCTGTGAGAAGCCGGTTCTGCGATCAGGCCCAGATCCAGCTTGTGCTGTTCCAGGCCGGCGATGGTCTGAGCAGTAGACTGGCCTTCAATGGAAATCCTCATGTGTGGGTACTGGTCGATAAAAGTCTTCAGATAAGGAAGGAGCACATATTTACAAAGGGTATTGCTGACGCCGATGCGGAGATGGCCGATGTCAAACTCCTGGATCCGCTTTAATTCCTGTTCTCCTCTGGTCAGGGCCTCAAAGGCTTCCTTTGCATATTCAAAAAGGACCTGCCCTTCTGCTGTTAGCTGCACGCCTCTGGAGCTGCGGGTGAAAAGCGGGATACCGATGCTGTCTTCCAGCTTGCTGATGGCTTTGCTGATGGCAGGCTGGCTGATATAGAGTTCCTTGGCAGCTTTTGAAATGTTTCCTGCTTTGGCTACCTCGTAAAAGATTTTATACTGTGAAAGGTTCTGTTCCATGGTAAACACTCCTGTATAACATTTTTTCATATACACCATTCATATTATGTATTTTTTATTATAGCAACAGATATGATAGAATGTAAGCACAGATTAAAAACAGATGGGGCTAAATGAAACCCCCTGGTGAGGAGGATGAAGCAATGGGAATGACCATGACCCAGAAGATATTAGCCGCTCATGCGGGACTTGCAGA
>SCPP01000338.1_pt1:0-12500 | contig 23624 bp, 37 predicted proteins | sample 6106811 | NCBI WGS metagenome assembly SCPP01 (sample SAMN10720449, study PRJNA508395) | human gut metagenome | isolation source: Participant 2 stool, 15 month | host: Homo sapiens | collected 2018
GGAATGCGGGAGATGCGGAAGCACGTCGCCTGGTATACCGCCGGATATCCGGAATTCTGCGGCATTAAGAAATGATCAATTCGGTTGCGACACTGGAGGAGCTGACGGAGTTGGATCGGGACGAGACTATAAAATCCTACTAAAGAAATTTCAACCTGTTTACATGACATACGGACAATAAAGCAGTTGTCATCACAGCAAATTTTGAAAGAACAGAGAAAATCCGGATCTGGCCCCTCAGAAGATACCAGATCCGGATTTTGTGGTTTTGAGTGTTTAAAGAGTCATACGGTGTGCGAGATTGTTTGTCTCGGACTGTGCAAGACGGAACGCGGAAGCTTTGATTGTTCAAGGTGGTGATGAGCTGCTCTTTTGCTTTTTCCCAGTCTCCTTTCAGGCACGGTTCTACGATCGCCATGTGCTCCTTGAAGGTCGCCTCCAGACGGAAATTTGAAACATTTCCGGTCATATACCGGAAACGCTCATTCTGCGTCTGGATCGTATCATAGCTTCTGTTGATAAATTCATTCGGCAGGCGGACATGATCAACGCATGGAAGCGATAATCGAGGTCGTAGAAGGAATCCTTGTCCCGATAGATTTCTTTGTTAGGATCCCATTTTTTGAAAATATCATAGAATTCATTCAAAGCGGAGACGGAAAGATTTGCTCCGTAATGGGTCAGGACATACGGCTCATACATCATGCGGACTTCAAAGATCATATCAATGTCATTTAAGGTAAGAGGACGAACGAGGATTCCGCATTTCGGGCGGATTTCCAGAAGACCTTCCTGCTCGAGACGTCCAAGCGTCCCGCACCGGGTACGGCTCAGAGATAATTCAGTGGTAAGCTGTTCTTCATTCAAAAGTACCCGGCGCATACTGACAAGTGACGATCTTTGAACGGATCGTATTGTACGCCAGGGTTTTCAGGTTTATTTTAGGCATAATGGACTCCAGTTTTTCCTCAATAAAAATATATAGACTCATACTAACACAAAACAAAATCGTTTTCAAGCAGATGTCGACGGTTTTTGCTAAAAACGTCAATTGGCGATTTGCACAAGCCCAAAAGCTCGATTTTGTTGAAAAGTCAAAAGTGGTGCAAATTTCTAACACTTATTGACATTGGTGTAAAAAGTATTATAATCTGTTGTATACAACAAAGAATACAACAAATTTGATTTTGAAAAATTATATAGAAGGCAAAAATCGTAAAATTAAGGAGGAAACAATGATGAAAGCAATGTATATTGATGCACCGGGTCAGGTTTCTATTAAAGATGTAGAGATGCCGGTAAGAAGGTTTTAAGATCCCTACCGGAACATTCGCATATTTTGATTACCCGAGAATCCCGGGTCACGAGTTCTCCGCTGAGGTTATCGAGGCAGATGAGAACAACGCGTATGGCATCAAGCCGGGAATGATCGTAACCTGCAACCCGTACTTCAACTGCGGACACTGCTATTCCTGCGAGCACGGAATCGTAAACGCATGTATGGACAACCAGACAATGGGATGTCAGAGAGACGGTGCTTTCCAGGAGTACATCACAATGCCGATCGAGCGTGTGTATGACGGTAAGGGAATGGACGCTAAGACTCTTGCAGCAATCGAGCCGTTCTGCATCAGCTACCATGGCGTGAGCCGCGCAAACGTAAAGAAGGAGACAAAGTTCTCGTAGTCGGCGCCGGTACCATCGGTGTTCTCGCAGCGATTGCAGCAAAGCGAAGGGCGCTACTCGTATACATCTCCGATGTATCCGCAGGTAAGCTTGAAATGGCGAAGGACTTCGGTGTTGACGGAACCTTATTAAATGATTCTCCGGAAAACTTCGAGAAAGGTGTTGCTGAGATCACAAACGGCAACGGCTTTGATGTAACGATCGAGGCAGTTGGTCTTCCGTCCACATTCCAGAACTGTATCGATGCCTGCTGCTTCGGTGGACGCATGGTTCTGATCGGAGTCGGCAAGAAGAACCTTGACTTCAACTTCACACTGATCCAGAAGAAGGAATTAAATGTCTTCGGTTCCAGAAACGCATTAAAGAAGGACTTCTTAGAGCTGATCGATATCGTGAACGCAGGCATGGCACCGCTCCACAACATCATCACAAATACATATGCGTTTCATGATGCTGCAAAGGCATTCGATGACTTTGCGCACAACCAGGCAATATGTTAAAGGTTGTATTTGATTTTCCAAGATTTCCAAATAATCAAAATCATGAAGCTTTCCCCGGGAAACGGGGTGCGAGGTCTTCTGCCTGATGGGGATCGGGCAGAGGACCGGATAAATGTTTTTAAAACAAAACGGAGGAAACATTATGAAACTCAAAAAGTTATGGCATTAACCATGGCAGGTGCTATGGCACAACACTTACCGCTTGCGGAAGCAGTTCTTCCACAACAGAGACAACAAAGGCAGCTGAGACAACAGCAGCCGCAGCAGCAGATTACAGCAGCTGCAGCAGATAACGGTTCTTCCGATGCTGAGACAGTTCTTCAGGTCGCTTTCGAGAACTCCATTTCCGAGCCGGTTGGACAGGGCTGGGAGAAAGCTCAGGAGATCATCAAAGAAAAATCCGGCGGCAAGATGGCAATCGAGATCTACCCGGATTCCCAGCTTGGTGATAAGTCTTCCTGATCGACTCCATGCTTCTCGGCGAGAATGTCTGCACACTTGCAGACGGTGCTTTCTACGCTGACTACGGTGTACCGGATTTCGGTATCGTATTCGGACCGTTCCTGTTCGATTCCTGGGATCAGGTTTGGAAACTGGTTGATTCCGACTGGTACAAAGAGCAGTGTGGCAAAGCTTGAAGAAAAAGCTTAAAGATCATCGCTTCCAACTGGATCTACGGTGAGAGACATACTCTTACAAACGTTCCGGTCAACACAGTTGATGACTTAAAGGGATTAAAGATCCGTGTTCCGTCCAACGAGATCCAGTCAAGGGCTTCGATGTACTTGGCGCAACATCCACAGGTATGGCACTTGGTGATGTTTATCAGGCTCTTCAGACAAAGACCATCGACGGTGCTGAGAACCCGCTTGCAACTCTGTACGGCAGAAAGCTTCACGAGGTTGCTAAATACTCCTTGACGGACATGTAAAGAACTTCACAACATGGGTTGTATCCGCTGACTGGTTCAACAGCCTTCCGGAAGAGCAGCAGACATGGTTACTTGAGACAGCAGAAGAAGCTGGTGAGTACAACAACGAAGTACAGCAGGCTGCTGACGCTGAGTACCTTCAGAAGATGAAAGACGAAGGCGTAACTGTTGTTGAGCCGTCCGAGGAAGTTCTTGCCGGATTCAAGGAGAAAGCACAGCCGTTCTATGAGATGGGTGCTGACTTTGGCTGGAGCGATGGCCTCTATGACACAGTTAAAAAGGCTATGGGCGCTGAATAATCCATTTTGCAGTAAATGCATAAAGTAGCTGTTCCCGGCGGATTTATCCGCCGGGCAGTTTCCTGATAGGAGTCTGAAAATCTATGGAGAAGAAATAAAGCTTCAGCGATCCTGATGAATCTTGATATCGTTGTCGCTTCCATTATTCTTGCGATCCTGATCGTCCTGACATTCCTCGGCGTTGTATGGAGATATATCTTCAACGCACCATTTACATGGCTTGAGGAGGTTCAGACCTCATGTATGGTCTGGATCGTATTTGCAGGCGCAGGTGCAGCATTCCGCTCCGGCAACCATGTTGCGATCGAGATGATCGTCGACCTGATGCCGAAGAGCATGCAGAAGATCATGGAAATCTGATTTCCATCGTAGTTGTAGTTGTAATCGGATATCTGTTCATGCAGAGCATCGGTTTCATCCAGGTGTTCGTAAAGAGCGGACGTTCCACCAGTATGTTAAAAATTCCGTATTCCTGGGTATACGGTATCGCGATCGTATCCTATTTTGATATGATCATCAGCTATTTCTACGCCCTGTTCCGCGGCGTAAAATCTGAGGCAAAGGAGGCAGCAAGCAGAATGAGTAATGTGTTAATGTTATCTGCAATTGTGATGCTGGTCCTTCTTTTCTTAAAGGTTCCGGTATTCATCGCCGTCCTCGGCGGTTCCATGGTTTATTTCGTAATGAACCCGGGAATCAATACCGTTATCTTCGCCCAGCAGGCAATCATTGGTACTGAGAAAATTTCCCTTATGGCGATCCGTTCTTCGTTTGTGCCGGTATTTTCATGAACTATACCGGTGTTACAAAGAGGATTATGGATTTCTGTGAGGTTGTAACAGGACGTCTTCCTGGCGGTCTCGCACAGGTAAACGTAATTTTATCCACCGTTATGGGCGGACTTTGATCCAACATCGCCGATGCAGCGATGGAGTCTAAAATGATGGTTCGGAGATGACAAAGAAGGGCTTCTCTCTGGAGTTTTCCAGTGTTGTAACAGCCGCTTCCTCCATGATCACACCGCTGATTCCGCCGGGAATCGGACTGATCCTTTATGGATGTATTGCGAACGTGTCCATCGGTAAGCTGTTTATTTCCGGTCTTGGTGTCGGAGGTCTCCTCTGCGTTTCCATGATGATCCTTGTAGGCGTTGTCTCCAAGAAACGTGGATATGGTATCTTAACAACAGAGAAATTAACCTGGTCCAAGTTCTGACCGCTTTAAAAACCAGCAATTCTCCCGTTACTCCTCCCGATCATCATCATCGGCGGTATCCGTATCGGTATCTTCACAGCTACCGAGGCCGGAGCAGTTGCAATTCTTTACGCTGCATTTGGGAATTATCTACCATGAGATGCACGTCAAGGATATGATCCAGGGCTTAAAGGAGACTGTCTGCACGACTGCTTCCATCATGCTCATCGTATCCGCAGCGTCCGTATTCTCCTGGATCCTCACAAAGAGAGAATTCCGCAGGCGCTGACAGCATGGATGCTTGCAAACATCCACAGCAAATATGTATTCCTGATCGTTGTAAACATCTTCTTACTGATCGTAGGTATGTTCATCAAGGTAACGCTTCCATGATCATTCTGGTTCCGCTTCTTGCGCCGATCGCTGCACAATACGGAATCAACGAGATCCAGTTCGCAATGATCTACATCTTCAATAACGCCATCGGCGCATTATCACCGCCTATGGAACCCTGATGTTCGTAACCTGCTCTATTACAAAGTGTAAGACTGCGGCATTCATCAAAGAAGCAGTACCGTTCTACATCCTGCTTATTATCAACCTGATGCTCCTTACCTGGGTCGAGCCGTTTACCACATTCCTTGTAAATCTGTTCTATTAGGGTAAACTTGCTGCCAGATGGGGATCGCTATGATGCCCCGTCTGGCAGTTTTGATTTATATACCATGAATTCTTTATATGAAGAAAGGAAATTATTATGGAACGCTTAAATTATGATGTTCTCAAAAAATCTGGTTATGATGGATATGTATTAAAAGACGCACCGGAGAAAGTTCTTCAGTTCGGTGAGGGAAACTTCCTTCGTGCTTTCGTAGATTACTGGTTCGACCTTGCAAATGAGAAGGCAGGCTGGAACGGAAAATGCTGTCTGGTACAGCCGATCGCTCCAGGTCTTGCAAAGATGATCAACGAGCAGGAAGGTCTCTACACACTGTACCTACGCGGAAGCGAACGGACAGAAGGTAGACGCTAAGAGAGTGATCTCCAGCGTAAACCGCTGCTTAAATCCGTATGAGAAAGAGGATTACGAAGAAGATGATGGAGGTTGCTGCAAGCGACGACCTTGAGATCATCGTTTCCAACACAACAGAGGCCGGTATTCAGTATGATCCGTCCTGCAAACAGGATGACTGCCCGCCGTCAGCTTCCCGGCAAAATTAACTCAGGTTCTCTATCATCGTTACAAAGCAGGAAAGAAAGGTATCATCATGCTTGCCTGCGAACTGATCGACAACAACGGAAAAGAGCTCTTAAAGTGCGTAAACCAGTACATCGAGCAGTGGGGACTTGAGGACGGCTTCAAGAGTACGTAAATGAAGACTGCACATTCTGCGGTTCCTTAGTAGACCGTATCGTTCCGGGCCGTATCAAAGACGCAAACGAAGTTGCTGAGCTTGAGCAGAAGAACGGCTACGCTGACCCGCTTACAGATGTCGGCGAGGTATTCGGCGTCTGGGTCATCGAGGGCGATGAGAAGTTAAACGACATTCTTCCGTTCAAGAAAGCAGGACTTCTTGACAAAGTATTCGTAACACCGGATATGAGCCCGTACAAGAAGAGAAAAGTTAGAATCTTAAACGGCGCTCACACAGGTTTCGTACTCTGCGCTTACCTTGCGGGCGAGAACATCGTTCGTGACTGTATGCATGACGAGGTCATCAAGGGCTTCATGAACAAGATGCTCTACGATGAGGTTATCCGACACTTCCGCTTGACAAGAACGACTTAATGCAGTTCGCATCCGCAGTACAGGATCGTTTCAACAACCCGTTCGTTGACCATGAGTTAATGAGCATCTCCTTAAACTCCACATCTAAGTGGAAAGCAAGAAACATGCCGTCCTTCCTTGAGTACATCAAAGAGACCGGTAAGCTTCCGGAGTGCCTGACCATGTCCTTAGCGGCTTATATCGCATTCTACAGCAATGACATCCAGGCTCTGACAGACGCAGGTCTTGTTTGCAAGCGTCCGGCCGGCAACGAGTACACCGTAAGCGATGACAGATGGGCACTTGAGTTCTACTATGCGCATAAGGATGACTCCGCAGAGGCTCTTGTAAACGCAGTTCTCACTAACGAGAAGATGTGGGATCAGGATCTCACAAAGATCGCTGGTCTTGAGGAGAAGGTTGTCGCTGACCTTAAGAAGATTCGCACGGAAGGAGCAAAGGCTGCATTTGCAAGCTGCCTTTAATTAACATATGAAAGTAATTCAGATTTCCAGACTGGATAACGTAGCGGTCGCTCTTCACCCGATCAAAAGGGTGAGGAGGTCACTGCAGGCGGCATCACAGTCACAGCGCTTGAGGACATCCCACAGGGCCACAAGATCGCGTTAAAACCGATCAAAACGGTGAGAATATCGTCAAATACGGCTTAATCACGCGACAGCAGGCAGAGATGGAGTATACCTATACTCCGTCCCTCGACTTCGGAAAGTTGAGCCGGAGACCTTTATGGGTTTCCGCAGAAAAGACGGCCGCGCGGCGATCCGCAATGAGATCTGGATCATCCCGACCGTAGGCTGTGTCAATGATATCGCAAAGAAAATTGTCCGCGACAATCAGGATCTTGTGAAAGGCACCATTGACGGACTCTATACATTCCCGCATCCGTTCGGCTGCAGCCAGACAGGCGCAGATCATGCACAGACAAAAAGCTTCTTGCAGCCCTTGTCCGTCATCCGAACGCAGCCGCTGTTCTCGTATTAGGACTTGGCTGTGAGAACCTGACCCACGAGCAGTTCCTGGAAGAGCTTGGCGATTACGACCATGACCGTGTAAAATTCTGACCTGTCAGGAAGTGGATGATGAGTTTGAGGCAGGAAGAAAGCTTCTCGAGGAATGTTCCGCATACGCAGCGCAGTTTGAGAGGAGCCGATTCCGGTCAGTGAGCTTGTTGTCGGCATGAAGTGCGGAGGCTCCGACGGACTTTCCGGCATCACCGCAAACCCGACTGTCGGACGTTTCAGCGATATGATGGCAGCCAGAGGCGGTTCTACTGTGCTTACAGAGGTTCCGGAGATGTTCGGAGCGGAAGGTTTCTTAATGAACCGCTGTGTAAATAAAGAAGTATTCGACAAAGCCGTCAACATGATCAACGGCTTTAAGAACTACTTCATCAGCCACCACGAGGTCGTATACGACAACCCGAGCCCAGGAAACAAGCAGGGCGGTATCACCACCCTTGAGGATAAATCCTGCGGATGTGTCCAGAAGGGCGGTACAGCCCCGATCATGGACGTTATCGGCTACGGTGATCCTGTTGTTACAAAGGGACTTAATATGCTTTACGGACCGGGCAATGATCTGGTATCTGCAACAGCCATGACGGCTGCCGGAGCGCACATGATCCTGTTCACAACAGGTCGCGGAACACCGTTTGGTGCACCGGCTCCGACCTTAAAACTGGCGACAAACAGCCAGCTTGCGGAGAGAAAAAGGCTGGATCGACTTCGATGCCGGTCCGATCGCTGACGGCGAGACCATTGATGATGCTGCGAAGAGACTTCTGCAGCTTGTGATCGAGGTTGCCGGCGGAAAACAGACAAAAGCCGAGGAGAAAGGTTTCCGCGAGATCTCCATTTTTAAAGACGGTGTTGTGCTGTAATAACAGCTTCACAATTTTATGTTTCCCTTATAGAGACACCTGTTTCTGTTCAGAGATGGCCGGAGGCGGGTGTCTTTTGAGTAATAGGAAATTCCGAAGAATTCCCTGTTATATAAAAGGCACTCACGTGCCAATGATATGCACTCGCGCGAGGATGTAGATTGTCACAAGCGACCGCGCGGGGCGCGAGAATATGCCAGGGCACATTCATTTTATGGAGCGTCGAACAAGCTGCTTGCAGCAGGTTCTGTGTGGGGGCTGTGTGGATCGTCCTATATTAAAAGCCCCGGCAGTGTCCTGTGAGAGGCACTGCCGGGGGGTAAGAGTATGGGTATGACGATTGGAATCTGTAAAGTCTACATTTACCATGCTGGGGAAGGGCGGGACTAAATAATGTAATTATGAGGTGTGGTTCTCCGGAACGGTTTCAGTGTCTGGTGTGGACGGTATTGCTGAATCACCCGTGCCGGAACTTAAATCAAGTACCAGGTTCAGGTTCTGCGTCTGTGGGAGCTGCAGTTTGTTCATGATGTACAGCCGGGATCGTAAGTCCGCTGACATTGATGTTCCTGTTTACCTTTGCGTCATATGTCTGTGCCTTCAGAATATCCCGAAATCCACACCGGTGGCCTCAGACATAGTATCAAACACCTGCTGCATGACAGCAGCTGTATTTCCGGAGATCTCGCTGACTCCGCCGTTTGTGCCGTTTTGCACCGCCGGTTCCGTAGATATTGACCTTGTCGATAGAGGGACAATGGCTTCGCGATCTCTGCGGCCATCTGCGGCATGATGCCTACTAACATCTCGACGATAGCAGCGTTATTGTACTTCGCGTAAGCTTCCGCTTTTTTCTCCATACCTTCCGCCTCAGCAACGGCTTTTGCCTGGATCGCAGCCGCCTCCGCCTCCGCGGGCACGGATTCCGGCGGCTTCCTGCTCCGCCTGATATCTTGCGGCATCTGCCTTTGTACGCATGGCTTCCGCTTCTTTCTAACTCATATTTTCTGGCTTCCGCTTCGCGCTGGCGTTTTGCAAGCATCGCCGCCGCTTCCTGCTCGACCTTGTAGCGTTCCGCATCGGCTTTCTTGTTGACTTCCGCGTCTAACTGCTGCTGCTGTACGGCAACTTCCTGCTTCCGAAGCTCTGCTTCGCGCTCTGCCTTTGCGATCTGGGCATTCACGGTAGCTGTCTGGATCGTTTTTTCCTGTTCCTGCTTCTGGATCTCATAAGCAGCGTCTGCCTCCGCTTTTCGTGTCGGAGTGCTGAAGCTCCGACTTACGGATCTCCAGCTCATTATTTTCTCCGCGATCTCTGTCTCCGCAAGTACGCGGGCATCGTTGGCAGATTTGTTCGCTTCTGCCTGGGCGATAGCGATATCGCGGTCTGCCTGGGCTTTGCGATCGCGGCATCTTTCTTGATCTTTGAGGTATTGTCGGCACCAAGATCCCGGATCAATCCATTATCGTCAGTGACATTCTGGATATTACAGGACAGGATCTCGATTCCCAGCTTATCCATGTCCTTCGATGCCTTTAGCATAACCTGATCAGAGAAGGAATCCCTGTCGGTGTTGATCTCCTTTAAGGAGAGAGTACCGATGATCTCACGCATGTTTCCCTGAAGGGAATCTTGGAGATCCATGGTGATATCCTCGGGTTTCTTATTTAAGAAGTTTTTGCTGCCAGACGGATTCCTTCCTGAGATGGGGTAATCCGTACCTTGGCAACCTGCATCGACATTGACATTGATAAAGTCATTTGTCGGAACAGATTGTTCCGTCTTGATATCGACGGTCATCTGTCCGAGATACAAACGGTCCATCCGTTCAAAGAACGGGATCCGGATTCCGGAACGTCCGATGAGGATCTTTGCGTCATGCTTAAGACCGGAAATAATATAGGCCTGATCCGGCGGAGCTTTCCACATATCCACATGCGATGAGGACAAGGATCAGAATCAGAATGACTGCAATGGTGATAGGGATGATCAGATGATTCAAATTCATAGAAACTCCTTTCTGGACCTTGACTTTTGTTGCAAAATTCTCATGTGTGTAACAGAAAAGTTTGAGGAATTTCCTGTTACATATAAAGGCACATTCCTTTTGCTAAATTCACAGTATCAGAAAATATCAGAAAACACAATACATTAAAATAAGATGTAAGAATACGTAAGAGGAATGTAATTGTAATGCCATAAATTTGCCACACAGATTACACTTTTCTTAAAATTGAACACTGCAGGTTGATAGTGGAAAAGTTATGGTATATTGATAGATAGAAGAGGTGGATCGTGTCGAAATATAAAATGGGCTGCATTGGTTGCTTACTGTTATGTACCACTTGAAGATGTGGGAGTATTTTCGACTGAGATAAAGGGAGGGATCGCATGGATACCAGGATCTGGATGCAGAGTCGTTTTGGGAGAGTACAGAGGAACAGAATGGAAAAGAGAGTCCGCAGGAAAACGCTGGACATCTCTCAAAGACCAGTATGAAAACGGCAGAAATAAGCCGGTGGATCAAAGACAAGTCTCTGGCAGCAGACGTATGAGAATATCCTGGTTGGGATGGGAATGTGTGTGATCACGCTGAACTTTCTTCTATTAAATTATATCCTGCCTTCGATCGGTATTTTGATGATCTTTCTGGGACTACGGAGATTAAGGAAGACCGATGGTTTCGAAGTGCATATGGGCACTGGGATCAAACTGCTTCTTACGATATTTCTTCTGATCGTTGGAACATATATCGGCAGGGAAAGAATCGAAGCAGCAGAAGCTTGAAGATAGTTTCTATTCTCGTTGGAATCTTGCCGCTGCTAATTTTATCTGTTTCTTTTACGGTTTAACCATCGAATTAAAGAAACGTGGTGAAAAGGCAGAAAAACAATCTGATCCATCTGATCCTCTGGTATGCGCTTGTCGCGTGTCTCGCATATCGCTGGCGGAAATTATAATGATCTTATCATTGGACTTATTTTTCTGGCAAACTATATCCAGATCCTTATGGCGACCAGTCGTATGGCAGCACGCCTGGAAAAGTCGGATATATTCTGGAAGAATATCCGGCGGATCCCGAATGGAAAATGCGCGTGGGCTGCTGTTCTTGTGACGGCTGTAGGGATTTTGATCGGATATGGATTTTTGGGTTCGTACCGTATGAACTGGGCAGAGAAAGAGACGACGACAAATGCGGAGTGCGAGGAGATCCGACACATCTTTTGTCCCTTGATTTCCGGAAACGATACTGGATGATCTGAAGGAGGAAGATCTCTTGGAATGCCGGAATGCGAGACGGGTTCTTACTGAGACAAATGATTATCCGATCAATGATGGAGTGGAAGTTGCAGTTTCACAGGATGGCTATACGCAGTATTCGAGAGAATATGAAAAGAAGGAACTGAGACTCAGCGGGGTTGCCGTGGAACTGGAAAAGAAGGAACATGGAAGGTGATCCATCATTTCCGTTGGACAGAAGCTGTACGTTTCCGGGGACAGAGGCGTTGCAGCTCTTTCCTGCTTACCGGGAGAGCGGGAGCGCATGGATCGGACAGGGTGATCTGACTGGGCAGGTTTTCTATGACAGAAACGGAACATCGTATCAGGCGGAGTACGCGGTACTGGAAGACAGCACGTATGAAACGGAGAAAACTGGCCGTTTTATCAGAGCAGGGAATCGAGCAGCATTTTGCCGAGTTTCCATGCCTCATCGCGGCGAGAATTGCCGCGGATATGTCTTATAATATGGGAAATAATGAACCTGGGTGGTGGATCGATTCTTGGCTCAATTATGTACACCAGAAGATCATGCTCCAGTATCCGGTCATGACGGCAGCTCAGAACCGCAAAATGGCAGTTGGACCGATGATCCGGTGTTCATCACGGTGCAGGATGCACTGCAGGTATTACCGGAAGGGAGGTGTAGATGGCTGAGAAGATACGAAAGTTCATGAGATCAGAACGCGGTCGGGCGTTTGTAAATGCCATGTTCATTCTCGCGACCATGGTTAGGGGAAGCGGTATGATGTTTCTGGCAGATATTTTCTGGGTCGTCTGGCTACTTTTGTATCAGGAGAGTAAAACGAAAGCAGAGAGTAATATATGGATGCTTTGTTGTAGTAGGTGTCGTACTGTTTGGGATGAATTTGTATGGATGGTGGACGATAAGAAGATGATCGGAAGCGGCCAGAACCTGAAAATGGTTCTGGCTGAGAGGAAA
>SCPP01000338.1_pt1:17500-23624 | contig 23624 bp, 37 predicted proteins | sample 6106811 | NCBI WGS metagenome assembly SCPP01 (sample SAMN10720449, study PRJNA508395) | human gut metagenome | isolation source: Participant 2 stool, 15 month | host: Homo sapiens | collected 2018
TACCCTGGGGATAACAGGCTTATCACTCCCAAGAGTTCACATCGACGGAGTGGTTTGGCACCTCGATGTCGGCTCATCGCATCCTGGGGCTGAAGTAGGTCCCAAGGGTTGGGCTGTTCGCCCATTAAAGCGGTACGCGAGCTGGGTTCAGAACGTCGTGAGACAGTTCGGTCCCTATCCGGCGCAGGCGGAGGATATTTGATGAGGAGCTGTCCTTAGTACGAGAGGACCGGGATGGACGGACCGCTGGTGTACCGGTTGAGCTGCTTGCCAAAGCTCATGGCCGGGTAGCCAAGTCCGGAAGGGATAAACGCTGAAGGCATCTAAGCGTGAAGCCCCCCTCAAGATGAGATATCCCATTCGAAAGAAGTAAGCCCCCTTGAAGACGACGAGGTAGATAGGGCAGAGGTGGAAGTGCATGCATGGGCTGACTGTTACTAATCGGTCGAGGGCTTATCCAGGAAGGTCAAGTGAAGATTCGAAGGTTGATGATGTTCAATATGTGGTTTTGAAGGTATGTTGTGCACGAGTGGCTCAGTGGTGGAGTATCGCCTTGCCAAGGCGAGGGTCGCGGGTTCGAATGTCTACGCTCCGCTCCGGTCGTCGCAGGCGAACGTCCCCGGACGTTCTGCAACGTCTCGTGCTCTCAATAAGATGTGAAAAGAGGAGATGTCCGATGGATACCTCCTCTTTTTTCGCATTCGAAACCCTGCCGGGCTCGAACGGTTTGAAGTCTTGTCTTCGCTCGGACGTTCGCCTGCGACGTCTTGTGCTTTAAATAGTGCGGACGTATTGCTTTACAAGGGTTTCCGCGTTTTTTATCTCAGTCGAGAAGACTCTCACCTCTTTAGGTAGTGAGTAATAGCAAAAAGGCAGCAAAGCGAGATATCAGCAAGTATGAGTGCTATCTGGAATATCATATCGAACAGGGCGATAAACTCGATCATACGGGAATAGATGTGGAGTCGTCAGCAGAATCGTCAGCATCATCGACTATAAGGCAACGGTAAAAGGCATGAAGCGGTGCAGGCCATGACGCAAATTCGATGGCCCACGAAGGAGTCCTGATCGGTATGATCTTTGTTCGAGTGTCAAGGGCATCAGTCATCAGGGCGACAAATATACAAAACCGGAACATATAGATATGGGAGCGGATGTTCTGTATCAGACAGTGTTAAAACTGGATGAAAATGGATTTAAGTTTTACAGATGATCGAATGAAGGGCTGAGATAAATCAGAAGACCACTGAAGGGGATAATCCTGTTCAGTGGTCTTTTGCTCTAATAGGAAAGATAATGTTACGTTAAAGTGCGAAAGCTATGATTCCTATAGGCAAAAAGCCCCTCCGGGGCAGGATCGCACTGCGGCGGAATGGAATGATGTCGCAGGTGACCCGCACCTGGAAAGCTATTTCAGTAAAACGCTCATGTCGGGCCGGTGATCTTAAATGCGGCGCCAACCATTGTGGCAACACCGGCAGGAATTGCCTTCTCATCAAATAAGAGGGAAGCGTTGTGAAGAGCCAATTTTGATTCTGGGGTATCGTTGTGGGTACCAAGGCGGAAGATAGCACCCGGGATGTGCTCCAGATATCTTGCGAAATCTTCGGATCCCATGGACGGGGACGGAACCTGAAGAAGCTTGTCGTTTCCGAAGCTCTGTCACAGCCTCGCTGATCTCGTCCACAAAGGTGGTCTTCACTGATCGTCGGTCCAACGCCGAAAGTGTAGGAGACTTCTGCGTCTCCACCCATCGCCCGGCAGTTCAATAGCGAGCTGTTTCAGAATTTCAGCAACATGATTTCTTGTCTCATTGCTCTGGGTACGGACAGTTCCTTCAAAGTATGCCTCATTTGGAATAATATTTGCTGCGGTTCCAGCCTCGAGATGTCCGACAGTGACTACAACCGGATCGATTGCTGCTACACGTCTGGAAACGATGGTCTGGAGCTGTGTGATAATATGCGCAGCGATCACGACCGGATCAATCCCTTTCTGCGGATGTGCAGCATGACCGCCTTTACCGATCACCTTTACCTTGAAGGAATCAGATGCACCTAACATGGTGCCTTTTCTCACCGATGGAACCTGCAGGCATATCCGGCCATGTGTGGCAGGCGAGGATGAAATCGGGTTTCGGGTTTTCAAAGAGCACCATTTGCGATGGTCTTTGCGGCTCCTGTCATGACTTCTTCAGCTGGTTGGAAGATGAGTTTGATGGTTCCACAGAGGTCATTCTGGTATTCTTTTAATAATCTTGCTGCACCGATGAGGACGGTTGTGTGGAGATCGTGGCCGCAGGCGTGGCATTTGCCGGAAACTTCAGAAGAAAAGGGAAGTCCCGTGTTTTCTTGATCGGAAGTGCATCAATATCTGCACGGATCGCAAGGACAGGCCCCTCTTTTGCACCGTGGTTAAGGCCGATGACTCCTGTGGAATCTCCGTTCGGATGGTTTTCTATACCGGCATCATCGAGAACTTTTGATGAGTTTTGTTGTCTCAATTTCCTCAAAGGCTGTTTCAGGGTGACGGTGAATCTGGTGACGAATGTTTAAAAGATCTTCTTTATTCTGTTCGATTTTTTCAAGAAGTGTCATGGATTTACCTCCAAATGATAAAATTTAACCGAATCAAGCAAGTCCCTGCTTCAATTGCGAAAGCAATAAGCAGTGGGTGGAATTGCTTGTATCAGGAGGAGTGCAAGCTCTTTCTGATAAACTGCGGAGCAGTTATTTGGTTATGAGCAAGTAGCGAAGCGGATTGCGAATATCCGCTTGACAATGGATGCTGTTAAAAATCCGCCTGTCGGCATAACAGGCGGATTTCAAGGTTTATGGCTTATACAAGGTAGAAGAAGTAAACTGCAGCTGTGCAGATCACGAATGTAAAGATTGCATAAGGAAGGCCGGCTTTGTATAATCTTTAAATTTTAATCCGCCAATTTCATATACAAGAAGGTTTGGACCGGTACCAAATGGTGTGCAAGCAGCAGATGTTCCGATCGCTACGCACATTGCAAGTGCATGCGGGCTGATTCCGCAGGCTTCACCGATAATGATCGACATAGGTGTTAAGATCGCACAGAGGGAAGTTCCCATCATGAAGTTTGTTCCTACAACTGAGATCAAGGTTACTAAAGCAACAACTACGATCGGGTGCATGTTAGACATATATCCGGACATGGAGTCTACAAGGTACTGGGCTGCACCTGTGGAGGACATTGCGCTGCTTAATGTGAAGATTCCGGCTACCAGAAAGAAGGTGTTGACACTGAAGGACTTTACAGCATCCTCAGCGCTGATGCATCCGGTAATAACTACGAGGAAAGCACCGAGTGCGGCAGCTACATGCATTGCCAAAGCTTTGTTGCCATGCAGTAAACGATGAATAAGAAGATCAATGCAACGAATACCATTTTAGCAGGTTTACGCTCTGCAGTATCCGGGATATTGCTCTCATCAACTTCACGGACAGCGAGATCCTTGATGCCGAAGAACATTAACCAGATGAAGGAGATCAATGCGATCGGAAGACCGATACGGACGAATTCAAAGAATGTGAATCCTTCATAAGCGGATTCCTCGAGGAATCCCTGGACTACGATGTCCGCCGCCGCCGATCAGAGTGATCATACCGCCGAGGCTTGCGAAAAAGGCAAGTACAATGTAGATTTTTGATAAAGACACTTTGGATTTTTACCAACCGCGCTGGCGATCGGGATAAGGCAGCCAGTAGTACCGGTATCGTTTAAGAATGCAGAAAGAGCAGTAACGATAAGGGCAGTTCCGGCAATTACGCCTTTTCATTTGTACCTAAAAGATTGATGACTTTCTCAATGAAATCGGCGAGACCTGTCTTAAAGATTGCGCCGCCAACAACAAGGAGACTCATGAAGAAGATGACAGTTGTGTTGAAAACTGTGAGAACGCTTTCGAAGGTTCTACAACGTTAAAGACAGCCAGAATAACTGGAATGCCTGCACCAATGACGATTGGGCTGACCGGCTGCCAGATTAAAGAACGATCACTGCTAAGAACAATACCAGTGTCATAATGGCCTGTGCTGACATATTGATTCCTCCTCGGTAAAAGTAAAGCGATTAATCGTATTTACACTCATTGTTCTTGATATTCTGGATATTTTTATCCATATCATACTCAAAGAGTTTTACAACATCGAAGTCCGGGCGCTTGTTGTAGATGCCGCCATTTGCGAGAAATTCCTGCGGGCAATCTCTACTGCCTCTTTCTTTTCTGCTGTTTCAAGATATGGCAGGAAGTCTTCCGAACAACAATTACGCCGTCTGCGTCGCCGAGAATGATATCGCCAGGTTTTACTACTGTGCCGCCGCAGGAGATCGGAATCTGTACTGCACCCTTACTGGTACCAGTTACCATGCTGGTAATCGGGGAGAAACCGGTGCAAAATACCGGAAAGTTTCCTTTTAAGAGCAAGCTTGTCGGTTGCCGGTCCGTCGATAATGATACCTGCCATGCCACACTGCTGAGCCATGATTGCAACGAATTCGCCGACCCAGGCATATGTGGTCTCTGTTCCGCGGTCGATCACGAGAACAGATCCTTTTGTGCTTTCTGCATTGCGTAGTATAGAGAAGTGCTGTCACGCTCAAATCCCTGAATTGTATAAGCCGGTCCGCATACTTTCATCTCATCAGCGACCGGTTTGATTTCCATTTTCATGAATCCGCCAGTAATCTGATGTCCGATGTTTGCCGGTGATACTTCATAAAACGCTGTCTGATTTCTTCTGTGAATTCCATAAAGTCCCTCCTGTAAAAGGTTTGTATTTGTGTTTGTATTGTTCTGTTCGCGCGACCAGATTGATTGTCTTTATTATAACAATCTTACGAGAAGATTTGAAACGAAAAAAATTGGTTAGTTTATTAAAAATATTGATAATGAAGCGTAATAAAGGTATAATTTCAACAATGATATGAAAGTGAAAGATGTTTTTGGAAGACAATGAATGTGGAAGGTCTATATTGAGATATAAGGAAGCAAATTTGGATTATATGAGGGAAGATTGAGAATGAATATTGAGAATATCCAGTGCTTTATCAGTCTGGCAGAGTGTCTTAATTTTACAAGAGCGGCAGAGCGGGAACACATCACGCAAACTACTATGAGTCATAAGATCAGTGTTCTGGAAAAGAATTAGAGTTAAGCTGCTGTATCGGGATACGAAACAGGTTTTTCTTACAAATGCGGGAACAAGATTTTACAGTCAGGCAAAAGAGATAATAAAAATGTACCATCAGACGGTGGAAGAAATACAGAATGTTCAGAAGGACTCACAGTCTGAGTTAAAAATTGGAATCGGGATTTATGAACATGCCCTGCTTAGTAAATTTATGAACTCCTTTATGGAGAAAAATAAAGGGAAAGTTAAAATTACCTGTATGGAGGAACATACCCTCACACTGATCAAGATTTTCAGGACGGATTATTTGACGTTATCCTGTGTAATGATTCGTTTTCTCACAAGTTTTTAACGTCGGAACTCAGGAATATGGGCTCCATGATCATAGATGAAAGCCCGTATGTTCTGGTGCTACATAAGGATAGTCCTCTGGCAGCATATGATCCGGTGCCGCTGGATAAATTAAAACGCAGAACATGATTACGATGAAGTCTGTTCCTGAATCGGAGTTAAAGATTGAATTTAAGGGATTCTTTACCTTTAAAGATGCTGTCTATGTGAATTCCTGTAATTCAAAACTGGTGATGGCCAATGCCGGATTTGGGTTTACATGGCTCCCATCATATGCACTGGAATCCAGCTCGGGATACGACAATCCGCTATTCCGGAGATCGGACCCGCCATATAATTTAAGGAAGACATATCTTTATTACAAGAAGAACTCAGAGAATCCGATGGTGAAGAAGTTTGTTGAGAGTGTTCGGAAAATCGTGACAGGAAAAATAGGTAGGTGAGCTGCGAATGAATTGGGCAGATGGAAAAATACGGTGCTGCTGGGCAAATCCGAAAATGAACGGTATATCCGTTATCACGACGAGGAATGGGGCGTCCCGGTGCATGATGATTGGAAGCTATTTGAAATGCTGATCCTGAGTGCTTTCAGGCAGGACTGTCCTGGGAATGT
>SCPP01001653.1_pt1 | contig 23619 bp, 36 predicted proteins | sample 6106811 | NCBI WGS metagenome assembly SCPP01 (sample SAMN10720449, study PRJNA508395) | human gut metagenome | isolation source: Participant 2 stool, 15 month | host: Homo sapiens | collected 2018
AAATAGGATAATATTCGTTTGGGCTTAAAACTACCTCGCACCTAAAGATAATTGCAGCCATGCCCAATAAATTTTGCCATCTTCTGTCATACAGATTCCTCTAACTGCACATCAATTCTTCCACGCATCATTTCACATTAGAATCGCAGCAGAACTTGCGGCGTTCAGCGATTCTGCACGCCCCATCATAGGAATGGTAACGCGCATCACAAGCATTGATTGCGATTTTGCTCTGGCCGTTTCCCTCATTACCAATCAGCATCACCGTAGGTTTTGAAAAGTCTGTTTCCAAAATGCTTTGTGCCTGTTCGGAAGGAACTGCCGCAAACACAGCAAACGCTTTTTTTTAGCTCTTCATGGCAAAGATGTGTCTTTTCTATATAAAACGGCAAACGGAAAATCGCCCCATGCTGGCGCGTAGTGCTTTGGGGCTGTAATATCACAAGCAATCTCCCAAAACAATACACCACTGACTCCAACGCTTCTGCTGTACGTAAACAGAGCCCAAATTCGCAGGATCTTGTATTTGTTCTAGAGCAATATAGGTTCCCGACGCTTTCATATCAATCATACTGTGATGTTGCTCGAATTCTACATAAGCAAAATACACCTTGATTATGCTTTGTGGCAGAAAGCGCATCAGCCATGTTCTTCTATTAAGCGATACGAACGGCATTCCTGTATAATTTGAGTAATATAATCGTTATATTTTGTCTGGGCAGCCTCAGTAAAGTATGCAGAAATAATTTCAACATTGCTTAGCGCAGCATCTCTGCACAGTCTTGTTCTACCACAAACATACATACCTTTCACGGCGAAACGATGCTGAATCCACTAATTTTGCAGCCAATTTAATTTCTTCATTTTACGACTTTTGATGATTTCCAACATAACATAAAATCTCCGAAATTTGCGCCTCGAGGGAATCCCCCGAGCGCAACTATAGCTTTTTATAGGGCAGATTTTGCGGTTTCTACCAAAGCGGTAAAGCAGCAGGATCTGCAACCGCAATTTCAGCAAGCATTTTGCGGTTTAGACCAACATTTGCTTTTCAAACCATTCATAAAAGTAGAATAGTTCATGCCGTTCAATTGAGCAGCAGCAGAAATACGAGTAATCCATAGACGACGGAAATCTCTTTTCTTTGTTTACGGCCAATATATGCATAATTACGGACTTCATAACGGCTTGTTTTGCCATTTTAAAGTGTTTGCTTTTAGCACCCCAGTATCCTTTTGCAAGTTTCAAACTTTTTTCTTCTTTTGCGTGTTGCCAACGCACCTTTAATACGTGCCATTATCTATTACCTCCAATATTCGGTCAATTATCGTGTTTCCATCTCTTTGTAAAGAACGCCTATTATTTATAAGGAATCATTCTCTTTACTGCTACTACATTTGTTTTATCTGTTACAGCAGTTTGTCTTAGACCTCTTTTACGTTTTGTTGTTTTCTTATTTAAAATGTGAGATTTGTTTTGCGTGTGCACGGATAACCTTTACGTTTTGATAATTTAAAACGCTTTTTAGCGCCAGAATGTGTTTTAATCTTAGGCATGAGTTGATCCTCCTAATTGTTTAACATCACTTTGTAGGTTTGGTTGCAAGAAACATTAGCATATTGCGGCCTTCTAATTTCGCCGGCTTTTCAACATTCGCATGCCTGAAAGCGCCTCTGCAAAGCGGTTCATAATATCATACCCGTTCCGATGACCCATTTCTTCCGCGGAAGCGAATAGAAACTTTCACTTTGTCGCCGCCTTTAAAAGCGCATTGCATGGCTTACTTTGTGTTAAAGTCGTGTGTCAATATTTAAAGAAAGTCTGATTTCTTTAATATCAACCACGTGCTGATTCTTTTTCTTTCTCGCTTGGTTTGTTCAAACTTATATTTGCCGTAGTCAATAATTTTGCATACAGGCGGTGTAGCCTGAGGGGCAATTTTACAAGATCCAAATCTTTTTCCGCTGCCAAATCCAAGGCTTTTGCCGCAGGCATAATGCAGCTGACTGCCGTCAGAACCAATTACACGGACTTCCTTATCACGAATTTCTTCGTTAATCTGTAGCTCTTTACTGCTAATGGTTACACACCTCCAAAAATACGTTGTGATTGTTATCATTTACAAAATAAAACGCGGACAGAATCCTCCGTCCGCGCATCAATAAACATACTTATCCCATCGTCAAAATGAAAGATAGTGAATATTGACCCGTGTCGGACGATACCCACAGGTGAGAGCATGTGTGTCGCTTTGTTTTGCTTTAGCTATTTTATCAGGTTATGTCCTATTTGTCAAGAGAAAACTTACCTTTCCATTCTCCCGTTACTTCTTGATCGAGATGGAATGAATATAATATGCATTCTTTTACAGGCTTTCCGCAGCATTGCTCCATTGCGTATACGTACAGTTCCAATTGCAGACGGTAACGTTCCCACAGTTCTTTTGCATGTTTCACCCGGTCTGTTTTAAAGTCTACAATCACCAATGCACCATCCTCTTCAAATACGCAGTCCACCGCACCCTGCAAAACAGCAGTTTCTGTTTTAAGTGTTCCGGCAAATGTGTTTCCACAACCGATAATGGCAATTCTACCATAAAACGTTTTTCTTTTTCCAAAGAGGCGGATGCCAACATACGTTTCCCCAATGGACTTTGAAAACGATTGTGCTTTTGATAAATCGACTGCTTGTGCCTGCTGTATCGTTAAATATCCTTGTTCAACAATTCTATCGCATTCGGCTTGCGCATCATTGCTTGCAGCCTCATAATCCGCAAACTGCATAAATTCGTGCAGTGCTGTTCCCTCGCTCCGCAGGCGTTAATCCAAACTGCTCATAAAGCGGGACGCGAAAGCGTGTTTTGCATTTTAGAAGCCTTACCTGCCAATTCGGACGCTGTTACTTTTGCAGGTAATTGCGTTAGTATCTCCCGTTGATACTGAAACTCGATTTTTCTTGTAAAGATTGAAGCAGGTTCTTATTTACAGGCGCTTCGTGTGCTTCTTGTATTTTTCTGTCACTGCTTTCTGTTTTGGAGGCAATACAACATTCATACTCCAAGGCTGTGAAGAATTGCGCAGAATAATACTGTCGTTCGCCATGGCGTTCCCGCAGCTGATATCCATCCGTATGACGCAATGCACAGGATAAAATCCAATCTGAAAACTGGAAGCGCGGTTCACTACAAACGGTTCCTGCTTTTTCTCCCACTTAGTTGAGCTGCTAATTTTGCAAGAGTGCGGTCTAAATTTTCACAGTAGACAACATAATCAATTTTTCTTTGCCCTGGTCATTGCCACATACAGAATACGCATCTCTTCAGACAGCTTTTCTGTTCATTTCCAATGCTATGGCTTCTCTGGGCAACGTGGTATATCTGCAATTGGTTTCCAAATCGCGCAGTTTTACACCCAAACCCAAACGAGGATGCAGTAAGGCATCCTTTTGCTCCTATTAAACGGATTGAGCAGCGAGCTAAAATGCAGATAGGAAATTCCAGTCCTTTGAGCGATGAATACTCATGATTTTACCGCGTCAGCTCCTTCTGACATAACAGAAGCCGCAGGTAAATCAGTATCCTGTCTCTGCAAACGGTCAATGTAACGAATAAACCCTGATAAACCATGATAACCTGCCTGTTCAAACTGTTTGGCATATTCCATTAGCATTTGCAAATTAGCCAACCGGCTTTCCCCATGTACCATAGTTTGTACCATATTTAGATATCCACTTTTTGGTAAATATAGTTTAACAATCGGTCGGTCGGCATCGTTGCCGCCATGGTGCGATACTGTTCTAAATTGTCTAAAATGCAGCCGCCTGTTGATTTTGTTTGCCAAAAGATTTACATGCCAAATATAATGACTGTTTCTTTCATCTCCACGCATTTGCGCCATATCATCAACTGTGAATCCGTAAATAGGACTCATCAAAACAGAGGCAAACGGAATATCCTGCAAAGGATTATCAATCACCCGCAGCAGCGACAGCATAACTGCTATTTCCACGGTACGGAAAAATCCGTTGTGAGTATCTGACCACGCAGGAACACCGTATTTTTCCAGCTCTTTTGCATAATCAGTCGCATGTTTGTTTGCACTGCGCAAAAGAATACAAAAATCTCCGTACTTTACAGGTCTTTGTTCTCCGTTTTCTGTGACAAGAAATGATTCCTTCACCATTTGTTGTATGGTGTTTGCAATATGACGGCTTTCCAGCACGGTCGTTGTTTCATCTTCCGTTTCATCCTGAACCGCCGCTAAATCAATAATATCAAATTGAGTCTGGCACTTATCATATTCCGATACTGTGCCCCGGCACCAACAATTTTCCTTCATACGCAACGTCGCCTGCCTGGGGCGACATAATCTGAGAGAATACAAAATTAATGGTATCCGTTACTGTTTCACGGGAACGGAAGTTTTATCCAAAATCAAATACGCGGGATATTGATTCAGTTCCCGTTGATATTCGGGAAAGCTGTGTCTGCGCTCTAAAAAGATACTGGGCATGGCTTGACGAAAACTATAGATGCTCTGTTTTACATCGCCTACCATAAATAAATTCTTCTCATCTTGAGAAATTGCTCGAAACAGCATGTCCTGCGCTTCATTGGTATCCTGATATTCATCCACCATCACTTCATCAAACCGTTGAGATAACTTCCGCTTCTTCCGTGCGGACAAAACCATCTTCTGTCTCTTTGATGAGCAGTTCCAATGCCCAGTGTTCCAAATCACTGAAGTCCGCCGCTTTGCGTTCTGCTTTTAAACGCCGCAGTTCTTCTGAAAACTCCTTGGTAATTGCAAAGAGTTTTGTACCATAGGTGACAAACGAGCCAAGTCGTCCTTTGTTTCCTGTTCTGTGGCGCAGAATAATTTTCCTATCTTTTATCAATGGTTTCTTTGATCTGCTTGCGACAGTCACTAATGCGAATTTTAAGTTCATCTTCACTATATCCCGCAGTGATGGCAATCGTACGAAAGTAACGTTCGCAGCCGCTTTTGCCGCTTCATCCCATGTTCCATGTTCCAGCACACTTTTCAGATGATTCAATTCCGCCAAATCACTTTGATATGTGTTTTCATACGTTTCTAGTAACTTAGAATCTTCTCGCATCAATTCCAACGCGTGTTTTGTAAGGATGATACAGTAGTGCACCGCTTCCTGAGCATAAGAGAGCAAAGTTTGTCCCCAAGGAGTATTAGAAACCTGTTCTGTATGATAATACATAGCCGCTTTTCATCTAACCATTTTGCGGAAAAGGATGGGAACGGGTAAACTCATATAGGGCTTCTACGGTTTGTATAATTCGGCTGTCATCTCTGTCGGAACTGAATGCTTCTACCAAATCGGCAAATGCTTGATCCTGCTGTTCATAATTCTGTTCCAGCACATTTGTAATGGCGGTTTGTTTTAATAATGTAAGCTCACTGCTGTCTACAATGCGCAATTCCGGTGACAAATTGAGTTTATAAAAATTCTCTTTGATTAATTCATTACAAAACTGTGTATGGTACTGATTTGTGCACGTCCTAATAACAATTGCTGCCGCTGTAAATTACGGTTTGTAGGATCTTGCACCAACAACTCTGAAATTCTTGCGGCGATACGGTCTTTCATCTCTGCTGCTGCCGCTTTGGTAAACGTTACTACAAGCAGCCTGTCTGCATCACTGGGATGAACAGGGTCAGTCAACCGTTCTATTACACGCTGAACCAAAACCGCCGTTTTGCCCGACCCGCCGCCGCAGATACCAGCAAAGTACCGTCGCGGGCATCAATTGCATTTTTGTTCCTGTGTCCATGCTCTGCTCACCTGTTTTCCTCCTTTCTGTTTCAATTGTTCCAATACTTCTTCTTTTTATGGCAAAACTGCGGATTCCCGCCATCCTTTTTCATGTTGGCAAACCGCAAAGTAAGGACAATATAAACAGCCGTCATAAGCTCCTTGTAAAGGATTTGCCTGTACATTTCCTTGCTGTAAATTCTGAGCCATATTACCAATGAGCGATTCAATATGACTTAGCACACTCTGCATTTCATCAGCGTTGAGCAAGGATTCCTGCGATTTCGGTACACCATCCTTTAATGCAACAGGAATATAAATACCCTGTGCATGCTCTTCCATGCCGCAAATCACAGAAGTATCATTGACTACAACACCGTTCATGCGAAGCTGTTTATTAATTTCTTTTTCCACTGCATCTGGTTTTGCTGACCGCGAGATAGAAATAATCGGTCGTGAAGCAGGCATATACAGTACACCTGCCGGCTGATATTGTCCGTTTTGAATCAAGGCGGCAAGATAAATAAGCATTTGCATATTTATGCCATGCAGAATATCTCCTATTTTAAATTTTTTTCCTGTTTTATAATCCACAACACGTACGTATTGCACGCCGTCTTGTTCCATAACATCCGTACGGTCAATTTTCCCTTCCACTTGAACCACTGTACCATCCTCCAAAGCGATGGTCAAAGGAGAGAAATCGCCTCCGTTTGCTTTTAAAGATAATTCATGACCAATGGGCTGAAACTTGCTTTGAGAAAGTTCTTTGCAATATGTTGAATGACAACATGGGCAGAATCTGCAATGCGCCGAAATACAAACTGAAACCTCTTGGTTTTATCCTCGCTTCCACCCAATTTCATATTGACGTATATAGCAATATATTCCTGAATTGCCTGAATCAGTGTTTCTTTCGACATTGCAGCAATTTCTTCTGCACAATATGCTTCAAACATCTGCTGTAAGAGATAGTGTATTAAACTGCCATACTCCAGCTGATCCATTTCTGCGGGTCTGCGTTCTTTAAATTCAGACCGTAACGGCAAAAATATTGGAACGGACACAAATGATATTGCTCAATTTGTGTAGCGGAAACAGACCTTTGATTTTGAAACAACTGCTTTGCGTGCTCAGGCTGTATGAAACGATGCACATTTTCTTATATGAACGTTCCAAAGCCTCCATGCGCTCGGAATATCCGTCTTTACCCTCAAATACTGCTTTTAAAGTAGATTTCAGTTGCGTTTGATTACGATATTCTTTTGCAGCCATAGAAAAGCAGACTCCTTGGAACAAGCAAAATAGGCTTTTTCTATTTGTTTTTCCGTTTGCATTTCTAATAGCGGAAACACGCCTTGGACTTCACTTACAATAGCAGAAGGAGCTTTTGCTTCCCCTGTAAGCCCTGCACGATGCCAGGTGACATACAATCTGTGGAAGCGCCAGTAAGCGCAGAATACGCCAAAACTGCTCTTCTATAGCAGCTTCCTGAGCAGTATCGCTCAAAGGCAGTCCCAATTGAATCAAAGATTGCCGTTCCAAATCGCTGAATACTCCTCTGCTGCTTGGCACAGCAGGAAATTCACCTTGTACTGCACCAATGACAAATACAACTTTCGGTTGTGCAGGGCGCATACGGTCTACGGTACCTACCGTCACATGATCCAGACTTTGTGGAATACCTGCAACATCATATGATAAAATCATCAGGCGCAGCAATTCAGAGAACCGCTGTACCGTTAATGCTTCATGTTCCAATCCCGATGCGCATTGATCCAGAATATCCATTAAAATATTCCATAACTGGGTTTGTTGTTCCGCTGTATCCAGTCGTCCCATTTGTTCCAGTTGATTGGACAAATTTTGCAAAGAAGACGGCACATCCAGCTCTTCTAAAATTGATACAGTGCTTTTGCATAGGTCAATCCATCTCCGTCTTTCAACTGTTTTTGTAAACGCACCAACGGTTTTACTGCTCTCTCGCAATTGATTCAGTTCTTCCAGCCGTTTTTCCTGCTGTTCTGTCTGCTGTTCCACAAAGCCGTCTACGTTGGCCGTCCATTCCTTCAGCCATTTCTTTCCTGAAAGATTCCATAAAATGTATAGTTTTCCAGCAAAGAAATTTCATACGGAGTAAGCCCTGTTAACCCTGTTTTTAAATATACAAACATATCATCCGAAGAAAACTACTTTTTAGTATTTGCAGCGCATACAACACCAAACACATCAAAGGTTCCGCATAAACAGAACGGGCGTATCCATAAAATACGGAACTTCATATTGTTCCAACGCAACATCCAATATACCGCGATAATGGTCTAAACTTCTGGCAATGATAGCAAAATCTTGGTATTGATACCCTCATTCATCACCAAATGTCGAATAGTTGCACCGATATACGCAGCTTCATGATATACGGTTTCTCCGCTGTATAACGTAATGGCATCCGGTACATTGGAACGCGGTTCTTTCTCCACACGAAAGATTTGATGTTCCAAACGCTTTAACTCTTCCGTTGCAAAGCGAATTCCCGGTTCCAACACAATAGGCGCAGACACTTGTACGTGGTGCTGCCTTGCCATTCGCATCAGCACATTTGCTGTATGGCGTACACGAGCAAACACATCAGCTCCTATTTGATTATCTAAAGTGTCACACGAAAGAGTTATTGTTACCTCACTCGCTTGAAATAACATGAGTTCAATTAAGTCAAATTCCTGCTGGGTAAACCCTTCAAAAGAATCAATATAAATATGATATCCCTCAAAAACGCTGTTCCGCAAATGTATGTTTCAAACGTTGAAGGTCATCCAATGGGTCTAAATAGCTTTGCGCTACCAAAGCATCGTATGCGGATAAAATCAAACCTACTTCCTTTAATTTTGTTTCAGCTTTTATCTTCCGTTTGCTGTGCTATTTCCAATAACACAGCAGGTACAATTGCACACATTTTAATTCCGCAGACATGGAGAGCATCAGAGGAATCAATTCTTCCACGCGTGTTACATAAAACTCCAACTCTTCTTTTACCTCTTCCAGAGCCAGACTCATGAAAATATTTCGTCCTCCGTCATCTAACTTTGCAATTCCATTGCCTCCATAAGCGCGAAATGCCATATCTGTAAGACGGGTAAAACTCATAACCTGTACTTTGTTTACTTGTTTCGGGCCAAGCAGCTTGAGCATTGCTTTTCTGATTCAAAAGAATATTGTTCCGGAACCAACAGCATAATTTTTCTGTATTCTGCTCTGCAAGCTGTTTTACTTGCTCTCGAATCCTATACGTTTCCGCTTCCTGCGCGGCCTAATATCAATTGTAACATGAACTTTCTCCTGTTTGCGTGAAATCATCATTTTATGTTTCAGTATATCACAATTATGTATCAAAAGAAGACATCTTTTCCCTTTCATGAGAAAATATATGCCATGTGGTTGTCGTTGACTATATAAAAATGCTATACTAAAATCGTAAATTATTTTAAACGATGTAATGAAAATACGATAGAATATCAGCAAACAAGAAAAGGAGACAAACATGATACTCGATTTTTCAAAAATAGAAACCGTGATACCTCAATTTTATGGCGGAGAAGAAATAAGAGCACATATGAACATTGATAAAACAATAAAATTTTTATTACACTAGAACCGGCGCTTCCATCGGTTTGCATACCCATGAAACCAACAGCGAAATTATTTATATCTTAAGCGGAAAAGGCAAAGTTCTGTTTGAGAGTACGAATTGGTTTCTGCCGGATTATGTCACTATTGTCCACAGGGATGTTCCCATAGTTTAATCAATGACAGTGATGATAACCTGACCTTTTGCAGTCGTTCCCGAACATGGAAAATAAAATGATAAAGACACATAATATATCAATCAGCAAGAGAAACTAAATTGAAGAAAGATGGATATACCATCTTTCTTTATCTTAACATTTAACAAATACTATGTGACACTTCATCCATATTAATCAAACGATACCTATATATCTTATTTACTAGGTTACAGCAAATAACAAGTGTATATTTAAAATAAAACTCTATGATTGTTATATAAAGGCATATCTTTTTTCAACTCAAATTATATACTCATATTTTTCAATAACTCTTCTTTTTTAACTTTGAATTCCTCATCTGTCAAAATTCCTTTTGATTTAATTCAAATAATTGTTCGATTCTCTTGCTCATTTTATAGATTACCCTTACAGTGATAGTCTTCATAAAGTTAGAAAAGTATGGATTAGCCAAGCTGATTCTACGAAAAGGCAGGCATTAGTTGAGTATCTATTCAAAGTAGAAGGGCATCCACAACAGCCCTTAAGAAAAATGTATCATCAATTATCAACACATTGGTATTCCCTCTTTTTCTCCTGTAGAACGAAGATACAATAAAATCTAGGAACAATACGTTATGAAAAATCATTATTTAAGCAAATGGATGGTACATACACTCAAGTTAAGATTACTTATTCCTAACATCACAATCCTCGAAGAAGAAAATCAATCTGTGGGAGTATGGGGACAACGACACGCAATGTATCTAAAACAGCGCCACAAAGTTCTGTATATGAATTTACTGACAAGCGGAAAATCGAACAACTCTATTGCCGACATCAACAGCCAAGCAGCGGAAATATTTTCTGCTTGATAAAACAAATAGCAGAGCCTGAGAATGACCGAAAAACTAAAAGCAGAAAACCATCTTAACTGAGTACAGATAATGGACAATATTCGCCACAGGGCAAAAGAAACCGTCGACACAAACCTAATAATTTACGCATAACATAGAACGGCGGCGGGATCTCGCTCCTGCCGCCGTTAATCGATCATTAGCCTTTTTCATGTCGTGAACATTATGGAGATTTCTGTTCGTTATTTTCCACATAAGTTGTTATCTCATCCACATTATTGCTGACAAGATAAAGCCTCTGACAGCTTTTTTCTGATAAACTTTTCTTCGCACGCAAAATTCAAAATTTTATCAGTTCATCGTAATATCCGTTGATATTGTAAATCGCAATTGGCTTTGCATGTCTGGCAAGTTGTTTCAGAGTTAGCACCTCGAAAAGTTCTTCCAGAGTACCAATCCCTCCCGGTACAATGATAAATGCATCTGCCAATTCTCCATTTTGATTTTCTTTGAACTATAGTATCTGTAAAATAATTTCTGTACATTCAGAATAAATTTTTTCAATATTTTCATCACGAAAAGTGAGGAATGACGCCGACAATTTCTCCCTCCGGTTTTAAACCTTCCGCTGCTGCGCCATAAGTCCATTACCACCAGCGCCAAATACAAGAGAATGTCCTTTTCTGCAAGATTTTACAAAGTTTACGGGTATCAGCTGAATATGTTTTGTCTATTTCATAGCTTGCAGCCCCGAATATACAAATTTTCATAATATTTCATCGTCCTTATAAGTTATTATAATTCATTGGGATTGTCAATTTATCTCTCCCACTTGTCCGCAAGAGCTGTAATTTGTCTGCAAACTTAGCGATATCCTTATTTGCGCATTCACGATACTGTTCGGATATCGACTCTAGCCGTCGTATTGCTGAAACAAGCCGTTTAAAGGCGGTGGAGTCCTTATTTCTTTTGGAAATTGGTTGATCGTCAATCCTATGAGTGTTACCTTCAAGGCATTACGCCGGAAATCAAATCATATTCAGCGGCGTTATAAGGTTGTTGCGCTTTATACCAAGTTCGTCCTCAATTGTTGCGGCAAACTCATCACAAACGCAATCTCACCGTGGTTTACAAAAACGGTCTTTGGCATTCATCAAAATTTCTAAGCCAATCCAAAAGCATATCCCTGTCGGCGTGACCGCTAACGCCATCAAGCTTACAATGCGAGCATTGATTTCTATTTTCGCCGAAAAGGATAACCATTTTGCGCCCTCTAAAATTGTCCTACCTAATGTACCGTGCGCCTGATAGCCTACAAAAAGTACCGTACATTCACTACGCCATAAATTATGCTTCAAATGGTGTCGTATTCTGCCCGCCTCGCAATATCTCCACAAGATAACTTTTCGGCGTTTTGTCAATTTTATTGCTATGGAATCATTGCTAGTAACCGAAAGTGTGAGACCCAGAATTTTAGGATTTTATACCTTGTTCAGTAAATCGAGCGTTTCGCTGTCAAAATATTCTTTGATATCGCTGCTGTAAATTTCTGTTGCTTCAACAGCCAAAGGGCTGTCAACATAAACGGGAAATTACCATGTTCTTGACAAGTCCCTGTTCCTTGATAATTCGTAAAAGGTACAGGTTCCTGAGTTCTGCCTACGGCAAAGGAAGGAATAATAAGATTACTCCCTTATCAAAGGTCATCGTCTGAATAATATCCACAAGCTGAGAGATATATTTCGGTCTTTCGCCGTGTAATCTATTGCCGTAGGTTGATTCTATCACAACACAGTGGGCAAAATTCGGATTATCTGGATTTTTGATAAGAGGTCTATCCTATTTCCAATATCTCCCGAAAAACAATTGTCTCCGTTTCCGCCTCAGTAACCTCAAGACTGATGCTTGCAGAACCCAACAGATGGCCGGCATCGGTAAATCTTATTTTAATGCCATCGAATAATTCATAGTCCTCATTATAGGAGCAAGCCACAAACTGCGTTTCATGGCCTTCAGCGTCTTCAGTGGTATAAAGAGGCTCATACTGTTCTTCTTACCCGAACGGATAGTCTGTTTCCCACTTCGCTTCAAATCTGGATATGTGCAGAGTCAAGCAACATGATTTTACAAAGCTTTTCTGTGGCAAGAGTAGTATAAATAGGCCCTGTAAAACCTAAGCCGAGGTCAGTGCCGGAATTTTGTGAATGATCAATATGTGCATGTGTAAGCAAAGGCAATCCACTTGACTCGGCAAAATAGGCAGAGTACAATTTTCATAAATATCAGGTCCCTGTTCCATGCCACAGTCAATCATAATAACCTTTCCGTTGGCATAGACAACCGTACAGGAGCCAGTAACCTCAGTGGCACCGTAAAAGCAATTCGCATTTGAATAACCTTTTATACTAAAATGATATGTTATGAAGCAGAGTTTTCAAACTTACTGTTATAAAGTCCGGCGTAAAACCATTCTTATTTAACAGCGTCTGGTAGTTTCCGCTTTCAATAATGTCGCCGTCTTTAATAACAAGAATTCTATCAGCATCTTTAATTGTTCCAATTCTTTTGGGCAATAATTAAGGTTGTAACACCCTGTGTTTCTTCTTCAGCCTTGAGCGAAATATGCGGTCAGTTTTATAGTCAAGTGCTGAAAGGAGTCGTCAAAAATATAAAATTCAGGTTTTCTAGCAATGGCTCTGGCAATAGATAAGCGCTGTTTTTGACCACCTGAAAGTTTGTACCGCCCTGCGCTACCATGCCGTTATACTCATTTTCTAATTTTTCTAAAAATCCTTGCTTTGAGATTTCAACGGCTTTTTTCACCTCGTCTAACTTGGGCTTTTGACCGCCGTGATAGCCGTAAGAAATATTGAAAAAAACCGTACCCGAAAACAAAACGACTTTTTGCGAAACATAGCTAAATTTATTGCACAAAGCCTTTTTGTATATTCCTGTACATTAACGCCGTCTACTAGAATTTCACCCTCCGATACATCGTAAAAACGCACCGCCAAATTGACAATCGTGCTCTTTCCACTTCCGATCGCACCGAGCAGAGTCACGGTCTCTCCTTATTTGCAGTGAAATTGATATCTTTGATAACATATTTATCCGAACCGGGATAAGCAAAGCTGACATTTTAACCTCCACTGTTCCCTCTTGCCCTTGCATACCATCCTTTAAACTTCCGTCAACCATTTTGGACTTGTGTTTAGCACTTCGTTTATACGCTTGGCAGAAATGGAAGCACGTGGCATCATAACAAATACCATGGTGAGAAGTGTAAATGCCATAATCACCTGTACAGCATAGGAAGAGAATACCACCATATCCGAAAACAGTGTCATTTGATCGGCAACTCCTGCCGAACTAATTAAAACAGCCTATCCAATAAACGCCTAATGCAATTCCGTTTAATACAAACACCATTGACGGATGTAAAACAGCCATTCGGCTTTGTACCTTTAGCTGATTCTTCATTAACTCGGTATTAACTTTATTAAATTTGCTTTCCTGGTACTTTTCAGCATTATATGCCCGAATCACCTCTAAGCCCGTTAAATTTTCTCTTGTAACACGGTTTAGACTGTCTGTGATTTTTGAATATTCTCATATTTGGGAATGGTATAAACCATAATAGCCACAATAACCGTAATAAGGGCAAGCACCGCCCCTGCTACCAATACTGACCACTGCCACTTACTAGTTACCAATATTTTTCAATGGCCATAGCAGAAATGATTGGGGCTTTTATCAGCACCTGCATACCTATCGCCACAAATTTCTGAATTTGCGTAACATCGTTTGTAGATCTTGTGATCAGGCTAGCAGTAGAAAATTGATTCATCTCTTCCATAGAGAAGGACTCTACCTTACAAAAGATTTCTCTGCGAATTCTTTTGGCAAAGCTGGCAAATCCGTGCGGCAAAAGTCCACAACCATCGCCGAAAAGACTTCCCAAAGCACACAGAACCATCTTTCCGCCCATTACTAAAATAGGTGTAAGCTCCTTTGTCTCGCTTGTAATAAAGAAAGTTATATTTGACATGTATTCAGGGATGTGCAAATCCGGCCATGCCTGTGCAAAATAAAGACAACGCTTAGAAAAAAAAAAACACTCTTCCTTATGAAGATATTAAAATAGCTTCATCATAGATTTCTCCTCCATTTACTGCATTATCTTCCTCATTTTCGTCCAACGCTATTCCGTATAACATAACATCAAGTATGGAAACAAGCTTTACATCATGTTCCTTACCAATTGACGATAAATCCTTGGTTTTATATATCTTATTCTGAAAATATCCATTAAACATTTCTTGATAAGCTAAGAAATACGAAATACCCATTTCTTCTGTTATTCCTTTCGAAGCTTTACTTTTTAAAAGCGCCTTAAATATTTTGATATTAAGGGCATCGTACTCTTTTGATACTTTTGATTCTTTCTATCAAATGAGCGGGAGGTCAGAACAGCACCAAAAATATGTTTTGATATCGGGAAACCGTTCAAAAAAATCCTGTCTTAACAACAACAGTTTTTCATATCCTCCCGTGGATCATTACCTGAATAGTCTCCGACTTTAAGATGTTTCATGAATTTATTAAAGCATTCTTCTACTGAGCACAGATACAATTCGTCTTTATTTTTAAAGTGATAATATATGATTCCTTTGATATGTTATATTTTTCGCAAATAGCGTTTAAAGATGCATTATCATAGCTCTTTTCACTGAATTCTTCTATTGCAGACATAAGAATTTTGCGATATGTGTTTTGTTTTTCGGATTGTTTCACATTAGTCTCCTTTGGCTCACAAGAATTATATTTTTATTATATCAAAACCGACCTATCGGTCAACTTTTTCCGTTTTCAATTGCAAAATATTTCGTTTCTGTAAAAGATACGTTCATCCTGCTAACCTCCGAGTAATCTATTTTACCAGAAAAGTATTATTTAAGAATTGTCCTTTCTATTTTTGGAAAATATGATTGCTTAATTGAATGTGTGGATTTTCAAAAGAAAGCCCCGATGTGTTCAAAAAATTTTGAACACATCGGGGCTTTTTTTTTATTCCTGATTAATTCCTTGTCGCATTAAGTTTTGCATCATTTTCTGTAATACTTTGCGATAGGTCTTACCGCGGTATCGAGAGAAGCAAAGCCGTGATCGGTGGCAATATCAATAAACGGTTTCTATAGATTACCACCTAAACCAACTTTTTATACTCTCATAAATCTCCACTGTTTTAAATTTTACCTCATATTGATTTCCTTCTACCGCACTCATCTGCTCATTGGTTAAAACATCATCCAATTCCGGCATACCTTCTCGCTTTTCTGCTGCCGGAAGACACATTGCAGGAAACAGCACACACCACCAATTTTGTCCTGCACCTTCTCCGATTAACACGCGTAAGGCATCATAATTTCCGGCAGGCATCGTAATATCATCGTACTGTCTGTTATTGAAAAATATATTTTCTACTTCTACTGTTACACCATAGGTATATCCCTGTTTGTAAATTTCATCCTGCGCTACCTGTTCCAAATACCCAATATTCGCTTTTGCTGTGTCCATTGCTTCTTCTTTAGTTGTGCATTCACTGAACAATTCTCCCGTTTCGTCCAGAAGCCTGTCTCTTACTTTTAACTTTAGTGCTTGGTCTTCTTCTGAATCGGAATTTGCCAATACATGTAAACGAAATACTTCATTTGGAATTTGCTCGCATTTTGCGGCAAATGCCGTAAAACTGGTAAAAGAAAATAGAATTGCAATTACAAATCCAATCAACAGTGCCTTTTCTATGTATTTCAACTTTGTCATGAATAAAACCTCTTTCTGTTTGAAATGTTACTAACAGAATGGACAGGTTTTATTTTAATTATGTTTCAGAAAAAATTTTTTGAAAGAAAAACAGAACACCCAATGCTATTATGGTTGATGTTCTATTTTTCTTAAATAAAGATTAAATTTAACAGCAGCATAGTGGTAACACCTGGAATACCGCCTACTGCTGAAACTCCGATACTGAGTGGATTAAGAGGAAGCGCACACCCGTAAAATATCCGGATAGATTTACGGCGAGCAAAGCGCAAAGCCCTACACAAATACTGATAACTGTTTTTCGAACCGGTTTTGACTTGGCAATTACTTGTACCAAAACAAGCGCTGCAAAATACCCAACGCGATTAAAATGCCAATAAAATCCGCACATTTTATCCTCCTCTCTTATATTAAAAATACGTTTCGAAAGGAAACAACGATTCCTGCTGTTTTGCGACATCCAGCAAATGACGGTAACGCGCCTGAAGTGCCTATCTTCATAAATACACGCCTCAATCATATCTTGGTTGCTTTCCAGCTCAAACCATTGGCGATTGCAGGCGAGCAAACGACTTACTTCTTTGATTTCGTCTAACAAATGTTCATGTTGTTTTTCTTCGCTTAATTTTAAAACGTGTTTATTTTCATCTGTATGTTCCATCATATCAGCTTCCGCCCTTCCAATGATACTTATGCAGGTAGAATAGACAAATATGCCCCTCAATATACCTTTTTAGAAAATTATAAAATTACCAGTATTTTCGCTGTCTCATGAAATATGCAACCATATATAACATAAATTGTTTGCTTTGGTTGGTGGATATTCCCGACTCCGTACAGTATAATACTGCCATGGAGGTATGAAAATATGATAAATCCTAAAATAATATTTCCTCAAATTTATTCACACTAAGAAAATACCATAAATTGTCCCAAGAAGAGGTAGCGGACAAAGTAGGTGTAAGCAGACAGGCAATTGCAAAATGGGAACTTGGGGAATCAGTCCCTGATATCATTCACTGCGATGCTCTTGCTAAATTATACGATGTTACACTGGATGACTTGCTTCATCACAATGAATCAGAAAAGATGCCAATCCCTCAAAAGGAAAACATATTTTCGGCACTGCAACATTAGGAGAACGCGGACAAATTGTTCTGCCTAAAAGGCACGAGAGTTATTTGATTTAAAAGCGGAGATACATTCATTGTTTTAGCAGACGAATCTCCGGAAACCGGGGATTGCTCTGGTACCAAGCAAATGGACCCTTTCCGCAATTTCTCAATTTTTAAATAAAATAAAACCCATATCGGAAGAAGAGGGTTGACATGAATCTATGCACAATTGAAAATCTGTCAAAGCATTATCCTAAATTTTCGTTACAAAACGTCTCGTTTTCTCTGGCACAAGGCAGAATTATGGGATTGATAGGAAAAATGGAGCAGGTAAAAGTACTGTAATGAAAAGTATACTGAATCTAGTGTTCCCGGACAGTGGAAAAATAGAATTGTTTGGCAAAGATATCAAAGAACATGAATCTGCCTGCAAACAAGAATTGGGTGTAGTATTAGGCGGAATCAATTTTATCAAATGAAGAAAATTTCAGAAATCACTGCGGTAACCAAGAGATTCTATACGAATTGGGATCAAGTTCAATATGAAAAGCTATTGGAGCTGTTTGAAATAGACCCATCAAGCGCGTAAAACAATTATCTTCGGGAATGAAAATAAAGTATTCTATTGCACTGGCTCTTTCTCATCATGCAAAATTGCTGATTTTGGATGAACCGACTAGCGGATTGGACCCTGTATCGCGATGATTTATTAGAATTGTTTCAAAGCATCGTGAAAAACAGCAACCGCAGTATTTTATATTCTACTCATATTACAACGGATTTGGATAAATGTGCTGATGATATTTGTTATATCAAAACGGTACTGTTTTGGCCTGCGCAGACAAAACAACATTTCTGCAATCATTTCAGCATTTAAAACAACCAAATGAAAAGAAGAACTCTCTTTGGAACAAATTATGGTACGTACAGAAGGCAGTCTTATGATGATGCAATGTCTTTATAAAGATTTACGTCTTGCCGCACACCCAACACTCTATATATTTGTATTTCTGGGTGCTCTGGTAATCGTTCCCTCCTATCCATACAGTCTTGTATTCTTTTTTTTCTTTTTTTCCCCATTTATTACCATGACATACGGAAGAGAGACCAATGATATTTATTACACGGCATTGTTACCTATAGAAAGAACAATTGTAACGTCAAAGTGTTTCTTGTTTGCAGTAACACAAATCAGTCAATTGCTGTTTTCAGTTCCTTTTGCAATTTTACATGGTATTTATCTCTCACAAAGCAATACGGTAGGACTCAATCCCAATATTTCCTACTACGGATTTGGGCTTATGACATATGCTATCTTTAATTTCATATTCCTCACAGAATTTTTTAAAACCGCTTACAAAACAGGCAAAGCATTTATATTTGGAATCATACCAGTTGTTATTTGCATGATAGATGTAGAGATTCTTCCTCATCTGCCCGGAACAGACTGGCTGAACAGTACCGTTTCTTTTCATTTACTGTTACAGCTTCCAATTTAGCATGCGGCATCCTATGCTATACGATTTCGATGATTTTACCAACATAATTGCAGGCGACATTTTGAAAAGTAGATTTATAAAAGAGCGTAGGCCGAATATAACCGGCTTACGCTCTTTTATTTATTTTCTTTGTAATTTTGCCAACCTCGGATGCAGGCATAAAATCAATTCTACCAGAAGATACATCTGCTGCTACTACCTGAATGCGTATTGGCATTCCTATTGTCAATTTATCACCTGTTAAACGGTCTACTTGATCATACCGTCAAATTCAAACTCGGAATCTACAAAGGTATCAATCGGTACAAAACCTTCTACGCTGTTGGTTAACTGTACAAATAATCCACGGTTGGTAACTCCGCTAATCATACCGTCAAATTGTTCTCCAATATGCTGTGTCATATATTCTGCCATATAGCAGTCTTCTGCGCTTCGCTCTGCTACCAAAGCTTTTACTTCCGCTTCTGAAGAATTGGTTGCACTGTCCTGCGCATAGGTTGCATAATGATCATTGATATAATTTCTGCCTTTTTATTGACAAATGCCGTTAAAATACGGTGAATTGCTGTATCCGGATAACGACGAATCGAGAAGTATAATGGCAATAATCTGCCAAAGCCAGACCAAAATGGCCAAGCGGGTCAGTAGCATATCTTGCCTTTCCATCGTACGCAGAATTTGATAAGAAACAATTTTTGTGCAGGAGTACCTACCGCTTGGTCTAAAATTGCAGCAAACTCCGCAGTGGTTGGATTCTCTTTTAATACCTGAAAATCCAGCCCCAAAGAAGAAACAAGTTCGATTAATGTTTCAATTTTAACGATTTTGGATTTTCATGAACACGATATACAAACGGTAGATGCTCTTTTCTGCCAATTTTGCCGCTGCCTGATTTGCTGTTACCATCAATTGTTCAATCATCTGTTCCGATTCACCTGTTTGCCTTGGCTGTACATCAATACAAACACCGTCTTCATTTAAGATGAATTTCGGTTCGTTACTTTCTAACTCCATAGTTCCGTTTCTTCTGGAACGCTCTTTTTGTAATAGACGCCATTTCTCTGGCTGCCATAAGACCTGTCATAACAGGTTTATACTTATCCAGTAAATCTTGTGTTGCTGTTCCTTTTAAAAGTTCATTTACTTCACTGTAAATACCGCGCACCTTGGTTCTGATAACTGTTTTTCAAACCGATAGTCTGTAATAGCGCCATCCATATCTACTTGAATAATAGCAGAAAAGCCAACTTATCACTGTCCGGTGTTAAAGAACATACCCCGTTTGATATTTCCGGAGGCAACATCGGAATCACTCTGTCTGCAAAATATACAGACGTACCTCTTTAACTGCGCCTCTTTATCCATCGCACTGCCTTCTGTAACGTAATGAGAAACGTCCGCAATGTGAACACCAAGTTCAAAGCCATGTTCGGTTTTTACAGGAAATAGCATCATCCAGATCCTTTGCACTGGCGCTATCTATAGTGAAATTGCTTCATCACGCAAATCGATTCTGCCTTGCATGTCTTCCTGTGTCACTCCGCGGGCAGCAATTTGTCTAACTTCCTCCAATACTTATCCGGAAAAGCCATACGGATACCATTTTGCTCTACAATCGCATCTGCACATACCTTAGCACTGCTTGCTTTACCAAATACTTTTACAATATTTGCAACCAACTTATTATTTTTAGGATTCCGTGTGATGTGCACATATACTTTGTCACCAATCTGAGCTCCATTAATTGTATGGCGATTTACTTGCAAGTTATAACGAATTGGAATATCTGCAAATTCCCAATAACCTTCGTTATAAACCAGTGTACCTGTGGTATAGCGACTGCCTTGCTCCACAATTTCTTTTACTTCTCCGCTGCGGCCACGGTCAGACTCCAGTAATATTAGTCAAAATAACAATATCATTGAGCATGGCATTTTTAAATTGCTACCGTGAACAAAAATATCTCCGAACCCTTCTTCCGGTCTGACAAATGCAAACCCTTTTGATAAAGAGGATACACGCGCACGGATATCTCCAAATATGAGGGAAACCATTTGTTTGTCATCTACTGAAATTTTGTCCTCATATTTTAGTTCTGCCATTGCTTTTGCAAAATCAGCTTCCTGCTGTAAACGTGCTTTTCCTGCAGCTGCATATATGGCAGCGGACCGCGTTCTTTCTGCAGCGTAGTTAAAATTCTGGTTTTCATATCTTCTATCGTCATATTTTTCCCTGCCTTTATCATTTAACGTTAACCTATTTTTACTTATTTATACCGTATAACAATAAAACCTCGCTTAGCACGATGCCAAACGAGGGTTTTCACATGCATTATTGGCCGGAACTTCCTGTTGTAAAGAAAATAATTGCATTAATTACAATTACAAATGCAAAAGCCAAGTGCAATTATTGTTGTCCATCTAGATAAAATGCATCAATGGTACGGCCTTTATTTTAGATAAAAATGTGTCGGAAGAAGAACCTCCGCCAACTCTATTTTCATTCTGTTGCTGACCTTCCTGAAGAAGAACCAAGGCGATAATACCAACAGCAAAAACTAGAAGGACTATGCCAAAGCCTAATTCTAAAGCTCCCATTTTGTACCTCCGAGTATCTGTTCGATCAAATAACTTAAATTATCATACCACATGTGAAACATTTTTTCAACATACTTTCCACATATTATAAAATATTTTTTGCATAAAGTTTCTTATCTTGAAAAGCTACATCTAGGCAGAAAAACGAAGAAGCGCGTTTGCCGTTTTTGCCCACCGTTTTGCTTTGCTATTGGCACTGCAAAAACGGTTTCTTATTTAGAGTCAGCTGCTCCCTTCATATTCCTGTGCAGTAGGCAACGCACCGATTGCGGGAATATTTTTTCTATAACGTGCAGGATTAAAAGCATACCATCTTCATATACAGCCGTTTTGGCAAGTTTTTCCGCGTTTTAACGTAATACCTGCCACACCTTGTGTGGAACGTGTTGTTTTAGACTGAATATCCGCAGTATTTACCAACAGCATTCTGCCTTCTGTGGTGGTAAGCAAAATTTCGCACTCCTCTTTGCAATAAAACATAGCAAACAATGGAGTCTTATCACTGTAAGCACCCACAAGCTTTTTCGATTGGTTTTGGTTTCATACGTACTCATTGCAACTTTTGCAATTTTGCCGTTTTCAAAATGAAAATCATAAAACCCTCGTACGCTTTGGTAGCAGCCATATAAATGGCAGCTTCTCCTTCTTCCATTCCCAATTTTGCAGCTACATAATCTCCCAGAACACTGGCTTTGTATCTGAAAACTCGCTGGCTCTTGTCTTATAAACAGTAGCTTGATTGGTAAAAAACAACAACTCTGTATTATTGGTTTCTTCCATATGCTCTGTAATTTTATCGCCTTCTTTTAATTTTTGTTCTCCGCTCATGCGCAAAGATTGAGGCGTAATTTTCTTAAAGTAACCTTCTTGAGTAAAGAATAGATGTACAGGATAATCCGGTATTTCTTCTTCCGCATCCAATTCTTCGATTTCATCAGCATAAATCAGCATACTGCGACGTGGCTGTGCATATTTCTTTGCAACATCCTTTAATTCTGCAACAATAATTTGTTTTATCTTTGCTTTGCTTGCCAAAACATCCTGCAACACGGCAATATCTTTTTCTAACTGTGTAATTTCTTCCGTACGTTTTAAAATATACTCACGATTTAAATGACGCAATTTAATTTCGGCAACATATTCTGCCTGAATTTCATCAATGCCAAAGCCGGACATCAGGTTCGGTACAACATTTGCTTCTTCCGCTGTTTCACGAACAATTCTTACAGCTTTATCAATATCAAGCAAAATTGCCTGCAAACCTTTCAGCAAATGCAGTTTATCCTGCTTTTTCTTTAAATCAAAGTGTGTTCTGCGGCGTACACATTCAATGCGGAATGCTACCCATTCTTCTAACAATTCTTTGATACCCATTACCTTTGGCATACCGGCTACTAATACATTAAAGTTACAGGAAAGGTATCTTCCAGAGTTGTCATTTTAAACAAACGCTGCATCAATTTATCCGGGTCTACACCACGTTTTAAATCAATGGTAATTTTCAAACCATCCAAACCTGTTTCGTCTCTGATATCTGAAATTTCCTTTAGTTTTCCCTGTTTTACCAAATCAACTACTTTTTCTACAATCACTTCAATGGTAGTAGTAGGTGGAATTTGTGTAATATCAATACAATTTGCAGACTTATCGTAGGTATAACGAGAACGAACACGGATACCGCCGCGGCCGGTTTGATAAATAGTATCAATCGCCTTTTTATCATATACAATTTGTCCACCACCAGGAAAATCAGGCGCTAACAATGTAGAAGTAATATCATGGGATTCATCTTTCATGAATGCAATGGTAGTTTGACAAACTTCTTCTAGGTTAAACGGGCAAATAGAGCTGGCCATACCAACAGCAATACCCGTATTCGCATTAACCAGTACGGAAGGATAACTAGCCGGTAGCAATGTCGGCTCTTTCATAGTATTGTCATAGTTGTCCACAAAATCGACGGTATCTTTATCAATGTCACGGAATAGCTCCTGACAGATGTCATCCAATCTGGCTTCTGTATAACGTGAAGCTGCCCAAGCCATATCTCGGAATAATATTTACCAAAGTTACCTTTGAATCGATATAGGGTGCAATAACGCACCATATCCGCGACTTAAACGCACCATGGTATCGTAAATAGCAGAGTCTCCATGAGGATT
>SCPP01000297.1_pt1 | contig 23509 bp, 31 predicted proteins | sample 6106811 | NCBI WGS metagenome assembly SCPP01 (sample SAMN10720449, study PRJNA508395) | human gut metagenome | isolation source: Participant 2 stool, 15 month | host: Homo sapiens | collected 2018
TGTCTGTATCTGTATGATCATAGCTTTGGCTATTATGCTGATAAGGAAAATGGACAAGACAAACCGCCAGCTGGAAGCTTCTTCAGCAATCAATAACAACGATTTCAACGCCCACTTCACAGAAAAAGGGACGATAAATTCCTGAACAGGTTATTCCGGGAGATGAACGGATTATCACACAATTTGAAAACAATCATACCGAATTAGAGGAACGGCGATTCTATTACGAGAGTATCATTCGGGTATTGACTGAAATCAGAAACTCCATTACACCGATTGCCTCTTTGTCGGCCGTCCTGATAAAATATAATGACGAATATGGTAAAGAAGGGACAATCGACGGGTTGCAAACCATTAACCAGCAAGTGCAGCAGCTGAATACTTTCCTGAATGCCTATCACCGGTTAACACACCTGCCTGATCCGGTCAAAGCAAAAGTTCAAATCAGTTCTTTGTTCGACAAGCTTGAACGGTTATTGAGTTCGGAACAAGGCAGTGAGAATATCCGTTATATTTCACCGGAAAACATAGAAATCTTACTGGATCAAAACTTAATAACACTGGCACTCATTAATCTTATCCGCAACGCCTTACAGGCCACCAAATAACCCGGAGCCACAAATCAGGGTTGAGTCAGGAAAAGCTACCTTTTCATTCATACAAGTAACTGATAATGGGAAGGAATTCCGGAAACCGGTGGAAGATATCTTCACCTTTTATTCCACCAAAAAGAAGCGGAATAGGACTGCCACTATCGCGCCGCATTATACAACTCCATGGTGGAGAACTTATTGTAAACTCTGAACCCGGAGAAGGACAGTGTTCCGCATGGCATTCCCCGGCTTTTGACACCCGTCAAAATCATACTAAACCTTTAAATTGACTAAAAATACCTAGTTACATTTGATAGCAGAATATTATTCGTAGTTTTGCGAACAACAAACAGTAAAGGAATAATGAAACAATATACAAAGAACAAGAGCAGATTGCCCGTTTTGCTAAAGCGATGGGACATCCGGCACGGATGGCTATTCTTAATTTTAGCCAAACAGGACAGTTGTTTCTTCGGAGATATCCACGAAGAACTACCAATTGCTAAAGCAACTGTTTCACAACACTTAAAGGAATTAAAAGATGCCGGATTAATCCAGGAGAAATAGAAACTCCTAAAGTCAGGTATTGTATCAACCGGGATAATTGGGAACTTGCCCGTAATTTATTTGCTACTTTTTGGAATAATTGCAATTCTAAAGATACATCGTGCTGTGAATAACAGCACCTTTTGAGAATATTGTTCGTGTTTTTACGAACTAATACTAATAGATTTAATTTAACATAGAGAATATGAAGAGAATCAGGATTTAAAAGAATTGGTAAAACAGCGTTATAACGAACTAGCATTAGATTCCGATACGCTAAAAGGTTGCTGCTGCGGCAAATCCCCGGCAACCCCATCAAAGAAAGTATTCACTATAATGAGTGAAGACTATAAAACCTAAAGGGATATGAACCCGATGCTGACTTAGAGTTGGATGTGGATTACCCACCCAATATGCCAACATCAAAAGGGGACACCGTTATCGATTTAGGTTCAGGAGCAGGAAATGATTGTTTTATAGCCCGCTCAGAGGTTGGTGAAAGCGGCAAAGTCATCGGCATTGATTTTGCTCCTCAAATGATAGCTAAAGCACGAGCCAATGCACTCAAGCGGGGATATACGAATATTGAATTTTTAGAAGGAGATATTGAAAATATGCCTTTACGGGACAATACAGCAGATGTGATTGTCAGCAACTGTGTATTAAACCTGCTTCCTCAAAAATATTATTTTCAAAGAAATCTACCGTGTATTAAAACCGGGCGGACATTTTTGCATCTCAGATGTCGTACTGAATGGGGTATTCCCTAAAGAGTTTACCGACAATGCCGCTATGTATGCAGGCTGCATCGCTAGTGCCATTCAAAAGGAAGACTATTTAGCAGAGATAGAAAAAGTGAATTTCACAAATATCCGTGTGGAAAGGACTAAGACAGTAATTATCCCCGATGAAGTACTATATGAACATCTGGATGAAAATACAATTCAGAAATATAAATCAGGAAATGTCGGAATCTACTCAATTACAGTAACAGGAGAGAAACAATAAACAATGTAATAGTTTTAACCTTATATAGATAACGGTTATCAGAGTTAATCAAATATCTCTCTAACTATTATCTACAAAGGTTAAAAGAATGAATTCTTAAAATAAATTGTAGTCATTCAACTCTCTTTCTCTTCTGCTTTCTTCAACAAATAAAAGCAACTTGTACTAAAGAAGTTTCTCAGATACGGAATGGAAGAAAGAACTCTACCCAGCTTTCGCGGTGATAATCCGAACTTAACCTCATAATGCGGATTTATAAAAATAATTGCTGGTCAACAATCTGATATCCCGTCTGTTTTACAAGATTCCGGAACATTTCAATGGTACATTTCGTTTCTTTAATACTCAGCAACTCCTTTATTGTATCTTCTTCTTCACCGCCTGTATCCAGTATCCATTTATATAAAACCCGTGGAAGCAAATGTATGAAAGGAAGATGCGAAACAACCCTGCCCCGTGCTATCTGCTGATGTCCGCCAAACGGCATCTGCCAGGCAGGAAGGCAATAAAAATGACCCGCCAGCCGACAGATAACTTTTCATACCGGACAGGAACTTGGATTTGGTTTCGATATGTTCAATTACATCGTGTATAAGGATTAGAGGAAATGTTTCTCCAGATTGGCTAGCTGAAAAATATCAGAAGCAGTAAAGGTTCCTGTTTGATTCCTTGGGCGAATGTTCGAGCCTGCTCTATTCGTAAAGAGGCAATATCCACTCCGACTATTTCACAACCCGACTCGGCAAAGGAAGCAGATTACCTCCTTCGCCACATCCCACTTCCAAGACTTTCTCCGGAAGGTCACCTACTATTTGCTTTATATATGGAATATAATATTTCCGAGTCGTTTGTGCCTGTTCCTCAAAATAACGGTCACGGTTGATATGTCGTTCCTGCATCTCTTTCCTGTTTTAAATATCTATAAGTATGATATTCTTTCAGGCAAAGACTGCATGGTTAAATCATTTTATTGAGACTTATTGTTTTTCCCTACCAACTGAAACGCCGACAGGAACCGTTAATGTCACCGGGTGCTCTTTCCGGATAGTACGCAACCCGCTTCCGTCAGGAATATAGTAATTGACAGTCGGCTCTATATAGAGACTGATACGGGAGTGAAATGATATTGTACACCTGTACTGGCATTAATCGACCATTGTAGAGTACATTCAACGACTGACTACCATGCTCATAGGTATGCTGTCCGTAATATGAGAGTTTGAAGCGTCCTTTTAACGGAATATCAAGTTGCATACCCACTGTCGAGTAAAGCGAGAAATGCCTGAAATTACCCCAGCGATAAGAGACACGGAAAGGATTCCTAGGTAATGGATTTTTGTGTTTCCTGAATGCGGAAATCATTACCTGTGGTAAAATCTGATTTCAGGAAGGTGTATTGCAATCCGTTTCAAGGCTCCAGCGTTCGTTTAGTTTTATTTGCAGAAAGTCCAATGGTAACAGGAGAATAGTGGTGTTGACTTCTACAATATCTCCTGATTGTTTTGCGATATTCATTATCGTAACCGAATCGCCCAAAGTACCTTCCTGATAACGGGTGTTCAGGTAAGTGTAATAATCCTCCCAGGTGCTTACCTGCTGAGGAAGATCAGACCCTACTCCACTGTCAGAATGGGGAGTGGCAATCAGTTTGTATATATATTCTGAGCCAGTTGCTGACCTAACGAACCTGCCAGCATAAACTTCCACGCTCCTGCTTTTACGTTGCACGGAGACAAAACTTCCTTCCGGACACAAACCGGAGATAGTCGCACTTGCAAATCAGAAATAAATAACGGCTTATCGACAGGTGGCACACTTATCGTAATATTCCCGGCAGGTAAGATAGGCGGTACTTTTCCTGCGTCCGCCAGCGGTGGCGCACTAATCAGTTCTGGCATTGTGAACGTTCTCCGTACCGGAACGAAGCTCCTGTTCCTGAGAATCGGTCTGCCTGTCTTCCTCCTTTTCAGCTTTCGGTTGACGTACCGCTATCTTAGGCTGATGGCTTTGTTGTTTCTTTCCAGGGCAGATAATTGTAGAACAGCGGGATAAGAAGCAGCAGCAACATTATAATAACCAGGCGACAATCGACAATCATCTTTTCAGCAACGCTTTCGCACGATGCAATTGCGAAGATGATGAGTGAGGAGCTATATGCAACAAGTCACCTATCTCTTTATGAGGCAGCCCTTCAAGCACCGCCAGCGAACACCTTCGAATAACCTTCAGGAAGCCCTTCCACCAATTCCATCAACTGGTCATACGATACCAAATCAGCCATGAAAGGACTTTCCGACGGTTCATCTTCTTCAGACACATCAGACAGAGGGATGGTATTAACCATATTGTTTTGACTGAGATAATGAAGTGCGATATTCTTCATCACGACTCCCATCCAGCTTTCCAGCCTCTCCGGATTACGCAATGAGCCGATGGAAGTAAAGATAACAATGAAACCGTCATGCAGCAGGTCTTTGCAATTTGTCTGTCGGGCACATAACGAAGGCATATCTTCATAATCTTTCCCGAGTACGTTTTATAAAGCTGGTTTAATGCCTGCTCATCACCTTTTTTGCACAAATCTACGAAGTCCTCTCTGTCCATGTCCCACAACATCATATAACTATGATGCGCTAATATAGAAAAGACTGCATGGGGTTTTTATTCTCTACATGAAAGATTCCGCTTGTAATTCCACTATAGCCTCCATCGCCAGCCCGGCTTTCTCCTTTTGAACAAATATATGGTCGTGATAATAAGCCGCTACAACATTAGCACTGATATCTTTTGATGCTAGTTTTGTGGCTATGGCAGCGGTTAATCCACGGCATTGAGACTTGAATGAACTGTGAGTGATATTAATTTATAGACAGTATCAAAACGGATACCGTTCGATAACGCATCATCTGTTGTTATAATTAATGTCAGTCCCTCTTTTCGAAAAGTACCAATCGGGGTTAAATTCGTTATTGCCTCCATAGAAGGGATTATCAAACGTACAGAACACAAATTCCCTACTATCTAATTCCGGTTTCATAGAAGACAATAATATCTTCAAATCCTCAATTCCTGCCATAAATTTATTCATTAGTTTATAGTATACTTACAACAAATATAATACAACTCACGACAAATACAAACGATTTCTCTTGTACTCAGTAGGTGTCGTCCCGGTATGCCGCTTGGAAGAACTTAGTCAATGTCGCCTGGTCAAATTAAGTCTGTCTGCGATTTGCTGAATGGAATTATCCGCAGTCTCAAGTTGTTGAGTAATCTCTCCAAGCAGCAAGGTGCTAATCCATTCATAGACGGTACGACCAGAGATACTCTTTACCACCCGATTCAGATACTGAGGGGTAATACAGAGCTTTGAAGCATAATAATTAACCGTACGCTCCTCACCGATATGGCAGGAAAGCAATTTCATAAACTGTTTAAACAGGACATCTTTACGTTCCGTCTCCATTCTCTTGCTATTATTCTCTTTTTCATGCAAATGGACATTCGATATATCCAGAAAAGCATCAAAGAGAATACTTCAACATCTCGGATTGAAAATAATGAGTACGATCCTGAAAAGCCGACTCTATATATTCCATCCGCTGAGTTAAAATATCAACGTAGAAGTATTCAGGACAGATACCGGCTGTTTTTCCTGTTCAATACATAAGTAATAGGAAACGGAGGCCTGTTCTTCAATAAATTCGTAAGAAAAGATTCCGTAAAGAACAATTGATAGGCCGTAATATCATCAGAAACAGCAGTCATTTCCAGGGACGCTTACCGATAATATCCAGCGAAACAGTTTTTAGTAAGCAAAAGCTGCCTGTCACTGATTCTGACCTTCAGTTCCCTTTCATGACTATTATCATAGAATGCACATCATTCAACACAAACCGGTTGGAATCACTCTCACCGGCAGTCATCTTCCACAAAGCAAATCCTTCTTCTATTGCATAACAATGCTCGTTCTGTTTTACAAATTCATAAAAGTCCATCTCTTTTCTCTTTTAGCATAACGGAACAATACAGGTTACCGATATAGGTGAATAAAATCAATCATCTTTTTACAAATCTAATTTGTTTGCCTGCCATAAGAAACAAAATAGACCAACTCCCCTTTTGTCTCTAAAGCAACCATGTAAATCGACAAGGCAAATCCGGCCGGCTCCGTCACAGTTGTCAGGCTATTATTCCATTGCCCGTTTATGAGCTGTGTTTCCATATTGACAAAGGACGGTTCGGATTATACAAACCGTTTTGTTTTTTTATCTATCCTGTTTCCAATTTGACAAATACTGTTCCCTGTAAAACAAATGAGTCTCCACTTCACCACACGAACTTTGCAGCGAACAAAGAAACATTTCAACAAGTATTGGTTATGAGAAAGAAAAAGTATTAGGTTATTTGATGCTGGCAAGCATCTTACTCTTTGGAAACTCATGTAAGGAACGTTCCGCTATGCCGGCGAATAACAATTACAAGACAATGCGTGTTTCCACGACAGACAAAACCTTGCATTCCAACTATTCCGCAAGTATTCAGGGACGACAGGATGTGAGTATTTACCCGCAGGTATCAGGGCTGATTACCCAGGTATGCATCACCGAAGGGGCTAATGTTAAAAAGGGACAGACCTTGTTTGTAATAGACCAGGTACCGTATAAAGCAGCCCTGGAAACCGCTAAGGCAAATGTGGAAAGTGCCGAAGCTGCTGTTGCTACCGCCCAGATGACGGCAGACAGCAAACAGGAATTATACCGGGAAGGTCGTGTCAGACTTCGACCTGCAAACGGCACGCAACACATTACGCTCCCAGAGCCGCATTGGCACAGGCTCGTGCCGAATTAATCTCGGCCAAAACAACTTGTCTTATACGGAAGTCAAGAGTCCGGTGGACGGTACGGCCGGAATGATACCCTACCGGGTCGGAGCCCTGGTCAGTGCTTCTATCCCCACCCGCTGGTTTCTGTATCCGACAATGACGAGATGTATGTCTACTTCTCCATGACGGAAAAACAAATCCTGGCCTCTCCCGCCAGAACGGCAGGTTGGCAAACACGCTGGAAGAGATGCCGGAAGTGGAGCTTATACTGAGTGACGGTGTCAAATATACCGAAAAGAAAGGTTGATGCCATCAGCGGAATCATTGACACCAAGACAGGAGCCGTGACCGTCAGAGCCGTATTCCTAATCCCCAACATATTCTGCGCAGCGGAGGTGCCGGCAATATCCTTTTCCCCTATGAAGAAGGATTGTATCGTCATCCCCAGGCAGCCACTTTTGAGTTGCAGGATAAGGTATTTGTTTATAAAGTAACGGATGGAAAAACAAAATCGACCCAGATTTCCGTCTTCGCGATTAATGACGGGAAAGAATACGTTGTAGAGTCCGGCCTGAATACCGGCGACGTGATTATTGCCGAAGGCGCCGGACTGTTGCGCGACGGCATAACCGTAGAGGAAGGAGGACAACAATGAAACCGAAATTATTTATAGACCGCCCCATTTTGGCCGGATGTATCTCCGTACTGATTCTTATGCTGGGAATCATCGGACTTACAAATCTGCCGATGGAACAATATCCGGATATCGCCCCACCCACCGTGCAGGTGTCCGCAACCTATACCGGCGCCAGTGCCGAAACGGTTCAGAAGAGTGTCATCGTCCCCTGGAAGAGTATCAACGGGGTAGAGAACATGATGTATATGACCTCCTCGGCCACCAATACCGGCAGTGCCACCATCAACGTTTATTTCAAACAAGGGACTGACCCGGATATGGCTACCGTCAACGTGCAGAACAGGGTGACTAAGGTACAAGGTTCGTTACCCTCGGAAGTAACCAAGATTGGTGTGACGGCACAGAAACGGCAAAGCAGCCAGCTGAAAATCATGAGCCTTTACAGCCCGGACGGTTCATACGACCAGAATTTCTTAAGTAATTATCTGAAGATTAATATCGTGCCGCGTGTTCAGCGTGTATCGGGCGTAGAAGTAATGGTGATGGGGAACGATTATGCCATGCGTATCTGGTTAAAGCCGGATGTAATGGCACAATACGGACTTGTCCCGTCGGATATTATCACCGTGCTGGGAGAACAAAATGTCGAGTCTCCTACCGGGACACTTGGAGAGGACTCGGAAATACCTTCCAATATACATTAAAGTATCGCGGACGGTACGAAACAAGTGAGGAATACGGTGACCTGGTAATCCGTGCACTCGAACGGAAACGTCCTGCGTCTGAAAGAGGTGGCCGACATCGAACTCGGAGCCGTTTCATACAATTTCAGCAGCGAAGTTTCCGGACATCCGGGAGCAACCTTTACGACGATGCAGACAGCCGGTTCGAACGCGAATGAAATCATTACCGAAATAGATAAGCTGGCCGAAGAAATCAAAGCCGATTTACCCGAAGGAATGGTTCTGTCGGATATGATGAGTACAAAGGATTTCCTCGATGCCTCTATCGCCAATGTGATGCAGACGCTTCTCGAGGCTATCTTGTTGGTTATCATCGTCGTGTACGTCTTTTTACAGAGTATACGTTCTACTTTCATCCCTATGATTGCCATTATCGTATCTCTGGTCGGGACTTTTGCTTTCCTTTATGTGGCAGGCTTCAGTATCAACCTGTTGACGCTGTTCGCACTGGTGCTCGTCATTGGTACGGTGGTGGACGATGCGATAGTCGTGGTGGAAGCCGTACAGGCCAAGTTCGATGAAGGATATAAATCGCCTTACCTTGCAACGGTGGATGCTATGGGAGGAATTACGGCCGCCATCATCACGACAACCCTTGTCTTTATGGCCGTATTTATCCCTGTCAGTTTTATGGGAGGCACGACCGGAACGTTCTATACGCAGTTCGGATTGACAATGGCGGTGGCTGTTGCCATATCGGCTATCAACGCCCTGACTTTAAGCCCGGCTCTGCGCCTTAATTATGACTCCACATATGGAAGCGCAGGAAGGGGAGAAACTGAGCTTTCTTCCCGCTTCCACATTGCTTTCGACACGGCATTCGGCAGAGTGCTAGGCAAATATAAAGAGCCGTACAATATTTCTTCCGCCGGAAATGGATGGTCGGTGTCGCATTGGTAATAGCAGTCGTCACCCTTTTCGTCCTGCTAAAAACGACTAAAACTGGTTTGATTCCTGATGAGGATACCGGAACCGTATTCGTTTCCGTCACAGCCTCTCGGGAAGTACGCTGGCCGAGACAAAAGTCATTTTGGACGAAGTGGAAAACCGCCTGGAAGCGATTCCCCAGATACAGCTTTTCGCCAAAGTCGGAGGTTATAACCTGATGGGAGGCGGACAGAGTAGTGCCGGCGGTACCTTCATTGTCCGTTAAAGCCGTGGAGTGAACGCAAAGGAAAAGAGAACAGCAAAGATGCCGTTATCGGACAGATATTCGGCAGAAACGCCGATATAAAGAACGCACAAGTATATGCTTTCGCCCCGCCGATGATTATGGGATACGGAGCCAGCAACGGACTGGAAATCTATGTGCAAGACCGTAAAGGGAAGACATAGCAACCCTGTTCGAACATACCCGGGCATTTATCCAGGGATTAAACGAACGCCGGAAATACAAAGTGCACTGACTACCTTCGACACCCGTTTCCCCAATACCTGGTAGAAGTGGATGCCGCCCGTTGTAAACGTGCCGATATTTCGCCCTCGGACGTACTCGATGTTATTTCGTGCTATGTCGGTGGAAACTATGCGTCCAACATCAACCGTTTCTCTAAAATCTATCGTGTAATGATACAGGCCAGACCGGAAGACCGGCTGGACACAGAGGCGTTAAATAATATGTTCGTACGCACATCGAACGGCGATATGGCTCCTGTCGGGCAATTCGTTACCCTGACCAAAAACGTATGGCCCGGAAATCTTGAGCCGTTTAACCTGTTCAATGCCATCTCCGTAAATGCATCCGCAGCTACGGGATACAGTTCGGGGATGCAATCAACGCGGTAGCGGAGGTTGCCAAAGAAACGTTGCCTTCTGGTTATGGGTATGAATTAGGTGGTATCTCACGTGAAGAAGCCTCTTCCGGAACTTCTATCGTAATCATCTTCGTTATCTGTATCCTGTTCATATACATTATTCTATGTTCTCTCTACGAGAGCCTGTTCATTCCGTTGGCCGTAATGCTTTCCATACCGTTCGGACTGGCCGGCAGCTTTGTCTTCGCCAATATATTCGGTATAGAGAACAACGTTTATATGCAGACCGGACTGATTATGCTAATCGGATTGCTGGCCAAGACCGCTATCCTGCTGACGGAGTATGCTTCGGAACGTCGCCGGGCCGGAATGTCGATAGCTGCTGCCGCACTATCTGCCGCAACAGTCCGCCTGCGTCCTATCCTGATGACAGCCCTGACGATGATTATCGGCTTATTGCCTTTGGTTGTCGCTACCGGAGCCGGAGCAAACGGTAACATTTCACTGGGAGTGGAACGGTAGGCGGTATGCTTATCGGAACGATAGCACTGCTATTCGTCGTCCCCGTACTGTTTATCGTATTCCAGCACATCGAAGAACGCGTAATGCCCAAGCGGAAGCTATAAGGCAAAGACTATTTTAGCAGCTTAAAACAGGAAAGATGAAAAGAACTGATTATAACAATAATACTAGCAATCCCGTCACTAAACGGTTGCGGCATATACACACTACCAAAGGCCGGAAGGATTACCGACCGACAGCCTCTACCGGGACATCCCGGCAGGGGAGACACCACTTCACTCGCCTCCCTCTCATGGCGGGAGTTGTTCTCCGACCCCCAACTGGTAAAATGGATTGAACTGGGACTGGAACAGAACACCGATTTTGCAGACCGCCCAACTGAAAGTCGAAGAGGCCGAGGCCACGCTGTTATCCGCCAAACTGGCTTTTCTTCCTTCCGTCTCTCTTAGCCCGGAAGGTTCATTAAGCAGCTTTGATCGAAGCAAGGCAACTAAAACATACAACCTCGGTGCTTCCGCCAGTTGGGAACTGGATATTTTCGGAAGCCAGCTGAATGCAAAAAAGCGCCCGCGCCCTGCTGGAACAAAGCAAAGCCTATCAGCAAGCTGTCCAGACACAATTAATAGCGACTATTGCCGACACCTATTATTCACTGCTGAAGCTGGATAAACAACTTATCATTACCCGGCAAACAGTCGAAAACTGGCGAAAAACGTCGGATGACATCCGCGCTGAAACGTGCCGGACAAGCAGACGAAGCAGCCGTGACCCAAGCCGAGGCAAACAGGCTGGAAGCCGAAGCCTCTATCCTGACATTGGAAGGCAGATACACGAACTCGAGAACTCATTCTCTACATTATTGGGAATGGTGCCCGGAGATATAGAACGGGGAGAAATATCAACCAGGATTTCCCGGCCGACATCTCTGTCGGCATCCCGTTGCAGTTAGTCAGCAAACGCCCGGACATACGGCAGGCTGAATATAACCTGGCAAGCGCTTTCTATGCAACCAACGAGGCCGTTCCGCCTTTTATCCGAAGATTACGCTAAGCGGTTCGGCAGGCTGGACAAACAGTTCGGGGGCAGCAATCGTCAACCCGGGTCAATGGCTACTGAATGCCGTCGGTTCCCTGACACAGCCCCTTTCAACAAGGGAAAGAATATCGCCCAGTTGAAAATAGCCAAGGCGCAGGAAGAAGCCGTCCTTGCCTTCCGCCAGAAGTTGCTGGATGCCGGTTCTGAAGTGAACAATGCCCTGGTTCAGTGGCAGACTGCCAGGAAATGCCAGGAGATAGACAAACAACGGATCAAATCGTTGGAGTCGACCGTACGGAGCCCAACTATTGATGCGTCACGGCAATACCAACTACCTGGAGTACTGACTGCCCAACAAACCCTGTTGCAGGCCGAACTAACGGAAGTATCGGATAAATATGACGAGATACAAGGAGTCATCAATCTGTATCACGCATTGGGCGGAGGTGCCGATTGAGTTTATTTCATTAACCCCAAACAGATAGATTATGAACAGATTATTGGTTTTATTGATGGTGCTGTTGGTGAATATGGTAGCCAACGCACAGACAGAAAAGCGTATTTATACGCAAGCCGAGCAAGAGAGCGCACAAGAGCGTGAACTTCAGAAGCGTCTGGAAGCCATTCAGGATTCCGTTAATTATGTAAACGCTGTAAATGCGCTGGAGAACTGGATTTCGTACTGGAAGCAGACCGTCTGGTCTTTAAACGGGGTGAAACGGCTTATGTAACCTCAAACACCAACTTTATCTCTTTATCAGACGATAAAGCAGTTATACAAATCGCCCCTTTCAACGGTGGCGGCCCGAACGGTGTAGGAGGAATTACCCTGGAGGGACGAGCTTCCAATATAAAACTCAAAACAGACAAAAAAGGAAATTCCATTCTCTCTATGAGCGTTATGGGAACAGGCTTGTCCGCCACAGTGGATATCTCTTTACCCAAAGGAAGCAACAGGGCTTCTGTAACTGTCAATCTAACTTTCATTCCAATAAGGTAACCCTGAACGGTTACCTGGTACCCTCTACTTGTTCAGATGTTTTCAAAGGAAGAAGCATTTAACCGAGCGACCTAATTTTCTTCCTGTTTGAAAGAAGCTCCGGCATTATCTTGCACAGCAAGCTCTATGCCAGAGCTAAATTCGTTAAAGTAACACAAAACGCGTTGAATACTATGTACCGAACAGACGAATATGTATTTTCGTACCCAAATTAGCTGTACATTATTGGCATTTACGCAACATACGATTTATACTGTCAAAGCACGGGCAATCTGTATCATCATGTTATTCCTGGTGTTACTCGATGTATTCGGATACGTTGTGCCCAATTACGATACACAGACAGCAGACCAGACGGAAATTTCCAACCAGGCGGAAGATACCGATGAGCCGGGTAATACGGACGAATTGTTTTACCACAACGGAACCGCCCCGTTCATCCTCTGATTCCGGTTTGTTCCGTACCGCTTCCCGACCTGTTCACACAGCTGGTTCATATTAATTACTATACCCCGTTAACAACAGGCCTGCCCACGGCAGATACATTCCTTGTTCTGCACATTCATTATTTAGTACACAGCCATATTCTTTCACCGGACGAAAGCATAATATCATATATTATAAGACTACTGTATCATATATTGTGATACTCCGTTCTCATATATTATAATATTCTTGTATCATATATTATGATACTACCATCGTATGCAAACTCTCCGGCCGCCCATAAGACTTTTAAATAATAAACTAAAACAGTATCATTTTCATGAACGAAATAATAATAATCATTTCACTTATCCTATTGAACGGCATATTTGCCATGTCTGAAATCGCATTAATCTCCGCCCGCAAATCGAGCCTGAACACTGACGCAAAGAAAGGCAGTAAAGCGGCTAAACTAGCCCTGAAACTGGCAAATGAGCCGGATCGTTTCCTCTCGACCATTCAAATCGGCATCACACTGATCGGTATCCTGACCGGTATCTATTCCGGTGCAGCTTTGACGGACGACTTCTCGGTTATCCTGAAGAATTGGGAGTATCCCTCTTTACGCATCCCTCATTGCCCAGGGTTGATTGTTGTAGCCGTCACTTACCTGACCCTGATATTCGGCGAACTTGTCCCTAAAAGAATCGGTTTGAGTATTGCAGAAAAGCCTCCAAAGTTGTTGCCCGCCCGATGTATATCTTATCGCTGGTAGCCGCCCGTTTGTATAGCTGCTGTCGAAAGTACTTCCTGCATGTTCAACCTGCTGGGCATAAAGGACTCGGATAATAAGGTGACGGAAGAAGAAATCAAATCAATCGTACAGGAAGGAAAAGAAGGCGGTGAAGTACAGGAAGTAGAACAGGCCATCGTCGAACGTGTTTTCATCCTGGGCGACCTGAAGGTCAGTTCCATTATGACACAGCGGAATGAAATCATCTGGCTGGACCTGGATATGGATAAGAAGCAAGTGAAAAGACTATCGAACAGGACTTATATGAAATGTATCCGGTGACCGGTAAGAAAAGGGAGACGTGGAAGGGTCATCTTTCTGAAAGACCTGGTTCTCCATCTGGATACACCTGATTTCAATCTGGAATGCATCGTCCGCCCGGCTTTCTATTTCCATGAGAACATGAGTGTATATAAAGTGCTTGAAGAAATGAAAGAACAGGGAATAAGCCGCGCTCTTATATGCGATGAATTCGGTATGTGCCAGGGAATTATAACACTCAGGATATTCTGGAAGCCTTGTTAGGCACCATCAACGATACGCAGAAGGAACCGGAGATTATCCAACGGAGCAACAACGACGGCTGGCTGGTCGACGGACAGTGTTCTTTTATGATTTCCTGTCTTATTTCGATAAAGAAGATTTATATGAAAAATGTAACTATCATACGGTAGGAGGATTATTGCTGGAGCAGCTGGGACATATCCCTCAATCCGGGAACAAGCCGAATGGAACAACTTCCGCTTCGAAATTGTTGATATGGATGGAGCCAGAATAGATAAAATACTGGTTCAGGTACCCAACGATAATAATGCATAAAATACCCTATGGACTTTTCAGATCTGATCCAATGGTGCCTGGAACACCTCAGCTACTGGGTGATTTTAATCCTCATGATACTTGAAAACTCGCTGGGCGCTACCATCCGAGTTGATTGTCACACCTGCCGCCTACAAGGCGGCAAACGGTGAATGAATATTTTCCTCGTGATACTTTTCACAACCTTGGGCGCTCATCGGGCGTTGATCAATTACCATCTCGCCCTCTTCGTCGGCAGGCCATCGTCTATAAATTTGCCGACAGCCGTTTCGGCCATCTGCTCGGCATAAACCGGCAAAAGATAGAGTATGTGGAGGCATTCTTCCTGAAACACGGCAAGATATCGACTTTCTTCGGAAGGTTAATACCGGCCGTGCGACAGTTCATCTCCATCCCTGCCGGACTGGCACGAATGCGGCTTCCCGCCTTTATTCTGTTCACAACACTCGGTTCGGCTATTTGGAACAGTATCCTGGTTCTGCTCGGATATTACCTGGCACAGATACTTCCTGAAGACCGGTTGCTGGAAGAACTGGAGATACAGCAGAGAAATAAGCTATGTTTTGTGGCATTGGTAACACTCGCCCTCATTACCTGGTATCTGAAAAGGAAACTAAAAGCATGTCGATAAAACCCTCGCTACACGTAAAGAAAAATATACAGCCGAAGCACGAGAGAACTTCTCCGGGAATATTTTCGTCCGGAGGATATGGAGATAATCAAATTATAGTACCGGCAACGATCATTTTATTCAAAGTCCCGCCCTGTTCAGCCACTTACCGACTGACGGGGCTTCGTATTCTCATTTTATCCAGCATGTCTTCTATATTGTCGCTGACCAGAAGCATTTCCCTGTTTTCTTTTCGGAGGAATCCTCTGTCGACCATTGTATCGACCAATGCCAGAAGAGCATCATAGAATCCGTCTACGTTCAAGAGAGCCACAGTTTTCCGGTGAAGACCTAACTGGCAGGTCAGCATCTCAAAATTCTTCGAGTGTACCGAAACCTCCCGGAAGAATCAATGACACCATCAGAGTTCATTCATTTTCGCTTTCCTCTGATGCATGGTATCGACCATCACAAGTTCCGTCAGATTTAAATTGGCAATCTCCACTTTCTTCAAAAAGCAGGTAAGACCCCGATGGCTTTGCCTCCATTTTCCATGACTCCGTTGGCAACAGTACCCATCAATCCCACATTGGCCCCGCCATAAACCAATTCAATGTTTTGAACGGCCAACGTCTTTCCCAATTCGTAAGCCTGTTCTTCAAATATCCGCTCTGTCCCACGGCGAACCGCAAAACGGAAATTCTCCTGATTACTTTCTTCTCTGCATCACTATTTTGTAACATACGTATATATTTCGTTTGTATCCGTTTATCCGGTCATCGGACAACTTACAAAGATAAACTTTTCCGGCAGCCTTTTCTATAGTTAATGTAACCAGGAACTATTCCTCTGCTCTACAACTAAACGAAATACTATTAAGCGAATGATCCGTATAATCGGACAAACTGAATTCAACGGGATAAATACAGTCTTTCTCCTTTAAAATAGCCTCTTTATAGGCATTTACGACATCCAAACCACCTTTTTGGGTCTGTACATTCTTGTCTTTATCAAAATAGACATAGCAAACATCTACCGCAGAAAGGATATTCGTTTCTTCCTGAGACAGAGATTCACCGGCTATTACTTTATTTATCGCCAATCGGACATCACGCGAATCTATATCCGACTCTACGACCAACAATCCTATCCTACCATAACTCACAGAAGCGACATATGAAACGCCTCTCCTTTATCAACCTCCTTCAACTCTTCTTTTATAAGTTTTTCAGGACGATCCATGTCCAGCGTGAAAAGGATTTGTTTGAATGAATAAATCAGTCCGTACTTTCTTGGCATTTCTTTCTCTAAAAGAAACACCCGACACAGCCTCATCCAGCTTTACTCCCAGATTAATCATACCTGCCATGTATAACTGTTTATGGCTATAGAAATCAAACGTCCCATTGTCTATCTCAAAGAGACATTCTGATCAGACATATTTTCCATGATTTGCCGGGCAAATGTATCCTGCTCTTTCTGAGAAGGAACATAAGTCTTTACAACTTCTTCAACAGCAGCAGATGTCGAAATGGTTATGGGATTGAATGTATATCCGGTAAATTCAGGGATATTAATATTTGATTGGGCATTATGACTCACAAGATTACCCAAATAAATTTTATCCTGAATAGCGGGATTTATGAACATACTGTTAGTCCATGCATTGCACCAACTCAGATCGCCCGTAAATTCCAGTTGTTTAAAAGAAAAATAGGCAATCCCGGGGATATAGCGATATCACGAAGACCTGACTGATTGACTTCCAAAACCCTTTGTCCGAACTCTCCTGAAAACACGACCTTAGCCTGTCTCCCGTCAGGGCCTGCGATTCTCTGCTATGTTAATGGTTATTTCTGTTGATTCATCTCCGGAGGAGGGGTAATGGAGATCCATTTAGGAACAATATATACTTCCACGGTCTATTGGTGGTTAACTTTATAGTTTGTGTTCCTGCAAAACAACCCATCCATGGGGTTTCTACTAAACTCAAGAAAGGATCCACCTCCTTCAAACCTAATTGTTCCACATCCAACGTCTCCGTTGCTTTTCCATGAGAAAACCGCAGAGAAGCCTTTCTTCGCTCAGCCCCTTTATTTTCTGCCACCTTGATAGTCACCATGCCATAACCATCGCCCGATGTAGGGCTGGCCGAGATCAATCCGGAATATCCTGAATCTCCACAGACCATTCGCCATAAGATATATGCACTCTTCCCTCCTTCCTGATTTATTAAGAGAGAAGTTGTATACAATTCGAGCATATCTTTTCTCTTCCAGCTTACTACAGGAAATGGATAATGTCAGTAGAAAAGATTGATTATTAAAAATAGAAACGGTCTGTTATTCATTGTTCCAAGAATTTATACATCACATAGATAAACAGGCGGCAAGTTATAAAAATACTTTTGAGAAACATGATCTGACAGTAAAATATCAACGAATTATAACCTTTTCCATAAAAATCATAGAAAGACCTCCATCTTTTCTTTCGAAACGATATGGTAACCTACTTTTCGTACAGATGTAAGGTATTGCTCCGGTAAACAACACTAATTTACAGCAAGCCGGAAAATACTTTTCATTTCATACATCGCCTTACCGATTCCCTGATTCTGATATCCGGGATGCACAATCAATTTACCGACATGGCAAACATCATATCTACACTTCGGACCAATATTGCAATCCACGGGTATGGTCGTTGTGCCCATGGGACAAAGCGATTACAGAGACCTGTGCCAGGTCTATCCCCAACGCCTTTGCATTACATGGATGTAAACATCCGAATAACCGGTATCGAGCAACAAACCGGTTTCACCGTCTCTATATAATGACAGACTGCCGGCCCAGATAATACTGATCTATATGTATGTATTATTATCTACCAATACCGTTAGTTTCATAAATTTCTCAATTAAAAATTATAAAAGGCCTTATATCTCTCCCCGGCCTCTTCCAATAACTCTCTATCCAAATCCGGACATTCGACAAAGGGATGTTTCAAACAAAATTCACCTTTCTTTTTACTTTTTCCAGTTACCGACAATCTGCCCGTTATATAAAATGACCGGATAAAATATACCGAAATTATTAAAGGCCTTCGGATGGTGTTCTTTATCCATCGCAGCGGTACGATCTTTGTGATAAGATATTCATCAAAGGAGGCATAAAATGTAATACATTGCTAGCCCTGAACTTTTTGTCCCACAGCTGATGGGAAATTCCTGCGAGGCAAATTTCTCTTTATTCAATTCACCGTCGATTGCAGCAATTGCCTGACGTGCCTCTGCCACAGGTAAGCCCGACCACCAGACAAAATCACTCAGGCTGGCCGGCGAATGGCTTCTGAAATATTTTCTCGCCGAAGCAAACAATGCTTCCTCCTTATGTAATTCTTTAACCTTAGGAGCACGTTCTTCCAATAGAGCATAGGTCGCCTTTTCTTTTCTATCTGCTCCGCTGCATATAATACCTTCCTGTTCTGCCGTGTGAAAAGATAACCTAATTTAGGAGAATCAGGCATAATACCAGCCTTCACAATCTCATCTTCCAATTCTTGTTTTGTAAGATGGTTATTACCCTCCAATACCTTTTGAAACAAATCATTCGCTTTGGTGTAGGTACTTTCAGGAATATCCACTCCATTACCTTTAGCAAAGGAGTTGCACGCTGCTATGATCCGTTGCGACGATAACTTCAGCATCCAACGGATATCTTCCGCTGCTACCAGATGCCAGGTGGGACGCATCACATGAGTCCGCAGAATATTTCCCCGCTGATACGCATCGTTATCGTTAATAGTCTGTAATGTAGCTGATTTCAGCCGTATTCCAGCGCCCACTTAACCATTCTATACTCTTGTGCCTGGACGCTCCCATCCAGGAAACCAAATCCTTGGGATCTTTAAATTCCGGACGAGCTAATTGCTGACTTCGCAAACGGATATCGGTGAGCATCTTACCCATATTTTTAAAGTTATACTTATTACGCAATAGCTGTTGCTCATCCGCATCCAACGACGTGAAATAGGCTTTCCAACCCGGACAATAATCAATGTGCCAACGCCAGAAACGACCTAATAACGACCGTGGATTTTTTCAAATTTCGCCCGTATCGGGCATTTTGCAATTGTGTCCCATGATATTTTATTGATTAATATTTCTACAAATATAATTATTGTTTTCAGAATTGCACTTTTAATCTGTTTATCCTGTTTGTTTCCTAATTCTTTCTATTTTGTGACCAGGTATTCTTCGGGGCAGGGTGTAACTCCTACCGGCGGTGACAGTCCGCGACTCCTCTGCAAAACAGGGGACTGACCTGGTGGAAATCCGGATGAGACAGTTAAAGTCTGGATGAGAGAAGAAGACAATAACGATAGTACGACAATTCTACCGGCATAGTCATTATGCAGGAAAAATGTTGTATATAGTATTCCCTCCTGTGTAGCAATATGTTAACGATTTAACAACTACTTAAATTACAGGGTTTGAAAATGAAAACGATCAAATTTCGGTGTTGACTACAAAGAACGTGTAGAAAAGGCGATCAGTTGTTTACAGGCAGGAAAGGTATTCTGCTGGTCGATGACGAGAACAGGGAAAACGAAGGAGATATTATTTATTCCGCAGAATGACAGTAAAAGACATGGCTTTGATGATCCGTGAATGCAGCGGCATCGTATGCCTGTGCCTCACTTCCGAAAATGCAGATCACTCGGTTTTGCATCAGATGGTAGACGACAACACCAGTAAGAACCAGACAGCATTCACCATCTCGATAGAAGCCAAAGAAGGGGTAACCACCAGTCTCGGCAGCCGACAGGATACAAACGATAAAACCGCAATTGCCCAAGACGCCAAACCGGAGGACTTATCCCATCGGGACATGTTTTCCCCCAAGCCAAAGATAACGGCGTTTTAGAACGAAGAAATATACCGAAGGAAGCGTAGACCTGGTGAAACTCGCCGGCCTGGGAGACACAGCCGTTTTATGCGAACTGACAAATGAAGACGGGACAATGGCACGCATGCCGGAAATCATTGATTTTGCAGAAAAACCGGGATGACAATCGTCTCGGTCGACGACATATGCAGGTTCAGGACTGAGGCTTAGTTTCGCAAAACAGCGGAATTTCACGAAGCCCTTGCTGTCACCATCAATTATGTTGAATACCTCAATCTTCTGTAAGCACAGAAATTCAGCAATTCCAACACGTTTAGCATTATCCACTATTCGTGTTGCCTTAAAGATTAATTTTTGGCCTTTTACAGGCTCGAAACGTATTTCCTGTTCTATCGGTTGTTTTGATATTCGAAAATTCACCGGAAGCAACTATTTTACCATCTACCAGTAGCTGATAATTGGAGATATGACCACTCGCATCACGCCCTTGATTCGGGAGTATAAACAAAACCTTTGATCACATGCGGTTCAGCCAGTTCAATCGCCAACTCATTTTACCTTCCGGCAGATAATAAGTCGAATAACCGTTCCGTCAAAGCAAAGACATTACGATCATCAACAGGGCTTACAACTTTATAATCAGTAGCCGGAAGATCGAAATATCGCATGCCGACTGGTCCGTTTTACCCGATTGAGGATCGCAAGTAATGGCTTTACGGTTCCTTTTGTATCCCATATAAACGGTGTCTCATATTTTTGCAGATTGGGCAGTCGGTTCCGTTCCATCCGTCGTATAATAAATATCGGCACCTTCACTTTCTGTTCCGATGCGTACTTCGTTTTGGCATTACGCATAATATACGGTTGTTCAACAACGGAGGCCAGGAAAGCCTCCACATTATTGATACAACGGATATCTTCGATTCTGTAAAACTTATACGGAGGGCATCCGCCGGAGTTGTTTTAAAACGAACGATACGTTTATATCCGATCGTCAGCGTATCGGCAGTTTCAACAGGCATCCATTTTCCGTCTTTCTCTACTTCCAACGTAAAAGCACAAACACGTTGCCCCAACGGGATATATTCCTGTATCAGCAAACGGTTCAGAAGTTCCGGCAGGTAACAGGAATCAATGCTGAGTCGTCATCCATCAGAGGTAGCCCAATAGGAATCCAGTTACCATCTGTTACATTGCCAGCTTTATACGTTCCACCACGGGTTTCACTGGCTTTCGGTTTGATATCTTTCAGTAAATTATCTTTCAAATCTGCCGTGATGGTGTGATACCAGTCGACAGCGCGTGCCGAATCGACCGGATGAATCTGTCCGCTCAAAGCGACCGGGAATTTAACAGGAAATTGGCATTATGACCGACACTACGATAATAAAGATCCACCAGATTAGGAACGGTACGGATCCTGATGGTCTTCGCGATGATGATAAAACCATCCCGGACGGATAGAGACATCGCATTCTCCGGCAGCCATTTATCACCGTCTTTCATTCCCCACTGGCCTGGCTGTAATGTTCTTCTTTATCGTATGAATAAGGGGCCCAGTTCGTTTCGCCCGCCCAGCCCGACTCATTACCGATCCAACGGATATCCGGAACGGTTCCACCAAAGATCATGGCATCCGGATGCTTGGATTTAATCATTTCGCGGCCGTCTCATAGCCGTAATATGCTTTCGGGTTAATAGAACGGCTTTCGTCGGCGCCGTACCATCCGTTTCCGCCATTCGCCCCATCGAACCAGAATTCGAACAGCGGATATGGTGAAATCAATTCGTTGATCTGTTCATGATAAGTTTGATAACCTTCCGTCCGTACTCGGCATTATAGCGATCAGGGGAGATAAAGGCCAATTTCAGCCCGTATTTCTTACAGGCATCCGACAGTTCTGAATATATCGCCTTTTCCGTAACATAAGGAGAATGAAATATTATAATCGACCGTTTTGTAGGCCACAGACAGAAACCGTCATGATGTTTGGCCGTCAGTATCACCCTTTCAGTCCGGCCGCCTTAATGACACGCACCCACTGTTCGCAAATCCAGGTCAGTCGGATTGAATGTTCCAGGCGTATTCCCATATCCCCATTCCAGATCATTGAACGTATTCAGTCCGAAATGTACAAAAGCATAGTTTTCCATTTTCTGCCAGGCAACTTGTTCCGAGTCGGAACAGGCAAAATAGGAGCTGGTGGTTCCACGTCTTTACAAGACAAGAATGTACAAGCACAAGGCCAACAATTAATATATTACTTGTATTCATAGTATTTTCATGATTTAAAGAGACAAAAGGGGCTGCATGATACAGCCCTTTTACTATTATTTATCCCATCCCGGATTTTGAGGAAGCAAATTCGGATTTCGCTGTAGTTCTGCTGTAGGAATCGGACGTAAATATAAACGATCATCCCATGTACGGCTCTTGCCGGCTTCATAAGAATAATCTTCATTCGTATAATAGGATATACGATTGCATATTTACCATCTTTTCAGGTTGGCTTACCCACATACGTTTTATGTTATCACAAATCTTTCCGGCTTTCCAGCGCATCAGGTCATCAACGACGCCCTTCACCGGCCAGTTCAACACGGCGTTCACGACGGATTTCCTGCAACAGCGGGGAAAGTTCGTATCCCCACTTGGTCAGTTCGGATCAGTAAAACCAACATTTGTTGTCAAATGGGCATACCAACACGGTCACGCAGCACATTAATCGTTTTATCAAGATCAGCCTGTGAGATTGTTCCCAATTCAGCTTTAGCCTCAGCATTTATCAACAAAGTTTCAGCATAACGGTAAGCGATTCCGTCGTACCTATTGTTATTCGCCTCAAAGCTTTATCGGTCGGAATAAAATATTTGATAGACTTATAGCCGGTATAGCAATATTGATCGATAAACTTAGATTCCTCCGTTATGAACGTACTGTCATTTGTTGACACGGTTACACGAGTCGGAAAATCCCAAGTCAGAACAGTTTGTTTCAAACGGGGATCCCGATCTGCCGTTTCGTTACGCATATTGTCATCTCCTTTATAATAAGAGCTTAAAGAGATAGGCTTTCCATCCTTACAAATAGCCTTCCATGAAATCCTTGGAGAAACCGGTATTAGCTTCCCATGCGGCTCATACCATGTTTTCTTTTCCATCCAAATAAGTCACCGGAAGGATTGCTTCCTTAAGATTAGTCTTATCTTCCATGACGAACATTTCATAATAATCTTTTCCGGTTTTCCGTATTATAAATTTCATACCGTCGCTGTTAATAATCGCATCGGT
>SCPP01000370.1_pt1 | contig 23455 bp, 34 predicted proteins | sample 6106811 | NCBI WGS metagenome assembly SCPP01 (sample SAMN10720449, study PRJNA508395) | human gut metagenome | isolation source: Participant 2 stool, 15 month | host: Homo sapiens | collected 2018
CACAACAAAAGACTCATAAGCTTACCTCTTGCCTTACCACAGCCCCGGAAGCAGGAAACAGATCCCCAAAGCCTCTGTCCTGATCACCGTGACCATGGTATTTTCATAATCGCCAATATTCATCCTCAATCCGGGTCGTTTTGGAGGGGACGGTCCGGAAAACCGGAAAGAGGCACCTTTACAACCTTTTCTTTCTGGAATCCAGATGGGAAATGATAAATTCAATCTCCTTTTCATCCTCCAGGATCAGCTCCAGAGAACTCTTTTGACTCATACCAGTTATCTCCATAAGGCCACAGCCAGGAGGATCTCCTTCCCTTTCTGCATAAGCTTTAAATCAACCTCTGCTTTTAAACGTCCCTCGCAGACACAAAATATAGGGTATTCGGTAGCGGAATTAAGATAATCCTGTCCCTTAAACGCCGCTCCCCTGGAAAAAAGCTCCTTTTCCACAAAGCATCTTCTCCTGCTGCATACCAGCATAAACCCGCCGGCCCAGTCCTGCGCGCTCGAACCCTTTTCCTGTGAGAAATACGGTGGAGAAGAGTTTTTGCTCAAAGTTTTTCCCCGCAGGAAGTAAGGATCTGATCTGCAAGCTTCTGTCCGGAAGGCGTACCCAGGATATCCAGATCAAAGGCTTCCTCCTGGTTCTGAGGCTTCTGCCTGGACCATGTTTCGGCGCATTCCTCTCTGAACCTTCATTTCATAATAGCACAGACGGTCTGCTGCCAGCTCAAACAGCCGTACCTGATTGGACCAGAGCTCCCGTTTCTGGCTCAGCACATTATATACAAAGCTTCTGTGTGACTGGATGGACGTCAAACCCATGGCATCCGGCAGTACATCAGTGTGTCCGTAAGCCTTGCATCCATCTCCTGCATGGTCACTACCAGCTGGGAAACGGTCTTTTTCCCCTCTTCCTTTAAGGGATATTCTAAAACCTGCTGCAGAAAAATACGCAGCAGAAGGGCGCCTGTATAGCACACCCCTCCAATGGTAGAGGTGCCTTTTTTGCACCATCTTTAAAAGCTTATCTACGATCACCCCTTCTCCCAGAAGCGTGGCCGCATAGGCCTCCTCCTGTAAGCCAGATTTCCTCCTCTTTTTTCCTGCAGATCACCGTGGGGATCGTCCAGGATATTTCTTTCCATAGCAGCTGATCTGAGTATACTCATCATTCAGATCCAGACCGATCACTAGGCCGTCCATCCGCTGTCTCCTCCATCTATTCTTTCACCGGAAACAGGCTTCCCAGCACGGCGGACCGTTTCAGATAGTCCTCCATGGCACCAGCAAGCTTTTCCTCATTTTTCTCTTTTAATGCTGCTCCCATGCGGTTTAAGCAGGCAAAACGGCTGTTTTCCCTCCCATCCAGCTTATGGTCGCAGGTAAGCCTTCCCTCGGCTGTCAGAACCCTTCCCCGGCTCCCTCTTTCATAAATCTGGTACTCTAACGTCTCTCCCTCGAAAAGCACCATTTCCTTTACATAAATCCCTGGTAAACCCTCCGCATTTCCTCCCGGTGAAAAGAGGTTTCTTCCGGCAGCAGACGGACTTCCATCCAGGGCGCCCGATCCCTGTCACCATGGTACTCCACCATGGTCTTATCCAGGATATCCTCCGGAACAGGAATATGGCGGGACAGGTCTCTGGTATACGGAAATATGAGTCTCTGCTCCAAAAGGAGACGTGTCATAAATAAAAGCAGCTCTTTATCTTCCGGACTGATTTCAGGGATCCCTGCAAAATATTTGGTCAGGGAAAGCAGATACAGCGTAGGAAGCTTTCTCTGTTAAGGCTCATCCTGGCGGCTTTTTTCAGGTAGTCAAATACCTTGGGATCCATTTCCTTTCCTTCCAGAAAATACTGGGCGCATTTTCTGTAAAATAAGCCTTCACAATACTTTCTCTGGTCTTTTGCGGCTCATATACAGATCAAATACAGAATCTATGCGGTCGCAGCAACCGGTAAACAACATCTGAGCCAGCAGCCGTTCCTCCAGATCATAGGTTTCGATATGCTCCTGCACGCCCCGGATCAGTATCCCGTACATCTGAGACACCGTTCCGTTAAAATGCTCGCAAAGGTAATCCAAAACCACACTATCTGCCTTTCCTGCTTCAAATACACGATAGGAAAAGATAAAAGCCAGTCATCCTGATCAAAAGCTGCTGTAAGATCATCCGGCTGCACAGTCTGGAAAGAAGCTGTACATCGATATCTGTGATCTTAAACCTGCAGATCATATCATAAGCTTCCCTGAGAAAATCCTGTCCGATCAGGGTCTCACAGATCCGCTTTCTTGCCTTTTCGCTTAAATCCTCCTTATCCATCTGAACCAGACAGGCACAGTTTGCACTGTTTTTGTCCTCCCTGTCATCCTCTTCCATACGGCAGTAAAATTCCACTACCTGTTCCCTCAGTCCGGTCTCAAACACAGGATTTAACCGGAGAAGATGCGCTGCCTCATCTAACATATGAGCTTCCTGAAGAGTATGGATCCCTTCTCCCATCACCTGACAGCAGGCCCTTAAAAGCAGCATGGGATGATCCGGAGCCAGTTTAGCGCACCGGTCCAGCAGTTCCTTTTTATCCATTACAGGATATTTTCTGTGCTTCACATCCAGATACCGGTTTCCATAGGCATCCTGGAACATTAAGATCATATGGCCGGAACGGGCCGGAACGTATGCCTCCCTTTTCCAGAGCATATGTTTCCTCATCCTGCAGCTCTTCAGCGGACGACCACATACTTCATTCCGGGCTCCTCACAAATAATGCGCCGGGAGCAAAGGATGGCAGGCAGGACCTTTGCCGCCCGCTCATCAATCATATCCTGGTAGATCATATGCTCATAGATCACCGCCAGCCGGCTGTCAATCCGCAGGGCAAAGAGCTGCTCCATGGCAAACTGCTCCATTTCCTAATGTATGACTGATAAAGCTCAGACGAGGGATTCATGTACAGCAGGATATTCCTGTAAAGAATGCACCGATGCTCCCGATCCAGAGTCTTATCATAGGAGAAATATAAAGAGCACCTCTTTCGGCAGCAGACGGTTATAGTCGTCTGGCAGGAATAAAGGAAATACTCATACAGCCTTGTAATGTTGATATGAGCCTCCTGGGCCTTTTCATACCATAAAAACGCCTCTCCGGTCTTTTGTTCCCCACGGATCAGCAAACCGCAGACCGCCTCTAAAAGTTTCCGCTCCGGATATGCCTTATAGAGCTGTTTTGCCAGTCTCCACACGGGCTTTCTGTAATATTTCTGTGCGGAAATAAAATCTGCTGCCTTTAAACTGTCTCCCTGTCTAAAAGCCCTTCCCGGATCCCAAGCTGAAGCACCTGAAGTTCAAATGCACCCAGCTTTAAAACAGTACCGGATGTTCTGTAAGCAGACGGCAGGCTCTTCCGTAAAGGATCGGGCTTCTGCACCCGTTGGCAAAGAGCATTTCCATAGAACGGTACAGATCCAGAGGATTCTGAAGACAGGTCTCATCGGTACGGATCAAAAGGAGCAGCAGCCATGGGGATGGACTGCCCTTTTCCCAGAGATGCTTCCTTATATAACGTATCAGTTCTTCCTTTCTGCTTTCTGAGGGATTTAATAAAAGACACAAATATTCATAATAGCAGTACAGCCACGGCATCTTTTCCTGTTCCTTCAGGACTTCCTCCCGCACCTCTTCAAGAGCCGCCTGCGCTGTATCCCTGCGTCCGGAAAGCATCAGATGCTCTGCCCTGAGAAGACGCACCCTGCCATCCTTTGGATAAAGAATGCGAAGCTTTTCTGTTTCCTGGAGCAGCTCCTCCTCCCATTCTCTGTCCGTAGAAGCAGCAAGTTCATAGAGGAGCCGCTTCTGTATATATTCCAGAAATCCTTTTTTATCCTCTGCCGTTTCCCTGTATGGATCCCGGCGTTTCCTTCTCTCGGCCTCAATAGGGATCACAAACTCCCGGCGCGGGGTACGGATCACGATCCGCCCCATGTTCTTTCCTCCGTGAAGAGCATCTGGTAAAATTCGATAAGGGATCTGGCAGCGGTTTTCCGTAAAATCCCGGTCTGTCACAGAAGACGTTTCCAGAGAAATAAACGCTCCCTCTGCCTGAAGCACGGCCTCTTTATATCCCCATCCGCTGAGCGCCAGCTCAATAAAGTCTTCCTTCTCCTCTTCCAAATCCCTATAGCATCTGGGCGATGTATCTGTGCTGATCCTCACCGGCTCCTTTACATGAAGAGCCACCAGAAATTCTTCCAGCAGATTTTTCCTTCCGTTTCTTCCCCGCAGGCCTTCGTAAATGCTTCTGGCTTCCGGTTCCTGCATAAAGGGCGCCTGTATAAAATCCTGATACTCAAACAGACGCAAAGCCAGCTCTATATTTTTCCGCGCAAGGTTTGCAAAGTCTCTGGCCGTCTTTAAAGATGCCAGTTCCTCCCTCCGGTTCCCGTCTGAATGCGCAAAGAATAAGGAATCTCCCTCACCTCCATTGGTGACCAGGTAAAAGATCCCTTGATTTCGTCTCCATCTTCCATACAGCGGGTGTCGACCTCATATATAATATGGCTGCGAAGGCCTCCAAAAGCCTCATTTACAGCCCGTACTCTCTCATTGCTGGAATAGACCAGTCCTTTTATGTACAGATCATTCGTACTCTGCACAAGAAATTCGCCCTTTACCGTCTGGCCTGCCCCAAAGGAGCCTTCCAGACGCTCAGGCTTTATCATCAGCCCCGGAACACCGCCGTCAACGATGCCTCTGGCCAAACGGTTGATCCGTTCTCTCATACACCTACCACCTGTGTCTTCCTCTTATGCTTTTTGCTTACGTTTCATGATAACACATTTTCATATAATTTAAAAGAGAAATCTGCACTACAGCTTGATTTACCCCCTTAAACTTGGTATGATAGACGGTAAGAATTGCAACAATTTTATTCAATGGAGTGCGCGATATGCTGACTGAGCCTATGACCCTATATAAACTGATGAATCTGTATATGTTAAAGCAGGTGAACTTCCCCTTAAGCAACGCCCAGCTGACCAGCTTTTTACGGAGCACGAATATACTACCTATTTTACCCTTCAGCAGGCCCTAAATGAACTGGAGGAAGCAGGACTGATCCATAAGGAAGCCAGCCACAGCAGCACACGCTATGAGATTACAAAGGAGGGGGAAGAAACCTTAAACTTTTTCGGCAAAAATATATCCCCGGCCATTGTGGAGGACATGGATCAGTATTTAAAGGAAAATAAATTCCGACTCCGTGAAGAGGTAGGAACCACGGCTGATTTCTATAAAGGCACCAATCAGGACTATATCGTTCACTGCGAGGTACGGGAAAACAAATCCGTCCTGATCCGTCTGGATCTGTCCGTTCCGGACAAGGATCAAGCCGAGGATATGTGCAGCGCCTGGCGCTCTAAAAGCCAGGAAATCTATTTCCATATTATGCATACGCTGCTGTCGTAACATAAACGGAAATTTCGTTTTCAGAAAGGAACCATTTTATGCCTTTGTTAAAACCCAGACTTTATACATCGGATGATTACTGGAATCTGCCAGAAAATACCCGGGCAGAGTTAATTGACGGACAGCTCTATAACATGGCTCCTCCCAGCCGGATCCATCAGAGAATATCCGGACAGCTGTATATCACCATTGGAACATACATTGAGGAACATCGGGGAAACTGCCAGATCTATGCCGCCCCTTTGCTGTCAATCTGGACTGCGAGGACAAAAACTGGGTAGAGCCGGATCTTTCTGTCATCTGCGATCCTGACAAGCTGACAGACCGTGGATGCTCCGGTGCTCCGGATCTTATCATCGAGATCGTATCCCCCAGCAGCCGGAAGATGGATTATGTTCAAAACCCGTCCTGTACTTAAATTCCGGCGTCCGTGAATATTGGATCGTTGACCCGGTCAAAAAATGTACAACTGTTCATCTCTACGATCAGGATCCCGCCGAATTTGCCCCTGTTATCTTTCCCTTTGAGAGTGATATCAGGGTGGGCATTTATTCGGATCTTTGTATTAATATCAGTAAGCTGTTGTAAAGGGCTCCCCGGCTGAATAGATATAGCCGGGGAGTCCCTTTTTCTTTATTCTTCTGTTCCCAACGCCACACTCTCAATCAATTCCCATATCTCCTCTCTCCCCTGCTTTGTCTCAGCAGAAAAAGGAATCAGGATATCTTCTTTCTCCATTCCCAGCCCTGTGCGGATGGTCTTTACGGCCTTTGGCACCTGGCTGCGTTTGAGCTTGTCCAGCTTGGTGGCGATGATCACCGGATGGTAGCCATTGCTCACCACCCAGTCGTACATCATTTTGTCATTGGCAGAGGGCTCGTGGCGGATATCCACCAGAAGAAACACCAGCTTAAGCATGGGGGATTTCTGCAGATACCGCTCGATCATCTTTCCCCACTTGGCCTTGGCCTCCAGAGAAACCTTTGCGTAGCCGTATCAGGCAGATCCACATAGTACAGCGCCTGATTGATGTTGTAAAAATTGATGGTCTGCGTCTTTCCCGGCTGGGACGAGGTTCTGGCATAGGACTTGCGGTTCATCAGGGCATTGATCAGGGAAGATTTGCCCACATTGGATTTGCCTGCAAAGGCAAATTCCGGCAGCGTATTTTCCGGCAGGCGGCTGGTGACGCCGCATACGGTTTCCAGATCTACGGATTTAATAATCATGCAAATGCCTCCTTTACCACTGCTTCCATGTTTTTAACAAATATGATTTCCAGTCCCTTTGTGATCTCCTTAGAAAGCTCTCCGATATCCGGCCTGTTTTTCTCCGGCACAAGAACCTTCTTAATATGGGCCATCTTGGCTGCCAGGATTTTTCCTTTAAGCCTCCGATAGGCAGCACCCGGCCTCTTAAGGTAATCTCACCGGTCATGGCTACCTTTGCAAGAACCTTCTTTCCCGTTACAGCAGACAGCATGGCTGTCGCCATGGTAATGCCTGCTGATGGGCCGTCCTTTGGCACAGCACCCTCCGGGATATGGATATGCAGGTCATGCTTTTCAAAATAATCGTCTGCCAGCCCGTATTCCGGGCAGATAGAACGCACATAGGTAAGAGCCGTCTGAGCGGATTCTTTCATTACATCTCCCAGCTGTCCGGTCATTAAAAGATTTCCCTTTCCAGGCATCACATTGACTTCGATCTGCAGCGTATCGCCTCCGGCGCTGGTCAGGCCAGTCCCGTACGATTCCCACCTCGTCCTCCTCATTTGCATCCTCAAAGGTAATCTTTTCCTTTCCCAGATATTTTTCCAGATTGCTTTCCGTGATGCGGATACGGCTGTGCTTCTTATCCTCCAGATACCCTCTGGCGGCCTTGCGGCACACGTCTCCGATCCGGCGCTCTAAGTTTCTCACTCCGGCCTCTCTGGTATAATTGTGGATAATCTTTTCCAGGCTCTTATCGGAAAATACGATCTGCTCCTCTGTCAGTCCGCTTCTCTCTCTCTGCTTTCCTACCAGATAATCCTTTGCAATGTGGAACTTCTCATTTTCCGTATAGCTGTTTACCTCAATGACCTCCATACGGTCCAGAAGAGGCCCTGGAATGGTCTGGGTTGTGTTGGCCGTGGCAATGAAGAGAACCTGGGATAAATCAATGGGCACCTCTATGTAGTGGTCCCTGAACCGCACATTCTGTTCGCCGTCTAAGACCTCTAAAGAGCCGATGAGGTATCGCCCTTATAATCGCTGCTTACCTTGTCAATCTCATCAAGAAGCATCAGCGGATTGCTCACTCCCGCCTGACGCAGTCCCTCTGCCAGACGGCCGGGCATAGCGCCAACATATGTTTTCCGATGGCCCCGGATCTCAGCCTCATCCCGGACGCCACCCAGACTGATGCGCACATACTTTTATTCAGCGCTCTGGCTACGGATCTGGCAATAGATGTTTTTCCGTTCCCGGCGGGCCTACCAGACAGATAATGGGACTGGTGCCCTTCTTTGTAAGGCTGCGCACAGCCAGATACTCCAGAATACGCTCCTTTACCTTTTCCAGGCCGTAATGGTCTTCATTAAGCACTTCCTGGGCATGAAGGATATCATCATTATCTTTTGACATTTTTTTCCAAGGAAGCTCTAAAAGGGTTTCAATATAGGTCCGCAGCACATTTGCCTCCTGGCTTCCCGTGGGCATGGTGCGGAAGCGTCCGATTTCCTTTAAAAGCTTTTCCTTTACTTCCTTTTCTGCCTCTAACTTCTCTGCCTTTTCCTGATAATCATCTGCATCTGACAGGGAAGTATCCTCTCCCAGCTCCTGACGGATGATCTTCATCTGCTCTCTGAGGATGTATTCCTTCTGATTCTTATCGATATCTGCCTTTACCTTTTCCTGAAAATCTTTTTGATCCGGTAAACCTCCATCTCGGTAAGCAGCGTCGAAGTACGGTCTCATAGCGGGCGGAAAGCAGGGTGCACTCAAGCACATTCTGGCGCACCGTATAATCCCAGGAAGCTGGATCGCAATCTGATCCAACAGCTCAGACAGGTCGTTGATCAGAAGAAGGGACGGCAGGTTTTCCTTGGCTGCCCTTAAGTTTACGGTTCCATACTCCTCCAGTTTTTCCCGGATGATCCGCACCATGGCTTCCTTTGCCAAGTCATCTGCATCCTCCTGCTCCGGCTCCATGGAACTGATCTCTCCGATCAGACAGGGCTCCTGCGAATCAAAATCAAGAAGCTCCGCACGCTCAAGCCCTTCTACCAGCACCCGCACTGTCTTTCCGGCAGCTTCACCAGCTGCTTTACGACTCCAATGGTACCTACCTGGTATAAATCCTTAAGCTCAGGATCCGGAATTTCCGGATGCCTCTGGCTGACTAAAAACAGCTTCTGATCTCCGATCATGGCCTTTTCCACCGCCGCTACGGACCTGGGCCTGTTTACATCAAAATGCTGTACCATTCCCGGAAGAATGGTAAGTCCTCTTAAGGCCACTACCGGCATGGTTATCACTCGTTCTTCCATCTGTTTGTCACCTCGTATCTTTAAAAAGGCCGCTGCAAATGCAGGAATCTGGTTTGCAGCGGTCTGAAATGTTCTTGCTAATTTTCATCGATCAACGGTACGCCTTAAGCGATCTCCCCGTTTCTTCCTCCTCTGATCCGTTCGGATAAAGGCTTTCTGGCTGCCGGCTGCATATCTCTGTATACAAACTCCGGCTCCCCTGTTTTATCGATCACAGCCTTTGTAATGGTGCAGATACCAATGGAATCATCGGAAGGAATCTCATACATCAGATCCATGATTGCGCTTTCCAAAATGGAACGCAGTCCTCTGGCTCCTATCTTGCGCTCTACCGCCAGTCTGGCAATCTCCTCCAATGCTTCTTTGGTAAACTCAAGCTTTACATTGTCAAGTTCGAACAGCTTCTGGTACTGCTTTGTCAGAGCATTCTTCGGCTCAGACAGGATGCGCACCATAGCTTCCTTTGTCAGCTGCTCTAAAGATACCTCTACCGGCACACGGCCGATAAACTCAGGATCAGGCCGAATTTTGTCAGATCCTGAGGCTCTACCTTGCGCAGAAGCTCATCAATATCCATCTCATTGCGGTTTACCACCTCAGCATTAAAGCCGATAGAGCCAGCGCTGATGCGCTGTTCCACGATCTTTTCCAGACCGTCAAAGGCGCCGCCGCAGATAAAGAGGATATTGGTGGTGTCGATCTGGATCAGCTCCTGATGAGGATGCTTTCTGCCTCCCTGAGGCGGAACGCTGGCAACGGTTCCCTCCAAGATTTTAAGAAGCGCCTGCTGTACGCCTTCGCCGGACACGTCGCGGGTAATGGAAACATTTTCTGCCTTTTTGGTGATCTTGTCGATCTCATCAATGTAAATAATGCCGTACTCCGCGGTTTACATCGTAATCAGCCGCCTGGATCATCTTTAAGAGAATATTTTCCACGTCCTCGCCTACATATCCTGCCTCTGTGAGGGCCGTAGCATCTGCAATGGCAAAGGGACATTCAAAATCTTCGCAAGGGTCTGTGCAAGATAGGTTTTACCGGGCCCGTGGGGCCGATCATCAGGATATTGCTCTTCACATCCACATCCATATGCCTGCAGGAGGTGACGCGCTTGTAGTGATTGTACACGGCAGCGGAAAGAACCTTCTTTGCCGCCTCCTGTCCGATCACATACTCATCCAGAAATGCCTTGATCTCCTTTGGCTTTAACAGATGGATATCATTTAAGACAGAGCCTCTCTGCATCTCCCTCTAACTCCTCCTCCAGAATCTCAGAGCACAGTTCAATACACTCGTCACAAATATATACATTACTGTCGCCCGTTCCGGCAATCATCTTGCGTACCTGATCCTGCGTCCTTCCGCAGAAGGAACAGCGGATCGTGTCATCTGGTCTAACTGGCATACTATACCTACCCTTTCCTATCTCCTAACTCTTCTCAATGATGTGTGAGGATCTCATCGATCAGGCCGTATGCCTTTGCTTCCTCAGCAGACATATAGTTGTCGCGCTCCGTATCCCGCTCGATCTCCTCAATGGATCTGCCTGTATTGGCTGCCAGGATCTCATTTAATTTTTTCTTGGTCTTTAAAATGTTTTCAGCTACAATCTTGATCTCTGTCGCCTGGCCTCTGGCTCCGCCGGAGGGCTGATGGATCATGATCTCGGAATTGGGAAGAGCAAAGCGCTTGCCCTTTGTTCCTCCTGCAAGAAGGAATGCACCCATGCTGGCTGCCATGCCGATGCAGATCGTAGACACATCGCATTTGATGTATTTCATGGTGTCATAAATAGCAAAGCCTGCGGATACGGAACCGCCGGGGCTGTTGATATAAAGGTGGATATCCTTGGAAGGATCCTCCGCCTCCAGAAACAGAAGCTGAGCCACAATAATGCTTGCGGAAGTATCATTTACCTCTTCGCCCAGGAATATGATACGCTCCTTTAACAGCCTGGAGTAGATATCGTAGGAACGCTCTCCCCTGCTGGTCTGTTCAATGACATAGGGTACTAAACTCATGTAACCATCCTCCTGTAATTCTGTATAATAAAACACTTATTTTCAAAATGGAAACCAGGAGATCCTCCCTTTCCTGCGCCTTTCAGACACACGAAAGAAGGGATCCCCTGCCATCCTGTGTGGATTAAACCAGCTTAGCCTCGGATACTAACAGATCAACTGCTGCCTGAACTGCAAGGTCCTGCTTCATCTGGTCCTTATCGCTGTCCGTCATGTAGCTCTTAAGTTTGTCAGCCTCCATCTTGTAGGCCTCAGCCATCTTTGCGATCTCCTCATCTAACTTCTCCTCAGAAGTCTCGATGTTCTCAGCCTTTACAACTGCCTCAAGAACCAGTCTGGTCTGGATGCGCTTTACAGCCTCAGGACGCATCTGATCCTTCATCTGATCTGCAGTCATGCCTGTGTACTTCATGTACAGATCCATGGACAGACCCTGGCTCTGCATACGCTGTGCAGTTTCCCGAAGCATGTTGTCAACCTGAGCGTCGATCATCTTCTCCGGAATCTCCATGGAGGCATTCTCAACTACCTTTGCAACTACGCGGTCTTCATTCTGGGAAGCGGCTGCCTTCTCTTTTCTCTCCTGGAGCTTCTTCTCGATATCCTGCTTGTACTCATCCAGAGTATCAAACTCGGAAACCTCAGATGCGAACTCATCATCCAGGGCAGGAAGCTCTTTTACCTTGATCTCCTTTACAGTTACCTTGAACATAGCAGGCTTTCCTGCCAGCTCTGCTGCATGGTACTCAGTTGGGAAAGTAACGTTTACTTCGCACTCCTCACCGATATTCTTGCCAATCAGCTGCTCTTCAAAGGTATCAATGAAGGAGTGAGAACCAATGGTTAAAGGATAATCCTCAGCCTTTCCGCCCTCAAAGCCCTTGCCGTCTACAAAGCCCTCAAAGTCGATGACAGTCTGGTCACCGTCAGCTACCGGACGATCCTCAACAGTCAGCAGTCTTGCATTCTGCTCCTGTACTCTCTTAAGCTCTGCCTCAACATCCTCAGCAGTTACAGCAGCGTCTGCCTTCTCAACCTCAACGCCCTTGTACTCGCCTAAGGTAACTTCCGGCTTAACAGCAACTAATGCGCTGTAGATGAATGCCTGATCCTTACCAATCTGCTCTACTGTGATCTCCGGTCTGGAAACGATATCCAGTCCGCTCTCCTTCATAGCCTCAGCATAGGTAGAGTTGATCGCTTCGTCAGCAGCATCCTCATAGAATACAGCCTCACCGTACATCTTCTCGATCACAGCCTGAGAAGCCTTGCCCTTACGGAAGCCGGGGATTGCAAAACGGTTCTTTGTCTTGTTGTAAGCCTTCTTGATCGCAGCCTTAAAATCTTCTGCGCTGACTTCAACGGTCAGCTTTGCCATATTATGCTCTAATTTTTCTACCTGTACACTCATTATTACGGGTTCCTCCTTAAAATATATGTGATTCGCCCATAACCATGAGGGCGCTACACTTCAATGTAGCATTATATCATGGAGACGGGAAAAAGGCTAGTATTTTTTGAAAAAGTTAAGCAGATCCGTCTATTTTGCCTGATTGTACTGGATCGCAGCCCTAAGGCCGGCAGCATGCTGGGATCCTAAAAGAAGGCGTACCAGTTCCAGGCCCAGATCCAGCGCATAGCCAAGTCCTCTGGCTGTAGTGATATTTCCGTCTGTCACTACGCCCTGCAGCGTATGGGAAGCCCCGTGAAGCATGTCTTCAAAGCCGGGATAACAGGTGGCAGTCCGTCCTTTTAACAGATCCATCTCTCCCAGGATACTGGGAGCCGCGCAGATGGCCGCCAGCCTCCTGCCCTGCTTATTAGCACGGCAGATGGCTTCAGACAATCCCTCATGTGCTTTTAAGTTGCTGGTTCGGGCATCCTCCCGGAAGAAACAGTACGTCCGCCTCATCCGTATTTACCTCTTCAAAAGAACGTCTGCCTGAAAGTGGATTCCGTGAGCGCCGGTAATGTCTTTCCGGCCCATCACCGATACCAGTTCTGTATCCACGCCGGAACGCCTCAAAACATCCACCACTGCAAGACCTCTACTTCTTCCAGTCCGTCTGCCACAAATGCAAAACCTTTGACATAATATATTCTCCCTTTATCTTATATTGACATTATTTTATCATTTCTCCCTTTCCCTGAAAAGAGATAAATGATATGATAGTCTCTGCGAAAAGGGATAAAATATAGATAAATCTCACAAAGGAGTGTTTTAAATGGAAATCGAACGTAAATACAAGATCGAATGTCTGAATGATCTGCCGGAAAATTACCGGGCCTTTCCCTGCCATGCCATTGAGCAGGCCTATCTGTGCACTGATCCGTGGTGCGTGTGCGCCGGGAGGACGATTCCTATTATCTCCTACAAAGGAAAAGGACTCCTTGCAAGGGAAGAATATAATCTTCCTCTCACAAAGGAGTCCTATGAACATCTTTTAAAAAGCCGACGGCCTGGTCCTCACAAAAGTGCGCTGGCTCCTTCCCCTGGAAGGAAGAACCGATCTGACCATTGAACTGGACATCTTTTCCGGCTGCTACAAGGGACTGATCTTAGCGGAGGTGGAATTTCCTACCATAGAGGATGCAGATTCTTTTACGCCGCCGGACTGGTTTGGGGAGGATGTTACCTTTTCGGGACTGTATCAGAACAGCCGCCTTTCTAATCCTCATAAACAGCCGTAAGGACATGTTCGCCTGTCATGGCTACTCTTGTGTCAGCTTCGATCATCTGACCGCTGTAAATCCATCCCTTAAAGGATACGCCCGTTTTTTCAGGTTCCGGAAGTGCTCCGTACACTTCCCCATAGGTCACAAAACCGGTTCTGCCTCTGTCTTTCCATCTACCGTTCCCCATCCAGATCAAACTTAACCAGAACAGAGGCAGGCTTCCACTGGGCAGTCAGCGTCATATCTCCTTTACCTGATCGTGCTCAAACGACCACTCCCCTTCTGCCTCTTCTCTCTTCCAGCACACAAATTCATATCCTGGCTTCTGAGGTTCCTCAGGCTTTTCCACTAATTTTCCATAGCGCAGCTTCTGATAGGGATTTCTCCGCCGCCCCGGGTGTCAAAGTCACACGGTATCCTCCGTTGATACTGAAAATAACGGTCAGCACAACTGCTAAAGGATCATTCCCACGATCAGGCCATCCAGGATCCGTATGGGCACATCCTTGCTTCCATAAATCCCTCTGCCAAAAAGCTTTTTCTTCTCTTCTTCCATGCGGAAACCTCCTTGTGTCACATTCATACGATAATCGTTCAGACAAAATTGCTGCGGATGCGTCCAATCCGCTTCCGCAGCAATAAAAATTCAGCTTATTATTTTCTTACCAGATACTTTCTCATATCGATGGAGCATGCCACCAGAATGATAAGTCCCTTGATAATGTACTGCAGGTTCTGGTTGATGGACAGGAAGTTCAGTGCTACGAAAATGATCCGCAGAAGGAACACGCCCAGTACCACGCCGCTGATCTTACCAGTACCGCCTACAAAGGATACACCGCCGATTACACAGGCTGCAATCGCATCACACTCATAGTTCAGACCTGTATTGGCAGTATTGGAACCGATACGTGCAGACTCGATAAAACCGGTCAGACCATACATGGCACCTGCCAGTGTATGTACCATAATGATCGTCTTGTTTACATTAACACCGGATACATTGGCCGCTTCCGGATTGGAACCTACGGCAAACATATTTTTGCCAAACGCAGTTTTGTTCCAGATAAACCACATTACGACTACGATAACAATTGCATACCATACATAGTTTGGAATCGGAATGCCGCCCAGAGACAGCTTGCTGCCTGTTACAAAGCTCTTAAAGGAATCATCCAGGCCGGAAAGAGGCTGGCCGTTGTTTCCATTGATCATAACATACATCAGCAGAGCGCCGTATACGATCAGCTGGGTAGCCAAAGTAACGATAAAGGGATGAAGCTTAAACTTGGCTACGAAAAAACCGTTGACCCATCCTACAATACCTCCCACAACCATAACCAGAGGAATTACAACCCAGATAGGCATAACCGGAAGGTCAGGGAACATTCTTGTTGCATAACTTAAGGACTGCAGCAGGGATGCGGAAATACAGGCAGTCAAACCTACAACGCGTCCTGCAGAAAGGTCTGTACCGGTCAGTACAATACATCCTGCAATACCACAGGCAATGGGGATGTTTGCTGCTGAAAGGCTGACAATGTTTACAATGGAGTTTCCTGAAAGGAACTTGTGGTTCTGAGAATAGGTGTAAATAATAGCAATGATCAGCAGGATGTAAAGCGCATTGTTGATCAGGGTTTCCTTCCAGTAGGTGGTTTTATCTTTTGCATCCAGACTTTTGTAGTAATCTATTTTCCCCTGGATAGCTGCGAAAATATTCAGTCGGCTCATTTGTCCATATCCCCCTTTTATACATATTTAGCTGCAAGTGTCATAATTTCTTCCTGAGTGGTATTTCTGGCGTCAACTTCTCCCCTGCCAGCGGTCCTCCTGACATCACCAGAATACGGTCGCATACTCCTAAAAGCTCCGGCATTTCTGAGGATACCATGATGACTACCTTGCCTTCATTTGCCAGGTCAATGATCAGCTGATAAATCTCATATTTCGCACCTACGTCGATTCCTCGTGTAGGCTCGTCCAGAAGCAGCACCTCCGGCTTTGTAAGAAGCCATCTTCCCAGAATAACCTTCTGCTGGTTTCCTCCGGAAAGACTGCGGATTTTTGTTTCCTGGGTAGGCGTCTTTGTATGCATGGCGTCAATGGACCACTGGGTATCCTGTCTCATCTTTTTGTCGTCCAGCATCAAAGGAAATGCCTTGCTCCGATAATTTTAAGATTGGAAATAACCGTATTTTCACGAATATCCAGAATACCAAAAATACCGGTTGCGCGGCGCTCCTCGGTCAGAAGGGCAAAGCCGTTTTTAATCGACTCTCTTGCATTGCGGTTTAAGACCTGCTTTCCGTCCAGGCGGATCATTCCCGACTTTCTGGTGGCAATACCAAACAGATTTTCAAGAACCTCTGTCCGTCCGCTTCCATCCAGGCCTGCCAGTCCAATGATCTCACCCTTTCTTACATTAAAGGAAACATCATTTAAAAGAGAATACTGGCCGCTTAAATGCTCTACCTCAAGGGCCACCTCTCCTGCCTTGTTTGTCTTTGGCGGAACTGGTTTGTCAGCTCACGACCTACCATCAGTCTGATGATTTTTTCTGTGGTCAGCTCCTTTGCCGGCTCCGTGGCTACCCAGGTACCGTCGCGCATAACTGTAACTTCATCAGAAATACGCAGGATTTCTGCCATCTTATGGGAAATGTAAATAATGCCGCAGCCCTTGTCACGAAGCATATTGATGATATCAAAGAGGTGCTCTACCTCCTGCTCCGTAAGGGATGAGGTGGGTTCGTCAAATACGATCACCTTTGCGTCATAGGATACCGCCTTTGCGATCTCCAGCATCTGACGCTGGGATACAGGCATGGTGCTCATAATCCGTCTGGGATCTACATCGATTCCCAGATCGTTAAACAGCTTTTGTATCCTCATACATTTTGTGTTCGTCAATCATAACTCCCTTGCGGGGATAGCGCCCCAGCCACAGGTTATCCATTACACTGCGCTTTAACGCCTGATTCAGCTCCTGATGCACCATGGCTACACCATGTTCCAGAGCCTCTTTTGAATTTTTAAAGTTAATTTCATTTCCTTCCAGATAAATATGTCCGCTGTCCTTATTATAGATGCCGAACAGGCACTTCATCAATGTAGATTTCCCAGCGCCGTTTTCTCCCATAAGAGCATGGACAGTCCCTCTTTTTACTGTCAGAGAAACGCCGTCCAGAGCCTTTACACCCGGAAACTCCTTACAGATATCTGTCATTTGCAGCAGCACTTCTTTATCCATACAGCTTCCTCCCCGCTTTCCGTTATTTTTTAAAAGCGGCCCTGCCGCATTGGGGCAGAGGCCGCTTCTCAAAATCAGACTTTCATCATTCGCCTGTATAAGCAGCGTATGGGATATAGATCTTGTTGCTTACATTCTCAGAAATGTTATAGCTGTCTGTTCCATCCATAACAGCCTTGCCTTCTGCCACGTTCTGTGTCAGGAATGCAATTGCCTCTGCCATACCTTCAGCATCCTGTTTGATTGTACCTGTCATCTTGCCGTCTGCGATCAGCTGCTTTGCAGCATCTGTAGCATCTACGCCGAATACAGGAATTGTGGTGCTGGTTCCATCGCCAAGGTTGTAACCCTTATCATTTAATGCGGAGATAGCGCCCTCTGCCATACCATCGTTATTGCAGATGATCAGCTCGATCATGTTGTTGTTCTCTTTATTATACTGGGACAGGTTGGTTGTCATGTAGTTGTTTGCAGCTGTTGCACTCCAGTTACCATCCTGGTCAACCTGGTAGCAGTCCTTGTTGGAGGAATCAAAGTACTGAAGCTCAGCTTTTCCAGCTTCTGTCAGAACCTTGTTTGCATCCTCTACACCATACTGTGTACGGTAAATTGCCTCTACGTTTCCTAACTGGCCCATGAACATTGCATAGCTGATGCTTCCGTCACCATTTAAATCTACGGCATCAAAGTTCTCTACCAGATACTTACCGATCATTTCGCCCTGCATATGTCCTGCTTCCGGAGCATCTGTACCAACGAATGCACACTTGTCATAGCTTCCAAGTACTTTGCCCTCTTCCTCATCAGACTCAACGGCACGGTTAAAGAAGATAACAGGAATGCCTGCCGCCTGTGCCTTGTCTACAATAGCCTGAGAAGCGTCAACAGAACCGGAGGTAACGATATTTACGATCAGAAGATTGGCACCGGTGCTGATCGCAGTATCGATCTGCTCATTCTGTGTAGTCTGATTGCTGTTTGCATCATAATCCTGGAAATCAATCCCAGCTGCCTTTAAGGACTCGTCCAGGGCGGTACGGACGCTTGAAATATATGTGCCGCTGTATGTATAATAGAATACACCAACGGTCATATCCTCAATCTTCTTGCCCTCTTCCTTTGCGGCCTCTGTAACTGCCTCGCTTACCTTCTCAGCTTCAGATCCTGCTGCGGTTGTGTCAGCTGCTGCAGCCGCGGTTGTTTCCTTTGCTCCGCCTCCGCATCCTGTTACGGAAAATGCCATCATGGTTGCCAGAGCAACAGCTGCTGTTTTTCTGAATTTTCTCATCGTTGTAACTCCTCCCATTTGTTTGTTTTTATTGGACACCATGTCCGTTTGACAAGATATATTTTAGAATGTTTTTATGCATTTTTCAATGCATTTTTATTTTCCACATTATCGAATTTATTTGATTTCTTCTTTTTTCGATATTTTTCTTCATTTTTTTGTGATCTTATTCTATTTTCCTGTCTCCGGCGTTTCATCTTTCCTCTTTCGTATCTCAGGATAGGAAGGACACCTGAAATATGCTCCTCTTTCTAGGCTGATGTCCTCCGGCGTCCTGCCTGTCTCTGCCAGAGACAACGCCATGCGCATCATGGTTTTTCCATAAGTTTCTCTGTCAATCACCACTGTTCCAAGCATAAAACCAGACTCCACTGCATCCAGTCCAGCCGGAGTGCCGTCAATCCCTGCCACACACACCGGCCGGATAATGCCCAGGCGGCGCAGCGTATCAATAGCCCCCAAAGCCATATCGTCATTGTTGCTGAGCACCAGCTCAATCTGCTCCGGAAATTTCTCCAGCCACTGCCCCATAAGGGCATCTGCCTGGCTTCTTTGCCAGTTGGCGATCCCCGGTGAGTTTTTCCAGATCCACCCCGCGGTTCTTTAATGTCTGCACAGCCCATTCTGTCCTCATAAGAGAATCCTGATGTCCTCTCTCTCCTTCCAAAATCACATAGCTTACCTTTCCATCCCCGTTCAGATCCAGAATTTCAGGACAGGCGTCATAGGCGTCGGCAATCATATTCCCTGGCAGACCCTCTTCCTTCGGATTGGCCCCAACATAAAAAGTTTTTCCCAGCGGTTTAAATCCTCACTCACAGGTTCCCGGTTAAAAAAAATCACCGGGACCTCCCGGTCCATAGCCTTATCAATGATCACAGAAGCAGCAGATCGGTCTACCATATTGACACAGATCACATCACAGCCCAAAGCCAGGAACCGGTCCACCTGGCTATTCTGGGTATTCTGATCCTCCTTGGCATCCATCACATCCAGGATCATCCGTATCCCTTCCGTTTTCTCATACTTTTTTGCTTCTGTTTCCAGAATACGGCAGATTGAATTGATAAACGTATCGTCGTCTCTGTAAAGAGTAATGCCGATGCGCACCGATTCCGGTTCTTTGTGATCCGGGCGCCGTTCTGCAAAACAGCGGTATAACGCAAAAGCCCCAAGAATCACCGTTAAAAACAGTCCATATCTGTATCGTTTCATTTTCCCCCTCCTTGCGGCTAATCCATGGGATAAAGCATTTTTTCAAATTTACGGCTGCGGATGTCCGAACGTTCTATATAGTAGGAATCAAGACAGATACGTTCCTGTTTCATGCCCTTTTTTATCCCATCAGCCGCTTTCTGAATGGACAGATATCCCTCATTATAACTGTTATGAACTACCAACCCCCGAATCAGTCCCTTATCCATCTGATTCAACAGATACGTGGTGCTTCCCACCCCGAAAACACCTGCCAGACGGCCCGTATACCGGTCGTCACTATTTAATATCTGTGCTGCCTCTGTCATGCTTTCTGCATCCAGGGCCGCTATCGTTGCTTTCGGAGCTTCCGGATAAAGGATGGTTTCAAAACTGTTTTAAAATCAGAGCCGCTTTCCCTGCTGCAAAGCACGGCTTCAAAGCCTTCTGTTTTCAGCGTTTTTACAAAAGACTCGTAAATAGGACGATTATTTCCAGCGGACTTTTCTTTCGCAAACACATAAATCGGCGATACGCTGTCAATCTGTTCCGCTACCGCACGTCCCAGAAGTTCCCCCTCCTTTTCATAATCTCTGATCACGGAGGTAACAGGAAGCTCTTTTGAAGGATGATTCCCCAAAAGAATGATAGGGCAGCTATATGCCAGTGATTCCAGACGTTCCGGATCATTTAGCTCTCTTACAGGAGCTACGATCACCGCCTGCGCTCCTCCTTTGATCTCCCGTTCAATAAGCTCCTCCTGCTGCAGGGCATCCCCCTCCTGATAAAGCGTTACAAAATGCACATCGGCGTTATAGTCTCTGGCTGCCTGCTCTACCCCCTTTTTAAAATTGGCATAGCACTCATCTGTGGTAGAATCCAGAACAACCGATATAGGATAAATCTCCGCCTTTTTTTCCTTTATGATCAGATCTGTGAAGGAAAGAAGGAATAAAACTCCCAAAATAGCACCGAAGATACACCATATCAGTTTTCACGTTTTGTCATGCTCCTCCTTTGACGGATCTCGCTGTATGCCACTGCCGGAAGATGGATCGTTACTACAGTTCCCTCATCCGGTTCTGATTCAATGGAAAGTCCATATTCACTGCCAAAATACAGCCGGATCCGCTCATTTACATTTTTCACTCCAATCCCGGAACCTCTGGACGAGCCGGTATGGGGCGTATCAGAAAAGAGCCGGGCCACCTGTTCCTCTGTCATGCCCAGGCCATTATCAGACACCTTCAGGTACAGATCCTCTCCCTCTTTCCAGGCGCTTATAAAGATTTCCCCGTCGCCATCCATAAACTCCATGCCATGGTAGATGGCATTTTCCACCAATGGCTGAAGCATCAGTTTCAGGCTGGCAAGTTCCAGTACCTCATCCTCCGCCTCTATGGTATAACTGAACCGGTTTTTAAACCGCATATGCTGGATCATAAGATAGTTTCTCACATGTTCCAGTTCATCTTTCACTGTAATAATGCTCTTTCCGCGGCTTAAGCTGATCCGAAAAAAACGCGCCAGAGCAGTGACCGCTTTCACTGCCTGATCTGGTTTTTCATTTTCGATCATCCACACAATAATATCGAGGGTATTATAGAAATGGGGATTGATCTGAGACTGCAGCGTATCAAATTCCTGCTTTCGTTTCTTTTCATGCTCCGATACTATATCTGCCATCAGCACCTGGATCTGCTTTGCCATATTCTGAACTGACTGGCCCAGATGCCGGATCTCATAAGATCCTTCCGCATCCACCTTTGCATTCAAATTGCCTTTTTCAATTTCATTGACAGAAAGCTCCAGCTTTCGTATGGGTGTAGTGATTCTGGATGAAATATAGGAATTAACAAGAGACATAAGAAAGAGGATAAAGGCAGCCACAAAAACCACCAGAAGCTGGGTCTTAAGGCTGTTGAGGGAAACGGTTGCCTGGGGCTACGCCGATCAGCTTCCAGCCTGTGTAGCCGACTGATTTTACGGTAATTACCTTTCTTCTCCATGAAAGGTTTCCTGATAGATCCCATCCCTGTATTCCGATACAGCCCGATTATTTTCATGTTCAAGTCGAATCGATCAGCTTGGCTCTTGGATGATAAATGATCTCTCCGTTTCCGTCTATGAGATAAATATACCCTTCATTTCCCAGAGTAACGCCGTCCAAAAGCAGCTTAAGTCCTGTATAATTCAGATGGATCAGCAAAATCCCACTGAACCGTATCCGTACCCTTCGTAATCTCCACCACCCGCGTCATGGGGATCACCCAGCGGTACTGATCACTGCTGCTCTCAAAAATCTGCTGAACCTGCGGAAGAAAAAAATGCTGATTCTCCGTCCGATCCAGCGTATAGGAAAACCATGCCTCCCTTGTTACATCCAGATTGTTTCGCACACGAAGAGCCGGTACCGATTCCAGCAGTTCCCCATCAGCCGAAAAAAGAGCGATACTATCTGTCTGATCCATATTATTTTCATAAAAGCAGGTTAAACCGTTCACCGACGGACGGATCTGACAGGTCTGCATTTTTAATAATACTGTAATACAGGGAATCAGACAGCTTCATAACCGTTTTCAGATAATTTTCCACAGAACGGTTTACCTGATCGATCAGGATCTGATTTTCCTCCATTACTGTTTCAGAAACCTGCCCAGACATTCTCGTATACAGAGAGAGGCCAATAAAAATACTGGCAGCTGCTGCTGTAATTGTAAAATACAGGAAAATAATAGAACGTATACCGCCATTCCCAAAGGGCAGCTGCCGCTGTCTGAATGTTTTCATTTACTTTGCTCCCCTGAATTTCGTGGGAGATACCCCGAAACGTTTTTTAAACACATAGCTGAAATAGTTCTGTTCCTGGTATCCTACCTTTGCCGCGATCACATAGGTCTTGTCAATGATCCACCGTCAGATATGTTCTCCGTTTTCCTTCCGGAACATGGTGGAAAATATGCCGAGGCTCATATGCAGATGACGGCAGATCTGTTCCACGGACAGCTCCGGCTCCTGATAGTGCTCCAGAATATACTGTCTCGCTTCCCGGATCACCTGCTTCATGGTATTGTCTCTTTCCCGGTTCATGGCCTGGTGGATATAGAGCGCTGTATTTAAAAGCCAGATGGAAAAATCCTCCTTTTTCTGCAGGCCAGGGAGCATCTCAAGGCTTCCGTTTTCCTTTAACTCTCCATTAAACACAGCCTCCATATCCAAATCATACAGCTGCAGCTGGATCGCCAGATAGAATTTGCCACCGACAGCATATACGCCTGCTGCTGGCGGAAATGAACCTTTGCATCATTCAACCGTTCCATGATCTGCGCCACCGACGCCTCAATCCTCTCTTTAGTGCCAAATTTGATCGCAACGCCAAGTTCTGCCTCTGTCTTGCCGTCAAACTCCAGCTTACCTCTGCTCACCGGCTCCATATCGTTGATATAGATGGTGCTCCGCTCCCCACAATGGCCTTGTAGCCCAGAGAATTAACCGCCTCCTTATAGGAATCGCTGACCCTGCAAAGCTGGGCGGAATTATTTCCAATGCCGATGGTAACAGGAACGGCCAGGATCTTTCTGGTTTCCTTACAGATATCTCCCAGTACATCAATAAGGCCTGTCTGGCTGTTTTCCCCGTCAATGGCGGCAATGACCGACAGACCGGATTCCTGAACACCGGCTGCGTTAAAAGAGCAAAACGGCAGTAAGCACCCAGCTTTCCTCCAAAATCTGCATCACGGAAATGGGGATCAGATCCTTTTTCCTGATGAATGGCCAGCTGGCCCATGCGCTCCTTTTCCGGCTCCTCGATGTCAATCGCAGCAGCGATCCACTTCTTGGCTCCCAGAAGATCAGATCGTATTCCCGCATCCGGCTTTCCACGATTGCCGGATCCATGGAATGGCTTACAAGTTCATTTAAAAGTTTTCCCTTAAAATAGGAAGGCTTCTGATATAGTTCTCTCTCAAAGGTTTACATTCCGCTTCTGCTCGATTTCCTGATCCAGATTCACCTTGATC
>SCPP01001635.1_pt1 | contig 23335 bp, 33 predicted proteins | sample 6106811 | NCBI WGS metagenome assembly SCPP01 (sample SAMN10720449, study PRJNA508395) | human gut metagenome | isolation source: Participant 2 stool, 15 month | host: Homo sapiens | collected 2018
CTTGTTTCATATACAGCAAAATCCTGGCCTGCTGACCATATTCTACCGACGCCACTGTAAAGCTGCTGCTGATAGATAATATTCAGAGTTTTCCTGCGTCCGCCGCGTCCGCACTTAAAGCAAAAGTACCCATTAAAATCTTCCGTGCCAGGCCGCAGCTTTGAACAGCTTTGGACACGCTGCCAGTATACGCGCGCACTAACCCGCCTGCACCAAGCTTGATCCCGCCGAAATACCTTGTCACTACCGCCGCAACGCCGCTCAGCTGATTTTTCCGCAGCACTTCGCATCGGCAGTCCTGCCGTTCCTGACGGTTCGCCGTCATCACTCGATCTTTGCGCCAGCTCATCAATAATATAAGCAGAACAATTATGCGTAGCATCCCAAAACTTTTTACAGCCTTGATGAAATCCTGCGCTTCTGTTTCACTGCTTTTTTCAACGTGCAGATGAACCGCGATTTCTCAATAACTGTTTCGTCACGGTAATCGGTCCTGATAGTATACAATGCTTTTACTCCTTTTCCAATACGCTGTTTTTATTATAGCATAAGGCAATATTTACCGAAACTTTATCTTTAGCCTTTTTTTAAAATTTTTGTTATAATATTTGGAAGTATTAATAAAAATATGCAAACCTCTGCTGTTTTCCGCAGACAAAATCTACACCATAAGGTGTTGATCTGATATATTTTATTTTTATTCAAGGGAAAGGTTTACACAATGAAAACGTTTTGTCATCTGATAGGCAAATACTTTGGTATCATCGCCGTTGTATTTCTTATCCTGGGCATGACCGTACCCGACAGCTTTAAATGGGTAGTCGGTAATATCGGCGGCATCCCGGTTTTGAGTACCTTATTGGGCGTTATTATGTTCGGTATGGGCACCACACTCAATCTCCGTGATTTTGCTTTAGTTTTAAAGCGGCCTGTCGATGTTTTTGTCGGTGTCTGCGCCCAGTATCTTATCATGCCTTCGCTGGCTTTTTACTGGCTATGGCCTTTAATTTAGACCCGGCTCTAACTGCTGGCGTAGTTTTAGTTGGAACCTGCCCTGGCGGAACTTCCTCCAACGTCATTACCTTCATGTCCAAAGGCGACTTGGCCTTATCTGTAACTATGACCAGTGTTTCCACACTGCTTTCACCGATTCTTACTCCGCTCATCACCTATCAGCTTATCGGACAGAAAATCGCTTTTGACCCGCTGGGAATGTTCTGGAGCATCATTCAAATCGTTATTATACCGATCTGTCTTGGTCTGGCTGTTAAAGCGCTGCTGCCTAAACTTGCTAAACAGGCTACCGATTATCTGCCTGCTGTTTCGGCTATCGCTATCTCCTGATCATTGCCGGCGTTATCGCCGTCAGCCGTGACAACATCGTCAAAACCTCCGGTATCATTCTGCTGGTCGTCATCTGCCACAACTGCCTGGGTTATCTGTTAGGCTTTATTTTAGCCCGGATCACCGGCATGAGCTGGAAAAAGCCATTGCGCTTTCAGTTGAAGTAGGTATGCAGAATTCCGGTCTGGCTACAGGCCTGGCTAAAACTCATTTTACTTCCATGCCTATGGCTACCGTTCCTGGAGCTATTTTCTCAGCTTGGCATAATATATCAGGCGCACTGCTGGCCTGGATCTTTGTCAACTTCCTCAATCCCAAATATGCTCCTGCCGAAGAAGAAGAATCCGTATCATCTCAAGCTTAATATTACAGAGATAAAAATTAAGCAAGCGTCCGTTTCTTAAAGAAGCGGACGCTTTTTATCGAATAAACACTGCTTCTCAAACCACCGGCAACAGTGTATAATTCATTTTAGTAATATTTTTAAAATTTCCAGCAAAAATATCTGTTTAAACTGATATTTATAAAGGAGTTGCTACATTGTCCGAACTTGCTCCTCTTATCGAAGACCTTGCTTTTATCCTTGTACTTGCCGGTATCGTTACCATTTTCTGCAAAAAATTCAATCAGCCTTTGGTTTTAGGCTATATTTTGGCAGGCTTCTTTGCCAGCCCGCATTTTAACCTGCTGCCAAATGTAGTCGATACAGCCAATATTACAGTCTGGTCGGACATCGGCGTTATTTTTATTTTGTTCAGCCTGGGACTTGATTTCAATTTTGCCAAAATCAAAAGTATCGGCGGCACAGCGCTGATCGCCGCTGTCACAGAACTGGCAGGCATCACGCTGCTTGGCTATGCCTGTGCCAGACTGCTTGGCTGGCAGCCTATTGACAGTCTCTTTGCCGGAGCTATGCTTACCATGTCTTCTACAGCAGTCGTCAGTAAAACCTTTGAAGAGCTGGGACTCTTGAAAGAACGCTTCACGCAATTTACCTTCGGTATCCTGGTATTGGAAGATATTTCCGGTATCATTATGATGGTCATGCTCTCAACCATCGCCGCGGCAGGCGCTGCCATTTCCGGTACAGAAATGCTCGGCAGTATCGGCGAGCTGGCTTTTTTTCTCATTATCTGCTTTGTCTGCGGTATTTTCTTCCTGCCTACCTTCTTCCGCAAAGTCAGCCGCTACCTGACTTCCGAAACACTGCTCATTTTTTCGCTGGGTCTTTGCCTGAGCATGGTAGTCCTGGCAACTAAAATGGGTTTTTCGTCGGCATTAGGCGCATTCCTTATGGGTTCACTGCTTTCCGGTACGGCTTTTACAGAAACCACAAAAAAACTTTTGACGCCGGTCAAAGATCTTTTTCCGGATCTTTTCGTTTCTGTCGGAATGATGGTAGACCCGCTCTGATCATTAAATATGCGCTGCCGATCGCTGTACTTACAGCAGCTTTGATCATCGGCAAAATTATTTTTTCATCACTGGGCGTCCTTCTGGCAGGCAAAGACCTACAGACAGCGCTGCGCTGCGGCTTCAGTTTGACGCAGCTGGGTGAAATAACCTTTATCGTAGCCTCTATCGGCGCTGCCCTCAAAGTCACCAGCGATTTTTATATCCTGTTTTCGTAGCTGTTTCAGTTATCAGTATTTTTCTTACGCCTTCAATCCTGCGCCACGCCGATAAAGTATCCGGCTGGCTTCTGCGTAATCTTCCGCAAGACTGCTGCGGCTTTTACCACAGCCTGATGAAGCTCCCGCCAGCGACGAGCAGCGCAGTGCCTGGAAAGAACTGCTGCAGAGTTACTTTACCCGCCTCACAGTTTTCTGTGTAATTCTCAGCTTCCTTGCCTATCTGGGACAAAGTAAGCTGCTTCCATATTGCCACAGGCTTTTGACGGCTATACAGCTGATATTATTGCCGCAGTTATCCTGTTGTGTATGGGGCCATTTTTAATGGCGGTCATGTTCCAGAGGGTTGCACATACAGACCTTATAGCAAGTCTGTGGTTCCAAAAACCCGCTAATCATCTGCCCATTTTTCTTCTGCTTTTTATTAAGATCGCTGTTGGTTTGTTTTTATCCTGTCCGTATTTACAAGTATACTGGGTTTCAGCAAATTTATCGCGTTTGCTGCAGCCTGCATTCTGGCAAAATTCATCTATTCCTCAGAGTATTTCGTGGAACGCTATTTACAGATCGAGGCTCAGTTTATGATTAACCTGAATGCCAAAACTCTGGCAGCACAGAAAAAACACGCCGCCAACCATCCTGCCTGGCTCGATGAACAGCTGCATGTCAAACGCTACCGTGTAGCAGCGACTTCACTCTGCGGCGGTAAAAGCCTCAAAGAACTTAATCTGCACCGCCGTTATAATGTTTTCGTGCTTGAAATCCAAAACGGCAGCCAGATCCTGCCTATCCCCAGCGGCAGTGCCGCTATCTATGCCGGCTCTCAGCTGCTTTTAACAGGTACGCCCAGACAGCTGCAGAATTTTGAACTGGCAATCCAATCCTATGATATGCAGATTCTGCCGCTGGCTACTGATAACCAGCAGACACTGCACCAGTTTTAGCCGATCAAAGCATGGCGGCACAGCCTACTTCTGTTACGCGATGCCGATCGACAGGCATTCGCCGCTCTGCGGCTCCACGCTCAAAAAAAGTTCTTACCTCGGCAATGTCAATTGTCTGGCTTTAGGTTTGGAACGTGGTAATTATACGCATCTCAATCCTGATGCCTCCTTTGTCTTTCAAAGGGGACATCCTCTGGATCATTGGTACTCAGGAAATGATGAACCAGCTTTTATCAGCGAAACCATTTAAAAGACAGCAGAGAAAATTCTCTGCTGTTTTTTTTTTTCTGCACTTTATCTTCGTACATCTTCATATCGACACGTTCCAAAAACTCTTCCAGGGTTTCTTGTCCGTCATAAGCCGCCACGCCGCAGCTGATTGCTATACTGTACTCACTGTGCCCCTTTTTAAAACGATGACCTGTAATCGTTTCCGACATTTCCAGGCAAAGTCTTTCCACATAGTCTTTATCACTGAAGGGCAGGCCAGTAAAACTCATCGCCGCCGATCCTGGCTGCCCAGCCGCTGCACTGCTCATTAAGCGCATTTATTTTGTCAACTACATAAAGAATGACCTCATCGCCGCATAAATGCCCAAACCTGTCATTGACACTTTTAAAATGGTCGATATCGATCAGCGCCAGCGTCAGCTTTAACTGTTCTTTCTGAACAGCAAACATTTCCTGCAGCAGATTGTTGGCATGGCCTTTACTGTAAAGGCCCGTAAAACTGTCACGGGCCGCAAGTTCACTGTAACTGCTGATTAGTTCCCGCAGCTCACTGCTGTCTTCGCTGGTAGCATCATAAACGCTGAAAGAATTTGTCACATCGCGTCCCAGCTCCAGCACATATTCTTTACCATCTTGCTCCCAGGGCGTACTAAGGATCAAAATACTTTTATCTCCCAGATATTCCATTTTCATGATTTGCTTTTTCTGCTGGACAGCCCTTTCGGATGAACAATTCGGACAGGGCTTACTGCGATTCCACAGCTCATAACATTTGCGGCAGGGCTCACACATCTTGCCGTCATTATAATCGTGGACTAAGTGTGTCCTCATATCCACGAAGCGGTAAACATCAAATAATTTATCTATAGTTAAATTCCCTGCAAGCTCCTGATCGATTGCATCTATCGGATATATATTTTCTTCCAGTTCTATACTATCCATACCCTTTAAAGCCATTCAATTCTCACTTTCATATTTTTTATTAATTACTTATTGTTTTACAATTATAACAAATATAAATTGCCTTGGCAACGATTACTCGCTGCATTTGTACATATGCTATAATAAACATATATCATTAATTAGAGGTCACATATTATGGATATAAAACAATTGATACACTGCAGCACACACACCAGCTGCAGCCGGAACAAATGCAGACCTTGCTCACAGCCGCTTTCAGCGACGCTGTCATCCGTGCAGAACTGGCTCAGGCTGCACAGCAAACTGCTCAGGCTGTTTTCGGCAATAAAATCTATATTCGCGGGCTGATCGAATTCACCAATTACTGCAGAAATGACTGTTATTACTGCGGAATACGACGCAGCAACACAGAAGCTGTTCGTTACCGCCTGACCGAAGAACAAATCCTTTCCTGCTGTGAGCAGGGTTACGCCTTGGGCTTTAGGACCTTTGTTCTGCAGGGTGGCGAAGATCTTATCTACAGCGACACAGATCTGGCAGCTATCATCAGCGCCATAAAACAGGCTTATCCTGACTGTGCCGTTACACTTTCCATTGGCGAACGCAGCCGTGAAGCCTATCAGCTTTAAAAAAAAGCAGGCGCAGACCGTTATCTGCTGCGCCACGAAACAGCAGATAGCGAACATTATGCACGACTGCACCCGGCAGAACTCAAACTGAGTAACCGCAAACGCTGCCTGCGCGATCTCAAAGAACTGGGTTATCAGGTCGGCACTGGCTTTATGGTAGGCTCGCCCTGGCAAACAATGGCTAATCTGCTCGAAGACCTGGCCTTTATCCGTGAACTGCAGCCGCAGATGATTGGTATCGGTCCCTTCATTCCCCACCATGCTACACCCTTTAAAATTATCCCGCAGGAACGCTGGAACAGACCTTAACACTGCTGTCCGTCCTGCGCCTGATGTTTCCAGGTATTACTGCCTGCGACAACGGCTCTCGGCACCATCGTTCCCAACGGACGTGAGCTTGGTATTTTAGCAGGTGCCAATGTTGTAATGCCCAATCTCTCCGGCAGATGTCCGCCAAAATTATCTTTATGATAATAAACTCTGTAGCAGAAGCCGCCGAAGCCAAGAATGACCTCGCCGCACGGCTGCATTCTATCGGCTATGAAATAGCCGAAGGCCGCGGTGATTATAAGGAGTCCTGAAAATGCTAGCAAAGATCAAGTCAAATACCTACCGTGCGCTCAATAACTGGCGCAGCTTCCGTTTGAAGCTGTTTATTGAAGGTATCATAATCGGTATCCTTCAGGGCTGATCATCAGCTTTTTCCGCTGGTCCCTGCATCTGGTAGAAACTAACCGTGAACATATTTACACCTTCTTAAAAACACAGACTGGTATTGACTGCTTTGGTTCATCGCTTTAGCTGTAATAGCCTTCACTTTAGACAGACTGACAAAATATGAACCTCCGGGCGGTGCAAAGTTCTTCTCGCCGGTTGAAAGCCGCATTGCCATTCAGGAGGGCATGAGCGAAATCAGACGGTCAAAACCGCCATTCACGAGATCGCCCATGCAAAGCTCCACGCCGTCAAGCCGGATGAAAAACCGCGCCAGAAGATAAGAAGGATCGGCACACAAAGAGGTTGAGGCAGAAAGCGTTGCCTACGGTCTGTCAGCGGTACGGCATTGAAACCTCGGACTACTCCTTCGGCTACATCGCCGGTTGGTCTTCCGGTAAGGAGACCAAGGAACTGAAAAGCTCTCTGGACACCATCCGCAAGACGGCGGCTGAGATGATCGAGGGCATTGACGCCAACTCAAGGTGCTGCTGGCAGAGAAAGCACGGTCCGAAGAGAAGAGCCGAGGCACCCGTGGAAGCGATGCCGGAAGCCCCATTTACCGCGAGACGGCGAATTACGCCTATGAAGCCGGTGAGATGGAGTCATATCGTGCTTCTCGCCGCAAACGTGGAATGCCGCCGTGCGATTGAAGCGGCGATCAGCTCCAACTACGGAGACAACCGGCTGGATGCGGATGCTGCCGTGAAAAGCGTCCTTGAGCAGTTCTCTCCGGAGCGCGTCCGGTATGTCCTCGCAAACACCATTCAGCAAAAGACTTTGACGGCGCATTCCGCAGCTCCTCAAGGAATGGGCGAAGAGCGCTGAGGTCTGTCCGGAAAATGCCTCCCGCTTCCTTGTGGATAAACCCAATCCCGGACTGACGGCGCTTTTCGTCGATGCGTTCCGACAGCAGACCGAACCCAGAAGTCACTTCTGAAAACAGAGGAAAGAGACCCGGAGGTCGTTGCATGGGAGAACGATGAAATTACCTCTATTGAGGTAAAACCGTGGAGGTCAAGTCTCCCTTTGCTCCTCGCCGGAGCGGCAAAAGCACCGAAAGCGCACCGACTGACTGCCGAAGAGGAGATCAAAGCCGCCGTCATGGACACGCTCAAGGGACAGATTTCCTATCACAACGACGGCATGAGGGCAACCTATCGTTCCTCAATCCTCCTTCAATCTGCTGGCACGGAACGGTGTCAGGATTGAGGGCAACACGGTCACGCAGAACGGTGAGCCGCTGTTCAAAATACATCGCCGTCATGCGGCGCGGAAAACAAGGGCTGTTACCGTGAGCTGATGCCGACGCTGGAATACGTCAAGCAGGGCAGAAGGGAAAAGCCCTCTATCCGCGATCAGCTCAAAGCTGCCGCAAAACCGCAGCCGGAGAAGAAGTCCCCGGTCAAATCCAAAACACGACATGGAGTTGTGAGAAGAAGCATGAAGAAATACACAGACGTTGACATCATCGCGGGCTGCAGAAGCTCGTGGACAGTCATGTAGACAGCTACAAGGAAGACTTCGACATCGACAAGCGCATCATCCGCCGCGCTGCCGAAAGCCGAAATCGAAGACAAAACGCTGATGTGGTTCTGCCGTCCTCACGGAACGCATTGTCTCAACGAAAATCAGGTCTTTATTCAGGGAACGCGGGATCACAACACCTTCCGCTTTTACGCGGAACAGACCTACGACGAGTGCGTTGCCCGAGTCATTGTCCCGAAACCATCAAGCGCGGCAAGGTCTTCGGAGACGTCTTTGAAATCAACTACCGGGAACAGGCGGCAAACGTAGCGCAGAACTCGGTTGCGCCGGATCACGACCGGCTGACCTTTGCAGATGGCTTTGTGCTGGAAGCCCCCTGCCGCAGCAGCTTCGATGCAGCAATGGCTCTGGTCGGTGAGCATGGCGGCGTCAGAACCCACCGGACGCTCGAAGGACGCGGACGCTCTGGAAGTGCTGTCAAGCAGAAAACCCGACGTGACAGACTGCCAGAGGCAGAGAACAGAGGTGCTTGCGCCTCTGCCCGTCGCAGAACTTCGCAAGTACGAAGCAGTCAAAAAGGCGCATCCCGACGCGCTGGTCTGCTTTGCTCAGAACGGCTATTTTGAGCTGTACGGCAAGGACGCAAAGAAAGCCGCGCCGCTTCTCGGCACAAAACTCCTTGAAAAGAAGGTGCGCGGCAAGCCTTCCATGCCGGTCCGGGTTTCCGTGAAACGCGTGGGTAGCCGGTTCTCATAAGCTCTGGAAGTCCGGTGTGGATGTCTTTCTCAGCAAGGGCGGCGAGACCTTCAAGGAACTCAAAGCCGCAGATTACATTCCTGTCGGCGCGACGCTGAATGTGGATGGGATCAAGTGCAGGATCGACGCGGTTGATTTTGCTGCCGATGAAGTCCGGCTGACCAACATCGAGGACAAGAACCGCCCCATCCGCTTTTCTGAGAGCATCCAGTATGTCCGCGCCTATGTGGAGGATGCCGGAACTGCCATCTACGACACCATCCCGAAGAAGCCCGCTGCCCGTGAATCTATCCGTGACAAGCTGAAATCTGCGCAGAAAGCACAGCCGCCCCACACACCGAAGCCGCAGAAAACAAAGGAAAGGATATGGTACTCTGATATGAAAAACTTTACCGTAGAAGAACTCAACCTGATGTGCTGCTTCAACACGTCCAGCCGGAAGCGGCTGATCGACGATATGAAGAGCGTCACCCTGAACGACATGGACGGCGAGATCGCAGAGCTGATGTATAAGACCGTCCGGAAGCTCGAAGCAATGACCGACGCGGAGTTTGAAGAACTGTATATCATGCCGGACGGCATGGTGGATGACTGAAAGGAGGATGCCTATGCCCGTATTAGACGGTGATTTTGAAGCCTTCGTCACGAATCTCGGCAAGTACAACGAGGGTATGCTGGTCGGTGAGTGGGTAAAACTGCCCACCACCGAGGAAGAGATGCAGAAGGTCTTTGAGCGTATCGGGATCGGCAAGCAGGATGAGTTCGGTCAGCCCTACGAAGAGTGGTTTATCACCGACTACGAATGCCCGATCTACGGCGTCCAGAAGATGCTTGGCGAGTACGAGAACCTTGATAAGCTCAACTACCTTGCCGCCTTGATTGACGAGCTTTCCCTGAGCGATCAGGAAAAGCTCGCTGCCATTATGGAAGCCGGGTGCGATGAGGTCAGCGACATCGACGATCTCATCAATCTAACGTTCAATCTGGACTGCTACGACATCATGCCCGGTATCAACGACGAATCCGATCTCGGCTATTATTACGCACACGAAGCTGGTATCTACTCTGAAAAGGATCTCGGTTCTCTGGCAAACTACATCGACTATGAACGCTATGGGCGTGACATTGCGATGGCTGAGCAGGGACGTTTCACCGATGAGGGCTATGTCCGTGTTGCAAGCGAAGATGGGACACGCGGTTTAACGGGGAGCTTGATGATATTCCCGATGAATACCGGATCACCGGCTCAGGGAAGCCGCCGAGCGTGACAGCACTATTGCAGTTCTCGTCGTTGAGCCGGGAAAGGAGCCTTATGTGAAGGAGATTGACTCCGGTCTGGAGTCCTTGCAGCATGAGGTCGGCGGCTATATCGAGGCAATTTATCCCTACGAAGACCCGGTTGCCTTAGTCTGCAACGAGGAAGGTAAACTGGAAGGTCTGCCCTGAACCGCGCTCTGCGAGATGAGGACGGTGACATCTACGACGTTGTTGCCGGAACATTCATGGTAGTTGGCTTGACGGATGACAGCTTCGGTTCTCTGACCGTAGAGCAGATGCAGAAGTTCTCTGACCACTTCAAAGTGCCGGAGCAGTTTGTTAAGTTGGGCGATAAGATTGTGGCAATCCCCATGATCTCGAAGGAACAGCAAAAGCAGGAAGCCCGAGCAGAAGGACTTTGAGATGAATGCCGACACCTCGGTCTGACGGTTGCCGGTCACATCGGGACGTGGCACACCATTGACCGGCACGAGGTCGGCGGTCACAGCTTTTATCTGATGATGGAGCATGACACCTACGGCGATGAGGCGCTTGCATCATCGTCGATGAGCGCGGTAAGCTCGTCCTCGATGATGTCTACAACGGCTTTGACGATGAAACGCTCCGCCTTCTCGACCTTGAGGTCAAGGAAGTGCCGGAAATGCCGGACCCACGCTCTCCGTTCAGGATATGAAGGACTACGGCTACGCATGGGCTGGCGTTCTTCCCGCCGGTCAGGAGGCGGCTGAGAAGGCTTTGGAGAAGGGGTGCGAGGTTTACCGTCTATATTCCGATAATACCGAGGGCTTGTGCGTGGATGCCAAGGAGATTGCCGATCATGCGGCAAAGGGCGGAATGCTCGGTATCAGCAAGGAAAGCTGGATGGCAGCTCTTGAGAAGGAAAACTACCTCAAGGCAGCGGAGATGTCGATGGAGGATGACTACGGCATGATTGACGGGATCATCAACAACGGTCCGAAGGAGGACAAGACCGCAGAAGTCAAAGCCCCGAAAGGGGCGAAAAGTCCTCCATCATGGACAGGCTCAAGTCTGCGAAGGCTGAAAAGCAGAAGGAATGCTGCCCTCCAAAAAGCACAAAGGAGAGATTGAGCTGTGAGCAGAAGTCAGAAATGGCGGCAGGGTGGTCATTCTTCATCGGAGACAGCGGACGCCGGAAGTATAACCGCTTCTGCGTCCGCTGCGTCCATAGCTGCAAGCAGAGCTTCCGTGCCGTTCTCATCGCCTGTCCGCATTTCTCCCGCAAGGCATCGCAGTGTAGACAGTTAAGGGGCGAAATAGCCTGTGATTGCAAGCCCCAGAGCGGTGCAAATTGACCAGCCTAAGTGATTGTATTCCCTGCGTAGTTTCATCTTTAGCGCGGAAATAAGTGTCGATTTCGGCACTTGTTTGAATGCCGGAAAACGAACCAAGAGCCTCTGTCGATGCCCGTTTTGGGCGTCGGCAGAGGCTCTTTATATTCAAAATAGCGGACAGCAGCTCTTGAACCTGTTGCCGGTATTCCGGCTTTATATCGAAATACGTCTGGCAAGCGCAAGGGCTTCCGCTTCTGGCTCATCGGTCCCAAAATAATTCGGTCCGCACTGACGCCCAGCAAACGGCAAAGACGCTGCAAGGCTTCAAGAGATACCGGAAGCACCACGCTCAATAGCGCTCAGGTGATTCGGCGTCATGCCAAGCATTTCTGAGAGCGTGTCCTGCGTATAGCCCGCCTGTTCTCTTGCCACTTGAATATTGCCGCCGATTTCAATATTGATGTCCTTCTTCTCTCGCATAGCCTCACCACCTTTGCATTTAGTGTACCTAACGGCGGTGTCATTATCCACGGTACGACGTCGTTGATTTTACTAACGACAATGCGTTGACTGTCCGTGATGAGGGTGATAGAATGGAGTTACCTACCAAAGGAGTGAAAGAAGGGGTGTCATGTTGCGCATTATTGAGTTTAGAAAGTCTGCTCAAAAAGTTAAAAAGCAATCCATTCAAGGCATGACTTGTGCGTTTACCGGTCATAGACCGCAGAGTCTTCCGTTCGGCTTTGATGAATCCGATAAGCGTTGTACTTCTTTGAAGTCTGTTATGCGGGATCAGATTGTAGCACTCATTGAGAACGAGGGCGTCACGCATTTTATTACCGGCATGGCTCTTGGCGTCGATATGTACGCTGCGGAAATTGTACTCGATTTGAAATCAAAATACCCTCACATTACTCTGGAAAGTGCAATCCCTTGTGAGACACAAGCAATCAAATGGTCTGTGGCTTCACGGGAACGGTATTATAATATCGCGGCAAAGTGTGACAAGGAGACCATGCTGCAACGGGAGTACACGTCGGACTGCATGGACAAGAGAAATCGGTACATGGTATCACGCCGATTATATTCTCGCAGTATGGAATGGATGCCCCAGCGGTACCGGGAACACCGTGAGATATGCCCACAAAAGGGCAAATCTATCATCGTTATCAATCCGGTTTCCCTTGATGTCACGCGGGAATAAGGCAAAAAAATCCCACTCCTGAATCAAGAGTTGTGAAAACCGTGAAGTATTTCCCGATAGTGAATACACATTGCACTGCTCAGTGATTATTGGAAATGTGTACGGCGTATGCTGCCCAGTGAACATCTCCATGGAACACATCGAATTTTCGCGGAATCGCAAAACGGAAAGTGTCACCTTATGGACAGTCCATTGCCGAGAAAAATTAAATCGCTGGAAACGGGAACGCCCCCGGCACTGTGCGTCTGGCACAGTGTCGGGGGCGTTTTTCCGTGTCTTAGTTATGAGCCAGTTCATTTAGGAGCAGCTTTCGATAGCCCACATCAAGACACAGCGATGGAAGTCCATCAGACGGTGTTCGTCGAACAGCTTTTCACAGAGCTTGGTCAGCGGATGATTCATCAGCTTTGCAGAAATGCCAGTCTCGTTGAAAAACCTTGCCCATGTGAAGACCTCTTCTAAATCCTCCTGCCCAAGCGTGGCAGGAATGATGGCGTTGCAGAGACGGACAATGGGGCTGTCCGCAAATCGCTCTGCCACTTCCTCCGGTGTGCATTCATAGCGGTCACAGTTAAAGGAAAGCGCATCCTCAATTTTAAGATAATTTTCGGTTTCATCTCGTGTCAAGGTTATGGTGTAGTCTCCCATACCGGACGGCACATCAATATTCTCCATGACATCAAGCTCGTAACGGGATCCGCCGATGATCGCTCCAAAGGAGAAGACTGACAGATTACTGCCGGGTTTTTGTCTATCTTGTCCTCATTCAGAATGACAGCGGATTATACTCTGTTAGTTCCCAGTCGATTTTCCTCTCTGTTTGCTCGGCAATCTGCTGGATCAGATGTTGTTCTTCTTCGTGCAGATTTTCATTGTACAACATGATACACCTCCGTTTTCTGATTGTCGTTTTTGGGGGCTGCTCTATGTTTCCGAAGAGAATGCCGTTTGTATCATCATTCCTTGGCTGAGGGCAGACCTTCGTAAAACTTCCTCAGTTCCTCCAAACTGCTTGTCCGATTTTTGATAGGCAGGGAGTCCCATGTAATGTCATGATAGCGTTCCGGCGGCTCGTCCCGCAGTCTTCGGTCGATGATGCAGACAATGCCGGTGTCTGTGAAATTGCGGATCAATCGCCCGATGCCTTGCTTGAGCTTGATAATCATTTCGGGAACGCGAACATCCATCAGAGCGTCCTTTGCGACGGAACACTTATACTCGATAATCGGATCGGGGACAGGGAACGGAAGCCGGAAAATGATGACATTGGAAAGGCTTTTCCTTCAATGCTGATACCTTCCCAATATGCACCCGTCCCCAGAAGCACGGAGTTCGTATCTTCCTTAAACTCATTCAGCACCTTGTCCTGCGACGATCCCGGCTGCTGCATCAAGATTTTGTACGGAAGATTTTTCTCACTGAGAATGGAGTAGACCTCTTCCATGTCGGTCTTTGCCGTAAACAGCACGAGTGCCTTTCGTTGGAAATGCTCAGGATCTCAAGCAGTCGCTCCACACCCTTTTCAATGAAGGCTTCATGTTCTCTGGTCGGGTGCGGGAGATCGTCGCAATAGTAGATCATGGCGTGTTCATCGTATGGATATGGGGAAGGCTTTGGCTCGGATAAGCAGCCGCGATCACCAGCGGGAAAGCCGGTATTGCTGATAAAGTAAGAATACTGTTCTTCCAGAGACCCGCTCGTGGCGTTCGTCAGCGTGGCAGAGGTCAAGATGGTTCTTTCATCACCATTGAAGTATAGGCGGCGCACAATTTCTTTTGTGTTTTTAGGGCAATAGACGAGTTCCGTGTTGCTGCCGTGCTGCTCAATCCAGATCAGCATATCGTCTATCTGGTCAAGCTCTGAAAGGGACTCGCTGACGGCATCAGATCATCAGAGGCAGCAAAGGAACGGTTGTTTCTGAAATCCATGCTGGAATAAATCTGAATGCTGGACGAAAGGTTGTGTATGGCGGCGTTCATCTCGGTAAGCAGTTCAATCGCACTGCCATTGTTGTCGAAGAAAAGCGGTCAGCGTAGCGCATATCCTGTTCTGCCTCGTTGATCTGCTTTTGGACTTGTGCTTTCAGGCAGTTATAGAAGGCGATGATTGCGCTCTCTGCCTCTCGTTTTCACCTGACACACTGCTCTGGTCAAAGGATCGCAGCTCATAGAATGCACTCTTAATCATTCAAAGAGCATACCTTGCCGAAACGCTCCGTTGTGGCACTCCGCACCTTATCATCAAGTTGTGTGCTTCATCCGACAAAGCAGATCAGCGGCGGCGTTAATCAGCCCTTCCTGACCGCGCCGGAGTTTCATGAGATGCTGGGTTAAAAATCCTGATTGCACAGTACCACTCCATCCGTAAACTTTAATGCTGCGCGGACTTTGTAATACTTGCACTTCTTTTCACAGGAGCCACAATTCTTCATGCTGAACCGCTGCACGTTTACCTTGTCCCAGACTCCTTGCGGCAAAACCTCCGGGAAATCCTTGCGTTCCTCATACCCTTGCTTGATTCCTTCTTTGAGCGCGTCCGGTGGGTCTGCTTTCGGGTCACACATATACTCATCTGCGCGTTTGTTGCAGAGATAATGGGTCTGTCCTTTAGCGAGGATGACATCTCTGTTCAGCCAAGAAGGGGCATTACCGTGTGGACATCGCGCCAGAGCTGTTCTTGAAGTGCAATGGTCGAGGTTGCGATGATAACCGGCTTGTTCATGCGTTTGCTGTACAGCAGCACCGGCACAAGATAGCCAAAGGACTTTCAATGCCCGCCAGCTTCAATCGCAAAATGCTGATCGTTTATGAGGGCGTCCACAATCTCAAAGGACATATCCTGCTGCCCTCACGCATTTCCAAGCCATGCTGCGGGGCTTCATCAAAGAAGGTGCTGACTTGCTCACTCATGGAGTACAGCTCTGCTTTTCTGCGCTTTTCCGTTCCTCCGATGTATTGAATCAAAATAGAATCTGTTGTCCATCCACATTCCTCCCGGAATAGAAACCAAGGCTATCCACGTTTCAGCTCAATGCTGACGTTTCCGTTCTCGTCGATAGTCAGCGTCATGTGCCTGATGTGCTTCTCATAGAACTGCCGCCGCTCTGCGAGACATTTCGATCCTCGTGTTTCGCAGAGCTGCATCAAACATATCGTTGACGTTCAGGTGAACAGAGTTGTCAATCCAGCGGTACATCTCCTTGAACAGTGCTTTTCTTGATGTCCTCGCTGTTGCCGGAGTAGAAGTCATCAGATAGCCGTAGAATATCCGGATTCTGCAAGTGCTTTCATATCCGGTCCGCATTTTTCCCGCTCAATCATGACAAGGAATCTGGCGTCCGGCAAGGAAGAGATAAGCCCCAGTAGTCGGAATCGCTTGAGACGATGACGAAGGAATCTACTTGCTTCTGGTAGTGTTCCTGACAGGCTCTTGCGGTGAAGCGATGTCTACCAGTGATTTGTTCTGCTTGAATCCGCTCAATCATGATATGTTCAACGGGGATGCGGGTGTAGTTTTCAAGAATCCGCCATGCCGTAGCGGTACGTCGTCAAAGAGAATGATCGCCGTAATCTTCTGCATGACCTCATAATCAAGGTTTTTGAGCGTGGCGCACAGCTTGTACGGGTCAGAGTTTTCGCAGTCCACTACCAATACGGTCTTCTCTGTCATCTATGAAGTCGTAGATATTGTTTTACAAACCCCTGCATCGGAGACTTTACTGTATTCCGTGAAGGCGTCGTGCCATTGATAAAGCAGGGTAGCAAACTTCTTGTCATTATAGAGGACATTACCCTCGTCCATCGGTACCCAGTTGATGTACATTTGATAGGGGTAGTAGGAGAGACTTGCGTAATAGATGTCCGCAGCATCTTTCGTTCCGTCCTCTGTCAAGCCGTTTGGCAATGAACAGCTCTTTTATGTACGCCAGTTAATCCAGATTGGAAAGAGGCTTTTGCAGTTGTTAATGCGGTCTGAAATCAGCCGGTTGATCTCGATAATGTGGTGGCAGAGCTTTGTACTCGACTTTTTAATAAAGCTGATTCCGTCATTTGAAAGCTGCTGCATACTGGACATTGGAAGGATCTCAGGCATCGAAAGAAGCCCACGGTATTCCATCCATGATGTCATTTATTTTCCGGTAATTGCGCTCAATGGCGGTGCGGATAATACATAGATTACGAATGATGCGGGCATTTTTATGCTCAAGCCGGTTGTATATCTCTATCTTCGGCGGCTCGTGTTCATTTGAAAAATACGGAGCGGGACGCCGATCAGATATCTACCTTTGACACAAGCTCATAGGTGCTGTCTTTATAAGCAATCTGCTCCCCGGCATATTCGACGCCATTCAACATGACTGAATTGCCCATGATCTACTCCTTTCGATGGAACGTGGGTTATTGAGCTTTTTGAAGTTTTCAGCTTGTTCCAAAACCTCTTTGTAAACATCAAATGGTTACGGAGGATAATCAAACTCATCCAGAAGCAATATGAGGTCAACTTGCAGATTTGCCTTAATGTCATCACGGGTAGACCAGTCGGTGTATTTAGCTTTGTCATTGACAATAATCTTAATCCGCTTTGACAATTCAATCATCTTATCGTCCGGGTACTCGAACTCATACTTCTTGGCAACCGCCTTGAGGATGTCATAAATGCTTTCTTCATAGTCAATTCCCATGCCCTTGAAGGAATCTTTTTCCTTTTAAGTTCTTCAAGGAGCTTCGCAAGCTGCTCTGCCACATCGTCAAGGACTTCGTTAGCAAAAGCCTCATCACGACGGCGATTGTTGTACTCATCAACAACCCGCTTGAGGCGGTCTGAGAACTCCATGCCCATAATGCGGTTGACTTTTTTATACTCATCAATCGCTTGAGAAAGAAGCCTCTGCAACACCTTTATCTTTGTGTTTGGAAGTTGGATTGCATTGATCTTATCCAGATACTCATCGCTGAAAATATCAACTGAGATATGCTTTCCCGTTTCAAACAGCTCCTCTATACCATCAGATTGAATTGCCCCCTCAAGAAGTTCACGGACACGGGCATTCATTTGTGAAATGTCAGGGGCATCACCCTTTGTGAGTTTGAAAAGAATAGAACACACAGCACAATAGAAGTGCAGATAGTCCTTCTCTTTATCAGAGATTGCCTCACTTGAACTGCATAGGTTGAACGCTTGTTTCATGCGTTTGACTGCCGCCATAAAGCGAGTTTCCAAATCTTCCGTAAGCTGGACATACTCAACAGCACGGTTGAGGCAAGCAAGCTGCTCTTTCGGTGAGCCGTTGAAGTAATCCGTGCTATTGAAGTTGTGGAACATCTGTGCCAAGACATCGAGCTGGTCTTTAACAATCGTGACAGACTGTTCGACACCTTCAAACTCATCGCTCTCAAAGTTGGTGTACTTCTTGAGGGCGAGATTCATGTTTTTCTTGATACCGATATAGTCCACAATCAAGCCCTTGTCCTTTCCGGTATAGACACGGTTGACACGGGAAATCGTCTGGATAAGGCTGTGCTGCTGGATGGGCTTGTCGATGTAGATTGTGTCGAGTGCCGGTACGTCGAAGCCAGTCAGCCACATATCAACGACAATTGCAATTTTGAAGTTGGATTTAACGTTCTTAAACTGGCGGTCAAACTCCTTGCGATCATCCTTCGTTCCCAGCATTTCATATAGCTCTGGCTCGTCATCTTTATTTCGCGTCATGATGAGCTTGATCTTCTCGATGGGTTTGAGTTCCTTTTTCTCTTTTTCCGTCAGTTGAACCCCGTCAGGGCAAACCTTTTTCTCTGCCCATTCCGGTCTCATTCCAACTATAATCTGATAAAAAGCGTATGCAATCTTGCGATTAGAGCAGACAAACATTGCTTTTCCTGCGACCGTAGCTCCTTCGGCAACGCGGGTCTCATAGTGGTTAATGAAGTCCTCCGCAACTGCATGAAGTCGGTCAGGATCACCGATGATCGCATCAATATGAGCAACCGCCTTCTGGCTTTCCTCAATCTGATGCTCATTTGCGCCTTCAACAGCACAGCGGTCATAATAATCTTCAATTTCCCGAACCTTTGCCTGATCAAGAGTAACCCGTGCAGCGCGTCCGTCGTAGACAAGGTTGACTGTGATACCGTCTTTAACCGCCTCTGTCATTGTGTAGGCATCGACAACCGGACCGAAGACTTCAATCGTACCATCCACGGGCGTACCGGTGAAACCGACATAGGTTGCATTAGGTAGAGAGTCATGTAGGTATTTCGCAAACCCATAGGTTCGCTCTACACCTTCAGCAGTGACCTTGACTTTTTGATCGAGGTTTATCTGACTACGGTGCGCCTCATCGGATATGCAGATCATTTGCTCTATCGGTCAGAAGCTCAAGTCCTCGGTTGTCCTGCCTTGAAGTTCCTGACGCAGCTTTTCGCGGGAATCAATGCTCACAACGGTTTCGTCACCAATGTACTTCTTGGATGCTACAAACTGCTTTGAAAGCTGGTCATCCAAATCAGTTCGGTCGGTAATAATCAGGATTGTAGGGCTATGGAAGAAGGTACTCTTCATAAGCATTCTGGTGAGGAAGAGCATGGTGTAGCTTTTTCCGCAGCCTGTCGCACCAAAGTAAGTGCCGCCCTTGCCGTCCCCCTCCGGTCTGAGATGTGCCTTGATATTCTCAAACAGCTTGACCGCAGCAAAATACTGAGGATAGCGGCAGACGATTTTGAGGTCTTTGTCCGAGCTATCAGGGAAATAGACAAAATCCTTGATGACTGCCAAAAGCCGTTCTTTGCGGAACAGTCCGCTCACCATAGTTACAAGGGAATTGATGCCGTCCAATTCCTTATCGTCAGCCTCAATCTTTCTCCACGCATAGAAGAAGTCATACGGGAGAAAAGAAGGAACCGTATTTATTATTTGCACCATCGCTTATGACGATGAAGGCATTATACTTGAATAGTTCGGGAATATCACGGCGATAACGCACGGTAAGCTGAGTATAGGCGTCCATGATCGTTGTATTTTCTTTTACTGCGCTCTTGAACTCAAGCACAACAACAGGAATGCCATTGATGAAGACAATCCCGTCAGGTATGCGTAACTGGTTGTTGATGCCTTCAATTTCAAATTGATTGACGATCTTGAACACGTTTTTCTCCGGCTCATGGAAGTCGATAAGCTCAATGTAAATGTCCTTCTTTGTGTTATCCTCACGGTTGAAGATGAAGCCGTCACAAATCATTTTGCAGACTGCTTTGTTTGCTTCGTAGATCGTACCGAAATAGACCTCAGGCGAAGGATGATGCTATCAACTTCGCTGGGGGTAAAGTCCATCTGCGGCGTATCTGTTCAGGAGGTACTTCCGCAAATCATCAATAAGCAGGACCTCAGAACGTTCACGGTGGATCTGTTCACCATTCAAATAGATATATCCTTCATCCTGAAAACAACTCCATAATGGACATTTCAAGAGAATGCTCATTGAAGTTCGCCATTATCATTTCCCTAACTGCCTCTGCATTTCTGCTTCAAAAGCTTTTCACTTTGCTGGAAGTCGTACTCCTGATACTTCAAACCCAGACGTGCCAGCATGAGTGTACCTTCCAGTCATCAATGTTTGAGTATTGCGTTGCACGGTTTACGTCTGTGAGACACCGAGGATCAGCCCTGTACAATCGAGTGCAAAGTCTATCATTTCCTGAACGTCCGGATAGGAAATAGGGTGACGATCCGGAAGGTTCTCGTTGCTCAATATGCGCTGCTCATCGTTGTGGGCATAGAGCTTATTCCGTTGCATTCGGATGTTATCTCTCTTTGCTCAGTCCGTTGAAACGTTTCTGATATAGATCCAAAAACTCGGGAAAGTTAAATCCACCCGAACAGGAACATTGTCCGCATCAGGAATATCAAACGCTGCAAAGAGTTTTCTATCTGCCTCAACCCGGTTCTTAAAGAAGCATTCCTCTTGTGGCTTGAGTTGGTGCTGATATGGGACCGGGTAGGAAAAGGTTGTTCCGTCATGATCCACCGTCAAAGTTTCTCTGTACTTTGGGAAAAGGTCTTGGTTTTCCTCGCATTTAGCAAGGAGGGTTCCAATGGACACGACTCCATTCGAGCTATCATACAGTTTGGCAATCTCCATAAAGCAGGCTTTCATCAGGGCATCATAGACTGTATGGTAGAATGCTGGCGAAACCTTCATCTCTTCGGCATAATTATGTTGGTTCTTCCGATACTGCTGCATGATCAGGTAGTAGGCTTTTGCGTCGAAAGCTCCCTGGTGAAGTTCTTCGGCAATTCTGATCAATGTTTCCTTGTCCATTTATCCCTCCCTTCGTAGGAAAATGATAATTTAGTTGCGTTATAGTTCCCCAAGAACAATCATTTGCAATTCGTGTAAATGCTCGATTTCACGTTGATTTTGAAATGGTTTCAAACATTTTATTTGTTATATTGATAAATGAAGTGGAAATATCTTCTAGATCACTACTGGTATGGGAGTCAATATTTTCGTAGTAAAAACTTTGTTGTAGTTCAGAAGATATGCCTTTAAACTCGTTTAACTGTTGCTTTAAAACAAAATATAATTGTTTATTTGAAACAAAACGGTTGTTTGAGGATATTACGTATGTTCGTTGATATACATCAAATTTCCAATATATTTTCAATGGATAGATTGCGCATTATTTCAGCTAACAAAACGGCTTCTTGGTCAAAATGAAAAGTATTTGTTTTGATATGTTTCTTGCGAACAAGTAAAAAGGATATATTCCATTTGTTACAGCGGCTTCTGAGTTTAACTTACCGGTTTATTGTACTTATTTCTCTAGGGTAGACATAGTACATTAGTAGAGTTATTTGCTATCATCATTATAAATAGCCTCACTAGCGTGCTTCTAAATTATCGATTTTATCTTCCGCTTGAGTTCAATCCGATCCGTGATCGTATTGTATGCCTTCACAATGCCACGTTGCTTCTCGATAGAGGGACAGGCAGTTCAACCTTACAGAGTTCGTCCCAATCAAAGATTTCTCTACCTCCCGTGAGACATATATATCTTGTATAGCGGTCAAACTCCGGTCGGCTAAACCAAAGCATCAAATATTCAGGGTCAAGTCGCTCGTTATCAGTGACCTCAAACACGGTATATGAGCTTGAAATGATGCAATCTTATCTTGTAGAAGGGCAATTGAAATCTTTTCGCCATTCCGAGACGTAACAAGGACCGTATGCAAATTGCCCAGTACGAACAATCTTATAGCTCGATAAGTCCGTTCCAACAATATTCGCAATGGAGGGAATAAATTGCTTGCTGATGCTGACACCAAGCAAATAATCAACTCTCAAATCCCTGTTTCGTTCGTCTACCGGTTGAATAAAATCTCCAAGTAGCCTATATCCTTCTTTCATTGTGACACCTCACCCTATGTATTTTCTGTGTGCCAGCTTGACATTTTGCTGTTTGACCATAGCGTAGTGCATAGTCGTGTCGATTTTCTGATGCCCTAAGAGCTGCTGGACTTGCTCTATGGGCATTCCTTTGTCTATGGCTGATGTTGCCAATGTTCTTCGGAACTTATGTGGATGGACACGAGGCAGATTCAGTCTTTTTCCCAGTTCTCGAAGCCGTCTTTCAACGCCGCCAATTTGCAAACGGTCATGCGGTGCGGTCAGCGAGACAAGCAACGCTGAACAGGTGTCTGTGCGGCTTTCCAGATAGTTTTGGAGATGGATTTTTGTCCTAGCATCGAAATAAACGATCCGTTCCTTACTTCCTTTTCCGAAAACAACGCATTCCCGTTCATTGAAGTTGATGTCATCACGGTTAAGGGCAACCATCTCACCAACACGCATTCCAGAGGACGCAAGAAGGTCTATCATCGCAAGATCGCGGACATTGCAGCAGTTGTCCCGCATGATTTCTAATGCCTCGTCGGTGTAGGTTTCCTTGATCACCTTTGCCGTTTTACCTTGTGAATCCGGCGCACCGGGCTTTTCACGATGTAGTCCTCATCCTCAAGCCACGAAAAGTAGCTGGACAGGATGCGGCGGATATTATCTATCGTGACCTTGCTTGACTTACGGTTTGTCTGATACTCTGTCAGGTACTTTCGCAAGTCCTCAGTTGCGATCTCTTGTGGTTCTTTTGTCAATGCCGGATAGCATTGACATAATGGTCTGACGGTAATAGCTCAAGGTTTTTGAGCAGCCTTCAATACGTTTTGCGTTGATGAAACAGGCAACCGTATCGACCTTTGCGCTTTCTACCATGCCCGCGCTGTAACTTAGCTCTACGCCACTCAGCACCCCTTCAAGGACGCTTTGAAGTTGTTTTAACTGTGCGTTGTTCAGAAACGGAAGCATCTGACGCTGCACTTCTTGAATCAGTTGTTCTTTCATTGTCGTGTCTCCTTTGAATATTCTCAGAGAACGACTTTTCAGTGGCAGTTCTTAGGGTAAAACTCTCGCCACTGGTGAGAGTATTTCAATTTCTAATAGCCCATGTCCTCTAATATCTTATCATTTCGGCAAACTCTGCCGGACTACTTGGCGTCCAGTCAGAGGAATTGCAATATCTACAATACATCGCCTTTTATCTCTCAGGCGGTGGCAGTATGGACATTGAACAGAATCGTCTTCAAAGTCGGTTTCCGCGTTCTGTGAGTACACACTGAGCGGTAAATTGTGTCCCCCTCATCCCAGAGGGTAGCAGGATTATCATTCCCGCAGTTGGTACATTTCATTGTGGTCATTCCTCCTGTAAATGATAATTTAGAAGCGGTACTGGCGGCGTCGCATTCTAAGATGTTTTTTCAATGGACACATCAGAACACTCAAATTGGGTGAGCTAATGACTTTCGGTAACGGAAAATCGCGCCCGAAAACAGATGGACCTATCCCTGT
>SCPP01001610.1_pt1 | contig 23281 bp, 28 predicted proteins | sample 6106811 | NCBI WGS metagenome assembly SCPP01 (sample SAMN10720449, study PRJNA508395) | human gut metagenome | isolation source: Participant 2 stool, 15 month | host: Homo sapiens | collected 2018
ACGTTAACGGGAGTTCCTGTATAACGGGGGGTTGAAGCCCAAGGCGTTCGACTCCTCCATGTCGATATACAGGCCCATGTCGTTCACCACCTTCTTGATCAACGTGCGGGACCTCAGGATCTCGACCTCGTTGTCGAAGTTGCTCGTCATCGAGAGCATGCCGAGGTCCTGTATCGCAGCCAAGCCGCTGGCGGCGTTAGCCCCCTTCTTCTCGTCCTCCTTGATCAGCACCGACGACGTGACGTTATACACCGGCGTCTGGTAACGCAGGAAGACGTACATCCCGATGCAGCAGGCCAGCACGCTCGCCACGAACCAAGGCCAATAAACCATATACTTGAAAAACACGGCGTAAAGATTGATCTCGCGCTCCTCCCCCTCCGGATTGTTATTATTATTATTGCTTGTATTTATACCATCGTCCACCATCTCTCTAAATTTTCAATTCTCAATTCTCTATTTTCAATTATTTAAGTATGTTCACCAACAGGCCGGCGATCGAGACCAAGATCGAGATCGAGCTCACCCACAACGTCGTGCTGTTTCCGATATCGGAGTTCCTCGCCTTCGTCTCGTTCGGCGTGACATAAAGGATGTCGTTCTGTTTCAAATAATAATACGGGGAGGTCACGATTCCGGCGTTGTTCAGGTCAAGGTTGATGATCTCGCGCTTCCCGCTCTCGTCCTCGCGGATCAGCTTCACGTTGTCACGTACGCCATAGATCGTCATGTCGCCGGCCATCGCCAACGCCTCCAGAACGTTCACCTTCTCGTTGCCGATCGTGAAGCTGCCCGGACGGGCCACCTCGCCCAAGACCGAGATCTTGTAGTTCGCCATGCGCACCGTCACGATGGGCGCCTCGCGCGCCTCAATCTCACGGATCAGGCTCTCCGCCTCGTTCTTCGTCAAGCCGCCGACCCTCAGCGTACCGATCACAGGGAAGTCGATCTCGCCGGAGTTGTTCACGAGGTATTGCTGCAACGTGGGTTGCGTCGTCGTGTTGATGTTCGTCAGTCAGCGCTCAACGGTCTGTAACCGTCAGGTTGAACGGGCGCCTCGAGGGTCTGTCGTATTGACCGTGATGCTCAACAAGTCTTGGCATGATCTTGGCGTCATACAGGGAAGCGTCCCTCGAGATCGTTCACCGCCTCCGGGTTCTGGAGGTAAGACGTACGTACACGCCGCCAGCGCCGGGGCAGCGAGAATAGGAACAGTAGTCTTTGATCTTCATATTATTTTGTTATCGTTTTTATTTCCTTGAACACGGATCACACGGACTTAACGGAAAAGGCGGACAGGAAACCTTTGGCTCTCCGGCTCGTATTCCGACTCGTATTTACGCGCCAGGTCCTCATAGCTCAATCTCTTGGTCACCATCTCGTAGATCGTGCCCCAGTCCGGGAGGCCGCCGAGATTGCGGTCGTCGATGAAAACGTCCGCCTTCAGCTTGCGGGAGAAGTGGTTGTTCCGGTCTCTCCTCCTCCGGGTAGTCACGGTTCACCGCGTGAACTCCAGCCTCGCGCCATGCAGCGCTCCTCCAAGAGCCCGCCCTCACGGACCGTCCACAGGATCAGCTTATGCCGATCCGATTGCAATTTCCTCAACGTCTCGATGGCGAAAGGAAGCTCACGCCCGATCGCCGGATACTTGTGCTCGACGATCGTACCGTCGAAATCTACCGCTATTATCATCTCTTTAATTCTCAATTTTCAATTCTCAATTATAAAGGGCCGGACCACCGGACGGCCGGAGTGGTATATGTTGTAAATGCCTATCGGCCAAAGCCAAGGGGTCTCCTAGCCGCTAGAGACGGCCATTGCCATCCGGGGATCCGACCGTTTCTTTTCTGCCCTTATCTAATTCTCGCTTAACCGGGGCAATCCCTCCACCTCGCCGGCGTGCCATTCACGGTAGTCCGCCAAGGGAAACCCGGGGACGGTCAATAGCTTGTAATCCGACCCGTCTTCTTCAAGATATGCTTGCGAGTATATGAAGGAGCGAACGATCCGTAACGGACACCATCACGATCGGGAACGGGTAGGCGAACAGGCGCAACGGAGTGGTCTCGCTATCAGGGAACGCACGATGCAGCTGGTAGGCCGAACGCTCGAACGCTACCCGTAGCAATACAGGTGTATTGAGTTTTGGTTCGCACGCTCACGATCCATGATCTCTGTCAAATGCTCACGCAACAGGTTCATCAACCGGAGGCCGGAAGGACGCGCATCTCTCTCTCTCATATCTTTTATTCATCGCCGTTCCCGTGCCCGAACCAACGGTCGTAATCACGTAAACGACGTATCAACACGGTCTTGTTCCTCTTTGGGCGAGGCCTCCTCCTGCCAAGGGTCAACCAGCTCGTGCGCCATGCGCTGGTAGAGGCTGCTGTCCGTACAGCCGTACAGCGTGACCAGCAACAAGGCACGGGATTGCGGCGCTTTTATCACGGGGAGCATGCTGCGCATCGTGGAGCGCAAACGATCGAACTCATCCTCCGACTCGCCCAAAAGCTTATAGGCAGGAAGGAGCAAAGAGTAAAGCTTGCAACGGATCACGTCGGTCTCAGCACGGAGAGAGGCGTAGCCACGCAGGACCTCACGGGCCAGACAGGCATCCTCATCCACTACCACGCCAGAGGCGTGGTAACGGCCCAAGGCCCCGTGCAAGCCCTCCGACAGACGGTCGTTGTCCAGATGGGTATAGACGTGCTTGCCCCCTTCGTGTTCAGCTCGATCAGCTCATACTCCCCCGCTCTCACCTCGAACAAGGGGACCCACAGGCAGTCGAGGATACGGGCCATCACATCTTTATGCCCGCCACCCGGCTGGATCACCACCTCCGCCTCCATGTCGGTAAAAGGTGATACGCACACGGTCACCCTTCAACAGGTGGCCACTATCAGGCACGTACACCGGAAGCTCGTTGGAGTAAGACGCCGCGACCCAACGTAAGGTCTCCATCTCACGATCCGAGAGGTACGGGAAATAAGACCGCCCGCCGGAGGAAACCCGGGGGAGGAAATTATACAGGGGAAGCGTACGCTTCAGACTAAAGATCTCGTTCTCCGAGGCATGGATGAACACGTAGTTGTACAGCAGGGGCCGCTTCGTGTTGACCATCTTGCCATCCACCTTCCTCACCTCCACATACGAGGGGGCGAAATACTCGAACAACGTCTCCCCACGACGCTCGCGGCGGGAAAGCTCAGCGTCCAGCCCCTTCGAGGGGCTGATCCTGTCACCGGCGGTAGGGAAGCGTGAGCACGTACCAGCGGACAGCCTCTTGATCACGTCGCTTACGAACATGCGTCATGAACCTATCCGAGCACTTGCTTGTCAATATATCCATCTCTATGATTATCTTTTCTAGTGGTTATCCCGTGGCCCGAAAACAGACCCCACGGCAATTCAGAGCCCTACCAAGAATCTTTTATATCATCTTGATAAACAGCGTTTTATATTTTTCAAATATGGCATTACTGAAAATTACCATCTCTCGAAATCTTAGGCTACTTGGGGAGTAGCCAAAGGTAGAACGCTTATCACCCAGTTGTAGAGACGGGGCGTGCCCCGTCTCCCACCGGGTGATAGTATCTTTAAGTTACCATTTGGAGGGGATGAGACGGGGCACGCCCTGTCTCTACAAGAATGTAGGTTCGATTTTTAGAAGGGACGTGATGATGTAGGAAATACGAGATCATTTCGTCTCTATTGCCATGTCTATACACTAGGAATAAGAACGAAGATTTAAGGAGAATCAAGATCGGAGCACAAACTTAACCTAATGATTGCTTGTTATTTGCTATTTTTTGCTACATTTGCACCGTGAAATGAACGCTACTCCCCAAGTAGCCTCATCCCACCTCTGGTATATAATTATATACATTCTCAAAGCAAGACTTATTTACCACCGCCATTTTCTCCAAGGAGAAACTTCTTAAATAAATCTGGGTTGTCTTGATGGATTTATGGCCTAATAACTCGCTGATCATCTCAATGGGGACATTTTGTTCCTTCAATGCCATGGCAAAAGAATGACGGATCGTGTAAGAAGTCACATCCGGGGCTATTCCGGCAACCTCCTTCAACGTCTTCAAATTCCGGTTGAACCGGGACAAGGCCGCATTGTATTCGAGATATTCCTCATGGCCGTTCTTCGTCCCACTTAAAAAGGGAAATAAATAGCCGGAGCCTCCACCCCTCTCACCTGCCAGCTCCTTATACATAGCCTCCGCTGTATCCAAAACCTCCAACCGCATAGAGGTCCCGGTCTTCTGGCGATTGTAATCCAATATGCCGTTCTTGATATTATCTCTATTCAAATGAGCGAAATCAACGAACGACATTCCCCCGTATTGAAACATCAAGCAAAGCGCCAGCTGTGTCTTCCTCAACTTCTCTCCTTTTACCGGAACAGTCATCAGACGATTCAAATCCCCCAGAGGCAAGGATTTCTTACGTTGGCTTTCCACACCCGTAAAAACCCCCTTGAATAAAGAAGGGGATAAACGCCGCCTCGCCATTCTCCACCGCCTTGTTATAGATACAACGCAAACGGCGGATATACGTGGAGACCGTATTACGCATGCAGCCTTTCTCCAACAAATAAGCCTCGTACCGGCGAAGAGTATCCTTATTTATATATGTATATGGGATACGATCCGTCCCGCTATACCGTATAAAAGAGTTCATCGCATCCTGATAACTTTTCGCCGAGGAATACCGTCCTTCCTTTTGTAACAGACTTATATACTCTCGCATCCCTTCCACCAAATCTTTCTCATCCATATCTCTCTATTTTAAATTCCAACTGAAAACAAACACGCGAAAGTTAGACATCCTGACAAATTATATCTTTTGCGGCAAGTTGTTTTATTGACGAATAGCCACTATATTTGTACGTTGTTTTAAACAGAGTACAGACTAAATTAAAAAGTAAAGCATATGCACAATTGGTTTGAATGTAAGGTCTCTTACGAGAAAATGCTGGAAAATGGCATGCAGAAAAAAGTAACCGAGCCTTACTTGGTAGACGCCCTGTCTTTTACGGAAGCGGAAGCTCGCATCATCGAGGAGATCCGCCCCTTCATCACGGGTGAATTCACGGTAACAGACATCAAACGAGCTCGTTTATCCGAATTATTCTTCAACGAGAATGGTGATCGGTTCTATAAGATCAAGGTTTATTTTATCACGTTGGACGAGAAGAGCGGAGCGGAAAAGAAAACCGCCGCACAAATGCTTGCCCAAGCCACTACGCTGAAAGAGGCCATCGCCGTATTGGAAGATGGAATGAAGGGTACATTGGCGGATTATACCATCGCCTCGGTAACGGAAACCCAGTTGATGGATGTATTCCCATTCGATGCGAACAGTATTCCCGGCGAGAAGAAAAGTGGCGAGGAACTGATAGCGGAGCAAAAACAACAAGCTGAACAAAGAGGATAAAAACATGAGTATCGCTCAAAACATAGTACAACTGAAAACGTCGCTCCCGCAAGGGGTGACGTTGGTTGCCGTCTCTAAGTTTCACCCGGTGGAGGCTCTATGGGAGGCTTACAACGCCGGACAGCGGGTGTTTGGCGAAAGCAGGGCACAGGAACTGAGCGCCAAGCAAAAAGTACTACCTGAGGATATCGAATGGCATTTTATCGGCCCGTTACAAAGCAATAAGGTAAAAGATATCGCTCCTTTTATTCATTTGATCCATAGCATAGACTCCTTGAAGCTTTTGGCTGAGGTGAATAAACAAGCGAAAAAACACGACCGCACGATCCGGGTATTATTGGAGATCCATGTGGCGCAAGAGGAATCCAAGCACGGACTCAGTCCTGAGGAATGCAAGGAGTTGTTGCGTGACGAGTCCTTGGCCGAATTCCAGCATATTCGTATTTGCGGATTGATGGGCATGGCTACCAATACCGATGATACGGGGTTGATACGGGAAGAATTCCGCAAGATCCATGATTTATTTATCGAACTGAAAGAGACGCTCTGTAAAGATAATGTCGATTTCAAGGAGATATCCATGGGGATGAGTCATGATTACCCGATCGCTATCCAAGAAGGAAGCACCTTGATACGGGTGGGTACCAGTATCTTTGGCGAACGGGAATATTAAAGTAATTATTAAATCTAAATATAGGCAACATGATTGACATTAAAACCCAATATGCGGGGTTAACACTTCGCAATCCGATTATCGTAGGGAGCTCCGGACTCACCAATAAGGCGGAACGTAACAGGGATTTTGAGAAAGCAGGTGCTGGAGCTATCGTATTGAAATCTCTTTTCGAAGAGCAGATCGAGATGCAGAGCGAGGCTTTGATGCAAGACTCCGATTACCCCGAAGCGGCGGATTATATCCGTGGTTATGTAAAAGCGAATCAAGTAAATGATTATCTGGAACTGATCAAGAAGAGCAAGGAATTATGTACGATCCCCATTATCGCCAGCATCAATTGCTATAAGGCGGACGCTTGGATCGACTTTGCCCGCCAAATTGAGTTAGCGGGAGCGGACGCTTTGGAATTGAACGTGTTCTTCATGGAAACCGAACTGACCGAAGATTTCGAGAGTATCCGGGATACGTATGTCAGTATCATCCGCAAGGTAAAAGAGACCGTATCGATTCCGGTTATCATGAAGATCGGAAAGAATTACAGCAATATTCCTTCGCTGGTTAATTTGTTGAAAGTAAACGGTGCTGATGGTGTCGTGCTATTCAATCGTTTCTACCAGCCGGATATCGACATTAATAATATGCAGATCGTTTCGGGTAATGTATTTAGCAATCATTCCGATTTGAGTGACACGATTCGCTGGACGGCTATCGTATCCGGAAAGATCCCGGGAATCAGTATCGCTTCCTCTACCGGTGTGCATGATTGGGAAGATGTCGTTAAATGTCTATTGGCCGGCGCTTCCGCCGTACAGATGTGTAGCGCTGTCTATACACATGGAGCGGAAATCATCTCCCAAGTATTGACTTGCGTGGAAGAGTGGATGCATCAGGCACATTACCAATCCCTTTCCCAATTCCAAGGCAAATTGAATTACGCCAATATCCCGAACCCGGCGATGTATGAGCGTTCACAATTCATGAAATATTTCTCCAACAGAGATTAAAAGAAATACCTAGTAGTAGAGACGGGGCGTGCCCCGTCTCATCCCAGCTAAATGGTAACTTAAAGATACTATTCAGACGGTGATGAGACGGGGCACGCCCTGTCTCTACTATAGGGTAATATACAATAGTCTTAATTATTTTCCACTAGAAAGTATTTTTATTAGAAAATAGTTATATCTTTGCATCATCAAACAAGTTATAAAGAAATATGGAACCAATTTGCGCCATAAAGGATATCTATAAGATACTGTACCAGTTCGAGAAAAATTTCTCGGAAGTACATGCTATCACCATCAACGAGGCCATGTTGCTTTGTTGCTTAAAGGATAATGAGGCAAAGTCGGCAGGAATGATTTGCGATTATATCGGTCTTTCAAACTCCCGGGTCTCAAAGGTGATCACCTCTGTCGAGAACAAGGGGTTTATCCGCAGGAACATCAATAAAGAGGATAAGCGGCAAATGTTTTTCTCGCTCACCCCAAAAGGGAAAGAGAAAATACAACAGATGATGCAGGCCGAGCTAAATATGGATAGCCTGTTCAATCAACTCAAAGAATACATACAAAAGGGATGAATCCCTTTTTTTAACTAATTATTGTCTACTAACAAATATGTATAATACAAATTAAATAAAAATAGATATGAAGTACTTGATTATTGGAGGTGTAGCCGGTGGAGCTACCGTAGCAGCCCGGCTGCGTAGAATGGACGAGAAAGCGGAAATCATCCTTTTCGAACGTGGAAAATATGTTTCTTACGCAAACTGTGGATTACCTTATTATATAGGAGACACGATCAACGACCGGAATAAATTATTCGTACAAAACCGTGAAAGGCTTCACGGATCGATTCCGCATCGATATCCGTACGGAGCAGGAAGTGACCCGAATCCTTCCCGAATCCAAGCAAGTGGAGGTAAAGAAACTCGGCACAGGAGAAACCTACACGGAGACTTACGATAAACTAGTGCTCTCTCCCGGTGCGGAGCCTTTGCGTCCACGCATCGAAGGAATCGAGAGTAAAAAGATATTCACGTTACGTAACGTGCCGGATACGGACACGATCAAGAATTACGTGAACACGGAAAAGCCCCGTACCGCCGTTGTTGTAGGGGGTGGTTTCATCGGCTTGGAGATGGCGGAGAATTTGCATGAGCTGGTGTCCACGTCACCGTCGTGGAAATGGCTAACCAAGCTCGATTATTCAATGGCCGCTATCGTACATCAGCAATTGATCGGCAAGCAGGTAGGCTTGATGCTGGAAGATGGCGTATCTCGTTTCGAGGAGACTTCCAGAGGCGTGACCGTTCATTTGAAAAGTGGGAAGCAGATCCCGGCGGATATGGTTTTATTGAGTATCGGTGTCCGTCCGGAAACCCGATTGGCCAAGGAAGCGGGACTTACGATCGGAGCACTCGGCGGTATCGCTGTCAATGAATATATGCAGACCTCGAACCCGGATATTTATGCGTTGGGAGATGCCGTGGAAGTACGCCACCTCGTGACAGGCAAACCAGCCTTGATCCCATTGGCGGGTCCAGCGAATAAGCAAGGACGTATCGTAGCCGATAATATCGTATCCGGCAATAAGGAAACTTATGACGGGACGATGGGAACCTCTATCGCCAAGGTATTCGACTTGACGGTCGCCACGGCGGGAGCTAACGCTAAGCTGTTGAAACGGGAAGGAATCGCTTATCAATCCTCCTATACGCATGGAGCCTCGCATGCGGGATATTACCCGGGAGCCGTGCCTTTATCGATCAAGATATTGTTCGCGCCGGAAGACGGACGACTGTTAGGGGCGCAAGTCGTAGGTTTCGGAGGCGTAGACAAACGGATCGAGATGTTAGCGCAAGTGATCCAGCGGAAAGGTACGGTCTATGACCTGACGGAGTTGGAACATGCGTATGCTCCTCCTTATTCAGCCGCTAAAGATCCCGTAAATATGGCCGGGTTCGTAGCGGAGAACCTGCTTACGGGAAAAGCGAAAGCGATCCAGTGGAGAGAGATCCAGAACTTATCGCCAGATACCGTACGTATCGATGTCCGTACCCGTGACGAGTACAGCTTAGGGACAATCCCCGGCTTCATCAATATCCCGGTTGATGAGTTAAGAGAACATTTGGCGGAACTACCCAAGGATAAACTGATCGTAGTGACTTGCGCCGTTGGATTAAGGGGCTATTTGGCTTATCGCATCCTGACTCAAAATGGCTTCACGAATGTCCGAAACCTATCCGGTGGTTACAAGACTTGGAGTGTAGCGACAGCAAAGATCAAGAATGAGCCGGCCTGCGCACCTTGTTCGTCCGAAGCTGTTTCTGATAAGGCATCTGGTAAAAGTAGCTCTTGCAAATCGACTCCGGCAGCTACGGCGATTAAGGTAGACGCTTGCGGATTAATGTGTCCGGGACCGATCATGCAGTTGAAAAGAACTATGAGAACTTGCGGGAAGATGAGTCATTGGAAATCACCGCAACAGATCAGGCTTTCGGAAAAGATGTCTCTTCATGGTGCAAGATAACCGGGGCAGAGTTAGTCTCTCTGGAAAATAAGGGAGGCACGATCGCCGCCACGGTACGAAAAAAAAAAGCTGAATGCAAAATAGCGACAGGTGGTAATAGTGCCGACAACAAGACATTGATCGTTTTCAGCGATGACCTCGATAAGGCGTTGGCCTCATTCGTCATAGCGAACGGGGCTGCCTCCACCGGAAAGAAGGTGACTATGTTCTTTACTTTCTGGGGGCTTAACGTGATTAAGAAACGGGAAAAACCTGCCGTATCTAAAGATATCTTCGGCAAGATGTTTGGCTGGATGCTTCCGGCAAATAGCGAAAAGCTGAAACTATCTAAAATGAATATGGGTGGAGCCGGCAGTTGGATGATGCGCCTTATCATGAGGAAGAAACGGATCGACAGCTTGGAAAGCCTTATGGCACAAGCCGTAGAGAATGGTATCGAGATGATCGCCTGCACGATGAGCATGGACGTAATGGGCGTCAAAAAAGAAGAACTGATGGATAACGTTGTCCAGGAGGCGTAGCCACCTATCTGGAACGTGCGGAAGACGCGAACGTAAACTTATTCATCTAATTCATTCAAAAAAAATATCCCAGCATATCCACAATAAGGACAATGCTGGGATATTTTATATAAATGATCTGATGCTTATTTAATCATATCAAACCCAGTGTAAGGGATCAACGCTTTCGGGATGCGGATACCTTCGTTTGGTTGTTTTCCAATAAGGCGGCTACGATGCGAGGTAAAGCCAAGGCACTACCATTCAAGGTATGGCAAAGTTGCGTTTTCTTATTCTCGTCACGATAGCGGCATTTCAAGCGGTTGGCTTGATGCGTATCGAAGTTGGACACGGAGCTAACTTCCAACCAGCGTTGTTGTGCCTCGGAATACACCTCGAAGTCAAAGCAAAGGGCAGCCGTGAAACTCATATCACCCCCACAAAGACGAAGGATGCGATACGGCAACTCCAACTTCTGAAGTAATCCCTCCACATGATTCAACATCTCTTGGTGAGATTGCTTAGAGTGCTCCGGTTTATCGATCCGAACCAACTCCACCTTAGAAAATTCGTGCAAACGATTCAAACCGCGTACATCCTTGCCATAAGAACCTGCCTCACGACGGAAGCATTGTGTATAAGCGCAATTCTTGATCGGTAACTGCTTCTCATCCAGAATGACATCCCGGTAAATATTTGTCACGGGCACCTCCGCCGTCGGGATCAAATATAGGTCGTCTACCTCGCAATGATACATCTGTCCCTCCTTATCTGGAAGCTGTCCCGTACCATAACCGGAAGCCGAGTTCACCACCGTAGGCGGCATGATCTCCAAGTAACCGGCGTCACGGGCCTCATCCAAGAAGAAGTTGATCAACGCACGTTGCAAACGAGCGCCCTGTCCTTTATAGACCGGGAAACCTGCTCCCGTGATCTTAACACCCAGATCGAAATCAATCAAATCATATTTCTTCGCCAATTCCCAGTGCGGAAGAGCGTTCTTCGGAGTTCCGTTTCCATACCTCCCATTTTCTCTACCACATTGTCCTCCGCGGAGATACCCTCGGGTACCTCATCGTAAGGTACGTTCGGGATCGTATAAAGTAAGTTCTGCAGCTCCTCGGCAGCCTGATCCATCTCAACCTGCAAAGCCTTGCTCACCTCCTTGATCTCGGAAACATGTTTCTTAGCGGCCTCCGCCTCTTCCTTCTTGCCCTCTTTCATTAATTGTCCGATCGACTTAGAGGTTGCGTTTACCTCCGCTAGGTTCTTATCTAATTGATTTTGTGCGATACGTCTTTTATCATTCAATTCCAACACTTTATCGATGCTTTCTTTCGCACCCTTAAAATGTTTCTTTTCCAGTCCACGGATTACGGCATCCGTGTTTTCAGTGATTAATTTGATTGTCAACATATTCTATTTATGTTTAATAGTTTTTCTAAGACGCGAATTTAGTAATTTTATTTTACCCGACCACCCGTTAACCAAGTTCTTGTATAATAAGGTTCGCTAAGGCTACTTACCATCACGCCGCTAGAAGTACTGGTATGGATGAAGCGCCCATTTTTCAAGTAAATCCCCACGTGATTCGGAACGCCACGCTTCCCGCCACGGCCCGTCTTGAAAAATACCAGATCTCCTTCCTGCAATTTGGCACGACTCACTTTCTTGCAATTATACTTCAGCATATCCGCCGAGGAACGAGCCAGCTGCTTTCCGTATACCTCCCGATAAACGATCGATACGAAACCGGAGCAATCCACGCCCCGTTTCGTGCTCCCTCCCAATTTATGACGTACACCCAACCAACGGGCCCCCTCGTTGTACAAGAATATATTATCTTCCGGTGTGATACGTACCCCATATAAGCGAGCCAACTCCTTCGGTCCCTTGAAATCGGCGGGCAAAGCTACTTTTTGTTGCTTTTTGCTACCGCACGAGGTCAGACATATAAGCAGGATAAAGATCCGGATAAACCCTAAAGGAATGCTATTCTTCATATCGTTTTCTCTTAATTAAGGCACGAATATACACATAAAGTTTAGAATGCCCATTATAAGGTTCCTACAATGGGCATTGTAAGGTCGTTAGAATGCCCATCGTAAGGAGCTTTGAATGGGCATCCAAGTTCAAGAAGGTTGAGCAGCTTTCAGATAAGCGTTGAACGCCTCTTTGTAGGCATCCGTCACATGGATGATCTCCTTCCCGATATAAACGCAATTATTCCGGTCGACGGAGCGGATCTTATCCAACGCCACGATATAAGAACGATGGACCCGCATAAAGCGACCGGAAGGCAACATCTCTTCCATGGCCTTCATCGTCACGTGGGTGATAAGCGGACGGGCCTCCCCATTCCAGATAGATCATCACGTAATCCTTCAAACCCGTCACGTATAATATCCGGGAGATTTCCACCTGCCGCAACTGGCTATCCACCCGCACGAAAAGGCTGCCTCTCTCCTCCTTCACGCTACTCATCTCAAACCATTGGCGGGCCTTCTCCGCAGCTCCGAGAAACTTATGGTATCGGATGGGCTTCAGCAGGAAATCGAGGGCATTCACCTCATAGCTATCAAAGGCATACTCCTTAAAGGCGGTCGTGAAGATCACCCTCGTACCGGGGGGCACCATGCGGGAGAGGTTCAGCCCGTCCAGATCCGGCATCTGAATATCCAAAGCACGTCCACCGAAGACTCACGCAACGTGGAGAGTGCCAGCACCGGATCATTGAAGGAAGCCGCCAGCCTCAGATAAGGCGTACGGCTTACGAAGTCCTCCAGCATCTTCACCGCCAAGGGCTCATCGTCTACGATCATGCAAGTCAGTGTTTTCATAAGCAGTCTCGAAGTGTTATTTGAACAAAGTAACTATTTCCCCGGAGCGCTTGATCATATCGGTAACGACCGGGATAAGCCAGATCCAGCCTACGCCTCAGGTTTTCCAACCCGATCCCCGATCCGCTACGGTTCACATCCGGTTTCGGATGGTCGCTATTCTCGCAGGTAAAAACAAGGTCATCTCCTTCCGCCTTGAAACGATACGGCGACGATGCATTCTCTATCAAAGAAATAAACAAGAGCGGAACGATCCTCATCGGTTTAATCGGAATCTGCAAATCTACTTCCACGGTAGCCAACTCATTGCAGCGCAATCTCATCAGCTCGATGTAATTATTCATGAACTCGATCTCGCCTTCCACCGGTACCAGCTCATGGTTCGACTCATAGAGCGTATACCGCAGCAAATCGCTCAATTGCCCGATACTTTCTTGCGCCGTATCTTGGTCTATCTGGACCAAGCTGGAAATATTATTCAAGGTATTAAAGAGAAAATGCGGATTCAACTGGTTCTTCAGCCAAGCCAGTTCCGCCTCGGCGTTTTTCTGCCGTTCCTCTTTCAAACGCATCTGCATATCGCCCCAGCGTACGATATAACGGAACCCCACGGCACATCCAACCACTAGCAAATGTAAGAAGAACGCTCCGAAAGCGACCATATACATTCCCGAACGCCATTCGTCCGGGAAATCCGCCTTAGGAGAAAATATCCATAGGTTAGCCCCCGTGATCAATAGCAAATTCATCAAACCAAAGAGCATCTTCCGATCCCGATAAAGCAAATAGGGAACCAATACATAGAAATTAGCGGTGAAAACAATTAATGTTGATTAGGTGGGACTCGGATTAAAGCGTATGAAAAAATCGATCGCAGGAGGAATCAGCCATAAGGTGATCCACAATAAAGCCTGTCCTCCCGCCAATATATAATCTTGCCTCGTGAGTTTCATAATACGTTTTTAAAAGTAAGCGAATCTAACGCCTGCGCCTATGAACGCAAGCGTTTATTCGACGAGTGGCAGGGTCGCTTTAGACGAAAAAAGAATTATCGTTTCTGGATACGAGCCGCATAGCCTCCACCGGGAGCCATATGGATCTTTAATTTGCGATCTGTCGGGACTGGGATTACCTCTTTCTTATAATCACGGGCAGCACGATCGGCATTTATGCCATCCTTGAATAATTCCAAAGTATAATCACCTTCGCCCAAGAAAGACAAGTCTAAATCCAGCTCCCCTCGGCGTCCAGTTGGTCAACGCCCCGATATACCAATCATTACCATGACGGCGGGCGATCGCTACATACTCGGAGACCTTTCCATCCAATGAGACCGTCTCATCCCAGATAGTGGGAATGTTAGAGATAAACTCCGTACATTCCTTTTCCCTCCTGTAATTAGACGGAGCATCGCACAGCATATTGAAAGGAGACTCGAAGATCACGTAAGTAGCCAACTGGCGGCACCGGGTTCCTTGGCTCATAGGCTCCGAGTTTACCGGGCGATAATTACCTTTAACGGCGTTACGCATAGCGCCTTGCGTATAATCCATCGGGCCGGCGATCATACGGATGAATGGGATCGTGACATCGTACGTCACCATATCGTAAGACTCGGGAGACCATTTCAGTTGCTCCAAGCCATTCACACCCTCATAGTTCAATACGTTCGGATAGGTCCGTTGAAGACCTGTCGGCTTGAATACGCCATGGAAATCCACTAGCATCTTATATTTAGCGCATACCTCGGAGGCCTCATAAACAAAGTTCACCATTTCCTGATCGTCACGATCCAAGAAATCCACCTTGAAGCCTTTCACGCCCATATCCGAATAATGCTTCACGACATTCTCCATATCACGGGCGAAAGCCCAATAACCCGCCCAAAGGATAATTCCGACATTCTTGGACTTACCGTAATCCACCAATTCTTGAAGATCGATCTCCGGTATTACTTGCATCATGTCCGCTTGCAGGTTCACGGCCCAGCCCTCATCCAAGATTACGTACTCGATGCCATGCTCGGCGGCGAAGTCGATATAATATTTATAGGTGGGATTATTGATTCCGGCACGGAAATCCACACCGTATAGATTCCAGTCGTTCCACCAATCCCAAGCCACCTTACCCGGCTTGATCCAAGAGATATCGTTTACCCGGGAGGGAGAAGCCAGACGGTAGACCATATCGCAATCGGCCAACTCCTTATCATTCCGGGAGATTATAAACGCACGCCAAGGGAAAGAACGGGTCCGGATGTTTTGGCGATATAGTTCTCACGCTCTTTCACCAACATCTGTAACTGATTATGGCCGCCTTGCTCCTTCACTTTCGGATAAGGCGCATGAACCGCTTTCAAGGAAGTTTTTCCCGTCTCGTTATTCAAGAACATCCCGGGGAAATCCTCCAGATCGGCTTCCGTGATACAGACCTTGCGACCGTCTTCCAGATCCACCAAAAGAGGCAGGATCTTCAAGCGTTTATCATTTAGGCTAGAGATCGTCTCGTTTACGTAGGGCTGCTCGAAGGAGTTGAAGAATTGCTCCTCGAACGTCGGCTTCGTACTATTCACGTAAGCGGTGAATGTCTTATAATCCGAAGGGAAGTTATAGACGGCCTCCTCGTCGGCGATAACGATCGGTTCCTTTCTTTTCGTCGTGAAACGGTAAGCGACTCCATCGTTATACACCCTAAAAACCAGCCCGTAGTTTCCCCGGAACGAGATTTGCATCTCATTATAAATATCCTTTACTACGTCCTTCTTATAGAACGGAGAGGATATTTCCTTGTCTACCGAGGTCTTCGTCACTTTCAAGACTTTCGGGTTAGCGCCAAGTACCTCACCTCCTTGTAAAGTCATAGATACGGCAGAATTCATCACCTCCGAATGATCCTGTACGATAGCGAAAGTGACTTTATCGGCTACCGTAACCTCCACCTTTATATCCCGGTTCGGAGACTGGACTTGATAATTCTTTTGAGCGATCGACGGGATAGCGCCCATTAAAAAGAGAAAAGCAAATAGAATGTTTTTACTCATGGTTTATTGATTTAAGTTTGTTTATGAATACAAATATATATTATCTTTGTCATATTCATAACAAAAACAAATAATACCGAAATGATGAGACTTCACAAAATCCTCTTAACGCTCGTATGTTTCACGGTTCTCTCCGCCCACGCACAATGGAAATGGCTCAACCCGCTCGAATGTGGATTCCCTGTCATACAAAACCAAGGATGGACCGAAGAGATCGGAGACCGTTACGTTCGGCTTCCCCAAAGAGCCGAAGGCAAGGTACGTAAACCCGTCTGGGATTTATCCCGCAACTCCGCCGGGTTGGCAATTCATTTTTTCAGCAACGCCCCTGAACTAAAAGTACGCTATCAAGTAAGCGGACCGCTGAATATGCCACATATGCCCACGACAGGCGTATCCGGTGTAGATCTATATAGTATCGATAGCGATGGCCAATGGAGATTTTATTTCGGCGGTTATCCTTCCGGAGATACGCTTCAATATCATTATACGAACATAGGCAAAGATCTGTATCATGACAGGGGCTATGAGTTCCGCCTCATATCTGCCTCCTTATAATACGATAAAGTGGTTGGAAATCGGCGTGCCCGAAAACGATGAGCTTACGTTTATCCCCGTATCGCCCGAGAAACCGATTCTTTTATACGGAACCTCGATCGCCCAAGGCGCATGCGCCTCTCGCCCGGGCATGACTTGGGGCACGATCTTGCAGCGTTCTCTGGGATATCCGCTTATCAACCTAGGCTTCTCCGGTAACGGACGTTTAGAGAAAGAGGTATTGATTTTATTTGTGAGATAGACGCACGCCTTTATATCCTTGACTGCCTGCCCAACCTCACGCCAAAGAGCAAAGATGAGATCACGCAACTCGTATCGGACGCAGTCAAGCAAATACGTGCCACCCACTCCTCTCCGATCTTATTAGTGGAGCATGCCGGATATAGCAACGCACCCGCCGACGATACGAAGTTACAAGATTATACACGCATGAACGAAGGAGCTAAAAAAGCATTCGAGGAATTGCAGGCACAAGGGATAAAGGATATCTACTACCTTACACGAGAAGAGCTGGGACCGCACCCGGACGCTTGGGTAGATTACGTCCATCCTTCCGACTGGGGCATGGAAACACAGGCGAATGCCGTAGAGCGGAAAGTACGGGAAATATTACGCATCCCCGAAGGAGACCTCTCTACTACAAAGCCTGTCACCCAGCGCCGGGAACCCAATAATTACGAATGGCAAAAACGTCACCGGGATATTCTCTCGCTGAATCAAAGCAACCCGCCTCGACGGGTGATCCTAGGTAATTCCATCACGCATTTCTGGGGAGGAGAGCCCAAAGGACCGTCCGTGCGAGGTCTGGAAACATGGGAGAAAATCATGCGTCCAGCTGGGTTCCACAATCTCGGATATGGTTTCGACCGTATCGAGAACGTACTTTGGAGAGTCTATCATGGTGAATTGGATGGATACAAGGCTGAGGAAGTAGTATTGATGATCGGCACGAATAACATCGGAATCAACAATGACAATGAGATCGTGGAAGGCATTCGTTTCTTGCTTTCCGCCATCAGGCAACGGCAGCCGGAGGCCAAGATCAAGGTAATCGGCATCTTGCCCCGCCGCAACCAAGAAGAACGGGTAAGGAATCTCAATCTCCGCATCCGTCAAATGGCCGAGACCGGATGGTACACGTTCAAGAACCCGGGTACGAAGTTGCTTCAGGAAGACGGCAAGATAAACGAATCCTTATTCTCAGACGGATTACACCCGAACGAGGAAGGCTATAAACAAATCGTGGACGAGATCGCCCATTAAGCGATAGTCCCTTTACTCACGAATCAATCCGAGCAACATACGCAACGCCGCCTCTGCCGACAAGCGAATGTTCTCCATACGAGGATTCTCCCCGAAATGGTAGCACTCGGAGAGAATCCTCTCCTTATAAGCGGCGGCAATCCATACCGTTCCCACCGGTTTCGAGGAGTCCCGCCTCCCGGACCGGCGATCCCGGAGGTAGCGACGGCACAATCACATCCCAATACCCGCATAGTTCCACGGGCCATCTGCTCCACGACCGGCTGGCTTACGGCCCCGAAAGTGTTCAAGTCCGCCTCGGAGACACCGAGCACATGATGCTTCACCTCGTTGCAATAGGCTACCACGCCCCCGGTGAAGTATTCCGAGCTGCCCGCCATGGAGGTTATCATGCTGGCAATCTTTCCGCCTGTACAACTCTCTGCCGTACCCATCATCAGGTGTCCTGATTTGAGTGCGTCCGCTACTTCTAACTCTATTGGTAAATCATCTACTTCCATTGTTATAATGATACTAGGAGTTTCATTATGGGAAAACAATAGTTTCATTAGGAAGAAACTTTTGTTTTCCCTAGAAGAAACTTTTGTTTCTCTATAGTAAAACTATTTTCCTATAAGACAACCCTAGAAAAAGGAGCGGCATCCATCGGACAGAACTCCTTATCCATATACTTATAATATCCCGTGATAGCTACCATAGCGGCGTTATCCGTGGTGAACGAGAACTTCGGGATATGCACTTTCCAGCCATAACGTTTGGCGTGATCCAAGAATGCCTCACGCAAACCGGAATTGGCCGATACACCTCCGGCGACGGCTACTTCCTTTATATGCAAATCCTTCGCCGCCTTACGCAATTTACCCATCAAGATATCGATTACCGTAGCTTGCAAGGAAGCGCATAGGTCTCGCTTGTTCTTCTCAATAAAATCCGGATCATCTTTCAAATGATCGCAAAGGTATATAAAAAGGAGGTCTTCAGGCCACTGAAGCTATAGTCATATCCGGGGATATGCGGCTTGCTGAACGTAAAGGCATTCGGATTGCCCTCGTTCGCCAAACGATTCACGACTGGGCCACCGGGATAACCCAGTCCCATCACCTTGGCGCATTTGTCGAAAGCCTCTCCCGCGGCGTCGTCGATCGTCTGGCCGATCACCTCCATATCATTATAAGCGTTCACCTTTATGATTTGCGAGTTACCGCCCGAAACCAACAAGCAAAGGAAAGGAAACGAGGGAGCATGGTCATCGTCCGGAGTCTCCTTGATAAAATGAGCCAACACGTGAGCCTGTAAGTGATTGACCTCGATCATCGGGATATCCAAGGAAGCCAACCCCTTGGCGAACGAGGTCCCGACCAATAAAGAACCCATCAAACCCGGCCCACGAGTAAACGCCACGGCACTCAACTCGGACTTATCGATGCCGGCACGCTTGATGGCCTCGGCTACTACCGGAATAATATTCTGCTGATGGGCACGGGAAGCCAACTCGGGGACAACCCCGCCATAGGCCTCATGAACGGCTTGACTGGCTATTACGTTGGACAGCATCACGCCGTCACGGATCACCGAAGAGGAAGTGTCATCGCAAGAAGACTCGATTCCTAATATCGTTATACTCATATCTTCATTCTTTTTTCCGCGAATTAACGAAATCTATCGCGATATTGTTGTAGATTTGCGCTAAATAAATAGAAAAGATATCAGAGGACTTAAATACATAATCATTACCCTGCTTACATTATTCTGGATATTCTATGCGTTGCCGGGCATCTTACTGAGAATTCCTTATATTCAAAACAAAGTATCAGAAGTAGCCACAACCCAGTTATCCGGCCACCTCGGTGTGCCCGTAAAGATCGGTAACGTGGATATCGAATGGTTCAATCGTCTGGTACTGGAAGGGCTTTATCTGGAAGACCAAGACGGGAAAGTCATGTTCGAGGCGAACCATGTGGCGGCGGGATTCGAGATCATGCCGTTACTGGAAGGGAAGTTCGTCTTCACGACGGTACGTTTGTTCGGTTTCTCCTTCAACCTACGAAAACATACGCCTGAAAGCCCCTTGAACCTGCAATTCGTCATCGACGCTTTCGCCAGTAAGGATTCGATAAAGAAAGAGAAGAATATCGATCTCCGTTTCAACTCCATCATGATCCGAAGAGGTAATTTCAGCTATAATGTGGATAGCGAGAAAGAGACCCCGGGAAAGTTCAACGCCAAGCATATCGATATCAAGAACCTGAGTGCAAAGATATCCCTCAAGGCTTTTAACAAGGACAGCGTGAACGCTCATATCAAGAAGATGAGTTTCGACGAGGCGTCCGGTTTCTCCTTGAATAAGTTATCGCTGAACGTGGTCGGGAACCGGGATAGCGCTTTCGTGCAGGACTTCGAGGTACGCTTGCCGCAGACAGACTTGAAGATCGGCCTTGCCCGGATCGATTTAAGCGAGATCGATAGCCTTCCCGCTCTCTTGAACAACGCTCCGATCGATTTGAATATAACACCTTCGCAAATCTGCCTGAAAGACTTATCCCCTTTCGTCCCGGCGTTCAAGAACTTCGCCGACACGATTGAGTTATCGGCCGAGGCAAACGGCTACATCAATAATTTCAACTTGAAGCGCCTCACCTTAAAATATAGCGATAAGATGCTGTTTATCGGCCAGATGGAATTAAAGAACATCACCCATCCCGAGGAAACGTATCTTTTAGGGAAGGTGAATAAGATGTATATCACGACAGACGGTATCTCCAGTCTGGCCAATAACTTCAATGAGCGTCCGAAGAATCTCCCGGCCCCGGTCATCAAATTGGGGACGATCAATTTCACGGGCGAGATATCAGGCTTTTTTGATAACTTAGTCGCTTTCGGAAAATTATCGTCTTCCATCGGCTCCATACAGACAGACTTGATATTCGGTAGCAACAAGGATAAGAATATAGCCGCTTACCTACGGGACGCATCGCCTCAACAACATGAGCGGCGAGTTAATCCTTTCGGGGAGGCTCGCTTCGACATCAATATCGATACCCGTAGACCTGTTGGCGGAAATTTCTCCGGAAATATCCAAGCACAAGTCAAGGAGTTCGATTATAAAGCTTATAAATACAAGGATATAAATCTTTCCGGTAATTTCAAGAAGAGTAGTTTCGATGGGACTATCCATGTAAACGATCCCAATGGCGAGTTATACGCCCAAGGCATCTTCCAGCACCAAGGGCAAAACTCCTTGTTTAATTTCACCGCCCGCCTCGATCATTTCCGGCCGGACCGATTGAACCTGACGGACAAATATGAGGCGCCGAATATCTCCTTGGCTTTAAACGCGGATTTCACCGGAGATAATATCGATAATCTGGAAGGTAGCATCACGTTGGACAGTCTTTCTTTCGAGACCACTCCAGCAGCTTCTTCCTTAAGAAATTCGAAGTAGTTGCCTCGGGGCATAGTCTCGACCGGCAATTAACCATAACGTCCGATATCTTGAATGGAGAGGTCACCGGGTCTTACTCATTCAACACGCTAATCCCCAGCCTTATGAATACGTTCAAGGGATATGTGCCAGCCTTGATCAACACGACCCAGAAAAAACAAATCGTGAAGGAGAATAACTTCGCCCTCCTATTAACCCGATCGAGAATACGGGCGCTTCTACGACATTGAAACTACCGTTCACGATGGTGCAACCCGGACGGATCACGGGACATTATAATAATATTTATAATAAGTTCCGTATCGAGGCGTGGCTTCCGAAGTTCAATCTCGGGAAATCCATGTTCGAATCCGGCTACTTGGTTTGCGACAATCCGAACGATAAGGTAAACCTCCAATTAAAAACGATTAATTACAACGACAAGGGACTGCGTAATTACCTTGATCTCAAGGCAGACGCTAAAGACAATCTGGTGAATACCATGATTGGGTGGGCGAATAATAAAAACCTTGATCTTACCCTTTTGTCGAAGGCCGACGGAAGTTACGTACGGAAGTCACGTTGAATAAAAGCCCCCTCATTATTAAAGACACGCTCTGGACCATCAATCCGGCGAATATAACAATTCGTGAGGGCAAGATCGGTATCGAGCATTTCCGGGTAGATCATGAGACCCAGTATTTATCTATGGAAGGGACGATCTCGAAAGATCCGGCAGATACTTTATTGGTAGACTTGAAGCAAATAGAGCTGAGTTATGTCTTCGACGTATTGAATATCCCAGTATTGCAATTCGGGGGTGAGGCGACCGGTAAGTTCTATGTGAACGACTTATTCAATAGCCGCATGCTAAATACGGATCTGGAAGTAAAGAATTTCTCATTCAACCAAACCCCCTTGGGTCGCCTCAATCTCTTCAGCGAATGGGACGACGCACAGAAAGGTATCCTTATGCTGGGAAGCATCTACAAGAACGACAGCACTTGGACGGATGTGAACGGTTATGTATTTCCAGTCGGGCCCAATGCGGGGCTATCCTTGTATTTCGATGCCAATGATATCAATCTGGCCTTCTTGCAACCCTTTGTCGATACGGTCATAAAGAACTTGCAAGGCCGGGGATTCGGAAGTATACATTTGCACGGCCCCTTTAAGGAGCTGAATGTCGAGGGAGATGCCTATGTCATGGATGGAGGGGTAGGCGTTGATTTCTTGGATACGTATTATACCTTCTCCGATTCCGTCCACCTTGACTCTACGTCCGTCAATTTACGGAATATCACGGTCAAGGATCAATTCGGCAACTCCGGAAAAGTCAGCCTTAAGTTCAATCATCTGCATTTCCGGGATTATAGCTTCCTCGTAAACGTGCAGGGTAATAAGATGTTGATGTATAACGCCAACCAGAAAAAGAATCCGCTGATCTATGGAACGGTATTCGCCAGCGGAACGGCGCAAATCAAGGGCAACGGTAAGTTGATAGACTTTGATATTAACATGAAAAGCGAACCTAAGACCGCTATTTATCTGGACTTCATGAATAATAACTCGGCTACGGACTATGATTTTATCACGTTCGTCGATAAAAGCAAGTTGGCCGCTAACGTAGATTCCACGTCCACACACCCATTGAATATCGTACACGTGAGAGACAGACGAGGGAGCCGAGCTACGAATGAACTTCCTCCTTGATATCACACCCGATGCCGATATAGAGCTAATCATGGACCCGATAGCGGGAGACCGTATCAAAGGAAACGCCAGTGGAAGTTTACAAATACAATATGGAACAAAGTGATCTTCGTATGTATGGCGACGTGAATATCGTACAAGGAAACTATAATTTCAGCTTACAGCAAATCATCCATAAAGACTTTAAGATCAGAGACGGTAGCACGATCAATTTCCGTGGCGATCCCTTTAATGCCCATATGGATATCAATGCGATCTACAATCTGACCGCAAATATCGGAGACTTGGATC
>SCPP01000578.1_pt1 | contig 23206 bp, 36 predicted proteins | sample 6106811 | NCBI WGS metagenome assembly SCPP01 (sample SAMN10720449, study PRJNA508395) | human gut metagenome | isolation source: Participant 2 stool, 15 month | host: Homo sapiens | collected 2018
AACTCTATTCGTGCAATACCGGTGACTTGATAAAGGTGTAACTCTTAAAGAGTGGACTGATTTGCTATCTTGCTAACACAGGTGTACGTTTTCCCTCAAATATAAACACTACAGGCGCTAACTGGAATATGCAGGTCGTTTCTAACGGTCAATACTCAACTATGTCAGATTGTGCAGTCGGTGACGGCGAAGAACTTTATATTGATAACGACATATTTGTTTATGTAACAAATATGTCAGCAGATAAATTAGAGTTTGAAATTAGCGGAATTGCAGAAACAACCCTACTCCGACTTTGACTCCGACTTCTCTCCGACTCCTACTATAAATCCCACTCCAACCGTGAGTCCGAGTCCTATTCCGAGTCCCACCTACTGCGACTCCACGTCCTACTCATACAACGAGTCCGACAGCTACTCCGACAATAACCCGACCACGAGTCCGACAGCTACTCCACATCCGACCCGACAATAACTCCGACAGCAACGCCTACTGTAACTCCGACAGCGAGTCCGACACTAATTCCGACTTCTACCCCAAAACCTACACCACGTCCGACTGCGACTACAAATCCGACAATAACTCCTGCAACAAGCCCAACTGCTACAACGTGTCCTACACATGATATTAACTGCACCATTGAAGGCAACAATATATCTGTTAAACTCACAAACAGCACTTCAGGCGGAATTATCTTAATTTCTGAATTTCATTCGGACGGCAGATTATTACGTTGTACTATCAATTCACCACAAGAAAATATAAGTGTTCCCTACTTTCTGCAACTCATACCGTAAAAGTTATGTGGTGGAATTCTCTAAACAATCTTGTTCCAATCACTGACTCAAAAACGGTAACGAAATAGTCCAATATATCGCCCCTACATCCACTGTTGACAATCAATACAATATTTGATATACTGCCGATAGAATGTAGTGGTTGGGACGTTTTGGACGTGTCAGGCGTAGTTACACTGTTTGTAGCAGTCGCTTCTCAATAATCTACATCTTCTTTGATGCATCATTAATTTGAGCAGTTACTTTAGCCGTATCTTATTTGTGTCACTGCTAAACAACCGCTTGACAATCGGCCTACTTTCACATATAATGTTATTAACAGATAAAGATACTATCGAGCCTTGACTCACTTTCAGGGAACTTTCCTGTCGGTATCTTATCTGTTATTTCTACTTAATATTCTTGACATTCCTATTATGATACTGTTATTAACAGAACCGGAGGCATATACGGACTTTGACGGTGAAATATCACCATCTGCCCGCGCCAAAGGTTCTTTGCACAAAAACGGAGCAAAATGCTCCGTTTATCTTCTAAATGTATCTTTTATTTTTTAACCAATCCCACACATCTGCCGTTACGCAGCTCGTCCATAAATTCGGCCTGTTTTTCCACATACCAAAGTTTTGACGAATCCATACACTTAACCGTCTTAACCGTATCCGCAATCATCACAAATGCAATTACGCACGTCATAATATGTAACGCCGGCAAACTCACGCTGTCAATCATATCAATCGTCACCGGTGCAATAAGCTTAATAAGTGCAACGGTAAATGTACAAACGCAATTCCACCTATAAGGCAAACACGTCCGTTTATATTACCGGGCCAACCTGTATAATCCACCATCTTTTATGAAACAGCGTTTCCAAAGCCACGATACAAAATATTCAAGCGAGCAGGTAACCACCATTCCCGCAAAACAGTATCAAAGGATTTTCAATCCATCCAAGCAATATCAAATCAAGCATTGCTCCATACCGTATATAGGGCAAAAGCAAGTGCTTAAAAGCCGCTGTTTACAAATTTTCATGCTGTAATATACCGTTTCATAAGCCCAGCCAATAAAGCTAAATATCGCAAAGCACAAGAAATATTGGCAAAACTCATCATTTACCCCCTTGTTTAAATCATTTGTATCTCCTTATACAATTCAGCATAGTCCCCATAATCTTTTTATTTATCTTTCTGTACGCTTTTTAAATGTTTCATAAAGAGAACAGTATTTATCCGCCAAACATACTATCCATCCTTCTCGGCAAGTCGGCGGAATTACAGTAAGCGGGAACATATGCTTTTTATAATATCGCGTTCTGTATCGGTCAAATCAAAATCTCTGTCAGCATTTCTAAGAGCCGTCATAGGATGAGTAAAACCGTGTATTCTCCTTTCGCCGTCATGCCAATCATATAAGAAATAATCGTGCAGCAATGCTCCTCTTATAAGGTCACGCTTTTGTACTTTATACCGAAAAACTCGGCAATTTTAATACTGTAATACGCAACCGCAATCGTATGCAAAAGGCACGAAGTGTCACCGTGCTGAGTAAACTTTTCCATACGTCTTAAATGCGATTTTGTGACAAATTATGCAAACAATACAAAACTGAATTCATTTATTCTACCGCCTTTTTTAATTTACACATAGCCTTCTTTACCTATTATTATAATCACTGACATTTAATATGTCAATATATCTGCCGTCAAATTTATAAAATTTTAATATTACGCAAAACAAGCGATTTTCATCGCTTGTTTTTCATCTTATTGAGCTATTATTATACGAATTCTGCCACCCAATGTCTGTGCCTTATCGTAATAAGCAGTGCTTATAATTTCCGTTTATAGCATCATCAAGTGTTATCTTCAGATATTTATTAACATCTGTCTTATGATATACAATCACCTTATCACTAAGCAAATATGTTTGATTATTGATTTTCGCCTCTGTACGTGTAAGCGAAGTTATATTGCTTGATACGATGAAAGCTGACGCATACTTTCAATACCTGTCTGATTCATACTGAATCTGTGCGGACCTTTTACATTTGTTGAGAATGCAGTCGCATATGTGTTTTGCGTACCGTCTATATCAATAGTATATGTATGAGTTGTCGAATCAACAGCAGTGATTACACCGTACTTATAAGCGTCACCCGTTATATCTTTCAATATAAGCTCGTCAATCTCACCGGCTTTATTCTTTGAATAATACAATACGCTTGAAGATTTTATCGTAACACCGTCAAGACGCTGCGGATAAATTCTTGTGTACATTGCTAAGTCGTCGCTTGCAGTTCCGGCAGTGTCAAGAATCTTCACATCGTCTGCAAGGGTATAATCGCCAAATTTATTCTTTTCGAATTAAACTTACCGCTTACGCTGTCATACCCCTTTGCTCTTGAAAGACTTGCTTTACCGTTTGTAAATGATACATTTACTACAGCACATTTAAGCGAACTGCAATCTGATGAAGTCGCATATTCATTTACTGTTCCGTCAGGTGTAACAACCTTTGCATAGTAACTTGAATATACCGTATTATCAGGGTTTGTGAAATCTTTTTGCCTGTTTCCGTAACAAATCCTACTGTTGTGTGTGAAGATGTACTGTCACTTCCGCCGACAACTCCAGCTACTTCGCCGTTTCTGCCAGAAGAAGTGTTACGGTATCACCATACTTAAATGTTCCGCTTGATGAAAGTGCATTAAATGCGTCTACGCTTTCAACAGAATACTCTTTACCCGAAATTGTAACGCTTGTCGGCGAATCCTTTGTCGGTGACGCTTTTCGTACACGCCTGTAACCTTATCCGTATAAGCAAGCACCATATTCAAATCTTTACAATAGTAAATAATATCGTTAAGCTGAATTTCTGACGCGTCAACCTTATTACCGCTTCTCATTACTGTTGTCGAACCGTTTGTATCGAAATTCGCGATCAATTTGAATTTGTAACCTTGACCGGTCCTTCCATATTACCCTTTTCATAGCTTACGTAATCAACATTACTTCCGTCCATCTTGACATAAAGAATGTCGCCCATAGCCATTTCATTCTTTACAGCACCGTATGTACTCTTATTCTTATCTTTGTAACAAGTTGTGCCGTCTGTTATATCAATCTGTTCAAAACTGCCGTTTTATAACATATAACAGCGTCTGAAAGAAGTGAATAGATTACATATTTATCAAAGCTGTCCGTACCTGTTTCGCTGTCTTTTGCAACAAGCATTGCATAGTCAACAGAACCGTTTGAATTTTAAACAGCTTGAATGTATCGCCTTTTCGGCTTGCATTGCGGCATTTTCGTATGTAAGTGCCTGTGACTTGTAATATGTAGTTGTGTTTGAATTGATGTTATACATATCGCCGTCAAGAATTATATCGGAACCGATTACGTTTGAAACGGTGTATTCTTCAACTTGCTGGTCACGCGGTGTAAATGACACAAAATCTTCATCGTTCTTTACGACAATATCGCCTTTTCTGCCGACATAATCGCTGTTGAAATTACCGTCAAATTCAAATGTTCCGGCTGTTGTATAGATTTTGTCAATACCAAGTGAGCTGTCCTCGTTGTGTGACGCAATAATCGTAACACCCTCAATAACTTTACTGTCAAACACTTTATAAGTTTGCTTTGATTATCTTTGATTTTTGTGTCAAGTGTATTGTAAATAAGTCTTGCAACCTGGCGTCTTGTGTGCCTCGCCTTGCTCGGCATTTACGTTCTTTGTAATTTCAAGACTGTTTGCAAGCCCCATTTGACCGTAAGGCCATGAATCGCCGAAGTCCTGTGTTGTGTATCCAAGCACCTTTAATACCATTGTAGTGCCTCTTCATATGATACCGTATTGTCAGGTCTGAATGTTGAATCAACATACCCTCCGCAATTCCGGCTGATACAGCGGCCTTTATGTAAGGTGCTGACCAGTGAGTATATGTAACATCTTTAAAGGTGATACTTTTAAACCTGTTGCTACTGTATCTTTGTAGCTTGATGACGCTACTGCAATTTTGCAAATTCCGCTCTTGATACATTGTCATCCAGTCTTAAATTGCCGTCATCATCGCCGACCATCATATTAAGTTCCGACAAAGCGACATAATATCTTCGTCATTATTCCAGTCTGCCAATACAGGCAAAGTCGATAATGACATAGCCGCCAAACAAAGAAATTATTTTCTTCATAACTTACTTCCTTTCCGTGCAATATTATCGTACACACTATAAAATCAAGAAAATCTCAGTCCGAGAGAAAATTGTTCACAGTGCGTTTTGCAGTGAGCGGTGCCGTACGTTTGTACTGCCCTCGGTTGCATAGGCGAGCAACAGACCTTTGGTCTGTGACCAGCCGAGCAAAAATGTGCTGTGGGCAATTTAATCCGACGATTAATCATAACGTAACGCATCTATCGGATTTAATTTGGCAGCTTTTTAGCAGGCATATAGCCGAAGAACACACCTATCATCGCCGAAACCGTAAACGACACTACAATAGATGTCGAGGTCGGTAATATATCCATCCCCAAAAGTTTACCTGCCAGTATTGCCAAGAGCGAGCCTACAATAATACCGATTACACCGCCCAAACAACTAAGCATACCCGCCTCAATAACGAATTGAGAAAGTATATCTTTCTGCTTTGCACCAAGCGATTTTCTGATACCTATTTCCCTTGTACGTTCCGTAACCGACACAAGCATAATATTCATAATACCGATACCGGCAACAACAAGCGATATAGCCGCGATTGCGATAAGCATAAGTTCCATTTTATCAAGAATATCGGTTACACTGTCTGCCATAGACTTCATTGACGTTACAGTATAGTAATCACTGTCGCCTATATCTTTATCACAAAGTGCTTCTAAAAGCAAACCGCCTCTTCTACCTTTTCCTGGTCAACCGCATAGACAACATAGCTGCTTACGGTTGATGTACGGTTTGTGTATGACGCCAAAGTGTACGGTATATACACACAGTTATCCGAAGAATTTTCTGTCGAGTCGTCCTGTTCTTCAAGTATTCCGACAACTTCATACGGCGTACCCGTTATTTGAATAGACTTACCGAGTGCGTCACCGCCGAAAACTTCTTTTGCTATATAAAGTACCGATAACGCAGACTTTCTGCTTCTCTCAACGTCAACATATGTAAGCTCACGTCCGTATGTAATATTATACTTTTTCATTCCGAGATAGTATTCGTTTACACCTGTTGCCTGTGTTGAAATTGTATCACTGCCGTTTTTATAAATGCAGGCATTGAAACTGTCGGTGACTGACCTGCAATAATATCGGAATGTTCTTCCGCAAGCTGTTCCATTTCTTCAGGCTTTACTTCCTTTGTCGCGGAACGGTCTTGAATTGAAACATTGATTGATTCAATACCCATTTCTTCAAATGTTTCCGTTATTTCCGATGTCATTCCCGACATAAGACTTACAAGCGCAATAACCGCCGTAATACCGATTATAATACCGAGCATTGTAAGTATTGAACGCATTTTGTTGCCGACAATACTTGACATTGCCATTTGAAAACATTTCCAAATACTCATAATCAAGTCGCCCCTTGCTCTTTCATCTTCGGGAGCATCTTCGCGGCACCGTGCTGGTTCATTACTGTTACGTCACCCTCTGCCGGACATAAACGATACGTCCGTCTGTTATACGAATGATACGTTTTGCTTTTGCCGCTATCGAGTTATCGTGAGTGATAAGAATAATCGTATTACCCTCCGCATTAAGTTTCTGCAAAACAGCATTACTTCACGACCTGTACGCGAGTCAAGTGCACCTGTCGGCTCATCGGCAAGTATTACCGACGGATCGCCTGCTAAAGCTCTTTGCTATTGACACTCTCTGTTGCTGACCACCCGAAAGCTGTGTCGGGTGGTTTTCGCTTTGATTTAAGTCCTACTCTGTCAAGTGCAAGTGCTCTTTTCTCTTGTTCGCGTCGCTAAGTCCCGCATACAAAGCGGCAGTTCAACGTTTTCCAATACTGTTAATTTCGGCAGTAAGTTATATTGCTGAAATATAAATCCAAGCATTTTATTTCATCAGCCAATTCATCTTGACTGTAATTATTAATTTCTCGTCCGTTTAATCTGTAACACCCTTTGTTGCCACGTCAAGGCAACCTATAATATTCATACAAGTAGATTTACCACTACCCGACTGACCTACTATAGCAACAAATTCGCCTTTGTTTATAGTAAGAGATATTCCGTCAAGTGCGTGAACTTCCGTATCACCCATATGATAAATCTTATAAACATCTTTCATTTCTACCAATGGAGGCATTTTACTTCACCTCCGCTTTATCTTCCGCCCGGCATTCCGCCGCCGCCGGACATTCCTCCGCCGCCTGGCATTCCGCCACCACCGGACATTCCGCCGCCTGACATTCCGCCGCCTGACATTCCTCCGCCGGGCATTCCGCCCATATTGCCATTAGAACTACATACATTTCTTGAGCATTTTGAACACCGAATGACGCATTCGCGCTTGACGATTCTGTGTCAAGCGTTCTTACCTGGTCTTTCTGTTAAACCTGACTTGATTTCGATATAGTCTGTATCGTTAATTCCTGTTTCAACCTGAATTGCGGTAACCGTCAGGTACATCTATATTAGTAGGTACCTTTCTTTAGTCACCGAAATTTCATCCGATTTATCACCGTTCGATGTATCGCCGCTTACAACCGGCATACCGCTTGACTGTGGCTTATCATCCTTATCATCGGCTTTCTTCTTATCGTCCGTTTTACCCGATTTATCTTTATTACCCTTTATAATATCCGTAACATCATTTTCGTGGAGTTGTTCCGTCGTCCTTTACAAATACAATATTGCCTCTGTTTACACTGTTTACAGGTACAGCAATTGCATTGTCAGCCTCTTCAACAACAATTTCGGCGTCAACATTCATACCCGGCAACAAATCGCCGTAATTTTCTATTTGAATTTCGATGGTGTATGTTGTTACACCGTTTTCGTTACACCGTCTACAGGAACTTTTGTAACCACACCTTCAAATTCACCCTCTACCGCGTCTGCCGTTACAGTAGCTTTTGACCTGTCTTAACAAGTGCTATTTCCGTTTCGTCAACGTCAATAGAGAATTTAACGCTTGACAAATCATAAATTACACAAAGCGGATCTGTTGCATTTGAAGAATCTATCGTATCGCCTGCTTTTGAGTTTTCTTAACGACTGTACCCTCAATCGGGCTTCACAACATAATCGTCAACTGCGTCCTGTGCTTTTCTATACCAAGTTCGGCATCGTCAAGTGCAAGCTGTGCGTTCTTTATGCTTGAATCCTGTGAGAAAGTATCATTTTGCAATACTTGCTTTCAAGTGCCAAAACCGCATCATTATATGAAAGCTGTGCATTGCTCATTGTCGAGTTTTGATTATCATACTTAACATATCCGACTTTTTGACCGCTGTAAACAGAATCTCCTACCGCAATGTTAAGATTTTCAAGGGTGCCTGATGCTGTTGATGTGATTGTTCCCTCGCTTACATATTCAAACTGTGCCGTATTTGCACAAGCAACTCCGTTTATTTCCGCACTGCCGTAATCATTTGTTGTAAGTGCGCCGGGATTTGTGACTTCAACCGTTACATACACAACTTTAGCGTGTGCGTCTGTTGAAACGGCTGACGATGATTTTTTTAACAGTTCCGTAAATCGTATCGCCCGAACCTATAACAGATACTGTTGCGGCTGCGCCTGTCTGAATACTTTCGGCATCAACTTCATTAAACGGTATTCTCAGTTTCATATAAGAATCATCATACAATGTTGCAACCGCTGCACCGGCATTGATATGGTCACCTTCTTTTACGGATAATTCTTTAACTTTACCTGCTGAATTTGACTGTATGTATTGATTGTTTTAGTATCGTTAAGCGAATTTAATGCCTTTGTCACTGCATTTTGTGCAGACTTTGTACCGATATTGTTTGAAGAAACAGTCTGTGCCTTTTGCTTTACTGCGTCAACATATGCCTGTTGTGCTTTTGCAAGTGCATTTTTGCCGTACTCAAAGAATTTTGAGCGTCGCTGTCCTCAAATTGATAAAGCTTATCACCTTTCTTAACAACGTCACCCTCTTTGAATGTATCACTTGTTATATCGCCCGACTTGATTGTCGTTACGTTATACGAATCATTCGGTTTGATAGATGATGAACCTGTGATTGTATTAGTGATTGTTCGGCGTTCAACCGGAGAATCGGTATGCATAACTTTTACGGCACTGTTGTTTTGGACTTTATAATAAGTCCCGAACATATGCCTGCAAGTATTGCTATTACAAGAATAATTATAAGTAATTTCTTTCCTATCTTAAACTTACCGATAAAGAACTTCTTGTTTTGCTTGTCATATCCAATGAATTTCTTTTTCGGTTTCTTTTCTTCTTCCTCACTGTCGTCATCATCATCTGAAAATCCAGATGTTTCTTCAAAAGTGAGTTCGTCTGCATTTGTATCTTCTGTGTTAGATACTTCTGCTTCGCTTTCAAAAGCTTTTGCTCCTTTTCAGAAAAATCTCCCATATTTCTTGCCTCCTGCACCTTTATATTTTAACTTATCTGCTCTGCGACTTTATTTAATTTATCGCAAAACATTTTAGGTCTGCTTCATCTACATCTCTAAAACATTCCTGTAAGTTTCTGATTATAACTTTCCTTTGATTATCATATGCTTTTCTGCCCTCGTCAGTAAGAACTATATAACTCTTACGCTTATCGGTTGTATCCGATATACTTTTAACAGTTTTTTTTTTCTTCAAAGCCTTTATGCGAAATAGCTTGCTGACTTTTAAAATGTCACTCATCATAGTGACCGTCATCATTTTTCCGTCATTTGCGGACTGAGTAAGTAAATTCAACATCATATAATCGCCCTTGACATTCCCTCAAAGGATGCTTTGAAAGAAACCACAGCTTTATCCTACTTACGATTTCCCAACATTGAAGAAACATTTCTTCTTTCACCGTGTATCCCCACACACCGTAATATTAAATTTTGTTAATTTACTCAGCTATTTTATCACCACGATTATTCAAAGTCAATATTTACACTTTTGATACAATATGAATTTACACTTTATTCACATTTCATTTGAATATTATTAACTTTTAGTATATAATAACTATATCATAATTGTACGAGGTGATATTAAGTGAAAAAAACATATATTGATACGGCTATGGAACGTATCGCACCTGATTTAATACTTAAAGGAGGAAACGTTGTCGATGTTTTTCGGGCAGAGTTATTAAAGCCGATGTTATTATAAAGACGGTATTATCTGCGGTGTCGGTTCATACAGCGGTGAAAACGAACAAGACGTTTCCGGCAAATATATTATGCCGGGTTTTATCGATTCGCACGTTCATATTGAATCATCTATGACGCAGCCGTCCGAATATGCAAAGGCAGTTATGCCTCACGGTATTACAACCGTTATTGCCGATCCTCACGAAATAACAAACGTATGCGGTGAGGACGGTCTTGAATTATGTTAAAGTCTGCGAAAATATTCCGCTTGACGTAAATCTTATGTTGCCGTCATGTGTACCTGCAACGCCTTTTGAACATACAGGTGCTAATCTTGACGCAAAAACAACTCAAAACTTGCACCTAAATTCTTCGGTATCGGTGAAATGATGAATTATCCCGGTATTGTTTCAGGTGATGATGAAACACTCGGTAAGTTGTGTCTTGACATCATTGACGGTCACGCACCTTTGCTTTCGGGGCATGAAGCGACGCATATGCAAGTGCCGGTATAAAAACCGACCACGAATGCAGTGTCGTTGAAGAAATGACCGAAAAGATAAGCAAAGGTATGTATATTCTTCTTCGTGAGGGTACGCTTTCGCTTGACGTTGCAAAACTTATCAAGGGTGTAACACCTTATACGTTAAGACGTTGTGCGTTTTGTACCGATGACAGATTTGTCGGCGAAATTATTCGTGACGGCAGTATTGACCACTGTATCAGAAAAGCCGTTTCACTCGGTCTTAACAATATTGACGCAATCATTATGGCAACGCTTAACGCTTGTGAAATCTACGGTATGAAGAATAAAGGGGCAATCGCTCCGTCATACATTGCCGATATTGTTGTTGCCGATGATTTGAATTTAAGTTCAATATCACAAGTCTACAAAACGGCAAACTTGTATGTGAAAACGGTAAAGCATTGTTTGAATGCGAAACGGTTGACAATTCAAAGTTACAAATACCGTTCATCTGCCGAAAATATCAGCCGACTTCTTCAAGACTGATGTTAAAGACAAATTTGACGCTATCGAACTTATACCCGAAAGTATTATCACAAAAGGTTACTGTATCGTATTCCGACAGCCTTTCTAAAGTATGCGTTATCGAACGTCATCATAATTTAGGTACAAAGGGTATCGGATTTGTAACCAATTACGGAATTACAAACGGTGCTATCGCCACTTCTATCGGTCACGACAGCCATAATGTAATCGTTATCGGCGATAACGACAGCGATATGGCACTTGCCGTAAATACTCTCGGTACAAGCGGCGGTATTGCAGTTTGTTCAGAGGGTAAAGTTATCGCATCAATGACTCTTGATATTGCGGGACTTATGTCCGTAAAATCAGCCGATGAAGTTACAAGAGAACACGATAACCTTTACAGTGCCGCAAAAGTGCTTAATATAACAGATAAAATCGATCCGTTTTGTCACTTGCATTTTGCCGCTACCTGTAATCCCCGAAGTTCGTATTACCGATTCGGGACTTTTCGATGTTATTAATTTTAAATTTGTGGAATGATGTTTTATTTTGCGGAGGGCGATCATTGGTCGCCCTTTTTCTGTTCCCCTATCACCACCCTCAGTCGACTCTGTCGACAGCTCCTCTATGGGAGACTTACTTCCTCCTTGAGGTGGCACGCAATGTCGGGTAGTGGCTGTTATTCGGCGTCCACATTTCAACACGTTAAGGCAAGCCGATATGGCTTGCCTTATTTAATTTGTTGCACTTGTGTCAGTTGTATTATCCGCTGTTTTTGTCTGTGACCGCCGCCGAAACCAGAATTTGACTTTGTTCCTATCTTCGTTATACTGCTTTCAATTTCGGCACTTCCGACTTCTTCACCGCTTGCGTAAACCGTATACGTTTCACCTGTTTTAAGTTTATCCGATGAGTACACAATCTTACTTCCTCCTTTAACTGCTGTATACTCAGCGATTGTCTTACCGTTTGAATCAGTTATCTTAACTTCATCACCCGCGGAAATCTGTGAAGTTGTGTATGCCAAAATTACGTTTTGAGCAGAGTAACTGTTTGGACTTTCGTCCATACCGCTGCCGCTTACACCTATAATTGTACCGCCGTTTACTATAAACGCACCGTCTGTATCAAAAGCACTTTCTGCACCTGTTGCCTGTGCGTCAACCGTAACAGTACCGCCATTGATGAACAATGAACCGTTTGAATCAATACCGTCTGCATCGGCAACTATTTTAATATTACCGTCGTTGATTTGGATATGATGTTCACTGTCCTGTTCATTACCCTCGGCTTGTTGCATATTCGGCGGTGTCATTTGTCCGCCGTTTTGGTCGCTTGACATATCCGGCGGTGTCATTTGACTACCGTTCTGGTCGCTTGACATATCCGGCGGTGTCATTTGATTACCGTCCTGTCCGTTTGACATTTCGGAGGTATCATTTGTCCGCCGTTTTGGTCGCTTGGCATTTCAGGCGGTGTCATTTGATTACCGCCCTGTCCGTTACTGTTTCGTCTGCCAATTTGACCTCTGCCGCCCTGCTGACCGCCTTGCATATTAGTACCGCCGCCGAAACCGCCGTTTTGATTTGCACCTGTACCGCCTGAATTAAATCCGTCATCACTTGCAGTTATGTCAATATTACCGCCGTTTATCGTCAAAATCTCCTTACTTTCAATACCCTCGGTTGATTTTGTTATCGTTATATCACCGTCATCAATCGTTACATCACCATGACATGATATACCTTTTTACTCCGACGATAAATTAAGTGTACCGCCCGTAATATTTATATCAGACGTACAATGAATAGCATGGTCTGTTGAATTAACTGTAACTTCACCGCCCGATATATCAAGCATCCAATCCGCTTTTATACCTTTGCTTGAAGTATCGTCACTGTCGTCACTTCTTCTGTTTGCGTAAATTGATTATTATTCATTTGTTCACGCATTGATTGAATTTCATCATCTGTCATTTGTGACAAATCTTTCATTTCACCTCGACCGCCGAAGTCATTAGATGTACTTGCATTAACCTCGCCTGTTGTCGTAACATTCACTTCACCGTCCGATATATCAAGTATTTCTTCCGCTTGAAGTCCGTCACCCTCTGCAGTAACATTTACAGTACCTCCGCTTATCGCAAGCGTGTCATTTGCATGAATACCGTCATTTTTGCATTTACAGTAATATTTCCGTTACCGATTTCAATGCTGTTACTGCTGAAAATACCGTGATTATAATTTCCGTTTACGGTAAGTAAGCCACTGCCCTTAATTTCAAGATTATCTCTTGATGTTATACAGCCTTTTCATTTTCATCACCGCTTGTATAATTTCTCCGTCCGTCAAAAGTATTTTCGGTATTGTCCGTCAAAGTGATATAAGCCTTTCGGCATTCTTTACATATACAGCCGAACCGTTTTTATTTGTAAGACTCATACCCGACAAACGAAGTTTAACTTTTCTTCGGTGTCAATAACAATTTGACCGTCATCAAGTGTGCCTGTGACTTCAAAGTCACCGCCCTTTGAAATTGTTATAATGTTATCCGATACGCTTATACCGTCACCTGTAACTTCAACATTGTCAAGATCAACCGTTCCTGTGTTGTTTTTCCAAGACTCGTCCTCATCATCTTGCGGAGTGGTTATTGTAACTGTGTTGTTCTTTTCGTTCCACTCAACATCAAGTCCGAGCATATCGCTTATTGCACGAATCGGAACAAGTGTTCTTCCGTCCTCAATTATAGGTGAAACATCAAATGAATATGTTTCGTTATTCTTAATCATATCACTGCTGCCGATAGTCATTTGTATAGTCTTTGACTTTTCTTTGCGGTTATCGTCTGTGTGTCGCTGTCCCATTTAACCTTTGCACCGAATGTTTCAAATATGGTACGCATAGGAACCATTACTCTGTCATCTACGATTTCAGGCTGAACGTCAAAGCTGATCTTTCACCGTCATATGTAACCGTAATATCATTGCTCTTTGCCAAAACATCCGCTGCCGATTGTTGCGGTAATTGCAACTACTGCTGCTATACTTATCATCTTTTCTTTAATCTGATATTCATTTTTACCCCTTTCCTTTATGTTGATTTCATTATACATTTAGTTTAAATAAACCTTAAAGGAAGAATTTTATTTATGAATATTTTGTTAATAAAAAATGGCTACGAATATGTAGCCATCTCAAATTGGACAAAACCATAATGATTTTGTCTACTTTATTTTAGGGTGTTTGAGGTGCTAACCTCATTGAAAATCATTTCTGGCGACCTGTGCGGCAGAAATGGCTTAAAAATCTAAAGTTTCGACTTTGGAGGAACTTTATGATTTTTCTGAAAAATACTCAAAATTACATCGTAAGATGTTGGGAGGCGACAAGTTGTCGCCTGCCGTTCTCTTTATATTATATATCCGAAAGTACCTCGCAACAAAATCCAAAATGTAAGGCACAATGACGACATAAGCGTCGTTGCAACGACCACGCTTGATGTAAGCACGCCCTCGTGCCCCATATTTTGCCATAATATAGCTTGACTTGGTGAGCCAAGCATTATAATGAGTGCTTGGTCACGGAAACCGAGCTTTATCGCAATCGGCAAAAATACCGCCGGCAGAACAACAAGTTTAATCATAGTTGCCGCTATTGTCGGCAATTTTCGCATCGCTTTTCGTCCTCAAAGCCCGCACCGATTGTTATAAGTGCAAGTGGTGATGCCATTTTTGCAAGCGACGCTAATGTTTTATCGATTATTTCGGGAAAATCAATTTTCAAAAGTGACGCCGCAACACCCAAAACAATACCTATTATAATAGGATTTTTAACAATATTAATAAGTGAATTTATAATATTGCCTTTGCCGTCGCCGTCCTTTTCCCCTTCAAAAGTCAAAACAAGCACCGCAAATATATTGAAAAGCGGTACACAGCCGATAATCATAACGCCATTCCGCTGTCGCCGTATATATTTTGAATAAACGCAACACCCAATATCGCCGCACTGCTACGATAACCGGCTTGTACAAACTCACCCACTATCTTTTATCTTTAATCAAAACTTTGCCGCAATCCACAATCCGAAAAATGCCACTGTCGTAACCAATGCACAATACAAAACATATGTAATATCAAAATCGCCGATTATATCGGTAGTTGACAAGTCAACGAACAACAGCACCGGCAACGTCACAACAAAGTTAAACTTATTCGCCGTCTTAACAAATCCGTCATTTAGAATTCCTATCTGTTTCAGAACGTATCCGACCACTATAACAAGGAATACGGGAAGTGTCGCATTAAGACTGTAAATTAAACTATCCATTTAATCTAATCACCTCTGATTTAATTTAAAGAGAGTGTTGCACCGCAACACCCTTTCAGACTGTCGATAAATTGTCCGGAACGTGCAAAATATTATACTATAAAAACTAATTTGCAATTATAACAAATAACAGGCAAGCCTATCATTGATATACGGCTTGCCTGTGACTGAAAATAAACTCTAACGTACAAACGTACGCCAACGAGTTCATTTTCTCAAACTCAATAATTTCTCGAAGTCTGCTTTATCTGTTATTTCACAACTATATTAACAAGTTTACCCGGTACTGCAATCACCTTGACAACGTTCTTACCCTCGATAAGTCCTTTTATCTTTTCGGTATTCATTGCAGCCTCTTGTGTGCCGTCCTTATCAAGACCTGCCGGAATCATAAGTTTATCCTTAATTTTACCATTAATCTGTACAACGATTTCAATTTCATCATCAACAGTCTTGCCCTCGTCATATTTCGGCCATGGCTGAAGTGAAAGAAGTTCGCCGTTACCGTAAGTCAGCCACAATTCTTCAGTCATATGAGGCGCAACAGGGTTTAGAAGTGTAATAAGTGTCTTATATTCGCCCTTTGTTACACTGCCTTTCTTTGAAAAATCATTTACAAGACTCATCATAGTTGCAATAGCCGTATTGAACTTCATTCTCTCGAAGTCCTCGCCGACTTTCTTTATAGCCTTATTTATATTCTTTTCAAGGTCAGCACTGTAACCTTCTTCGTCATTTACGATTGACTGCAAGTTCCATACTCTTTCAAGGAACTTATAACAGCCTTTCAAACCTTGCTGTGACCACGGAGTTGACTGATCGAATGCACCGATGAACATTTCATATGTTCTGAATGCGTCCGCACCGAATTCTTCTACAACTTCATCAGGATTTACAACATTACCTCTTGACTTAGACATCTTTCATTGTTTTCACCAAGAATCATACCGTGTGAAGTACGTTTCATATACGGTTCTTTTTAGGAACTACGCCTATATCATATAGGAACTTATGCCAGAAACGTGAATACAAAGGTGAAGTGTTGTATGCTCCATACCGCCGTTATACCAATCGACAGGTGACCAATATTCCAACGCCTCTTTTGACGCAAGTGCCTCATCATTATGCGGATCCATATATCTTAGGAAATACCAGCTTGAGCCTGCCCACTGCGGCATTGTATCTGTTTCTCTTTGTGCCTTACCGCCGCAGCACGGACAAGTTGTTTCAATCCAATCATATGCTTTTGCAAGCGGTGATTCACCGTTTTCACCCGGTTCAAATGTTTCAATTTCAGGAAGTTCCAGGAAGTTCACTTTCAGGAATAGGCACCCAACCGCACTTATCACAATGTACAAGAGGAATAGGTTCACCCCAATAACGTTGACGTGAGAATACCCAGTCACGAAGTTTGAAGTTTACTTTTCTCTTTCAAGACCTTGCTTTTCAAGCCATTCAATCATTGTAGGAATAGCCTCTTTTACCGGCAAGCCGTTTAGGAACTCGGAATTTACCATATTACCCTTGTATACATCTGTATAAGCCTCTTCTTGTACGTTCTTACCGCCTGAAACAACTTCAATAATAGGAAGATTAAATTTCTTTGCAAAATCCCAGTCACGGCTGTCGTGTGCAGGAACTGCCATAATTGCACCTGTACCGTAAGTTACAAGTACATAGTCAGAAATAAATACAGGAAGTTTTGCACCGTTTGCAGGATTCACCGCATAAATTCCCTCAAGTTTAACACCTGTCTTTTCCTTTGCAAGCTCTGTTCTTTCAAATTCAGACTTCTTTGCCGCCTCTGTCTTATATGCAAGCACTTCGTCATAATTTGTAATTGAATCTTTCATCTTTTCGATAAGCGGATGTTCAGGTGACATAACTGTATAAGTTGCACCGAAAAGTGTATCTGCACGCGTTGTGTAAACAATCATTTCATCGCCTGTTGAAAGTTTAAACTTAACCTCTGCGCCCTCACTTCTGCCTATCCAGTTTTTCTGCTGTGTTTTAATCTTTTCAAGATAATTTACATCGTCAAGGTCATCGATAAGACGTTGTGCGTACTCGGTGATTTTAAGCATCCATTGGCTCTTTCTCTTTGAACAACTTCACTTCCGCATCTTTCGCAAACACCGTTTACAACTTCTTCGTTTGAAAGTCCTACTTTACAGCCGGTACACCAGTTAATCGGCATTTCCTGCTTATATGCAAGTCCGTGCTTAAAAGCTGTAAGAATATCCACTGTGTCCATTTATAATAGCTCGGATCGGTTGTGTTGATTTCTCTTGACCAGTCGAATGAGAAACCAAGCATTTTAAGCTGACGTGTAAAGTTAGCGATATTCTTTGCCGTTACGATTTTCGGGTGTACCTTGTTTTTAATAGCAAAGTTCTCAGTCGGCAGACCGAATGCGTCCCAGCCCATCGGATACAGCACGTTGTAACCCTCCATACGACGCTTTCTTGCAATAATATCGTGCCGTATAGCTTCTCGGGTGACCTGTGCAAGCCCGCACCTGACGGATACGGGAACTCTATCATTGTATAAAATTTAGGCTTTTGCTGTTTGTTTCAGCGTGGAATGCACCTGTTTCTTCCCACTTATCCTGCCATTTTTTCAATAGCTTTAAAGTTGTAACTCTCCATTTGTATATTTGCTCCTTTAAAATTTATTCTTCTTCTGATTCGTCTACGTTACCGACATCGTCCCAAAGACGTTCGATAGCATAAAATTCACGCATTTCGTGCTGCATAACGTGAACGATTACGTCACCGCAGTCAACCAAAATCCAGCTGCCGCCTCTGTAACCCTCTTTATGATTTATCTCAAAGCCTGCCTCTTCAAGCTTTTCTTCAATTTCATCAACACACGCTCTTACCTGTACCGTCGACTGACAAGACGCAACAACAAAGTAATCCGCAAGAGATGTCTGTTCTGCAACGTCAAGCACTTCTATATTTGTCGCTTTCTTATCTTCAAGTGCCTTTTGAATAATTTCAACCTTAGTCATTTAGTGTCCCTCCTTTTATTTTCCGTTCATCAGCATATAATTCCATGCCGATAATGTATTGGGGTGTATTATTTTATTTTTCTGTGCATTAAATACAATGCTTTGTTTAAGTCCAAGAATAAATGCCCTGTCAATATTTTCGTACGCCGCTTTCCTAAGCTCCTCCACTCCGTCAAAATCACGCATAGGCTCAATCATATCCGCAATATAGATTATCTTATCCAAAAGCGACATATTCTCCTTTGCGACCGTGTGGCATTATCGCGTCAAGCACGTCTTTGTCGTTCACTCCGTACTCAGCCTTTGCAATTTTGCACCGAGCGGTGCGTGAATGACAGGCTTACACGCAAGCGTTATATCATCAAGCACAACACCGTACTTTTGACAAAGTTTTATCTGTTCGTCTGTGTCATAACCCTTTGCACAATCATGCAAAATTCCGGCTGTGTATGCTTTTTCGGTATCTGCACCGTACTTTTCGGCAAGCTTTACCGCTTCGTCACACACTCAAGGCTGTGCTTATATCGTTTTCGCTAGCGTACTCTTTAATTTATTCTTGTAATTATCTATCATTTTCATTTTCCTTATAAAGATGATACTTATTTATATAATCTCTAACATTTTCAGGCAGCATATATCTTACCGTCTGACCGTTTTCACTCTGTTTCTTATATCCGTTGAAGATATTCTAAAACGGGTGCTGATATAGGAAATATCCGACCGTTCATTTTTCTTTTACGGCCTTTATCGTTTCCGTAAGCGACTTTAGCGATTTTCTCGGAAATACAAGCAATGAACACATTTCAAGTATTTTATCGGGCTTGTACCACTTATTAAAATCATTAAGCGAATCTTCACCGATTATAAAAACAAATCGTTATTCGGATATTTTTCTTTTAAATATCAAGCGTGTTTACCGTATACGATTTTTCACTGCGATTAATTTCAAAATCGTCCTCCTCAAAAGCACTGTTATCCGCTATGGCAATATGCGTCATTTCAAAGCGTTGTTTTGCCGTAACGTTCGCACTCTTATGAGGCGGATTGCCGTCCGTTATAAATATCACACGGTCAAGTCCGTATTCCTCCCTTGCCATTTCCGCAATTAAGAGATGTGCGTTATGGATAGGATTGAACGTACCGCCCATTATTCCTATTTTCATTTTCTCGGCAACTCGATTTTCTGTATTTTTTCTTCATCGGATTTACGATAAATTATAAACTTATTTCCGATTGCCTGCACCGGCTCAGCTCAAGACGTTCCGCAACGTAATTGCAGGTGTCGCGAGTATCAAGCATTGCAGTTTCAAGTATATGCACCTTTACAATTTCACGTTTTGTAAGTGCTGTTAAGTCCGTCAATAAATGCGTCGGTAACACCTTCTTTGCCTATTTGGAATATAGGTTCAAGCTGATGCGCCATTTTTCTTAAATACGCTCTTTGTTTCCTGTTATCATTAATATCCTCCGAAGTAATTTTTATCATAAATATACATATTTAATTATATCATTTCAATATTGTATTGTCAATAAAAACAGGCAATAAAAACCCCAAAATAACCGTCAGTTAAAGTCGAGTTTCTACCTGCTCATGCAGGTGGGCTAAATCCGTTTACTTTATATGTCCACTGGCATTCCCGAAGGAACGGAGGCGTATACGCCATAAACGGAGATAATATCCTTTTAAGAAGTGTTGGTAAAAGACTTTTAAACGCGAAATCTCAGGGTAATTAGCTATTTTGTTTTTCTGTTATTATAATAGCACATAATGAACAAAATTTCAATAGGAAATTTATAGTTTTAAAAAACTTACAAAACGAATTATTTTGACATTACCTCTATGGTTTTGCCGATATTATTCTTCGTTTGCCATTTCCTCATCACGTCTTAAAATTCATTAAATGCAGCCTCAAGTCTTGCCTCATCCTCAACCATTACAAGCTCAGCCTCTTCTGACTCAACGTCACCCTCAACCTGCATAATAAGAACTTCATCATTTTCCTGACCTTCAGGAAGAACTTCAAGAAGTGCGAAATATGTTACACCTTCAAATTCAAATACATCGATTGTTTCAAATTCAATCATACAACCGTGTTCGTCTTCAAGCATTATTATGTTATTTTCCATTATAAAATTCCTTTCTCTTTCCGTTATTTATTTTAACTATTTATATTGTAATATATACCACTTGAAATGTCAATCTATTTATTTTTGCGAACTTAAATATCCGTCAAGTATTATGCACGCCGCAACGGTATCAATACATCTTTTCGTTTTTTCCACGTGTATTTGTTTCATTCCAGAAACCTTGCCGCACCGACAGACGAAAGTCTTTCATCCCAAATACAATTTCGCCGTCATATATTGTTTTAAGTGCGTCGGCAAATTCGTGCGTTGCGTCAACACGAAACCCCTCACTTCCGTCCATATTTTCGGCAGACCGATAACTATTTTTCGGGTTTGTATTCGTCAAGTATTTCCTTTAATTCGGTCAGTAATTTTTCGGTACCTCTGTTTTTATCGTTCTTACGCCTTGTGCCATAAAGCCGAGCAAATCCTTACCGCAATTCCACTCTTGCGTCACCGTAATCTATTCCGAGTATTCTCATTATACTTCCTCCCTGTTAAAATCTCTTGCAAGCGATTTTATCCATTTATTTTTATTTATACGAATGACCGCCACCAAACTTTTAACGGCTCATCACTTTTCATCAAAATCAGTACAAGCGGTACAGGCAACCTTAAAAGTGAACCTATCAGTGCAAGCGGTGTTGCAACACACCAAAGCGTAATAATTTCCGCAAACATACAAAATCTTGTATCTCCTCCACCGCGAAGTATTCCGACAATCGTAACAGATGGAAACCGATACAAATATAGTTATGAACGCAATCGTTACCATCAATTCATTTTGCAAGTGCCTTTGTTTCGGGCGGAATTGTGTAGAAATTGATAACAAAATTCTTCAAAGCAATATAACTCCGCAGGCAATAACGCCGATAACATAGCTTAAATATTTTAATGTTTTTGCTTCAACCTTTGCCCTTTCGATTTTCCCGAACCGATAGATTTACCTATTATAATTCCTGCCGCATTAGCGATACCGAATATAACAACCGTTGAAAGCTGTTGCACCATTGACGCGATTGAATTGGCTGCAACGGGGTCACCGGCTGAATATTTAATGTGTCCGAGTATTGCCGCTTGTGCCGATACACCGAGCGACCATAACTTCATTTATAAATACAGGCAATCCGTGTTGAAACAAGTCAAGCGCAAATATCTTGTCAAACAAAAACAAATGCTTAGGTTTAAAATTAAGACGTTTGTCAATGCAGAAAATGTATATACTTACTATCAAAATTCAAGTATTCTTGCTGTGAGCGTTGCAATCGCCGCACCGCGAATACCAGCGCCGGATGCTCGAGATTACCGAAAATAAGCACCCAATTCAAAAATACGTTTGTACAGAACGATGTAATATTTACCACAACAGATATTTTCACAAGCTCTATACTTCTTATACAGCATATCATCGTATTGCTTAGACCAAACAAAATATATGCAAAACCGATAATACGCAGATATGATATTCCTGCCGCGATTATTTCATCATTGTTTGAATATATCCCCATCACGGCTTGCGGAAATATAAGTACCGCAAGTGCCATAAGTGTTGAAATGACAAACGCAACTTTAATATAATCGAATAAATCGACCGTATTGACGCAGTATCACGTTTTCCCCAATATTGCGCACTAAGGTACCGTTGATGCACCCGCCAAGCCGAAACAGACAAGCGATAAAATGAAAAACGGCTGATTTGCAAGCGATGATGCTGACAAAACACACCCGTATCGTCTGCTCGTCCCAACATAATCGTATCCATCATACTTGTCGCAAAACTGATAAGATTTTGCAGTGCAATCGGTATTGTTATTGTGAGCAGATTAATATAAAATCTCTTTTCCTTTACTATATGCAATTATTTCCCCTCCTATTTGTTGTATAATGGTAATATTATACACGCAAACTACATTAATAGCAAGTATTTTCTTGACTATTTTCTTTTAAAAGGTATAATTTATCTATAAAATACTTAAAAGTTTGAGGTGATTTCTATGACAAAGAAATGCTTTTATTTTAATCCACATTCAGGTAAAGGGCAAATAAAAATCATCTTCTTGATATTCTCGATAAATTTGCCAAAGCCGAATATGACATTACAGTCCGTCCGACTCAAGAACGTTTGGACGCTTACAATTATATAAAATAACGGTGATAAGTTTGACCGAATTGTTGTATCAGGCGGCGACGGTACTTTAAATGAAGCAGTAAAAGGACATGGAATTTGCGCCGACAAAGACCTTGTCTTGGATATATTCCAACAGGCACAACAAACGACTTTGCCTCTACTCTTGAATTGCCGAAAGAGTATAGCGAAGTCGTCCGATATTGCCATAAACGGCGTTCCGTTTAAATGCGATATCGGTAAGCTTAACAGTACGACTTTTAACTATGTTGCCGCATTCGGCGTTTACTGATGTTCTTATGATACACCGCAGGAAACAAAACACTCTCGGTCATACCGCATATGTTTTGGAGGGTATGAAACGGCTTTCTTCCCTTCCCGTCTTATCACGTTAAAATAAAATACGATAACGGCGAATTTGAAGGCGATATATTCCTATGTATGATTTTAAACGCAACCTCCGTTGCGGGATTGCATAAAACAAAACAACTTAAAATGTAGATTTGAATGACGGATTG
>SCPP01000430.1_pt1 | contig 23143 bp, 27 predicted proteins | sample 6106811 | NCBI WGS metagenome assembly SCPP01 (sample SAMN10720449, study PRJNA508395) | human gut metagenome | isolation source: Participant 2 stool, 15 month | host: Homo sapiens | collected 2018
ATTGAATGAATGTGCGAAAACAGAAGAAGCAGTTAAGCAGGGAAGGCTTAATGACAGGCTGGGAGTAGAACTTATTATAATTAAATACAGCAAATAAAAAAGAACCCGGTGCGAGTGGGTGTCAGCACCGGGTTCTTTAAATTATTAAAATTCTTATTAAGCCATTGCGTTAACAGCTTTAGTAATGTGAGATACTTTTCTTGCAGCAGCGTTCTTGTGGAAGATTCCCTTAGAAGCAGCCTTCTCGATCTCAGCTATAGCAACAGGGAGAGCTTCGTTAGCAGCAGCCTTGTCACCAGCAGCAACAGCAGCCTCTACCTTCTTGATATAAGTCTTAACTCTAGACTTAACCGCCTTATTTCTCTCAGCTCTTACCTGACTTGTAATTACTCTCTTCTTAGCAGATTTAATGTTAGCCAATCCGTACACCTCCAAATCATAATTCAATAATAATATCTGTTTCGCATTAAAGCCGGACACGGACGATCTAATGTAAACATACTCACACATTTTATAGTACAAACATCTATATGTCAAGAACCAAATGAAGATTTTGGTATAAAAATTTCATTTTTCTACACAATATGTTGGGGAGGTGATGTGAAAAATGGATAATATAGTTGTAAGAACTGACCTTGCAGTAGAGGCAAATGAAGAAGCAATGAATGGAACAGGAAAGCTGCGTGGAATAAGATTAAGAGAAAGCAATAAATCAAGAATGGGAGTGAAGGTCACAGAATTGCAGGTGACAAATCATTTGGGCGAAGCCGCGATAGGAAGACCCAAAGGAACTTATCTTACAATAGAGGCTGATGATATTACAGGCGGAGACGAAGAATATGCAAAAGAGGTTATATCAACACTGACAGGCTATATATTTAAGCTTTTAAAGCGCATGAATAAAAATGTAAAGCCGGAAAAAATTCTTGTTATCGGACTTGGCAACAGAAATATAACATCGGATTCATTAGGTCCTGAGGTTGTAGATAACATTTGTATTAAGATAAGTGAGGGCGATGAGACGGGAGTGTGCACACTTAGTCCGGGAGTTATGGCACAGACAGGTATTGAAACTGCAGGAATTATTAAAGGCGTTGTAAGTCAGATAAAGCCGGATGTATGCATTGCGATAGATGCTCTTGCTGCAAGAAGTGTGAACAGATTAAATAGTACCATACAGCTTTCTGACCAGGGAATTAATCCTGGCTCAGGTGTTGGAAATCACAGAATAGGAATAACAAAAGACAATATAGGTGTTCCTGTGCTTGCAATTGGCGTGCCTACTGTTATAGACGCAGAAGGCATTATTCAGGGGGCAGGAAAATGGTTGGGGATCATTAATTAACCGTGTTGGTGTTCATATTCATGGCTGATGTGAATACAATATAATGGTAATGAAAAGCAAGGAGGATATATGGGTGATAGAAAGTACAGGCCTGTGTATATGTTTATATTCATGGGCTTAATGCTTATGGTAATAATGATGAATTATAGTTTTAATTTAATATATTATATTCAGAACAGAATTTATGAAAATGCAGTTAAGACATTGTTTCCTGTAGAGACATATTTTGAAGATAATTATGATGAAAATGCCCGTTCTGTGTGGGTCGATTCGGATAAATATGTTTAGTATGGCTGAGGAGGATAAAACCTGCTACACAGACGGAAGAGGGGGTTGTGGAGGCAGGTGCTGCAGTTTGTCCTTGGCCTTTACAGGAAAATGCAGCTGGAAATGTTTATAATATTGCAGATTTAAAAAATTATGATTTTCTTATGAAGTTCTATACAGTTACCTCTATCACAAGCCTGACAACACAGATAATGCGTCCGGAGGAATTTCTGGCAAAAGACCTGTCATTGGAGAAAAATGCGGATTCTCCACAGATTCTTATATTTCATACACATTCACAGGAGGGATTTATGGATACGGTTGAGGGAGATACGTCTACAACAATAGTTGGTGTTGGAGATTATCTAACAGATATACTCACTAATACATATGGTTACAATGTTTATCATGATACAAGTGTGTATGATTATGTTGATGGGAAGCTTGACAGAAGCAAGGCTTATACATATGCAGAAGAAAATGTGGCAAAAATACTGAAAGAAAATCCGTCAATTGAGGTTGTAATAGACCTTCACAGGGATGGTGTTCCGGATACTACAAGACTTGTAACCGAAGAAAATGGAGTAATAATGTCAAAGGTAATGTTTTTTAATGGAATAAGCTACAGCAAGGCAAAAGGGGATATAGGCTATCTTTACAATGCAAACAGAGATGATAATCTGGCAATGAGTCTTCAGATGTATCTTTTAGGAGAAGCGTATTATCCGGGGCTGTTACGGAATATTTATATTAATGCATATCGTTACTGTCTGCATATGAAGGGCAGGTCGATGCTTATAGAAGCAGGAGCACAGACTAATACAAGTACAGAGGTTAAAAATGCGATGATACCGGTGGCAGATATGCTTGACAGATTGTTGAGGGGTGAGAAGGCGTATACACAGTGAAGCGAAGTGCATCTTGTTTTACCTCACATTTTCCCTATAATGGGCGGTGGTGATATTCTGTCGCCCATTCCACCACACACGATAGTGTAAAATGGCATATGAAATTAATGTATGAATGGGGAAAAACCTATTAAAGCTTCTAAAGGTGATGAAATAGTAGGTTTATTGAGAGAAAATTCACGAGGATAATTAATGCGGATAAAGAAAATTGCCTACTAAATTGATGATTTAAGCCAAAATAGTAGGTCTTTTGCTGATTAGAACTGTCTGATATTATAGACATATAAGAAAAAAGACCTACTAAAAGTGTGAATAGTGTTTATCTAGTAGGCGTTTTAGTTGAAAAGAAGAATTACAAACAAACTAACAATGAGGAAAGACCTACTAGATTGCTAAATATGATGAAATAGTAGGTAAAGGAGGTAAAATATGAGTAACAACATTTTAGCAGATTTACAGCCACAGGCTGTCTTTAAATATTTTGAACAGATATGTGCAATTCCACATGGTTCAGGCAATGTAAAGCAGATAAGTGATTATCTGTGTGAATTTGCACGCAAGAGAAATCTGTGGTTTAATCAGGACGAAAGTTACAATGTGATAATAAAAAAGCCGGCAAGTAACTGTGAGAGCAAGGCTGCACCTGTTATTTTGCAGGGACATATTGATATGGTTGCCGTCAAAACGAATGATAAGGTTAAAGATATGGAAAAAGAAGGTCTTGACCTGTATATAGATGATGGATATGTCAAGGCTGACAGGACAACATTAGGTGCTGATGATGGAATTGCAGTTGCTTATGCACTTGCTATATTAGACAGCAAGGATATGTGTCATCCGCCGATTGAGGCTGTGTTTACAGTAGACGAGGAAATTGGAATGCTTGGTGCTGAGGTGATTAATACTGACTGTCTTGAAGGTAAAATTATGCTTAACATAGATTCTGAGGAGGAGGGGATATTCCTTTCAGGATGTGCAGGAGGAGCAACTTTAGAGGCTTCTTATCCATTAAAAAAATCGGATATTACAGGAACACAGATGTCTATTAAAATTAATGGCCTTACAAGTGGACATTCTGGAACAGATATAATATGCCAGAGAGCTAATGCAAATATTCTGATGGGACGTCTTCTTTTTGCTGTTAAAGAATGTGTGAATATTGTAAGCATATCGGGTGGTGAAAAAGATAATTCTATAGCTCCATTTGCTGATGCGGTTATAATGACACAGGAAGCAGATAAGGTTGCAGAGCTTCTTAATAATACTGCAAATGTCTTGAAAGAGGAGTATTCGGTTACTGACCCACAGCTTACCATCAAGGTGAATTGTGAAGGAGAAGGCAGCACTTTGGCATGTGATGATGCGACAACACAGATGCTTATAAATGTGCTTAATTTTATACCTGATGGCGTTGTTAAGATGAGTAATGATATCAAGGGGCTGGTGCAGACTTCGCTTAATCTGGGGGTTACAGAGCTGGCTGAGAAAACATTTGCAGCAACCTACTTAATTAGGAGCAGTTCGCAGAGTGAAAAAGAATATCTTACTGATAAGGTTGGAAAAATGACTGAATATCTTGGTGGAACTTATGAACTTAAAGGTGTTTATCCGGCATGGGAATTTAAGAAGAATTCAGCAATCAGGGATATGTTGTGTGAATCTTATAAGAGGCTTTTTGATAAAGAGGCATCTGTGGAAACAATGCATGCAGGTGTTGAATGCGGTATCATGGCTGCCAAGATTGATGGTCTGGACTGTGTATCTTTTGGTCCTGATATAATTGATATTCATACTGTAAAAGAAAAACTGGATATTGCTTCGACACAAAGAATATGGGAGCTTATAACTGACGTTTTAAAACAGTTGGCATGAATAATTGAATAATACTATATATTGTGTTAGTCGTATCTGGTAAAATGAGCTGAAAAAGCTTTTTATACCAGATGCGACATTTTATACCAAATGCGACATAAACTCAACAGAACACGACAAAACATATAGAATACTATATATATTATTGACAGAGATTTGCTATTAATATACTATATTACTTGTACAAAACATTTATTAATTTCCATGCGCAAGGGGATAGGAAAATTTTGAAAGGGAACAGTATATGGAGTATAAGGATTTTGTAGAGTATATTAAGGAGAATGCGGCGTATATCGCAGGAGAAGGTGGAAAGATTACTATTAATCATGTGATTAAGAATAATGGCAGGGAGATGGACGGACTTGTTATTATGGAGAAGGGGAAAGACATCGCGCCAACTATATATCTGGACAGCTTTTATGAATTGTATACGAATGGTGAGAATATTAAGAACATAATACGACAGATAGAGGTTATATATGAACAGAATAAGAATAATGTTACATTTGATGTTAATATTCTTAAGAATTTTGACACAATAAAGGATAAGATAGTTTATAAGGTCGTCAATTACAGAAGTAATGAAAACTGCTCGAACAGGTGCCGCATAAGAGAATACTTGACCTTGCTGTGGTGTTTTACTGTCTGCTTGATAATGAATATGGAAGAAGTGCAACAGCACTAATATATAATAATAATCTTAAAAACTGGAATGTAACGATTGATGATGTGTATAAAGCAGCATTAAAGAATACCCCGGATCTGCTTCACAGTAAGATTAGTTCAATGGCCGCACTTTTGACAAATGTGGTGTCAGTGTAGATGGTAAGGAAGTTGATTTAAAGGATTATGTGCCATCGGATATGTATGTGCTTACTAATGAAAGCAAACTGAATGGTGCAGCCTGCATATTATATGAGAATGTATTGTATGATTTTGCGCAGAAGCTGGGAGCAGATCTGTATATACTACCTTCATCAGTGCATGAGGTTATACTTCTTCCTAAGCTTTCGATGTTTGAGAAAAATGAACTTGTTAATATGGTAAGAGAAGTTAATACAGAAGGCGTGGCAGCAGATGAAATACTTTCTGATAATGTGTATGAATATAACAGAAATGAAAGACTGATAACTATGTAGGGACAGAATAATACAATAATGTACATGATGGGATTCGAACCCACGATCTTCCGCTCCGGAGGCGAACGCTTTATCCAGCTAAGCTACATGTACACAACATATAATAATTTATATGCTTATATACTATACATTATTAAATTAAAACCCGCAACAATTGAATTAATTTTTTTCTTTTGTTAGAATTAATACATCTGTATTTTGATTTGAACTTATCAACAATGATGATAAGAATTGGAGGAAACATGTCAGAGCGTATTAATAAATATCTCAGTGCCCATGGAATCTGTTCAAGACGTGAAGCTGACAGAATGATACAGGAAGGACGTATCACAATTGATGGCAGGATTGCAGCTATGGGTGAGATGGTAGACGACAATACAATTATATGTGTTGATGGCAGGAAAGTTGACAACAGCACACCACCACAGGTAGTCATAGCTTTTAATAAGCCTGTAGGAATTGTATGTACAACAACTGATAAACAGGGAAAGAATAACATAGTGGATTTTATCGGATATAAGGAACGCATATACCCTGTGGGCAGATTAGATAAAGAGTCTGATGGTCTTATTCTGCTTACTAATGATGGTGATATGATGGACAGGCTGCTTCGTTCCGTTAATGGTCATGAGAAGGAATATATCGTTTCAGTTAATAAACCAATAAACAAAGACTTTATAAAGAGAATGTCAGGGGGGATATATCTTAAGGAACTCGACAGAACTACAAGAAAATGTGTTGTGGAAAAGATATCAGACAAGACATTCAGAATTATTCTTACACAGGGGCTTAACAGACAGATAAGAAGAATGTGTGCGGAATGTGGATATAGTGTAACTAAACTGACAAGAATAAGGATTATGAATGTGGAATTAGGGGATTTAAAGACTGGTGAGTACAGGGAACTGGACGGTAAAGAGCTTAATACACTTTATGAGAAGATATATAAGCAGATAGAAACAGTCAACATACAGGCTGATAATTAAGGAGCGGATTATGGATTTATTACAGGAATATTCAGAACTTAAGAAGACGATAGATTATCATATGGACAGATATTACAATCAGGACGAGCCGGAGATAAGCGATTATGAGTATGATAAGCTTATGATAAGGCTTAAAGAGATTGAGAAAGAACATCCGGAATGGGTGACATATGATTCACCTTCACAGAAGATTGGTGGAACTGTCAAAAGAGAAGCTGGAGTTAAGGTCACACATAATGTACCTATGCTGTCTATTGAAGATGTGTTTTCAGAAGATGCGGTGTGTGCATGGGTTGATAAGGTTCATGCCATGCATCCTGACTGCACATTTTCAGTAGAGACTAAGATTGACGGTTTAAGCATGAGTTTAAGATATGTAAAAGAAGCAGATGGGAAGCTGCATTTGCATTTGGCAGAGACAAGAGGAGATGGTCTTATTGGTGAGGATGTGACAGCTAATGCAAGGGTAGTGGGGGATGTGTTACAGGTTATTGACCTTCCTTATGATTCACTAGAACTTCGTGGCGAAGTGTATATGAGCCATGAAGATTTTGAAAAATATAATGAAGAACAGGAAAGACTTGAGAAAAAAACAGCTGCTAATCCCAGAAATCTTGCGGCTGGAACATTAAGACAGCTTGATACTTCAATTACGAAGAAGCGAGGTCTTAAGATGTTTATCTTTAATGTACAGGACGGACCTGATGAGATTATGGAAAGCCACGGCAGGGGAATGGATATATTAAAGGCAGCAGGTGTACCGGTTGTATATCATAAGATATGTAAGACTAAGGAAGAGGTTGTCAGAGCAATTGATGAGATAGGAAGAATGAGAGAAGAACTTCCATATGACATTGACGGTGCTGTTGTAAAGATTGACCATATCGCATTCAGACAGGAGTTCCCTGCAGGAAGCAAGTATTCAAGCGGTCATATTGCATACAAATATCCACCGGAAGAAAAGGTTATTGTTATGGATGATATTCTTGTAGATGTGGGAAGAACAGGAAAACTTACATTTACAGGGATATTCCATGATCCGGAAACCGGAAAGCCTGCCAGACTGTGTGGTACAAGTGTATCAAGAGCGACTCTTCATAACCAGGATTATATTACACAGATGAATGTAGGTATTGGTGGGGAATATAAGCTGTTTAAGAGTGGAGAGATTATTCCTAAGCTTAATGGATGTGTAAAAGGGTATGTCATGGGGAACCTCTTGTAAGAGAAGAGGATACAGCAGATATAAGATGCGTCAATCCTTCATGTGCAGCACAGTTGTCAAGAACAGTAGCATATTTTACATCTCTTGACTGCATGAATATCATGGGGCTTGGTGAAACTCTAGTGGATGCTCTCATAAAAGATGGTTATATACACAATTATGCTGATATATATGCATTGAAAGAACACCGTGATGAACTTATTGAGAAGGGAATCATAGGAAAAGAGAAGAATACTGATAAGCTGCTTGCAGCTATTGAGAAATCTAAAGAGAACACACCAGACAGACTGCTTACTGCACTTGGAATAAGAAATGTCGGCAAGAATACAGCCAAGCAGATTATGAATTATTATGATAATCTTATGGAACTTGCTGATGCAGGTGAGGAAGAACTGCAGAATATTCCGGATATAGGCGCAACTACAGCTAAATGTATACATGACTTTTTCCATGATGAGGCTAATATTGAATTGCTGGAAAGGCTAAAACAGTCAGGTCTTAATATGCAGATGCCAGAGAAGAAAGAAATGTCAGATAAGCTTGAAGGAAAGACGATTGTTGTAACAGGAAGCTTTGATAATTACAGCCGTAAGGATATGGAAGAACTGATTGTTTCTAATGGAGGCAAAGCAACAGGAAGTGTCAGCAAAAAACTGATTATCTTGTTGCAGGTGAGGCAGCAGGCTCTAAGCTTGATAAGGCTAATTCACTGGGGTTAAGGTGCTTACGATTGATGAATTTATGGAAATGATAAAGTAAAGAAATAACAGATTGATAATGTTATATATGTCTAATATAATATTAATAGAAAACAATTTGTTAAAGAAAGATATGGAGGTGATTATGTGTGGCAACTTCAAGCATTACCAAGAATTTTGTGGTTTCAGATAAGAAACAGGTTGAACAATTCGCTGATGCGATTGAAATGTCATATAAAGAATCTCTTTCAGAATCAAGTCCATCTTCTTGCAGATACAGAGAAATACATGAAACAGATGAAGTATACAGAGTAATGGAGAAGTGGAAAAATTATATGGAGGATGATTTTTAGTATTAAATATCAGAGAATATATAAAATGGGAAAAGCTGGAGAAGACATGCTCAGGCAGGTTTTCTCCAGTTTTAAATGTGAAAAATCTTGATGTTGAAAGTTTTCTTACAGAACAATCTATAGATTTTACAAAGAAAACCAGTCGGTTACATATATTGTGATTTTCGCCAGACAAGAATAATATAGTTGGGTATTTTACAATAACAATTAAACCAATTACCGTTAATACAGATGAATTTAGTAATACAGTAAGAAGAAAAATTGCAAGGGTAAGTGAACAGAACTCTGATAATGGAAAATATTCGTTGTCAGCATATTTGATAGCACAGTTAGGGAAAAATTATGATGATAGTATTGGAAATACAATTTCGGGAGACAATTTGCTTTCAATTGCGCTTGGAAAAGTAAAAGAACTACAATATATGGCTGGTGGGATGGTTGTTTTTCTAGAATCTGAAAATAAGGATAGATTATTAGATTTTTATGAAAAGCAGAATGGTTTTAAAAGGTTTGACACCAAAGTTACAAAAAATATAAAGAAAACTCACATACTTTGGTTCAGTTATTAAAGATGATATGATATAATCAGACAGCAATGATAACAGAAAGAAGGAACAGTAATGCCAATTAAGATTCAGAGTGATTTACCAGCTAAAGCAGAATTGAAGAAGAAAATATATTCGTCATGGACGAAAACAGAGCTATTTCACAGAATATAAGACCTTTGGAGATAATAGTTCTTAATCTTATGCCTATAAAGCAGGATACAGAATTACAGCTTTTAAGAGGGCTGTCTAATACACCTTTACAGATAGATGTTACATTTTTGCAGATGTCATCACATGTTTCAAAGAATACCTCAGCTTCACATATTAAAAAGTTTTATCAGACTTTTGAAGAAATTAAGAATAATAATTATGATGGAATGATTATTACGGGAGCACCTGTCGAGAAGCTTGACTTTGAAGAGGTTAATTACTGGGATGAACTTATAACAGTAATGGAGTGGTCTAAGAAGCATGTTACATCAACAATTCATATATGCTGGGGCGCACAGGCAGGATTGTATTACCATTATGGTATTAAGAAGGAATTACTTCCGAAGAAGCTGTCAGGTGTGTACAAGCACAGGGTTATGAATAGAAAAGAGCCTTTAGTAAGAGGCTTTGATGATGTATTCATGGCGCCACATTCAAGATATACACAGGCAAACAGACAGCAGATTCTGGATAATCCAAGACTTAAAGTACTTGCAGATTCAGATGAGGCAGGAATATATATTGTTCTTGGTGATGGAGGAAAAGAAATATTTGTTATGGGACACCCTGAATATGACAGATTAACTCTTGATCAGGAATATAAGCGTGATATTGACAAAGGAATTGAGCCTGACCTTCCGGTAAATTATTATCCTGATGACGACTGCAACAGAAAACCATTGCTCTCATGGAGAAGCCACGCCAACAATCTCTATACTAACTGGTTGAATTATTATGTATACCAGATAACTCCTTATGACCTTAATGAAAGTTATGATAATTACTGTATTTAAGGGAGCTGTAGAATTATTGAAATAATGGTGTGTATATTTTGCTCAAAAGAATATATTGTTGATTAGCATAGTTATTATTGAGGTCGGAAATGGTTCCTGACACACTCCTCGAGTACCTGAGATGATGGATACACCGCCCATCCAATAATAATTATGCTTTTTATTTATAAGATAGCTGTAATGGGTTTATACAGGAGAACACAATGTCAAAAGAACAAGCACTAGAAGAATTATTAAAAATGATAAAAGAGGGAAATATTACAGATTACGATGCAGAATTAGCTTCATACCGGGATGAAAAGTATGGTTATAAAGATATAGATGAGAATACACAGAGGGTTAATAATAAAGAATAATCAATACATAATGGACTCGTGCTATACATCCCACCCTTTAAAAATCCCCAATCCCATGTTATAATCATTAATCATCAGAAAACGGAGATAAGAACATGAGCGTAGTAACAGAAAAGTCAAAGTGCAGAATTCTTAAATTAGCATCAATGCTTGCGGTAACGATGGGGATTATAATGGCATTTTATGCGTTTTATATTATGTCGGAGCTATATTCATTTTCAACAACAGAGCAGGGCAAGGCATTATATATGATTGTCAAGCTGTTGAACATCGCATTTTTAGCAGTTATTGTTGAGGGAGTTTACTTTGCAATTGCTGGATTTTATGGAATGACCAATATAGGTGCTGTTGATGCAGTTAATAAAATCAAAGTTTATGGAATTGTTATGACTATAGCAGGAGTTGTTGATTTAATAATAGTATTTGTGGTATCTAAGTATTCAATAACTGGTAACATGCTGATTCTTATATGCCTTCCGGTTGTAATAGGAATTATGTATTTAGGTGGCGCATTTTATAATGAGAAGCTTATAAAGAATAATAATGGTGTGGAAGGTGATGGCAATGATTGATCCGAATGGAATAATGCCACTTAATTTCTTCAAATACAAGGGTGTGTATACAGGACAGCACAATGGAATGAGATATATGCTTAAGCAGACAGGAGAAAAGCCTGATTTAAAGCTTTCTGCGTGCGTGTGGCGCGGACCATATGCTTCATGTGCTGTTAAGGAAGAAGATAAGACAACAGAGATATTTGAACTGACAGAAGATGGTCGTCTTGCTGCCGTGGAATGGATAAGGCAGCAGTACGAATCCAGACTTGACTATTGGGAAGCGGCACCGTCTATAAAGGACGCTGTTCCGATTGTTCATGAATAAAAAGAATAATATAGACAATGCAGCATATGGCGGCACCGGTAAGCAGGAGAACATATTCTTCTGCTTCTTTTATTATCAGGTCAAACATAATCCGGCATATAATTCTTGATGAAAATATAGATATGACCGCAATACATAATGGTACAATTATGCTGCCAAATGGGTCGGGTTGGATGTTCAGTTTCCTGTATATATTAAAAATGTAAAGCAGACTCATGCATATGTTGCTAATAAGAACACCATACAGATAACCGGTTATGCCAAGCTTTGGAATAAGCAGAAATACACAGGCAAGCCGGATGATAATTCCGGTTATATTAATTATGAATGTAAGGGCGGTATGTCCCATGCCATTAGTCACGCTTGTAAGGCTGATTTTTAAGTAGAGAAAAGGACACAGCCATGAAAGAATGCAGGTGTATATGTATACAGATTCTTCGTGGAACATCATTGCGCCAAGCCGCGCACCATAGTTAATGAATAAAAATATGCTTATAATGCCGAGACTTAAACACATGGAAACTGTTCTTTTTACTGTCACAGCAAGATGGTCAGACAGGACATTCGAACTTTCATCAGATACCTTTGGAAGAAGCATAAGTGCAAATGAATTAGCTGCCGTACATGGGAAAAGCACCAGAGGAAGAGCCATTCCTGTAAGTATACCAAACTGGCTTATCGCGTTATCTTTGGTCAGTCCATGCATGCACAGGATTGCAGGAATAAGAATTGCTTCCGCACCCTCAAGCAGATGCAGAACAGTCTGATTGGCGTTAATTGGAAATGCATATTTAACAATATATCTGTATTCACGGAGTGAACAGGAGAGCTTCTGCATCATGCTTTTATTATGAATGGAACGGAAAAACAGCGGAATAGCACAGTATGTGGCAGCTGCAAATTCACCGAATATATTACCGGTAACAGCGTCAGCAATGGATATTGTTGATACATTTTTTATGCGCACATAAAGTATAATAGTGCCAATACGCACAAGCTGTTCGACAAGCTGTGAGGAGGCTGGCAGAAAAGATTCCTTCTGACTGTAATAGTAATTAGACAAGCAGTTATGTATGCACATGAATGGCAGAGAGATTGCGGTTATACTGATAATTCCCTCACAGCGGCTTTCCATAAATATATGATTTGCAATGAAATCGCTGAATATAAGAAATAAAAGCATAACGGCAATTGAAAGAGAAATAGTAATCTTTAATACGCAGAAAAGCCATTTTAGAGATGGAGATGATGCTGAATATTTTGAAACAGCTACAGAAAATCCACTGCAGCATACTGCAAATGCAAGCGCAATAAGAGGCATGCACATCTGGAAAAGTCCGACTCCTGCAGCACCTGTATAATTAGTGAGAAGTATCCGAAAATAAAATCCGAGCAATTTTGATAGAATGCCGGCAAATGTAAGGATTATGGCGGATTTGAATATGCCACCTTTTAAGGATAATTTATTATTCATAGCAGATACCGCAGATAGACTTATTAACAATATATGCCCTGCCTGAATACAATATTATAAGGAATTACAGGGCGGAAATATAATGATATATATGGACAATGCGGCGACAACTGCTGTCAGAAAAGAAGTGGCTGAAGCAATGCTTCCATATCTTTTGGGAGATTATGGAAACCCGTCAGGTGTGTATAGGTTGTCTGAAAAAGCTAAAAATGTTGTTGAGGAATCAAGAGGTATTATTGCAGATATAATAAATGCTGACAGAAATGAAATATTTTTCACCTCTGGTGGAACGGAAGGGGATAACTGGGCAGTTAAAGCAGAGAGCCTGAAAAGAAAACAGGGACATATAATAGTAAGTTCAATAGAACACCATGCGGTGACGGAATCGGCACTGTGGCTTAAGAATTATGGAATAGATGTCACATTTGCACCAGTTGATGAGCAGGGAATTGTTAAGCTGGAACAGTTAGAAAAAATGATTAGAAATGATACATTTTTAGTGTCAGTTATGCTTGCTAATAATGAAATTGGAACTATCCAGCCGATAGAAAATGTATGTGAAATTGCGCATGAGTATGGTGCAAAGGTTCATTCTGATGCAGTGGCGGCATTTGGACATATTGATGTTGATGTGAAAAAGCTGGGTGTGGATTTCTTAAATGTAAGCGGACATAAGATATGCGGACCAAAGGGCGTAGGATTTCTGTATGTCAGGGGCGGAAAGCCAGAACGGTTCATGCATGGAGGCGGACAGGAGAACGGACTTAGGGCAGGCACTGAAAATGTAGCTGGGATTGCAGGACTTGCAACAGCAGCAAGAATTGCTTATGAAACTCTTTCTGACAGGGCAAGGCAGGAAAAGAGAATTAGTGACTATATGATTAAGAGAATACTAAGAGAAATTCCTTATTCAAGGCTTAATGGAAGCAGGGAATGCCGCGTTACAGGTAATATGAATTTCAGCTTTCAGTATGTTAATGGCGGAATGCTTGTTGTAATGCTTAATAAGCAGGGGATATGCGTGTCTGCAGGTTCAGCATGTACATCTAATTCAGGAAAGCCATCACATGTCCTTCTTGCACTTGGACTTGATGAAAAAATAGCAGAAGGTTCACTAAGACTGACAATTAACCATACAATTACACACAGGGAAGCTGATTATGTGGTTGAGTGTATTAAGAAAGATGTTGCCAGACTGCGGGAATTGGCTTAATATTAATATATCAGACAGTTACGGAGGTTAAAATAATATGTGGTACGAAGAAGCGGTGTTTTATCAGGTATTTCCACTTGGATTTTGTGATGGATTAAGAGACAACGACGGGGTGATGAACAGATGCATATCAGAATTTGCAGACTGGATACCGCATTTGCAGAAGTTAGGAACTGATGCGGTGTATTTTTCTCCAATTTTTGAGAGCGATTATCATGGCTATGATACAAGGGATTACCGTGTGATAGATAAAAGAATAGGAACTAATAAGAATTTTGCAGAGCTTGTGTCAAAGCTGCATGAGGCAGGAATAAAGGTAGTCATTGACGGTGTGTTTAATCATGTCGGAAGGGGCTTCTTTGCATTTAAGGATGTATGTGAGAAAAAATGGGATTCTGCCTATAAGGACTGGTTTAACATCAGCTTTGATGGCAATTCACCATATAATGACGGCTTCTGGTATGAGGGATGGGAAGGATATTACAATCTTGTGAAGCTCAATCTGAACAATCAGGATGTGGTTAATTACCTTATTGAGTCGGTGCGTGGCTGGGTTAATGAATTTGATATTGATGGAATAAGACTTGATGTTGCGTACTGCCTTAACAGGGATTTTATGAAGCGTTTAAGATACGAGACAGACCAGATGAAGCAGGAGTTTTTCCTTGTAGGAGAAATGCTTCACGGTGATTACAACACAATTGTGGGTAATGAGTGCCTGCACAGTGCAACTAATTATGAGTGTTATAAGGGGTTGTATTCGAGCTTTAATTCAATGAATATGTTCGAAATTGCACACAGCATAGAAAGGCAGTTTGGAAAAGAGCCATGGTGTCTGTATACAGGAAAACATCTGCTTACATTTGTTGATAACCATGATGTTTCAAGGATTGCCAGCACACTCACCAATAAAGCACATCTGCCGCTTATATATGCACTTATGTTTGGTATGCCGGGAATTCCATGTATATATTATGGAAGTGAATGGGGTTGCGAGGCAGTTAAGGGCAGCGGCAATGACAATATTCTGCGTCCGGCGTTTGATAAGCCGGAATACAACGAGCTGACTGATACAATAAGTTCATTAGGACAAATGTATCATAACAGCAGGGCATTAAGCTATGGTGATTACACAAAGAAAGTGCTTACAAACAGACAATATGTATTCAAAAGGGAAGCAGATGGAGAAAAAGTGCTTGTAGCAATTAATGCTGATGAGAATGAGTACACAGCGTACTTTGATACAGAATGTGCAGATGCACTTAATCTTATAACAGGTAAGAAGGAAGACTTATCTGGGAAAATAGTTCTTCCACCATACAGCTTCAGATTTTACAGATGTATGTAGAAGGTGCAGATAAGATACATGTATATAAAATAAGCCTGAGCTCATCATAATCTGATGAACTCAGGTTTTCTTTCATTAAATATTGTGTAGTAATTAAACCCTGCGTTCTTAAGCATATCTGACACGACATCAAATCTGTAAGCAAAAAACTTAACTTCGTGTGCATCAGAACCTACAGTGATTATCTCTCCTCCGAGGTTATGATACATTTTAACAATATCAAGGCATGGATTAGGTTCAGGCATTCCGTATTTAAGACCAGCAGTGTTGATCTCAATTCCTTTTCCTTGCTCAATGATTGTTTTAAGAATTATGCAGATTAAATCGGTAAAATCGTGCCAGTTATATGTGTAAGAATTGGCAGGTATATATCTTGCAATATAATCAAGATGACCATACACATCAAAGTTGTGACAACAGCCAAGATTATCAAGAATACTTTCGTAATAAGTTAAAACAGTATCCTTTGCAGAACGTTTCTCCCAAAACTCAGGGTAGTAGGGATCTTCTCCATATACAAGATGTGACGAGCCTATTATAAAATCAAGTTGTTTTGCAGAATCGTATGAATTGACTCTGTCTGCAACACTTCTCATAAGTCCCTGTTCAACACCTATGTGAATATTGATTTTATCTTTGTATGATTCTTTCAGATTCTGGAAATACTTAATGTATTCCGGAAAATCAAGGTCAAACATGACTTTTCCATCTTCTAAAGGAGCATCAAAGTCATTATGGTCGGTAAAACAGATGTGTTTAAATCCCAGTGAAATAGCATTGTTAACAACATTTACAGGGTTCTCATCTGAATCAGAAGAGAACATAGTATGTATATGTGAATCTGATAACAGCATAGTAATGTCCTCCATCAAATATTAGTCATATGCTTAAATGTCAATATACATTATACATAAACATAATTAATCCGCAATTGATATTTTTGATGTTTATGTAGAACATGTAAACTAATGTAAAATACAGGTAATTTTTCCTTGAAAATGATTATTAGTATTGATATTATTAAGAAGACAGCGTATAAATTCTGATTATGTGAATGCGCATAGATGTAGAAGTACCAACTACGCTGTCCGACCTTGACTTTTATGCGCAGATAGGAGCTTTCGTGAGTTTTGAATTGATACACATTGTGATTATTCTTCTCGGAGGAATAGCGCTTTTCCTTTTTGGAATGCAGCTTATGGGAGATGGATTAAAGAAAGTGGCTGGTGGCAAACTGGAAGTTATTCTGTACAGATTAAGTAATACACCTCTTAAGGGAGTACTGCTTGGTACAGGTGTTACGGCAATTATCCAGTCATCGTCGGCAACTTCTGTTATGGTTGTTGGTTTTGTTAATGCCGGTATGATTAAAATGAAACAGGCTATCGGTATTATTATGGGCGCAATTATAGGTACATCTGTTACTGGATGGGTATTATGTCTTTCTGATATCAGTGGTGGTGCCGGATGGGTAGACTTACTTTCAACAGAGGTTCTTGCTGCTGTTATTGGTGTTATTGGCATCATGTTCAGGATGATTTGTAAGAATCCTACAAAGAAACATATAGGTGATATTATGATAGGTTTCTGTATCCTTATGGTAGGAATGCAGAACATGAGTGCAGCAGTTGCACCATTAAGATCTGAGCCGGCATTTATTGATATGCTTACTAAGTTTTCTAATCCATTTATAGGAATACTTATAGGACTTTTGGTTACTGCCGTTTTGCAGAGTGCATCTGCTACAGTTGGTATTCTTCAGGCTTTATCAGTTACAGGAGCTATTTCATTTTCAGTAGCACTGCCTATTATAATGGGTATTGCTGTCGGAGCTGCCATGCCTGTTATCATTTCTTCATTTGGTGCGACTACAGATGGTAAGAGAACAGCATTTGTATATCTTCTTGTTGATGCATTGGGTGCTTTAATATGGGCAGTAGTATTTTATAGTGTTAATCATTTTGTGCATTTTTCATTTATGGACAGAACGATGACAACTGTTTCGATAGCATTTGTGAACTCTTTATTCAGAGTTGCAACAGTTGCTGTACTGTTTCCATTCATCAGATTCCTTGAAAAGATGGTATGTGCAATTTTCAAGGAGGTTGTTGATGAGGAAGATAAAGATATTGTTGAAATCAGTGTACTTGATGACAGATTTATTGCTCATCCTACAGTTGCTATTGAACAGGCTAAGTCAGTTCTTTGTTCAATGGCACATATGGCACAGAAAAATCTTATTCGTTCCATGGAACTACTGGATACATTTTCGCAGGAAAAATATGACAAGATTCAGAGAAGAGAAGATAAGGTTGACAGATATGAAGATAAGCTTGGAACTTATCTTGTAAAGATTACACAGCAGGAGCTTACTTCTGGACAGAACAAGGAGGTCTCAAAGCTTCTCCATACAATTTCTGATTTTGAGAGAATAAGTGACCATGCTGTTAACATATCACAGGCAGCAGCAGAACTGTTTAATGAAAAGCTTAGGTTTTCTGATTGTGCTGTTGAAGATGTTGAACTGATGTCATTAATTATGAAAGAAATAGTTGGAAATGTAATAGATGCATTTGAACAGAACAAGGTTGAATATGCCTATAAGACAGAGCCGTTAGAAGAACTCGTTGACATATATTGTGATGAAATGAAGATGAATCATGTCAAGCGTGTCCAGAAAGGTGAATGTACACTTCATCAGGGCTTTATATTTAATGATCTGCTTACAGATTTTGAGAGAATTGCTGACCATTGTTCTAACGTGGCAGTTGCGATTATTGAGCTTGAGTTAAATGTGTTTGATACACATGAGTATCTTATTAATCTCAAGAAAGATAATGGAACTAATTTTGATAAATATTTTGAGGAATACAAAGAAATGTTTCCTTTAAGTCAGTATTAAGCAGAGATTAGTGTTAAGTAGACAATATTGGATACAGAATTTGTTAAGATTTCGTCAAAATGACTAATTGATAATGAGTTATTATTGAAAAAAGTGCAAAAATGTAAAAATTGGGAAGAAAGCCTTGATATTTTGCTTCTTCTTATGTAAAATACACGGTAGTTGAAATTTTAACAAACTATGTTATAAAAATTCATTTTAGGAGGAATTGTTTTTATGTCAGTAAAAGTTGCAATCAATGGTTTTGGTCGTATCGGTAGACTTGCATTCAGACAGATGTTTGGTGCAGAAGGATATGAGGTAGTTGCTATTAACGATTTAACAAGCCCTAAGATGCTTGCTCATCTTTTAAAGTATGACTCATCACAGGGAAGATATGTTAACTTCGGTGAGGAAGATCAGGTAACAGCTGATGATGAGGCTGGTACAATCACAGTTAAAGGCAAGACTATCAAGATTTACAAAGAGCCAGATGCTAATAACTGCCCATGGGGAGAGATTGGTGTTGATGTAGTTCTTGAGTGTTCAGGATTCTATACATCTAAGGCTAAGGCACAGGCTCATATTAATGCAGGTGCTAAGAAGGTAGTTATCTCAGCTCCAGCTGGAAACGACCTTAAGACTATCGTTTACAATGTAAACCATGAGACACTTACAGCAGATGATCAGATTATCTCAGCTGCTTCTTGTACAACAAACTGCTTAGCTCCTATGGCTAAGGCACTTAACGATTGTGCAACAATCGAGTCAGGTATTATGTGTACAATTCATGCTTACACAGGTGACCAGATGATTCTTGACGGACCACAGAGAAAGGGTGATTTAAGAAGATCTAGAGCAGGTGCTTGCAACATCGTTCCTAACTCAACAGGTGCTGCTAAGGCTATTGGTCTTGTTATCCCAGAACTTAACGGAAAGCTTATTGGAGCTGCTCAGAGAGTTCCAACACCTACAGGTTCTACAACAATTCTTAATGCTGTAGTTGCTAAGAAGGTTACAGTTGATGAAGTTAATGCTGCTATGAAGGCTGCTGCAACAGAGTCATTCGGTTACAATACAGAGCAGATTGTATCTAGCGATATCGTTGGTATGAGATTTGGTTCATTATTTGATGCTACTCAGACAATGGTTAATGAACTTCCAAACGGTGGCTGCCAGGTTCAGGTTGTTTCTTGGTATGATAATGAGAACTCATACACAAGCCAGATGGTTAGAACAATTAAGTACTTCGCTGAATTAAACTAATCATTTAGATTGTTTTTGCCGGAGAATGGTATGACTATTCTCCGGTTTTTTATAAAGCTGTATATGTAGCTATTTTATGTATTATATGGAGGATATTAATATGCTTAATAAAAAGTCTATTGATGATATCAATGTAAAGGGCAAAAGAGTATTATGCAGATGTGATTTTAATGTACCTTTAGATGGAAGCAGAATTACAGATGAAACAAGACTTGTAGCTGCTCTTCCAACAATCAAGAAGCTTATTGCTGATGGAGGAAAGGTTATTCTTTGTTCACATCTTGGAAAGCCAAAGGGACCAGATGCTGCATTTTCTCTTGCACCAGTTGCAAAGAGACTTTCAGAACTTCTTGGTCAGGAAGTTAAGTTTGCAGCAGATGATACTGTTGTAGGCGATAATGCAAGAGCAGCTGTTGCTGCAATGAATGATGGAGATGTTATTCTTCTTGAAAATACAAGATTCAGACCAGAAGAGACTAAGAACGGTGAAGCATTTTCTAAGGATTTAGCTTCTATTGCAGATGTATTTGTTAATGATGCATTTGGTACAGCTCACAGAGCGCATTGTTCTAATGTAGGTGTTACACAGTTTGTTGATACAGCTGTTGTTGGATATCTTATGCAGAAGGAAATTGATTTCCTTGGAAATGCAGTTAATAATCCTGTAAGACCTTTCGTTGCAATTCTTGGTGGTTCAAAGGTTTCTTCTAAGATTTCAGTTATCAATAATCTTCTTGATAAGGTTGACACACTTATTATCGGTGGTGGTATGTCTTATACATTCCAGAAGGCACATGGTGGTAATGTAGGTAAGTCATTAGTAGAGGATGATTATCTTGATTTTGCTAAGGAAATGATGAAGAAGAAGCTGAGGAAAAGGGCGTTAAAATGCTTATTCCTATCGATACAGTTGTAGCTAAGGAATTCAGCAATGATTCTCCTTCGCATGTCGTAGAAGCAGGACATCAGGCAGATGATGATATGGGTATGGATATTGGACCTAAGACATGAGCTTTACAAGGAAGCTTTAAAGGATGCCAAGACTGTAGTATGGAATGGACCCAATGGGAGTGTTTGAATTCCCTAATTTTGCAGCAGGAACAATAGCTGTTGCAGAGGAACTTGCACAGCTTAAAGGTGCTACAACAATCATCGGTGGTGGTGATTCAGCAGCAGCTGTTAACAACTTAGGATTTGGAGATAAGATGACACACATCTCTACAGGTGGTGGAGCATCTCTTGAATTCCTTGAAGGTAAAGAACTTCCAGGTGTAGTTGCAGCTAATGATAAGTAATTAATATTACTGACATAGTTATATAATTATATTTTAATCCAGACCTTATTTTTGTTAAGTAGGGTCTGGATTTTTTGTTATTTATTTCACAAACTATGCTTGAAATATGTACCAAAGTATGCTATTATCTATTTTACTAGGATAGTTATATTAGAATAATTTAATAGGATTGTCCATATATATGTTATTATGGATAATTTCCTGTGGGGAGGCGTAGAATGAGAAGAAAAGTAATAGCAGGCAATTGGAAAATGAATATGACACCAAGCCAGGCAGTTAAGCTCGTTACTGAATTGAAACCGAATGTTAATAATCCGGATGTTGATGTTGTGTTCTGTGTGCCATCAATTGACATAGTACCTGTAGTGGAGGCAGTGAAAGGATCTAATATACATATTGGAGCAGAGAATGTATATTATCAGGAGAAAGGAGCATTTACCGGTGAATTATCGCCAGAGATGCTTGTTGATGCGGGGGTAAGCCATGTTATTATAGGACATTCAGAAAGAAGAATGTACTTTAACGAAAGCAATACAGTTCTTAATCTTAAGATGCATAAGGTACTTGAACATGGAATTATCCCAATTCTTTGTTGTGGAGAGACACTTGAACAGAGAGAAAAAGGGATTACACTTGATTTCATTAAAGAACAGATAGTAGAAGCATATGTTGGTGTTACTAAAGAGCAGGTGCTTCATACAATAGTTGCTTATGAGCCAATCTGGGCTATTGGAACAGGAAAGGTTGCAACTACAGCGCAGGCACAGGAAGTATGCGGATTTATAAGAACAGTATTTGAAGAGTTATATGATAAGGAAACAGCGGATCAGATAAGGATTCTTTATGGAGGAAGTGTTAATGCTTCTAATGCAGCAGAGCTTTTTGCCCAGCCTGATATTGATGGTGGACTGGTAGGAGGTGCAAGTCTCAAGCCGAATTTTGCGGATATAGTTAATTATAATAAGTAAATAAGCATGAAAAGACCTTGTTTTGATGATAATATTCAAGACAAGGTCTTTGATTTTTTTTACAAATGTGCTATCATGCTATAGGCAATTAATTAGAATACATTTAAAGGAGAATCACATTATGAGTAAAAAACCAGTAGTTTTAATGGTACTTGATGGTTATGGTTTAAATGATAGAACAGAGGGTAATGCTATTGCTATGGCTAACACTCCTGTTATGGATAAGCTTATGAAGGAATGCCCGTTCCAGAAGGGATATGCTTCAGGACTTGCTGTAGGTCTTCCAGACGGACAGATGGGTAATTCAGAAGTTGGTCATATGAATATTGGTGCTGGTAGAATTATTTATCAGGATCTTACAAGAATTACTAAGGATATTGAAGATGGTACATTCTTTAAGAACGAAGAATTACTTGAGGCAATGGAGAACTGCAAGAAGAATGATTCGGATCTTCACCTTTTCGGACTTTTATCAGATGGTGGTGTTCACAGTCATTTAAGCCATGTATATGGACTTTTAGAGATGGCAAAGCAGCAGGGAGTGTCTAAAGTATATGTTCATGCGTTCCTTGACGGAAGAGATACACCTCCAGCTTCAGCTAAGGGATTTGTTGAGACACTTGAGAATAAGATGGCAGAAATCGGAGTTGGTAAGGTCGCATCTTTATCAGGTCGTTACTATGCAATGGACAGAGATAATAACTGGGACAGAGTAGAAAAGGCTTATGATTCACTTGTAACAGGTGATGGCATTAAGGCCGAGTCAGCTACACAGGCACTTCAGGAGTCATATGATAATGGTAAGACAGATGAATTCGTTGAGCCAACAGTTATCTGTAAAGATGGTCAGCCACTTTCATTAGTTAAGGCTAATGATTCTGTTATATTCTTTAACTTCCGTCCAGACCGTGCAAGAGAGATGACAAGAGCGTTCTGCGATGATAAGTTTACAGGATTTGAAAGAAAGACAGGATTTATTCCATTAACATTTGTATGTTTCAAGGATTATGATGAATCAATCCCTAACAAGAAGGTTGCATTCAAGAAAGAGATTATTAAGAACACATTTGGTGAATTCCTTGCTAATCATGGAAAGAAGCAGTTAAGACTTGCTG
>SCPP01000462.1_pt1 | contig 23120 bp, 35 predicted proteins | sample 6106811 | NCBI WGS metagenome assembly SCPP01 (sample SAMN10720449, study PRJNA508395) | human gut metagenome | isolation source: Participant 2 stool, 15 month | host: Homo sapiens | collected 2018
CTTCACAATTTCTTCCACAGGCGCGCGCAGACCCAGCACGTTCGAGACCATCGCCACGGCGACAACCTTGGTTTTGGGGTGATTTTTGTCCAGCTCCTCGGTCGTCAGGCGGCCGTTCTCGCCGGGATACATATAAACGAGCTTTGCGCCGGTGGCCTTCGCCACGCGCTGCCCATGTTGGAGTGATGCTCGGCCACGGAAATGACGATTTCGTCGCCCTCATGCAGAAATTCATGCCGTAGCTGTAGGCGACGAGGTTCAGGCTCTCCGTCGTGTTCTGGGTGAACACAATGTCGTCCTCGGCATTAAAGAACTGCGCTACGGTATGGCGGGCACCCTCGTGGGCGTCGGTGGCACGCATGGCCAGCTCATAGACGCCGCGGTGGGGTTTGCGTTCTCTTTATTATAATAGTTGACCACCGCGTTCAGAACCTGGGTGGGGTGCTGGGTGGTGGCGGCGCTGTCCAGATAGACAAGGCGCTTGCCGTTGTCGGCAGCCAGAATGGGGAAATCAGCCGTCCAGTTCATCGTTCAGCCTCCCTGCAACATTTTCACGTACTTCATCCTGCAAAGAATCCAGCGGGATCTTGTCGATGGCCGGGCAAAGCGGGCGTCCACCATCAGGCGGCGGGCCTGCGCCTCGCTCAAACCGCGGGAGTGCAAATAGTACAGCTTGTTCTCGTCGAGACGGCCTACGCTGGCGGCGTGCTGGCGACTTCCTCCTCACCGCAGAGGATGAGGGGGCGGTACGGTTGCGGGCGTTGGGGCTGAACAGCAGCACGTCCTCGCTCTCGTGGCCGACGCCGCGCCAACCACGCTGGAAATCCACCGTGCCGCGCAGAATTTTATCGGCGCTGCCGGTCAGCACACCGGCGGTGCATCTCGCACAGGGTATCCCTGCCGGTGTGGACGGACACGTCGTTGAAGTCCAGCACGTCATTGCTGTGCCCGAAGTAGACGGCATCGAGATCGTACTCGCACTTGTTGTGGTTCAGCAGGGTGCGGGCACCGAGGCGACGACACAGCCGCCCAGCTCGATGCGCACCTGCTCGACGCGGGCGGGCGGTGCCCTGCTCAATGGCAACGGCGTTTCAGCGGCGGGCGGTGCTGTCAGCTGCACCTGCACCAATACTACATGCGCACCCTCGGCGGCGCGGATGCGGGTCAGGCTGGCGGAAACACCGTTCTCGGCATCGCCGCGCACGACCTGCACGACGGTCAGGCTGCTGCCCTCGGCGGCGTCAATGGTCAGGTAGGTCAGCGCGTGGGGTGGTCGGCGTCAAGCGCCGTCTCAAACACGACGGCGCGTCGGCGGTGCCGGTCACGGCCAGATGATTGACCAGGTTGGCATTCTCGGCCAGCCAGGTGTCGGTCTCCGCGCCCATGCCGCTGGCGGCAAAGCTGCAGAAGTCAGCCGCGGCGGGGGCCGTCACACACCGGCGGGCAGGGCAGGGGACAGAGCCTCGGCCTTAGCCCAGCCCGCGGCGAGCACGGCAGGCAGTGCCGCCGACGCCGGTGCATAATTCACGCCAACGGGTTCCAAGTGGCAACCGGCAGGCGGTTCATGGTTGTAGTCATGTATCACCTAAATATTATCTATTGCAAATAATAAATAAAAATATAAATGTGGTGGAGCGCGGTGCTGGCGCACCGCTCGAAATTCCTCTGCCGTAGGGGCGCATTCTATATGCGCCCGCCCTGCCGTTGGCAGCCACGGGCGGATATGGAATCCGCCCCTACGGTTTTGTTTTCGACCATAGGAGAAACTCCATTCTTTATTATTTCTTATTTATTATTTTATTTCTGACGCATTGCGTCAGCCAATCTTCCCTTCATCTCCAGATGAATCAGGTTGTTCATCTCCACCGCGTATTCCAACGGCAGCTCCTTGGCGATGGGCTCGGCAAAGCCGCCGACGATCAGGGCGCGGGCGTCCTCCTCGGTCATGCGCGGCTCATCAGGTAGAAGATGGCCTCCTCGCTGATGCGCCCGATCTTGGCCTCGTGGCCGACGTCCACGGCATGCAGCGGATGTCCATGGCGGGGATCGTGTCCGGAACGGCTGCGGCCGTCCAGCATCAGGGATTCACAGCTCACGCTGGCCTTGCCCCTGGCGTTCGGCAGCAACGACGGACGAGCGGAAGTTCGACACGCCGCCGTCACGGGCGATACTCTTGGTGGAGATATGGCTCGTGGTGTGGGGCGCGGCGTGTACGACTGGCACCGGTGTCCAGGTCCTGCCCGGCACCCGCAAAGGTGATGCCGGTAAACTCCATACGGGCACCCTCGCCCTGCGGACGCTCATCGGGTACAGGCAGCCCGTGTGGGAGCCGAAGGAGCCGGAGACCCACTCGATGGTGCCGCCCTTTTCGACCTTGGCGCGTTTAGTGTTCAGATTGTACATATTCTTCGACCAGTTCTCGATGGTCGAGTAGCGCACGCGGGCACCCTCGCCGACGAAAATCTCGACGCAGCCTGCGTGCAGGTTGGCAACGCGTTTTGTACTTCGGGGCAGAGCAGCCCTCGATAAAATGCAGGTAGGCACCCTCATCGACGATGATAAGGGTGTCAAACTGGCCGGCACCGGGGCGTTCAGGCGGAAGTAGTGGACTGCAGCGGAATGTCCATGCGCCGCCGGGACGTAGACGAAGGAACCGCCGCTCCACACAGCGCCGTGCAGCGCCAAACTTGTGGTCAGTGGGGGGCACGCACTTCATGAAGTGCTCCTTCACCATGTCGGCGTAGGGGCCGGTCAGGGCGCTCTCCATGTCGGTGTAAACTAACACCCTGGGCGGCGACTTCCTCCTTGACGTTGTGATAGACGACCTCGGGTCGTACTGTGCGCCGACGCCCGCCAGGCTCGAACGCTCGGCCTGGGGGATGCCCAGGCTCAAACGTGTTCTTGATATCCTCGGCACATCGCTCCACTTGCCGCGCATCTCGGTGTTGGGACGCACGTAGGTGACGATGTTACTCATGTCCAGCCCTTCCAGGGAGGGACCCCAGTTGGGGATGGACGCCTTGTTGTAAATGTCCAGCGCCTTCAGGCGGAATTCACGCATCCACTCGGGGTCGTGCTTTTCCTCGGAAATCTTCTCGACGATCTCTGCCGTCAGAGCCGGAGTTGACCTCAAACGCCGCGTTGACCTTGTCCTGATGTCGTAGACACTGCGGTCGATCTCGGCAACTTCGGTCTTTTCAGTCTCGAAGGCTCTCATTTCGCTTCGTCCTCCTTCAGGGCGGTAAAGCCTTCCTCAATGATCTCATTGACCAGACTGCGTCACCGGTGCGCACGATGCGGGCGTCGTCCAGCACATGGACGTAATCGACCTGCAGACCCTCAGGATCTTGGCGTTGTGGGTGATGATGATGAGGGCATTGTCAGCGTTGTGGTACGCCTTGATGCCGCTTGCCACGGTCTTGACCGCATCCACATCCAGGCCGGAGTCCGTCTCGTCCAGCAGGGCCAGAGCGGGCTTGAGCATGAGCAGCTGCAAGATCTTCTTCTTCCTCACCGCCGGAGAAGCCGACGTTCAGGTAACGGTCCGTAGGACGGATCCATGTTCAAGGCCTCCATCTGGGCGGCCATCTGTGGCGGAACTTCATGATTTTGACGGGCTTGCCGGTCACAGCACCGGCGGCGGTGCGCAGGAAGCTCTCCAGCGTGATGCCGGGGATCTCCTCCGGCGTCTGGAAGGACAGGAACATACCGGCGCGGCACGCACATCGGCGGTCTCGTGAGTGATATCCTGGCCGCGGAAGATGATCTGGCCGCGGGTGACGGTATAGCGGGGGTCGCCCATCAGGGCGCTCATCAGGGTGGACTCTGCCGGCACCGTTGTGACCCATCAGGACATGGGTCTCGCCGGCGTTCACCGTAAGGTTCAAACCGTCGAGAAGGACTTTGTTTTCCTCACCGACGACGACCTGTAAATCTTTGACTTCCAGCAGCGGGCTGCTCATGGAAAACACCTCCGTGGTATAACCGGGTTTTGGGCACAAGTGTCCCCGGATAGTTTTGCTCTACCGAACTATACTATACTATTTTATAGGGATTGCAAGAGGGCAGCGCAAGAAATTGACACAGAACGATGAAATCGGCCAATTTTCAGCCGATTTGGGGCAAAACAAAAGGCTTGAAGCGAAAGCTTCAAGCCTTGATGGCTGCCCCAGTCCGACTTGAACGGACGACACCTGATTAACAGTCAGGTGCTCTAACCAACTGAGCTATGGGGCAATATTCAATTGCTGTCGCCGTCAGACGACTTTATAGTATAGCAACCTCGAGCGCCATTGTCAAGTGGATTTGCGAAAAAGTTGAAAAGTTGAAAAAGTTGAAAAGACCGCTCTGCCGCGGCGAACTCCGATTTATCAAAACGAAAGCCGCATCTGGTGCCACGCGACATTTCCATGGGTGGATTTGTCCGTCACACCCTCATCCTGAAACCCGAATTTTGCGTAGTAGGGGCAGCCGCTCATGCAGGTCAGCACAAGCCCCTTGCGGCCCTGCTGCCTGGCATCGGCAACGGCCCGGCGGGCAGCTGCCCCGCGTAGCCGTGCCTGCGGTACTCCGGCGATGTTGACGCCGAATCATCTGCCACGCGCCCTGCTCGTTGTGCAGGGCGGCGTCCTCGTACATCACATCCGTCAGGTCCGGCTCGTCCGTGACAAAGCCGTCCACAAAGGCAAGCAGTTTATCCCCTCATACAGCAGCCAGAAGTGATTGCCGTAATACTGCACTCTGTCGATAAATTCCTTCTCTGTCGCGGCCTCTGCGGGCGGAAAGCATGCCGTCTCCACAGCGGTCAGTGCGGCAATATCCTTCCGGAGGCGTGCTTTATAACCATGCTCTGTTTCTCCTGGGGCATAAGCTCTTACCCCTCTGCTATACCACAAAGGCATCGGCCCCGGGTGTTTCAATACTTGAGAAAGAACCTGCTTACTTTTGCCCGTAATAAGCGTTGGGGCCGTGCTTTCTCATAAAATGCTTGTCCAACACGTGCTGCGGTGCGGGATGGGCGTTGGGGTCGATGGTCAGGGTCAGGATCGCCATGCGGGCGACCTCCTCGAGCACAACGGCGTGGTATACAGCCTGCGCGGCATCCTTGCCCCAGGTGAAGGCCCATGGCTGGCGCAGAGCACGCCGGGCACGTGCAGCGGGTCGATGCCGCGGGCTTTGAACGTCTCGATGATGACCTTGCCGGTGTTCTTCTCGTAGTCCTCGTCGATTTCCTCCGGCGTCAGCTCCCGCGTGCAGGGCACCGGGCCGTAAAGTAATCGGCGTGGGTGGTACCGAAGGCAGGCAGGTCGCGCCGCGCCTGGGCAAAGGCCACCGCGTGGGTGGAATGGGTGTGTACGATGCCGCCAGCTGCGGGAAGGCCCGGTACAGCTCGAGATGCGTTTTGGTGTCGCTGCTGGGGTTCAAATCACCCTCGACCCTGTTGCCGTTCAGGTCCATAACAACGAGCATAGCGGGCGTCAATTCGTCATATTCCACGCCGGACGGCTTGATGACAAACAACCCTTTTCGCGGTCAATGCCCGAGACATTCCCCCAGGTGTAGGTCAAGCCCGCGGCGGGGGCTGCATATTGGCCTCGTAGACCTGCTGCTTGAGTTCTTCCAGCATAGTGTACCCTTTCTGTGCCCGGCCCTGCCGGATTTTAGAACAATACCGCATAATTCTAAGTGCCGATACGGCGAGCGAGGTGCGGCAGATGCTAAGCCAAAAGCGCAGATAATACTTTGTGTATTATCGAGCATTTTGGCAACGCAGATGCCGCAGCCGCCGGAGCGGCGCTGCCGTAAGGCGGGAATTGTGCGGTGTTGCCAGATACCTTTATTATAGCAGGCACTGCGGCAACTTTCCAGACCTGTTTTGGAAAAACAAAACAATGAAAATATTAGTATTAAATGCGAAAGAGGTTTTAAACCTTTTCGCATTATTTTTACCGAAAGCGAGGTGCAGTAGTGCGCGAATATAGGTATCTCACCCACGATGACCGCCTACTTATTGAAAGCTATATGCGCGCGGCATTGCGCCGTCTGACATTGCATCCGTCGTCGGCGTTTCGCTGGCGACCATCTACCGAGAACTGCCGCGCGGATATACCGACGAACGGTTCCCCGGCGGGCGTAAAGTCTACAGCGCCGCCAAGGCACAGCAGACTGTAGATCAGAACATCAAGCGCCGTACGTTCCCCGGCGGATACAAAGGGGACAGAATGAATAAAGAAGTCGAAATTGCCGTCACGCTGAACACTGACGAAGCCAACGAAAAATTAGAACAGCTTACCGCCAAGGCGCAGGGCCTTGCCGATTTGTTCACCAGCATAGCCGAACAGGCAGACCGCGCCGCAAAGATTATGCCGCCGTCAGCCGTTGAAGCTGTCACCGCCATCCGCCACGGATGCCCGCCGACTAAAACTTCATGCGCAGTATTTCGGAAATGCTGCGCATCAGTATGCCGGAATTTGAGAAGTTGGAATATTCTGTTTCGGAAGGTTATAACTGCACGGCTGGCGGCGGCAGTTGGATGGTGCTGCACTATAAGAACGGCTTTTCGTCCCATAAAATTCAGATTTCTGGTTGCACGAATCTGCATTCTTTCGCAGGCCGTCACAAATGCGGACATGCTGCGGAACGACATAGGCTATAAGCGGTGTGAAGAAATGTGTCATCAATAACAACTCTATGCGCGTTTGGCGGTATCGGCGCAGAACTGACCGCTACCAGCAGTCGGACGCATCTTGCAGAAAGGGTACGAACGACTGAACGGGCACTGCGCGGGCCGCTGATCTGCCGCGCAGAGGTGCCTAAGTGGGATTTTCCACATCCCCGGCGGGCAAACCTGTTCGCGCCTGCCGGGTACATGTGCGGGTGCTGGCGCAGATTTCACAGCATCGGTCAGTTCGATTCTGACAGCCCGCTGCCCTTTTTCTCTCCATACTTTTCCTTAGCTGACAGCCGGGAAAGACCGGCATTATATGAACTGCCAAACGCCGCATGAAGCAAAGGCAGGAAGAAAAACCAAACAGGAGGATTGAAAGATGGACACTACCACCAAAACCCGAAAGCCTGCATCGGCGATATGTTCCCCAGCGTGTTTCCCGGAATGCCGATGTTCGCCTATGTTCCCAACCCATACGACTGCGGACGGCCCGCCAAGGTCTACCCGGTGACAATACCTACTATTGCGTGAAAGGTGCGCCGCTCTGCGCAGTGGATGCAGAGGATGCCGCACTACTGGCAATTCGTCACACGGTATGCCGCACCATGAATCAGTGTTACGGCACGGCCACGCCTGCGCAGGCCGCTGCGGTTGAAGCTGGCATCAAGTACGGATGGACTGACCACCGTGCGAATCCTGCACTGTACGATGCTGACGGTAAGTAAGGGCTACATTCCGCCTTACGGGCTGGAAACCCTACGCAATTATTATGACCCATATGTTGCTTTGGGAGATGGCGACCCGTCCATCAAGCACATTGTCGAAACGTGCGAAAGTCTCCCCGTGCATAGCGGAGAAACGGAGGTAAACACATGAAAGAAGTATTTGCGCGCTCTTGCAAAAGCTGCTGCCGTTCGCGCGATCAAGACCGTTGCACAGACGGCCATTGCGACCATCGGCAGCGCTGCCGTTCTGGGGCTGTTGACTGGCGTATCGTTGTCAGTGCATCCGCCCTTGCTGGCCTGCTGTCTCTGCTGACAAGCATTGCGGGATTGCCCGAAGTGCCCGACAGTGACGGCGACGGCATCCCCGATGATGTAGACAACGACTAAAACAGGACACGGCAGACCGCCCGCATGGGTTGTCTGCCGTGTTCTGTTTATTCTGCTATCCTGCGGCGCTGGGTCTGGAACATATTCCATGAGATCGCCCGGCTGGCAGTTCAGCAAGGCACACAGCTTGTTTATTGAGCGATAATCAAGTCCACCGCCTTTGCCGAGTTTGTCCAGAACGGACGGACTGATTCCGTTTTTCGCAACCAGTATTTGTTGTGGCCCTGCTTTGATAATTGCTTATACAGCCCTTCATAAGTTATCATATAAACACCTCGCTATAAAGTGGCCTTTTTCAGTATCCCTATTATAGCACAGGAAAGCGTACTAAAAGCAAGTACAAGAACACACAAGAATATGCACTAGAGTTAGTGCATATTGCATATTGCAATATTACACTAAATATAGTACAATATAAACATAGCAGGGGCGGTACAAACAGAAAGGAACCGCCAAATGAAAAGTAAAGAGTTTGAAAAGTTAAGCCCGAAATCAAAACAGCAATACTTCAACCTTTACATCGCGTGGATGCAGTTAAAACAAAAGGCCAGATGGAGACCCGTTCAAAGTAACCATCTAACCTTTAGCCGCTAAGAGACTACAACCGCCCCTTGCTTATTTTTATTATAATCAATTTGGCGGGAAAAATCAAGGCCATGGGAGGGCCTACTATATGAAAAATTACTTTTCATCAGATTATGCTGTTGCCGAATGGGCACCAGATGCGTGCGCACGCGAATGTGCACGCGGTTTCTGCGGCCATGCGGCGCTTACAGTCAACAGCTTGAATTTCTTCTTGCGCTTGCACAGGGCGCGTCTGCGCTGATCTGACAGGGGATTTGACATGCCGCGCATCTTTAAGCATCTGACACGCACCGACAGACTGCGCATTGAAAAATGCTTAAACGAGGGTACACATACCGCCAAATAGCGGATGTACTGCGCGTGCATATCAGCACGATTTATCGAGAAATCAAGAAGGGCGAGTATCAGCGTTTGAACGGCGCAACTTATGAATTTTATCCCGCGTATAGCCCCGATATAGCCGAAGAACGCTATCAAGCAAATTTGAGCGCGAAAGGCGCAGATTTGAAGATCGGGAACGATCACGAATTTGCCGCATACATACAGAACAAAATCAAATATGAAAATCGTTCCCCGGCTGCTGCTTTGGCTGACATAGCCTTAGAGGGCGCACATTCAAAACATCTGTGTGCGTAACTACGATTTACAGTTACATTTCAAAGGGTGTTTTGCGTCTTTGACGGATTCAGATCTTCCGGACAAACCAAAGCGCCACCGCAAGGCGAAGGAAAACAAAAGGGTTCCCGCCCGCCGCGTGGCGAAAGCATCGAAAGCGCCGGAGATCATCGACAACCGTGAAGAATTTGGACACTGGGAAATGGACACTGTATACAGCGCCGCAGAAACCAGCCTGCGCGCTCTGCTGGTTCTAACGGAGAGAAAGACCCGCAAGGAAATCATTATCGTTATGCCCGACAGAACAGCAAAAGCACCGTTCTTGCCTTGAATCGGTTAGAACGGCGCTTCGGTGCCAAGTTTCGTAAAATCTTTAAATCAATTACTGTAGACAATGGAACTGAATTTTCCGATCTGGAAGGAATGAAAAATCTATACTGTACAGCGGACTTCGCACGAAATTCTACTACTGCCACCCGTACAGTTCATGGGAGCGCGGTTCAAACGAAAATCTAAACCGCATGATTCGGCGGAAATTCCCAAAGGCACAAGCTTTGCAGATGTGACACGGAAACAGGTTCAGAATGTCGAAGATTGGATGAACAACTATCCCCGTAAAGTCCTTGGCTATCTGACTGCCGAAATGGCATATCAAACGTGCGTTGCCGCCCTTTAAAAAATTAAATTATGAAATTTTCGCATTTACTCTTGACATTCACCGAAAAACAAAACAACCCCGCAGAAACGATTGCTTCTGCGGGGCTGTTAAATGGAGCGGCCGACGAGGCTCGAACTCGCTACCTCCACCTTGGCAGGTGGCGCTCTACCAGATGAGCTACGGCCGCATAAAAATCACCGAAGATGACTCGGTGATTTTTGTTGGCTGCCAGTCCGACTTGAACGGACGACACCCTGATTAACAGTCAGGTGCTCTAACCAACTGAGCTATGGGGCAATATCCATGACGCCGTCAGGCGACGCTAATTATTATAGCGGCATCAAAACCGTTTGTCAATGCCTTTGAAAAAATCGGAAAATTTGTCCGCAAAATCCCGGCGCGGATGCCTTGACAATTTGGCATGGGGCTGGTATACTAGCAAAGTACCTACATACGCCGGTGTGTTGGAATTGGCAGACGAGACGGACTCAAAATCCGTTGGTGGTGACACCGTATGGGTTCGACCCCATCACCGGCATTCCTTATACCTAAGCCTTCTAACGGCTTAGGTTTTAATGGCAGACAAGATTTAGGCTTGTCTGCCATTTTATCTACCACTTTTACCCCAAATGGCAGACAAAACGGATTCAATCTCCGCTGGGCTTGTCGGTTCTCTCAAGCAATTTTTGCTTGGGAGATTTCTTTCGGGAAGTCCGCCAAGGTTGATTTTGCTGGCAATCATGTTCGCGGCTTCCATCTTGCTGTCCACGTCGATGTGGGCGTAAATATTGGCCGTGGTGGAAAAGCTGGAATGCCCCAGCCACATCTGTACCTCTTTCATTGTGACTTTGTTCTTGATAAGCAAGCTGGCGCAGGAGTGGCGGAGATCGTGATAGCGAATCGGGCGGAAACCATTCTTTAAGAGCATTTCGTGGAAAACCCGCGTCACATAGTCCGGGGTCACAAGATGCCCCATATCATCAACGCAGATATAGTCCTTATATTCCTTGCAATAGCTGTTGCCGCAAAGTTTCATTTGCTGGCGCTGGCGTTTTGGGCTTTCAGTAAAGCTTGTTCAACTGCGGGAATCAGCGGCAAACTGCGGAAGCTGGACTTGTTTTCGTCCGGCACTGGAAACGTCCACCACTTTGCCATCCACATTGATGCGTTCAAAGGTGTGTGAAATCGTGATGATTTTCCGTTCAAAGTCGATGGCCGACCATTGCAGACCGATTACCTCGCTGCGGCGCAAGCCATAGAACGCGGCAAGCATGACAGGAGCTCCATCTTCGTATTTGAAAAATGGGCAGCACTTCCATCAATTCATCCGCTGAATAATAGCTGGCAACAAAGTTGTCTTTTGGGGCGCTCCACTTCGGCAGCAGGGTTATAGGAATCAATTTGAGCTTTGCCGCGTCAGATAAAGCCTTGCGGATGTTGGCGTGGTAATGGAGAACTGTGTTCCCGCTGATGCCGCGCTTGTTAATTTCGTGGGTGTAGAACATTTCAATATCCAGCACTGTTATTTCGTTCAAACGTACTTTCCGTTTAGCAAAATACGGCCCAATCCACGATCTGACATTCTGGCAATAGCCGGAATAAGTAATTTCTTCCCAGCTTTTGCGTTTCCATTGCAACCAAAATTCAAGGTAATCCGAGAACAGCATACCCGGCCAAGGTGAATTCCATCTTTCATCTTCCGTTTTGTTTTGGCTTTTGGTTGACGCTCGTTTACACCACGCACTTCCTCTCCGGCATTGGCTTCGCGGATCATCGTCAGGAGCAGCGCCTTGGCCTTGGTTGCATTGCGGTCGGTGGACAACCCTGTACTCAGCGTTTTGCGGTTTCGCTTTCCTTTTCATCTGTGGGCAGATTCAGAACGACATAATAGAATCCGTGTTTTGCGTAAGATAGCCTGTAACTTTCGTTTTCATTGCGTTGCTCCTTTCCGACTATCTGACGGTAATGGTGACACCTATATGATAGCGGATATGCGCTTTTACTCCACGCTGTCGATTGTCGCATTGACAGTGTTGCAATCTTCGGGTGTTTCGTTCTGCAAAAGCGAATTACGTTTACCTTGGGATGCGGTAACTGCGTCCGATGCGAAATGCCTTGATTTTCCCTGCATTCAGCATAAGTGTTTTGCGCACAAGCTGCTTGCGCTTTGCCTTAATTCCGGGCATCGTCAATTACCACATCATCCAACTGGCGCGTATATTCCGGGTAGCGCAGTTTTACGGCTTCGTACATATACGGCGCAAAGGAGCAGTCGAACAGGTCATACGGTGTACAGGATTTGTCATCGTATCCATTCCAAAGATTATAGGCAAACCGTGTCAGCTTGGTTGTGCCGTTGGTCTGCCATCCTGCGGCCAGCGATTCCGGCTTGATTTCGTCCTTTTCAAAATTGAAACAAGCGTCAATGTTATTCCGAAGTGCGGGTACTGCTGTCAAGATGTAAATCAGTGCGCGGTGGTAGCTGTCCATTGCCTTGCAGCGGTTGAGGTGGGTTGTATGCCCTACGGTGGGCAGGGTCATAAACTAGGTTCGGTCATGGTGGTGTCCTCCTGCTTTCTATATATGAGGTTATATTTTGAGATTCTAAGGGGCGACACCCGCCTTTGTTTGTGTAAAATCATGCTCTTAGCGTTCTCCGTGGTCGATGGGTTTGATTTTCAGCTTATTGCCATCGCGCTGGAATTGCTCGTACTGTTCAGGAGTGCATTTCATCGGCAACAGGCCGTGCGGCGGGGAGAAAGACAACAGGGTTAGGCCGCACTGTTGATGACCGCATAAGTGCCATCGCCTTGGCGCTGCACACTGTAAGTGTTGTAACCGCCGGTGGGCTGGTATTTGCCTGTTACAGTATCCCACTGGAAAATCTCATATTGCGCGTCGGCAGCAATCTGATTGCCGGTTTCGCTGTCGGTTTTCTTGATGTTGACCTGCAAGGACCATTCATCGTTTTTCATCAGATAGGCATTGTTTGAATTGGCCGGTACAGAAATGGTCTGGTTGCTGCCGTTGCTGCCCCAATACATTTCAAAACCGTATGGAACACCCACTTCCTCATAGCGGAATTTGACGTTCGCCAGTTCTGCCTTTGCAGATGCAACCGCATTGTCCACCATGCGCTGGGCCTCGCCCTGCAACTCGGCAATCGCAGCATCGCGGGCGCTGTCGGCGGCTGCATCGGCTTCGTCCTGCGTGGTGTAGGGGCCTACTCGCCCGCTGCGGCTGTCGGTGGTTTTGCTTACGGAGTAGTGCAGCGTCCAACTTGCGGATGCAGCACCGCCATTGTTTTGAAAATTGTCATCGTTGGTGTGGCCAGAAGTGGTAACGGTCTGTTTATCTGCGGGAGAAATATTCCATGTGCCGCCGTCAATAGTACCGCTTTTGGTGATGGGTTCAATCTCGATGGTCGCGCCGTCCACTTTCTCGGTGGTTTTAAGCTGCACCTTGTTGGTGATGATACCGTAGTCAAAATCAAAGCTGCCGCTTGCGGTCTGCGCAGGCTTCCAGTTGGCGTAAATTTCCTGCACGATGGGTTTGGGGTTCGGTTCGTCATCGGAGATTTCGGGGCCAATCACAGCCACAGTCTGCCAGCCCGCGCGGCCCGGCTGATAAATATAGGTATAGTAGCCGCGGGCGGATGCGTAAGCGTCTGTGCCCTCCAACAGCGTCTGCGCAGATCCAATAAGAATTTTGGCGGCAGTGCTGTCAGGATAATTCTCGATAATCTGCATCTGCGCATCTGTATAGATCGTGCGGCAGGAATCCAGCAAACTCGGCGCTTCTGCGGAGAGCGCAACCGGAGGAGCTCCTGCATACCGAGCGAAAGCTGCGTTAAACCGCCCCAGATTCTGTACTGGTTGCCATAGTGGTCGCCGGGTACATACTGGTCTGCGCCAACCATAGAAGTATTGACATAAGTGTACGTTGGACAGTTCTTGGGCTGGCCGTCTGCGCCGGGGCGCAGCAGTAGGCGGGTTCGCCGTTGAACCAGATCAGCCAAGTGCCGTTGACCTTGGCAACCTTGGTGATCTTGCCACTTGTCACCGCAGGGTGGGGCGCTCGGCAAAGGCGGCAATTTCGCTGTCGGGGAAAGGATATTCGGCAGTCGCATTGCGGTCGATGGCTACCTGTAGGGTTTTGGTCAGTGTACTGCCATCGGGTGCGGTGTAAACCAACTGCGCGGTAAAATTCGCATCTGCCTGCACATATACACCCAGCACCGCAGCGGAGGTTTCGCTGTATTCGTTGTGCAGCAGGCTTTCAGCATCCTCGGCGGCGCGCCGTAGTAGTCCAGCAGGGTCACGCTGTCCGGCAGAACCAGATCGAGCGTGCTGCCGTTGGCGGGGTACTCCACCTGCGCCATAATGGGAACAATGGCATAGTCTGCGCCATCCAGCAGGGGCGCGGCCATGGTAAGGCCGTCATTGTCCAGTGCAACGGCAGTCAGATAGCTGCCGCCTTCTTCCAGCTGGCTTTCGGGCCACTCGGAAATGCCGATTTTAGTTTCACCGGTGGCAACCGGCAGACCCTCGCTGCCGATATAGGAGCCGATGGGTGCATCGGGCAAGTCAGTGTACAGTTCCGCGCCGACAACGGCAGCAGGGATTTCTTCTTCAGCGGGCTGCTCTTCTGCCGTTTCCGGGGTGGCTTCGGTTACATCCTCGCCGGGGTCGGGGCTGCTCTCATCGGTCTGGCCGTTGTCTGTTTCAGACGGCTCGGTCTGCTGCTCCATCTGCGCGGTTTCCTCGGTGGGCTGCGGTGTGGGTTCCTCCGCAAACGCTGCACCGGGCAGCATGGAGCAGAGCATTACCGCCGCCGCAAACAGCGCGGTAACGCGGTGCTTTAATTTATAATGTGTTTCTTTCATTGTGAAATCCTTTCAAAACAGAGATTTTTCACGAAAAAGCGCCTGCAAAATGCAGACGCTGCGGTTACCTTTCGGGGGTATCCTGAGTGGGCTGAGCTTTGGCTTTTCAAATTTTCGCACTTGGTTTACAAAACCGTCCAATAGGCAGGTATGCGCTTGTAGGTCAGCGTAGTAACAGGAACGGTCAAATCCACGGCGATCCATATCTTTGATCGTGCGAATGGAATCTGCCCATTTTCTATTTATGAGCGAAATGCGACCATCTCCATCACGGGTTTGAATGGCCGCTGCCAACACATATTTTGTGCGCTCCAAACCATATTCTGTCACTACCTGTTCAACAGCGCCAGCGCCCAGCCGCAAACCATCAAAGCGCTGTGCAAGCGCTGCGTCAATCTCGTCCCGACACCTTTCATTCAAGTGGCAAGACGCATGGTACTGCTGCAATTCGCCGTGTTCGCGGGCATAAGTGACGGACTGTCGATATACTTTAGGTGGGTTCTGCTGCTGTTCCTCTTTCAGCAAGTCATCTGCGCGGTCTTCCACGCACTGAGCCACAATGCTCATATAATCGGTTTCCAGCTTGGAAAAATCTTTATACACATCCGCCAGCGGCGCGGAGATTTCAGCAGCGCCCGCACCCGTGCAGGGTGAGGTTCATTTCTTCCGTTGCAAGAATAATGTCCTCACGGACGCTGTACTCGTAGGCGTGGTGTAGAATTTCTTCTGGCGGCTGTGCGGTCAGCCATAGGCAATAGGCGCTCAGCTCCACCCGCATTTTTCGCAGAGCTGCTCCTGCGGGTCATTCGGCATCCTCAAAACAAGAGAATTGCTTTCAAGAATATATTCCCAAAGAAGCGTTTACCGTTCATATCCGCAGCATCATAGCAGAATGTGATAAGCGCCTGGAACATGGCTGCCGCTGCATCTTCGGAAACATTCAGCTTCTTCCCGTGGCTGTGCAGTGGTTCAGATATTCCACCAGTTCGCCCAGCGTGGCCGCACTGCTTTCTTTCAAAATCGGTGTGCACTCTTCCGGCCACTCCTGTTTGTCCAGCGGCAACGCCAGCATTTCCTCGCTGATTGGGGCGCTGACTTCAATTTCTGTGTCTGGGCGCTGGCTGAAACCGTCCAGCACTTCAAGACAGCCTACGGTTTCTGCTTTTCGAGCAGCGCAGCGGCCAAAACTTCAATAATATCATCGTAAGACATAACGTCCTCCTAAAGAAAAGCGCCCACAAAAGTGAGCGCCCAGATAAAATATTCGGTTATGAGAACACCGGCAAACTTCCGTTTGCTGCATCTGTTTTCAGAATGGTGATCCAGTTGCTTTTGCCGTAGAGAAACCGCACGATATGCACGGTTTTCGTGGCATCGTCCACCGTGTAAAACGCAAGGTAGTTCATAACGATAGTAAAGCGGATTTTCCATAGGGAAAGTAATTTATCAGAAACGACTTCAAATTTGTGCGGGAATTCTGCCAGTGCTCCGATTTTTTCATCGGCCACATCCAACAGCTTGTCGGCGGCAGTTGGATTTTTCAGCACGAGGTCGATATAGTCGTAGGCGTTCGTCATATCGCGCTCGGCGGCTTGGGTTACATGAATGTTGTATTTCATCTGCGCTCCCTGCGGTGGCGCAAATCAGCCATAACATCGGCAAAGGGGCGTGTGTTCCCGGCTTCCACGTCGGCAAGGCCCTCTTGCAGCTTGCTGTACAGTTCAATGCGGCCCGCCATTTCCTCGTAGGTTTCCATGCTCATAACGGCAAGGTCGCCCTTACCGTTTTGGTAATAAAGACCGGCTCGTTGTAGGCATGGCAGTAAGAGGAAATGTCATTGTAGTTGTTCCTCAAATCTGCGCTGGAACGAATGTTCGGCATAGATAGCACCTCTCTTTCATACAGAAATTATATCATAATTTGTGTATGAAAACAAGTAGGAGTTTTAGTTGAAGGTAACAGTCCAGTAGGTATACTGCCCTCTGCCGTCTGACAGAACCAACAGGCCACACCCATGCTCGTAAAGCTGGCGTTGGTGATGTTGGTATAGTGGGCAGGACTGTTCTGCCAATAGCTGCATACGCTGCTGGCCGAGCCGATAGGACCGGCTGCGCAGATTTCGCTGCGGGTGGTCATGCCGCTGTGGTCGAACGCACCGCCCGCGACAAAACTTTCGCAGCGGGCATCTGCCGCCGCGCTCAATCCGCCGTCCATTGCCAGCGGGGAAAGTCCCGCCGCCGCACGGATGGCGTTGATGTTCTCCTGCACGGCCCAGTATGCGCTGTCGCTGCTGTCGATGCTCCACCATTGCTCCGTACCGGCTGCAAGGTCGAACGGCACCGCACCATAACTCATACTAACCTGTGCCGGAGTGACGGCTACTTCCTCCACCGGGGCTTGCGGGTTCTGCGGCGGGGACTGCCGTAGGCTCTGCTGTCGGCGCGGGCGTGGGGCCTGTGTCGGTTCGGGTGTCGGCTCAGGGTTGCTGTCTGCGCAGGTTCGGCAGTTGCAGCAGCTTCCACCGGCTGCGCAGTTTCTTCGGTGGCCGGTGAGATTTCCACCAGTGCAGCCGGTTCAGCCGCAAGAGTTTCATCCGCTGCCGCTGCACACCCGGACAGCGTCAATACTATGCCCAATGCAACAATAGATTTTTTCATAAAAACTACTCCTTTCATCCTTGGGGTGGTCGCGTATACGATTGGTCTTTCTGCCTTTCATCATAAAATTTATCGTTCCTCCTGTCCACGCTGTCGATTGTCGGTCTGATACTGTTGTTCCGGCTCGGTGTCGGTCACAATGTCTTTGTCGTTCATGTTCAGCAGTCCCTCCAGCACCGCAAGACGCTTACTCTTTTCAGTCAGTTCCGTCGCCTGTGGAAATGTCCGCTTGACTTCTTCCTCGGCGCTGGCAAGCTGCTGTTCCAACTGGATTTGCATATTGCGGGTCTTTTCAATGATCGGTTCAATACCATTTGCCAAATTGGAAAGGCGTGTCAGATTGCCTAGCACATCAGCTCCCAGCTGAGTGCTATATGTACCAGAGCCAGCCAATCTTGCATGGTATTCGTTGCCAAAAGGCAGATGTTGGATTTGCAGTTCCATACCCTTGAAATACCCGATAGGTACGGGCTTTTCGCTATTCAGTGCCAAGCCCAGCAGACCTAACAGGGCTTTCCCCGCAGGTTCTTTCGTAGTAAACTTTCTTTCCAACTGGATACAGAAAACATCTTTGCCATCCGCATCCACTACGGAGTGTTCCTTTACGGTGGCGGCGTCTACCGTGGCATTTTCAATCTGTTCTTTGCATTTTCGGATTTCAGCCGGGAAGCCGATGGCAATTTTATTTTCCAGTTCATACCGCTGGCTGTCATGGGCAGCTTTCAGTGTTTTAAGACGGGTCAACTGCACGTCCAAGTCCATCTTTTCCTGGATAAGCGGAGTGCCAGCCGCCAATGCCTTTACCTCGGCGTAGGACAGTGCGGCCTCGTCCATATCATCGCAGCTGCGAGCCGGAGATTTTGAGGTCATGATCTGCCCGATGAATTTTGCTTATTTTCGATAAGCTGCCATGAGTAGGCATCAAATGTTCCTCCGTTACATAACGGAAAACATAGACCTCCTTATTTTCATTGCCCTGTCGTAATATTCTGCCCTCACGCTGCTCAATATCAGATGGCCGCCACGGTACATCCAGATGGTGCAGCGCCACAAGACGCTGTTGCACATTTGGCTCTCGCCCTCAACAACTTCGGAAGAGCCGCCATCGCGCTGGGAAAACCCGCTTGATAAGGGCAGTAGCCGGGTTCAACAACTAATAATCTTGTCATCGGTGTTCCTCATCTGCTCCTGCTGGTGGGCACGGGCATAGTTTTCCAGCAGTTTTACGATAACCTGCTGCATCTGGTCGCTCGTAAAGCCTTTCGGAAAGTATCGTTCAACTTTTGCAACGGGAATCATAAGCTGCGGGTCACGCGGCTTTACGCTGGGCGGCTTGGCGGCCATAATATGCTGGATTTTTCGGGTGTCAACACGCTTTCCTTTGCTGGCCTCCTTGAGTTTTGTGCTTGTGACAGTGAGGGGTACAGCCCTCGGATTCCATGTAAGAGAGGAAGTCCTCTTGTTCTTCGGGGGTAAGGTAGCTAAGTTCTACGGCGGGAGTGGTTTTAGTTTGCCATCATCCACCATTTTCATAAGTTCGGGGTGAGTTTGTTCAGACGGATAAAGCGCTGGACTGTTTTGTAGCCCTCGCCACTTCCATCTGCAACTTGTATTCGACAACTTCTGGACAACTTGTCCAGAAGTTAAATCACGGCGTTGCCCTTGCCTTTAATAGCAGCCAATTTCATTTCATACGCTTTCGCCTTTTCACTCGGTAGAATATGCTCGCTGGCAGTTGCTATCCACCATCAGAATAATAGCAGTATCATCGTCCATATCCCGCACGATGCAGGGCATAGTCTCCACGCCAGCCCGCTGGCTGGCATGGCAGCGGCGGTGGCCCGCTAATTTCATACCCGCCATCTTGCCGGACGGACAATGGCCGGGGTCATGACACCGTATTCCTTGACACTGTCCACCATTTTGTCCATTTCGTCATCGTCACGGACTTGAAAAGGGTGATTCCGAAAGGGATGTAATCCGTCAGCGGCAAAATTTGATTTTCTAGCTTTGCATCCTGCCGCTCCTGCTCACTCGAAAACAGATTATCGAGTGAGGGCAGATTGATGTTGCTGCCGTACTCTCTCATTCTCCGTCACCTCCTTGGCAAGCGCTTTGTATGCCAAACTGGCCGGGCCGTTGGCATCGTAGGTCAGCACGCTATGTGTACTGGCAGCGCTTTCTGCTGTGCGCGTACTGACAGGGATTTCCGCGCGGTAAATTTTCAGCGCGTGACCGTAGGCACTGCGCAGGGCAGCACACACATCTTTGGAAAGGTTTGTCCGCTTGTCCACCATCGTCAGTACAATGCCGTCAATATCCAGCCGGGGATTGATACGGCGCTTTACTTGGTTGACGGATTTGAACAGGGATACCAGACCTTTGAGGGCGAAATGCTGCGCCTGCACGGGAATCAACACCCTGTCAGCCGCAACAAGCGATGCTACGGTGATGATGCCCAGCGAGGGCATACAGTCGATCAAGCAGTAGTCGTATTTATCCTTGAACGGCTCCAATGCCTGTTCCATGATTTTCTCGTGCGCCATAACATTTACAAGGCTCACTTCCATATCGGACAGCCCAATGTCGGAAGGAATGAAATCCACCTTTCTTCATGGTGAATTACCACTTCTGGCGGATTTTCGTCCTTGATAACAGATTCCATTAGGTCACTGATTGTTGCGCCGTTTTCGGTGCCCTCATAGCCGAGATAGCTGCTCAAATCGCCTTGCGGGTCGGCGTCCACCAACAGCACCTTGTAGCCCATAGCCGCCAGTGCTGTGCCGAGGTTTACGGTGGTGGTCGTTTTACCCACGCCGCCTTTTGGTTTGCAACTGCAATAGTTTTCATATTCCGCTCCTTTACCGTTCCATGCTGATAAGTCTACGAGCCGCCAGCAGATAGTCGTTATAGTCCTTGCCGATGGCCGGGGTGTGTCCTGCACGATATATCCCCGTTCTGTCAGCCTTTTTGCCACAATTTTTGTGAAGTTTCGTCCGGGTCGTCACGGTCAAAGCAAAGCGACACGCGCTTTACTTCGATGCTGCTGCAAAAGTAGTCAATCGGCTGGTGGTTCAGCCCACCCAGCGCCAAGTAGTGGACGCTGCGCCACGGTGCATCATGCTTGTACTGCCGCAACGTCGCGCCGGACATAGCATCAATGGGGCTTCGTAGATTTCCACGGTATCGCAGTTTTCTGATTCGGCGGGAATCAGAAAGCCATACTGTTTTTGGCTGCCCGCGACATCTCCGCGAAAGCTGCCTTGACAGCCGCGCTGAAAAGCAGAGCGCGGTACGCCGTTTTCATCTTTGCCTACAAAACACAGTTGCGGTAGTTGCCGCGCGTAGTTTGGTATAGGATTCCACTACCCACACAGTAGCGCAGCACTTTCGGGCTGATGCCACGGTGCATCAGATAGGCCGTTGCAGCTTCGTGTTTCGATCTGCGGTGGGTAACTCAAACGGGCGGGTCGTGTGCTGCTGGGGAGAAGAAGCCTTAGCCGTCTGAATAGAAACAGGCGCGGGAGCCATTGCACTCAACAACCGTACCGCTGAGACAAAATCCATGCCCTCGACCTTTACCAGATAGTCGAGTGCATTGTTGCCACCCTGCTCTGCGAAACCAGTGAAACAGCCCATTTGCGGTCGTGATAACAAGGCTGCTGTGCGTCTTGGTGCAATACTCTTGTCCGTTTTGCGAACCAGTTCGCCGGGGTGGTAGGTTTCGAGATACTGCATTACGCTGATGCGCCGCGCAGCTTCGATATTTTTTGATATTTGCCCATGATGACCTGATTTTGAAATAAAAGCACCTTGCCTGTGGACAGGTAAGATGCTTATAAGAGCCGATATTCTCTTTCAGTTGGCTGTTTCTTCAGCCAGCTGGAGGGGGGGGAGAGGAACGCGCCGCGATCCCATTCCTATAAAAGATATAGTTTCCCTTGATAGTTTTGACAGGCGTAACAAAGTGGCAGAATGACAGTTTTTGAATAATAGCGGGTCGCCAAACCGTTAGATAGTAGAAAAATGTCCGCTATTGGGTACTGCCGTTTTTATGTGCCTCTACTTTCCGAATGCGGTGGTTTTTAGTCTGCCATTTTTGAAAGATTGTCCACAATGCGAGGATAATTTTGTTTCCGTTATCTGTCGGATTTCCAATCGTGAGTACGCTCGAAAATCAATGATTATGTCGTAATGCAGCATCTTCTGTTGAAAAGGTGGTAAACAAGTTCCTTTGAAATTCTAAAAGTCCGCATATTTCCGTTCGTTTGGGGCGACTCAAAATCCGTTGGTGGTGACACCGTATGGGTTCGACCCCATCACCGGCATTCCTTATACCTAAGCCTTTTAGCGGCTTAGGTATTTTTTGTGTGGCAGACAAAGCGGATTTATTTTCCGACACGCTGAGTTCCTATGCAGACGATACTGTGCCTGTTTCGCGTAAAAGTCAATATGCCAAACAGTTTTACAGAGCCCCATCCGACAAATTTGTGATGCAGGAACGGGACGTTTGCTTATGTGCGATAAAGAAGTAATAGAAGTGTAAAATTTTGCCGTTCCTATCAGACACTTGCGCAGGGTGTCGGATAGGTCGGGCTTATTCTTCGGGCAAGTCAATCTTGCCGACAAAGCTGTAATAAATATCAATGCGCTGGCGGCGTACTTCGTTCTCGTCATATTCACATTCATAGACAACGATTTTCTCCACCATTTCACGCAAGAGGGTGTGTGTCAGTTCCTCGATAGAAAGGTACTTGCGGACAACGTTCATAAACTTTTCAGCGTTTACCGTGGCTTGTGCCTTGTCCAGTTCGCCCTGCAATGCGGCGGCTTTCAGTTCCCGCTGCTCGGCTTCGTAGTCTGCGGACATTTCCATGAAACGCTCGTCATTGATTTTCCCGTTTACATTGTCCTCATACAGACGCTTGATGTAGCGGGAAAGTTCTGCAATCCGGCGCTGCACCTGTTCGCTGCTTCGTGGCTGCCGCCAGTTTCCTCTTGCCGCCCATTTCATTCTGCTGGATAAGCAGCTTCACGAACCGGGCTTCATGCTTCTGTGCATAGGCGGTCACTTTCCGCAGATTGTCCAGCACACCCGCCGTCAAAAGGTCGGTGCGGATGAAGTGCGCCGTACAGTCGGCGGTGCGCTTCTTATAGCTGCCGCAGATGTAGCAATCCTGCTTTTGTCGGTCTGATACCGCTGCTGGTACATCACAGGAAACCCTTCCTCCGCAAAGAGTTGTGGCTGGTTGATAGTTGCTTTTATGATGACAAAGGGCGGCAGCACTTTTTGCTGTCGCCCCCTGATTACCCATTTGCGAAACTGGCGGGCTGTCAACGGCGGGCTTTAGCCCGTTCATCTTGACTGTTGACTGCTCCGGCTGGGTTTTGCTATTTGTGTTTTAATCACTTACCTAAAGAAATTATTTTTCTTTCCACGACTTTTCAAGAAAATCTGTTAATTTGGGATTTCCATCTGTTTTGTGACCAGTTATATTTCCATTTCTATCTCTTTCTGTAATAATGCCAATATCACCGTTTGCAGAGTGTACTCAGTTCCTTCAAAAGTTCCATCGGTAGCCCGGTTATCAGCAAATAGCAGACTGACTTACCATTAAAACAGCTGGTTTTCGTCAAATTATAGGTTAAACCGTATTGCTCATACTGTTCTAAGTTATTAGCAGTTTCTTCGTAAATCTGTTTGTTGATTAGTTCATTAAATGCCTTTTGTTCTTCCGTAAGCCCTTTTTCATAGTCTTGGTCAGTGGTATCCCGAACATTTTCAGCTTTGCTTTTCAGGTTGAGTTGAAGAAAAACAGCATATACGCCACCAACCATCAAAAGCATTACGGCAAGAGGAGAATAGGAACAATTATTTTTTTCTGTTTCCATCATAATATTAAATCCCTTCTTTTGCAAGTTGATAAGTATAGTATAGTGT
>SCPP01000342.1_pt1 | contig 22987 bp, 43 predicted proteins | sample 6106811 | NCBI WGS metagenome assembly SCPP01 (sample SAMN10720449, study PRJNA508395) | human gut metagenome | isolation source: Participant 2 stool, 15 month | host: Homo sapiens | collected 2018
CAAACTTGATTTACAGAAATCCTGACCTTGCAACTCGTGAATGGTACTGTGAAGTTGATATGTCAAAATATATCTCACTTCTTATCGATACTCTCAACCATGATGAAACATATCAAGTCTTCTTAACCTGTTACAAAGATTAAGAATCTTGTCAGTAAACTTGAAAATAAATAGGAGATAATTATGCAGTGTGTGTTGTTGGCGGCAGGCTATGCCACAAGATTGTATCCGCTTACGGAAAATATGCCTAAGGCACTTTTTAAAACTCGGTGAAGACTATTTTTGGTTACGGATAAATTGACGAGGTTAGCGATGTCGAAAATATTCACATTGCTGACTAACGAAAGTTTTATAAGCAGTTTGAAAAGTGGTGCGAAAGCTATAAAGGCCCGAAAAAAGTTAAGGTTATTAACGACCATACAACGAGTAATGATAACAGACTCGGCGCAATCGGTGATTTGAAGTACGTTGATACGGAAAATATCAATGATGAAATTCTTGTTATGGCAAGCGATAATATATTTGATTTTCGCTTTATGATTTTGTGGATATGTAACGCAGTAAAAACGCTGATAAGATTTGTGCGCATACGATTGAGAATAAAGAAGATTTACATTCTATGGGCGTTGTTGAACTTGACGGTGACGGCAAGGTGACAAGTTTTGAAGAAAGCCGAAACAACCTAAATCGGATTTGGGGTGTACCGCCGTTTTATCTGTATAAACGCGATACACTGCCTCTTATAGATGAATATTTGAAAGAGGGCAATAATCCCGACGCACCGGGACACTTCATACCGTGGCTTATCGGAAAAACGATGTGTACGCATATGTATGTTTGACGCAGTTCGTATTGACATCGGTACACCGGAAAGCTATTATGACGCTTGCGAAAAGCAGAAAAACGGTACATTGTTTGGTATCATTACTAAAGGACAGTTTAAAACTGTCCTTTTTTTGTAATCAAAGATGAGGGAAACCTCATCTTTTGTGTTCACAAATTGTTAAAAACTAAATACAAAATATTCATTGACAAAAGAAACAATGTGAGTATAATAATAGATGAAAGGTCAAAGAAAGTCAAAGTCAAAGAGGTGATTAAAAATGGGTATGAGTGATAAGATAGAAGCTTTCATAAACGAACTTCTGAAAGACGATACGGACGAATGGTTGGAGCTTAAACGAAACGAACTTGCTTCAATATTCGGATGTGTTCCGTCACAAATTAATTACGTTATTTCAACAAGGTTTAATCCCGAACACGGTTATATCGTCGAATCAAGACGAGGCGGCGGAGGTTATTTGAGGATTAAACAGGTAAAGCACGAAGATGGTATCATAATGCAGACCATCAAAGCCGTAGGCGAAAGCCTTGACGAGAAAACCGCTAAATCATATTTGGCAAACTTAATCAGGCACAACGCTCTTGATGAAAGAACAGCTTCAATTATATTCAGCGGAATATGCGACAATTCTTGACTGTTAATCAACCACAAAGACAAAGTAAGAGCAAATATATTTAAGAATATGCTTGCTATGGCAGGTAAATAAGGAGGATGATTGGAATGTATGATTTATTTTCAGATTTGTTTGATGGGTTTGATTGGTTTATGCAGCCGACAACTTATAAAGAGGAAAAGAAATGTCCCGTTTGCGGACGTACTTATTCCGATTTCAGACGAGATGGCAAGCTTGGGTGCAGTGAATGTTACAAAGTGTTCAGAGGTCCTGTAACCGAAACATTACGACAAATTCATCCGAGTACCGTTCATGTCGGTAAGATACCGTCAAAGTCAGGCGAAGAACTTAAATTAAAGAGAAAGTACGAAACACTAAAGCAAGAACTTTCGGCGGCGGTTAAAATGAGGATTACGAAACAGCCGCAAAACTTCATAAACAGATTCGTGAAATAGAAAATGAGGTGAAAAGTCATGATTTGGTATAAAATAATAATTCGGACATAGTTGTTTCAACAAGAATACGTCTTGCGAGAAATGTTGATAAAACACCGTTCCCGAATGCCCTAAAGGACACAAAGGAAGTAACAGAAAAATTAAAACGCTGTTTTGGGCGGTAATTCGACATTGGCAAAGGATTTTGACTTTATTGACCTTGATAATACACCGCTTATCAGAAACAGGAGCTTGCCGAAGAACATCTTATAAGTCCTGTTATGTGCGAGGGCAAAGGTAAGTCGGTTATGATAAGCAAAGACCGGACAATGAGCATTATGCTTATGGAGGACCATATCAGACTGCAAATCATAAAAGACGGCTTTGCACTTGACGAGGCTTACTCACTTGCAAGCAAGGTTGATGATGTAATCGAAGAAAATATCACATATGCTTTTGATAATGATTTCGGTTACTTGACAGCTTGCCCTACAAATACAGGTACAGGTATGAGCGTCGGTAATGATGCACTTGCCTGCACTTACAATGACCGAGAATATCAACAGAGTTATTTCTTCGGCAGGCAGTCTTGGCATTGAAGTAAGAGGTCTTTACGGTGAGGGTACAAAGGCATACGGTAATTTGTATCAGATTTCAAACAGAATTACTTTGGGACTTTCCGAAAGTCAGGTAATCGAAAATTGACTAATGTGGTTAATCAGATTGTCGATATGGAAACAAAAGCAAAATATGCTTAAAGAAAAAATTATGGCGCCATTGCGGACAGATTGTTCCGCTCATACGGTACACTTAAATATGCACGAAGTGTGTCGTCATCAGAGGCGAAATCACTTTTGTCCGATGTAATGCTTGGACAAAGTTTGGGTATAATTCCAAAGGAAAGCAAAATTGCACCGCTTGAATGTATGGTGCTTTCAGAGCCGGCGCTTGTGTGTGACGGTAAGGAATTATCACCGAATGAACGTGATAAAAACGTGCAGAATTAATAAGAAACAATATCTAAATAACAAATAACACATAGAAGAAAAGGAGTTGATTATTATGTTATTCTCAAATTTCACAGAAAAGCAAGAATTGCGATTAGCGAGGCTCACGATGCGGCTGCGGAAATGGGTCATAACTATATTGGCAGTGAACATCTTCTTATGGGACTTATTCGAGAGGGTAGCGGAGTGGCTGCTAAAGTGCTTGAGAAAACGGCGTAACCGCCGAAAGGTTAAAGATAAAATAAACGAATATATCGGTATCGGAGTTTCTCTCCCACAGCAGGCCGAACTTCCGCTTACACCGCGTTCAAAACGTATTTTGGAAATGAGTGCTCTTGAAGCAAGACGTTTGAACCACAGTTATATCGGTACAGAACACTTGTTAATGGCTATCATTCGTGACGGTGACGGAGTTGCCGCAAAATTCTTGAATCGCTTGGTGTTAATTTGCCGAATTTCTATACGGATACAGTCCGTTCAATAGAGGGTGACGTTGAAATGGAGTCACAGCCGGGCGGCGAATATCACCCAAATCCAAATTCGTCAACACCGACTCTTGACCAGTTCGGACGTGACTTTACAGCTATTGCAAAAGAGGGTAAATTTGACCCCGTAATCGGCAGAAGTAAGGAAATCGAACGTGTAACTCAGATTTTGTCAAGACGTACAAAGAATAACCCATGCCTTATAGGTGAACCGGGTGTAGGTAAAACAGCCGTAATTGAGGGACTTGCTCAGAAAATTGCGTCAGGCGACGTTCCTGAGCCGTTAAAGACAAAACGTCTTGTATCGGTTGACCTTTCAAGTATGGTTGCCGGTGCAAAATACAGAGGTGAATTTGAAGAACGTTTGAAGAAAGTTGTAAATGAAGTTCTTGCGGCAAAGAATGTAATATTGTTCATTGATGAATTTCATACAATCGTCGGTGCAGGCAGTGCCGAAGGTTCGATGGACGCGTCGAATATCCTAAAACCGTTCCTTGCAAGAGGTGAATTGCAGCTTATCGGTGCGACAACGCTTAAAGAATATAAGAAATATATCGAAAAAGACGCCGCACTTGAAAGACGTTTCCAACCTGTAACAGTCGGTGAGCCGACAGTAGAAAAACGGTTGAGATATTGAAGGTATTCGTGACAAGTACGAGGCACATCACAGCGTAACAATCACAGATGACGCATTGAAAGCCGCCGCAACATTGTCGTCACGTTATATCACAGACAGATTTCTTCCCGATAAGGCAATCGACCTTATTGATGAGGCGGCATCTAAAACGTCTTGGATCACAGACAGAGCCTGATGATTTGAAAGAAAAGAAAAGAAACTTGAAAAATTACAGTCGGAAAAACAAGAGGCTATAACTGCACAAGATTTTGAAAAGCCGCAAAAATCCGTGATGAAGAAAGGTATTGAAGAAGAAGTTGAAAAACTAAAATCTTCTTGGAAGGTACAGGTTCATCTTCGGGACTTGTTGTAGACGAGGACGATATTGCCGACATCTTGGCAGACTGGACTCATATTCCTGCCGCAAGATTGAAAGAGGAAGAAATGGAGATTAAAGAATCTTGAAAATATTCTTCACGCAAGAGTTATCGGTCAGGACGAGGCTGTAAGTGCGGTTGCAAAAGCAATCAAGCGTGGCAGAGCCGGACTTAAAGACCCTAAACGTCCGATTGGCTCGTTCTTGTTCTTAGGTCCTACTGGTGTTGGTAAAACAGAACTTTCAAAGACTTTGGCTGAAGCGATGTTCGGCAGTGAAAATGCACTTATCCGTGTAGATATGTCGGAATATATGGAGAAGCACGCCGTATCTAAATTTATCGGTTCGCCTCCGGGATATGTAGGATTTGAAGAGGGCGGTCAGCTTACTGAAAAATCAGAAAACACCCTTATTCGGTAATCTTGTTCGATGAAATCGAAAAGGCACATCCTGACGTATTCAACATTATGCTGCAAATTCTTGATGACGGTATTCTTACAGACGCACAAGGCAGAAAAGTAGACTTCAAGAACACTGTTATCATTATGACATCTAACCTTGGTGCAAAAGAAATTCTCGGCAATGTATCATCTAAACTTGGTTTCAAGAAAGACGAGGAAAAGGACAAGAACATCAGTGAACACGACGGTATCAAGAACAAAGTTATGGAAGAAGTTAAACGTGTGTTTAAACCTGAATTCCTTAACAGAATTGACGATATAATCGTATTTGACAGATTGACAGAGGATAACATCAAAGGAAATTGCAAAACTTATGCTTAAATCTCTTGAAAAACGTTTGAATGCGAATGAAATCAATGTAACATTTACGGAGAGTGCCGTAAGCAAAATTGCTAAGTCGGGCTTTGACCCTGTATACGGTGCAAGACCTTTAAGACGTGCAATTCAAAACGAAATCGAAGATATGCTTTCGGAAGAAATCATTGACGGTAACGTTAAGAGCGGTGACAGCATTACTGTAGATGTTGAGGACGATAAGTTTACTGTTAAAAATAAGACTCAAACAAGGCAGTCACTTTTGTGACTGCCTTGTTTATAAAATATAGTTGCTCATTTGAGCAACTATATAAATATTTAATTATGCAGCCGGAGTAGCTGTCGGAGCAGCTGTTTCAGCCGGAGCTTTTGTCGGTGCTACAGTAGCAGATGGGTCTGCGGTAGCCTCAGAACAACAGTGGCTGTTGGGTCTGCAGTAGCAGTTGGTTTAACTGTTTCGGCAGGAGTATCAGTACCGTTTATAACAACTTCAGCTTGGCTGATCTTTGAATCATCACCTTCATATTGTACTGATTTATTGCCTACATTGCTAACTGAGTCAACAAGAAGTGATGTGTTGAAACCAAGCTTTGTGTTGTATCCGTTTGAAAGTTGGAATGAACCCTTTTCGCCTGTAAGTGACTTGAATGTAAGTTTCATAACAGCACCGTCTGCCGTAACTGCTGTTTCGGCATTAACAGTAATAGATGCGGCTTTACATAACCGTATGTAAATTCAGGGTTTGCTGCACCTATTGCACCTTCGATTACGTTGTCGCCGTTTACAAGTTCGGCTTTTACAAATTCAAATGCAGTAGGGTCATACTTAACAGTTGCAGTTACGCCTGAAACAAATTTTCAGTCGGAAGATTTTCTGCGTTTACAGAAAGAACAACTTCTTCGTCCTTAGCGGCTGTTAGCTTGTCAGCTGAAAGTGACAATGCAGGAACACCTGCGTCTGCTGAAGGAGCGTTAGCTGTTGTGATATTGATTGTATAATCTTCACCGTTCCATTGAACATCTGCGTCAAGAGCCTCGCTGATTGCTCTTAGAGGAATCATAGTTCTGTCGCTGATGATTTGAGGAGCAACGTCAAAGTTACGTAATTTTCAGGAGCAACGAAGTCTTGTCCTGACATAAGAGCTCGAAAACACCGCTTACGTCAAAACTTTCATTGTACTGTCGTCGATAGTCAATCTGATAAGAGTTTTGTTATCAGAACTTGTAACGTCAACAGTTCTTGTATCTTCTTTCCATTCAACCTTTGCACCCATAGCCTCAAATACGCCTCTTGCAGGAACAAGAGTAGTACCTTCGCCAAAATTACAGGAGCTTGGTCGTCAAAAAGATTTGACCTTGGTTCACGAATACAGTAGGAGTTTTATCCTCTGCCTTAGCAATACCTGTGCATGAAACTGCAAGTGCAGCTGCAAGAGAAATGCTTAAAATTTGTTTCTTCATAAAAATACTTCCTTTCATTTTACGAATTTATCAAACATTATAACACAAAACTCGAAATATACAATAAAATTTTTAAATTTGTATAGCCATACAATCGAAAATGTAGTATAATAATAAACAACTGAGGTTATATAGAGGATATATCGCCTTAAGCTCCAAGAAAATGAAAGGAGTATCTGAATATGAATGCGTTTTGGAATACTTAGTAAAATATGTACAGTTGCTTAGAATAAGTGATTTAATTGATATATTGATAGTTTCGGTTATAGTGTATTATCTTATAAATTTAATTCGTGAAACAAGAGCAATGCAACTTGTGAAGGGTATTATATTTTGTTTATAGCATTCTTTTAAGTCAGTGGCTGAAACTTAATGCTTTAAACTATATTTTAGGCGGTGCAATGCAAATCGGTGCATTTGCGGTAATCGTAATATTTCAGCCCGAATTGCGTAATTTGCTTGAAAGAATGGGGCGTTTCAAAGTCGGACGTATAATTGATTTTGCGTCGGACACTACAGAGGACGATTTACACAGGGTTATAGATTCGATTGCACAAGCCGCCGCGAATATGTCGGTGACAAAGACGGGTGCGCTTATTGTAATGGAACGTGCAACGCGATTGGGTGAATATATAAGTACGGGAACAATGCTTGACGCGAATGTATCAAGCGGACTTTTGGAGAATATATTTGTACCGAATACACCTTTGCATGACGGTGCGGTTATAATAAGGAATAATAAAATTGTGACAGCCGGCTGTCTTTGCCGCTTACCGCAAATAATAATTTATCAAGAGATTTGGGTACACGTCACAGAGCGGCGATAGGACTCAGCGAAGTCACAGACGCGGTTATTATAGTGGTGAGTGAAGAAACAGGCAAGATTTCCATAGCGTTAAACGGCTCGCTTACGCGTAATCTTTCAAGAGAGTCGCTTGCAAAGGCACTTAAAAGATTATGAGTCAAAAGCAGGAAACGAACGAAAAGATAGATAAGATTATGTTTTGGAGGACGAAATGACGGAGAAGAAAGCGAATGTAACGAATACTCAAAAGCTGAAAACCGTAATACTTTCGGTTTTCCTTGCAGTAATCGTGTGGTTTATGGTTATATATGTGAATGACCCCGATATTACGACTACCGTTTCGGATTTGAATGTAAGATTTGTCGGTGAAATGTCGCTTAGGGATAAAAACTTGCGGTGACCGGTAAGGATAAAATTCCCGAATTGTCGGTTGTTGTAACGGGTAAACGAAGTGACCTTATGAATTTTATGGACGATATATATGTTCAGGTTGATGTCAGCGATATTGACTCAACGGGTGAATATAATTTGTCGGGAGTGATTTCAATTCCGACAACGAGAATTTCAGTTGAAAAGGAAAGTACGGAGATATTCCGATTACGGTTGAACCGCTTGAAATGAAAGATATTGAGGTTACTGTAAAACAGACCGGTATGCTCAAAGACAAGATAGTAAAATCGTCTGTAAATAATCCGACTGTCACAATAACAGGTGCAAAAGTGAAATAGACGAGGTTGCAGGTGCTATTGCAACGGTTGATGTGTCAAGTATTCAAGAGGACGGCGTGGAAAACGTGAACTATCTTCTGACGGACACAAACGGTGAACTTATAAACAAGAATGAAACGATTGAAAGTGCACGTTCTTATGTGGAGGTTGTAAATACGATATATGACGCAAAACTTTGCCTGTTGTGCCAAGACTTTCGGCAGAGCTTGACAAGGAATATATTTTGAAAGCGGATAAATCTTTTGCCACACCTGCAAGCGTTACGGTTGGCGTGGACGAAACTAATACGGATGATAAAGTCATTGCACTTATAGATAAAGTTCCGTCAGACGGTTTCGGCGAATATGAACTTGAATTGTCAAGCGGTATGTATATACCGGAGGATAATAAAAAGTCAAGTATAAATTGGATATAGTAAAAAGCCGTTGCACAGCTTGAACTTACCGTACAGGCACAAAATGTACAATCAGGTTTGACGGCTAAGATAAACAATAAACTCATCGCACAGGTTTGGGTGAGGAAGGAAAAATTACCACAGATAATGTAAAGGCTTACGTTGACGTAAGCGGACTTGGAGCGGGAACATACAATTTGCCTGTAAAATTGAAGGTGAAAATGTTAGTTTCATGAAAATTATACAATAGAAGTTACTGTAGAATAGGAGAATAAATAAATGGCAGATAAATTAGTAAGAGGAAACAGTATGGACGGTGCAATCCGTGTTTTGCGCGGTGACAACCGACCTTGTGAATGAGGCACAGAGAATACATCATACTTATCCGGTTGCAACGGCTGCACTCGGCAGATTGCTTACAGGTGCGGCAATTATGGGTGCGGCAGGATTGAAGAATGAAACAGACAGTATGACGGTTCAGATAAAGGGCGAGGGTGAAATTACAAACCTTGTTGCCGTTACGGATTGTCACAGTAGGGTCAGAGGTTACGTTTCAAACCCGTATGTTGACAGACCGCTTAACAATAAAGGTAAACTTGATGTCGGCGGTGCTATCGGCGGCGGATATTTGAGTGTTGTACGCGATTTGGGATTGAAAGAGCCGTATGTCGGACAAATTCCGCTTGTATCGGGCGAAATTGCGGAGGATTTGACATATTATTATGCAAAAGTGAGCAGATACCTACATCGGTTGCACTTGGCGTGCTTGTTGATACAGACAACAGCGTAATAGCGGCAGGCGGTTTTATGATACAGCTTTATGCCGGAGGCTACCGAAGAAATGGCGGTTCAGCTTGAAGATATATTAAAGGAGTTGCCTCCTGTTACGACAATGATTAAAGAGGGTATGACTGCGGAGGATATTCTGTTCAGAGTAACGGAAGGATTTTCGATGGTATGTGAAAACAAGGCGGTTGTACCGGAATATAAGTGTACGTGTTCAAAAGAGCGTATGGAAAGCACTTATTTCAATAGGTAAAAAGAGCTTGAAGAACTGATTGAGGATCAGGGGAAGCTGAACTTACTTGCCAGTTCTGTGATAATAAATACCATTTCAATAAGAAAGAACTCGAAGATTTATTGGAAAAAGCAAAATAAATAAAGAATTTAGTAAAAAATGCTTGACAATCCGAGAGAAAATCTATATAATATTTGAGGTGTCTATTTTATGATAGGAATAAAGACGGCTGATTGGGGCCGGAATTAAGCAGAGGAGGTGCTGTAACAATGAAAAGAACATTTCAACCGAAAAAGCGTCAAAGAGCTAAGGAACACGGTTTCAGAAAGAGAATGTCTACTAAGTCAGGCAGAAAGATTTTGGCTAGCAGAAGACAGAAGGGCAGAAAGAAGTTATCTGCATAATATATGAAGATGTAGGCAGGAAGCGGGAGGAATTCTTTGCTTGTTGCCTTTTTTTCATAATAAGACAAATGAGGTTTAATATGAAAACACTCAAAGTTTAAAACTCAACAGAGATTTCAGACGTGCATACAAGGGTGATAACTTTGTCGGAGGATATACCGTTGTATATATGAAGAAAAATAAATATCAGTTTAACCGTCTTGGTTTGAGAGTCGGTAAGGCGACCGGTAAGGCTGTTACGCGAAATCGCTTGAAAAGGCTTATGCGTGAGTTATCGCCTTATGGAAGATGATATTGAAAAGGGTTATGACTTCATAATTGTTGCACGAAACAGAGCTGTTGGAAAAACACAGTCGCAGATTCAAGGCGATATTAGGTTTGCTATGAGAAAGCTGGGACTAATTAAATGAAAAATTTTTAATCGCATTGATTGATTTTACAGACACCAAATTTCACCGTATAAAGGCGGGCGTGCTGCCGGTTTGTCCCGACCTGTTCACAATATGCAAGAGAGGCAATAGAGAAATACGGTGCTTTGTACGGGACATATCTTGCCGTAAGAAGAATATTGAGATGTCATCCGTTTCATAAGGGCGGTTATGACCCTGTACCCGATAAACATAAAGGCAGCGGAGAGGAAAATAAGACATATGTTTGAATATCTTATTACACGACCGATGGGCTTTATAATTGAGCACATCTATAATCTTGTTTCAAATTATGGTCTTGCGATAATTATCTTTACGATTCTTATAAAGCTGATATTGATTCCGCTTAACATACATTCGCAAAGGCTATGAAGAAACAGCAAAAATACAGCCTCTGATGGCTGAACTTCAAAAGAAGTATGCAAATGACCAAGAAAAACTTCAGCGTGAAATGATGAAGATTTATAAGGAAAATAATATAAGTATGACAGGCGGCTGCTTGCCTATGCTTATTCAAATGCCTATATTGATTGGTCTTTATCAGGTTATTCAGAAACCTCTTTCATACCTTGCAGGTGTTGATTGGGCTAATGCGTCGGTTATTAACGAAGTTATCCGTCTAAAGGACGCAATGGTAAATTTGGGATATAACATTGGTAATCTTGCTAATGCTACAATGGAACAGCTTGCGAACAATTCGCAAATCCAGCTTTCAAAGTGGGCAGGTATTGTCGGAACACAGGAACGGCTCTTGAAGGTGTTTCGGGCGGAGTTCACCCTTGGGTATTGAATTTCAATTTCCTTGGTCTTGACCTTTCAAACGCACCGTCAGCGGCTTTTGGACATATTATGGCACTTGATTTTTCAAATATGAGTGTTATATTATTGCTGCTAATTCCTGTTTTGGCGGTTATTGCGTCGGTAATTTCAATGAAAGTTACCAGGCACAGACAGGTCAAAATCAAAACACAGAAGGTCAGGCTGCTCAAATGACAAAGTCAATGAATCTTATGATGCCGGTAATGACAGCGTTCTTTACAGTTACACTTCCGGCAGGTCTTGATTGTACTGGATTATAAGCTCAGTTGTACAAATTCTTCAGCAGTTGATACTAAATGCTTTTAGATAAGAAAGGGGAAGAGATCGTTGTCACAGTTCCAGAAAAGAAACAACAGCATAGAAAAACGCAAAAATAAACAAGACGCAATCGAACTTGCATTAAAAGAGCTTAACGCAAGCAGAGAGGACGTTGAAATAGAAGTTCTTGACGAGGGTTCAAAAGGATTTTTGGGAATAGGTGCAAGAGATGCGCGTGTTAGAGTAACTCTTATAAAGAGCGAAGAACCTGTAAATGAAACTTATGTTCAAGAAAAAGAAGTAGCAGAAACAGAAGTTAAGCCTGTAAAGCGTGAGCCGAAAGTGAAGAAAGAATCACTTGGCGATCCGGCTGATGACGCTAAGAAATTCCTAAGCGACATATTTAACGCAATGGATCTTGACGTTGCCATTGACGCAAAGATGGAAGAACAGTCTGTTTCAATCGACCTTTCAGGCGAAAATATGGGTATTGTAATCGGTAAAAGAGGTGATACTCTTGACGGCTTGCAGTATCTTACTTCACTTGTTGTAAACCAAAGATCAGATGATTATATCAAGGTTTCAATAGATACTGAAAATTACAGAGAAAAACGTGCGGAAGCATTGTTGGCACTTTCAACACGTCTTGCCGATAAGGTTACAAAGACAGGTAAGAAGTTTACTTTAGAGCCGATGAATCCGTATGAGAGAAGAATTATTCATTCAAATCTTCAAGACAGCGAAACAGTAACAACTTATTCTGTAGGTTCAGAACCGTATCGTAAAGTCGTAATTGCACCTAAGAATGCAAAGCCTTACGGTAAGGGAGGTTACAAAAGGACGGCTATAAAAGAGAAGTCCAAAGCCGCACAGAAATCATTCGGATAAGCCTGTTGCAGAAAAACAGGAAGCTACACAACAACTTATAAAGCTGACTTCAAGCCCTCAACAGCATAAGGCAGAATACAAGAATTTTGAAGATTATCTTGCAGGTCACAGTGATGAATTTAAAGGTGAAGAATAAGTCTAAAGCTATCGCATATTTGCGGTAGCTTTTTCTTTAAAAATGTATCAAATTGACAAAACAAATATAGCATAGTATAATAAAAAATAAAGTACCAAAATATAAGGAGCGGAGATATGAAAACGGAATTTGTGAGATACCTCGAAAGACTATCGGAACTTTATCCGACGATAGACAAAGCGTCTACGGAGATTATCAACTTGCAGTCAATTCTGAATTTGCCAAAGGGAACGGAACATTTTCTTCTGATATTCACGGTGAATATGAGTCGTTTTCGCACGTTTTGAGAAACGGCAGCGGTGCGGTCAGAAAGAAGATTGATGATGTATTCGGGCATACACTCGGTACAAATGACAAGAGTGAGCTTGCGTCACTTATTTACTATCCAAAAGAAAAATAGATTACATAAAAGCCTTGATAAAGATACGGAAAATTGGTACAAAATAACGCTTTACAGGCTTATTGAAATATGTAGTCGTTTCGTCAAAATACACGCGTTCAAAGGTCAGAAAAGCACTTCCGCCGGCATATGCGTATGTTATCGAAGAACTTATAACGGAAAAACCTGAGGTTTTAAATCGCGGTGCGTATTATGACGGAATAGTGAATACAATTCTTGAAATCGGTGCGGCGGAAAAGTTTATTATCGCAATAGCGGAGCTTATACAACGACTTGTCGTTGACCATTTGCACATAATAGGCGATATATACGACAGGGGCAGCGGTGCGCAAAGATAATGGATAAGCTTTGCTCTTATCATTCACTTGATATTCAGTGGGGTAACCACGATATTCTTTGATGGGGGCGGCTGTCGGCAATCCTGCTTGCATTGCAACCGTTATCAGAAACAGTATCAGATACGGCAATCTTGACGTTATCGAGGACGGTTACGGAATTAATATGATACCGCTTGCAACGTTTGCTATGAGTGTGTATGCAGATGATGACTGCAGTTGTTTTGAAATTAAAATAAAAGCACTCATACGAAACGGAAATAGAACTTGAAATGAAAATGCACAAGGCGATTACCGTTATTCAATTCAAACTTGAGGGACAGCTTATACAAAATCACCCTGAATTTGATATGAACGAAAGGTGCTTTGCTTGATAAAATTGACTTTGAAAACGGTACGGTAACTATCGGTGAAAATGTTTATAAAATGAAAGATGTCAATTTTCCTACGATTGACAAGGAAAATCCGTATAAACTTACCGAACGTGAAGAAGATATGATGAATAAACTTTACAGCGCCTTTGTGAAGTGTGAAAATTGCAGAAACATATGCAGTTAATGCTGAAAAAGGCGGTATGTATAAGGTTTATAACGGTAACTTGCTGTTTCACGGTTGTGTGCCGATGAACAGTGACGGCAGTTTTAAAGCAGTTAATGTGAACGGCAAGGAGTACAGCGGTAAGATTTGTATGACGCCTATGAGGCTTGCGTGAGAAAAGTGCTTGTTTCAAATAATAAAAAGAAAAAGTATCGGCGGTGATATTTTGTGGTATCTTTGGAGCGGTTCGGGTTCACCATTGTTTGGTCGTGACAGAATGACAACGTTTGAAAGATACTTTATTGAGGATAAAACTTCACATCACGAAGAAAAAATGCGTATTATGATTTGATTGAAACGGAGGACGCGACAAACAGGATTTTTGAAGAGTTCGGTCTTGACGGAACGGGGCATATTATAAACGGTCACGTTCCCGTACATCAAAGCGAGGGTGAAAATCCGCTTAAATGCGACGGCAAGGTTATAATGATTGATGGCGGTTTTCAAAGCCGTATCATAAAGTGACCGGAATTGCGGGATATACTCTTACATATAATTCATACGGACTGACATTAACGGCACACGAGCCGTTTGAATCGGCGGAACAGGTTATTCAAAACGGCAAAGATATTGTGTCCAACCAAGTCGCCGTTCAGCATGCATTTAATAGAATACTTGTCGGCGATACCGACAACGGTAAGAAATTGAAAGAAAATATAGCCGATTTAAAGGAGCTTATAGAGGCGTACAGACAAGGTATTATAAGCGAACGAGAAAAATAAAACATCATTATAAAATCAGTACACAAAAATAAAGTAGCCAAAACCGTTTAGGTTTTGGCTATTTTAGTCCGTTGTTTTCTACGAGATTTTTAAATTCCTTCAGCTTATCGAGTGTATTCACACCTGTTCCGCGGTCAAGAATTTTTGCTGCATTTCGGCGGAAAGTGAGTTGAAATATTGCGTTGCCTCAACATTCGACGAAATAAGCTGACTTATATTTTCGTAATCCATAAAATCACCCTGTAATAGTATGTGCGAATAATTACGAATTATGCGATAAATTGTTGCTTGCGTTTATAGGTGTGCTGTTTTGTAATTTTGCCGAGTATCAAAACCGACAGAAACGGTATTTTCCGTATTATGAATTTTGACACGACAATCGGAATAAACAATCCCAACACAAATACCGATACACAGCATATAACAGTCGGAAACGGTGAATATGCGAGCAGTATTCCCATCAATCCCGACACAAGAAACGGTGCGTGCATAAGATAAATGTCATACGAATACATACCGAGTGTTTTAATAATCTTTGCGGTGCTTTGTTTTGAAGATGTTTTGAAATGTTGCATACCGTCATAATTCCGTTACGGACGAGATACTTCTTATCAAATACAGTATGCTTTTCAAAACACCCGACGGCATTTGTGTAACGTAAAATAACTGTACAGACAGTTGGTAACAACGAATATCACTGCGGTGACAATAGTGTTAATTGATTTTTGTTGCCGGTGCTCAACGCAATTCTTGCAAGTGACAAAAACAGTAGATCGCCCGTTACATAGTCAAGTATTCCGTAATAATGCACATATGCTTTTGAAATATACAATCCGAGAAGTACAATAAGCATTGGTTTTGATTTCATAATTTTCGGAATAAGTATATTCACAAGGAATACAATAAACAGTGAAAAACAAACCATAAATGCTTGTCAATGTGGTTATTGTATGTAACAATTTGCAGAATTGCGTCTTTTAAATCTACTGCCGTATATCCGCCACTTTCAAGAACTTTTGCAAGCAGTGGGATTTTTAACGAAAACCGATAAATAAATATGCAAATGTTGAGAATATCAAATACGGCAACATCAGATATTGTAATTTTCCGAGTATGAATTTTCCTTTGTTCGTGTAGTGAAAAGTCCTTTTCAAACAAATACCCCGATAAAAGAAGAATAACGGCATATGAAAATTATATATAAATATCCATAAAAAGCCTGCAAAACCTGTTTCGCGAACCTGAGGAACAAGTGTATGACCGAGTACAACGAGGATTATTCCGATACCTTTTGCAATGTCTATCAATCAAGTCTTTTTGTATTCATAGCGATTAACCTTCCTTGATTATAAATTATATGTATGATTATATAATAGTTGTAACAATAGTGTCAAGTATTGTTATTTGATTTGAAATATTAAATTTGATATAATTGATACACATATTATAGTGGGAGGAGTCTGCCTTGAAGATATTGTTGGTAAATAAATATCTGTACCGAAAAGGCGGTGCGGAAACTTATTTTATAAAGTTAGGCGAATATTTGAAATCACTCGGCAACGAGGTTGAATATTTCGGTATGGCAGATGAGCGTAACTGTGTAGGAAATAGGGTAGAGGCATATACGGAAAACATTGATTTTCACAAAAATCGTTAAAGCATATTACTTACCCTTTTAAAATTATTTATTCGGTTAATGCAAGAAACAAACCGCAAGGTGTTAAGCGATTTTAAACCGGATGTTGTACATTTGAATAACTTTAATTATCAGCTTACGCCGTCAATAATATATGAAATAAAGAAACATAATATACCGATTGTTTACACCGCACATGACGTACAGCTTGTATGTCCCAATCATAAATTAAAAATGATTATACGGACGGTCTTTGCAGAAATGTGACGGCGGTAAGTATTTTGAGTGTGTAAAAAATAATTGTGTACATTCTTCAAAAATACGCAGTATTCTTGGGGCGGTCGAGGCTTGGTACTATAAATTGCGTCATACATACAAAATGATAGATTTAACCGTCTGTCCGTCTGAATTTATGGAAAAAAATCAGCCGTAATGATGATATAAACGGAAGAACGGTTACGATGTACAATTTATTGACGAGATAAAACCGTTGGGAGCAGAATGTGAAAATTATGTTTTGTATTTCGGCAGATATTCAGAGGAAAAGGGAATATCAAACCTTGTCAAAGCGGCAAAGAAACTTAGTAATATACCGTTTGTATTCGCGGGCAAGGGCGAACTTGAAAATGAAGTGAACAGTGCGGATAATATTAAAAATGTCGGTTTTAAGACAGGCGATGAATTAAGGAATATTATAGAAAAGCGTTGTTTACCGTACTTCCTGCCGAATGGTCGGAAAATTGTCCTTTTCTGTTATGGAGTCGCAGAGTCTTATGACTCCCGTACTCGGTGCAAAATCGGCGGTATTCCTGAACTTATCGATGACTGCAAAACAGGCATACTTTTGAAAGCGGAAACTTGAAAAGTTGACTGAAAGATAGAATATTTGTATAACAACAAAGAACTTTGCAGACAAATGAGTGAAAATTGCAGAGATATAAAGTATGACACAATAAAAGAATATTCCGAAAAACTGATAAAACTGTATAAGGAAGTTATAAAATGAAAATCGCAATGATAGGACATAAAAGAATACCGTCACGCGAGGGCGGTGTTGAAATAGTTGTTGAAGAACTTGCTACAAGAATGGTCGAAAAAGGTCATAGCGTGACGGTGTATAACCGCAAAGGGAAACACGTTTCCGGCGGTAAGACCGTTAATTTGAAAGAATATAAGGGCGTTAAGATAAAGAGTGTACCGACGTTTGAAAACGGTAAACTCAACGCAATAGTTTATTCGGTTATAGCAACATTTCTGGCACTTTTCGGCAGATATGACGTTATACATTTTCACGCCGAAGGTCCTTGTTCGATGATATGGCTGCCGCATTTATTCGGAATACATACCGTTGCGACAATACACGGACTTGATTGGCAGAGAGCCAAATGGGGCGGATTTGCCACGAAATTTCAAATTCGGCGAAAACGGCGGCGAAATATGCAGATGAACTTATTGTACTGTCTGAGGGAACGCGTGACTATTTCAAAAAACTTACGGCAGAGAAACGGTTTTCATACCGAACGGAATAGATGTTCAAAATGAAAGAAAGCCGATATAATCACAAAAAATACGGTCTTGAAAAAGACGGATATATATTGTTTCTTGCAAGAATTGTTCCGGAAAAAGATTGCATTATTTGATAGACGCATTTATGCAGACGGATACTGATAAAACTTGTAATTGCCGGAGAGTAAGTCATTCAGGCGAATATGCAAAACAAATTCACGATATGGCAAAGACGACAGAATAATATTTACCGGCTTTGTCGAGGGGACGAGCTTTGGGAGCTTTATTATAATTGCAGAATGTATGTACTTCCGAGTGACGTTGAGGGTATGCCGATAAGCCTGCTTGAAGCAATGGCTTGCGGTTGTGAGTGTCTTGTAAGCGATATAGATACTGCAAAAACGTAGTGGGGAGTATGGATATACATTTAAGAAAAGTGATGTAAATGACCTTAAAACAAGCTGTGTGAAATACTCGGCAAACCGAAAGCGGATAAGGCAGAGCAGATTGAATATGTAAAACAATTACAGTTGGGACGAAATTACGGACAGAACATTGGAATTATATAAAAAATGATAAATGACGGAGATTTGTTTTCTGTCAAAAGGTGAATTGAATGAAAAAGAATTTCACTGTACGTCAGAAGTGTATTGACATTTTGCGTATAGTAATAACAAAATATTTAATATAAAGGTTTTCACTCTGCATTTTATACAGGTTTTCGATTACAACAAAATATCTGTAACTGAAAGAGGGAAGATTTTATTAAAAAGCATATACATACTAAACGTAATGTTATTTTATGTGCAGAGGGAGGAACGCTTGAAATCGGCGAAGGGTGTTTTCAACAACGGCTGTATGGCGGTTGCAAAGAAAGAATAACCATAGAAATCGAGCGGCATTCGGTCCGAATATTGCTTATATATGACCATGACCATGACATATCATCAGCTGAAAGCATACGACAGCGGTTATAAAACGTCGCCTGTCGTTATAGGTGATGATGTGTGGATCGGTGCAAATACAGTTATACTTCGCGGAACGGTAATAGGGCGTGACTGCGTTGTCGGTGCGGGTTCGGTGCTGAAAGGCGTATATCCCGCAGGCAGTGTGATAGTGCAGAAACGAACTGAAAATATTTATGAGAAAGGGCGTGTAAGCGGTTGATTATAAACGGTGAAAACGAAAGATAGCAATGGAAATTGCGTATATTTTAATGCTTATGTCTGCGGCTATGGGTGACCTAAAAGTGTTTTCCGTTTCCCAAACCCGTATGATGAAAGCGATAAGTCTTTTCATTGTTGTTATGGCTGCGACGTACCTGTTTATATCAGGACGGTTGGAAAGAGTTAAAACGGCGGCAAGCTTTGTCGGTGTTTACGGCTTTGTCCTTATCGGAATTATCGTATGGTCGATATTTTTGTGGATAATCAACATTGAATCTATCGACTTCATTCTGCGTGGCGCATCGAAATTTATGTATCAGTTTCTGGTGCTGCTCATTATTTTCTCCGGTGCATATTTGTTCGGAGAACGAGCGATATTACTACATTTTACGGACTTGCGGCGGCAAATATGCTAATGGTCGTGTACAACTTGGGCGTGTACGGAATATCGGACAGTATAAATTCCGTAATTGCAATGCTTATGGGCAGTGATGCACAAGAAGGTTTTGCAAGGGCAATGGAAATACACGATATTACGTTTACATACGGCTTTTCATAATATACTTATTGTTTTGCACAACACGAAAGAGAGAATATTATGCCTTTTGGTGTCAATATTCTTCTTCATACTCGGATGGAAAAGAATTGCACTTTTGGCTTTGCCGGTTGCGTTGTTTTTCGGATTGATTATGGGGCGAATGAAACCTAACAGACGTATCGGATTTATGAAATTCATCGGCTGGTGTGCGGTTATCATTTCGTTTGGGTATGTGGTTGTAACAAAACAGGTGCATTTGAATACATAACGAATTACTTCGGCATAGATACAATGGTAGAAATGATGTACAAGTACATTGAAAATACTATCAGATAAGCTTAGGTTTTATGGGGTACGGATTTGAGTACACAACAGTAATTTTACAGAAAATTATGGTTGACAATCCTAACGCACATATCGGTGTCGTTGCACTTCACAATAACATACTTACAATTTACATAGAGCTCGGTTTCTTGGGGATTCTGGGCATGGATGATATATACTTGGGTATTTCAGGTTAATTGGATGATAAATCACTGGGGAGAAAAACAGGTATGCTGTTCTTCCTCTGTGAAATGTACATCTTTATAACATACACAACAGATATATACATTATACTATTTCTTTACAAGTCTTGTACTGAGACTTATGCCGCTGGCTTATGCGTTCCATATTCCGACAACACAGGATATAAAGCTGTGGCCATGGGTAAAGGAAAAATAGAGCCTGTCGACAAAACCATAAAGGTTTTGTCTGCAATCTCAAAATGGTTAAATGCAGAAAACCATTATTAAAATTAATGGAAGAATGTGATAAAATATAAAGTAGTTATGATATTTTAAGATTGTAAATTATAGTTGGGAGAGAAGATGAAAAAATGTGGAAAGGTCTGCGTCGTTTCTTTAAAGAGAAGTGATGAAAATTTACAAATGTAAATTTGGAAGACGCAAACATATTCAAGCGTATTCTTTTATAGTGCTCAGCAATATAAAACGATAGTCGTACTTATGTGTGTGTTTGTATTTATATCTCTTATCGTGACGTATACAGGCAGTTTTAACAAGAAAAGCGTAGTGTTGTCGCTTAACTATGAGGAAGCGTCAAAGGGCAGAACCCTAACCTTACACGTTACAATGTCTATGAATTAAAGTCTGACAGAGTAATGGAAAGGGTAATCAGTAATGCCGGACTTCAGGACGTTTTGACACCGACTGAACTTTCGGAACATATTGATATTGCCGAAAACAGCAGCGGTAAGACGATAGATCCTAACGATTCAAGCACTTACTATATTTCAACAAGCTATACGGTTTCATACAGAATGAACAGAGAGATTAAAAATATTTCTGTTGACGATATGATGACGCTTATTTGTAAATCGTATAACGATATGTTCCATGAGGAATATGTAGGTACGAAGTCTGTCTAAAGTACGACCTTGGCGATATTGAGGGCAAGGAATATATCGAAATCGCAAAGCTGTTTACAAAACAAATCGGATCAAATGCTTAGATATATTCAGCAAAGAATTGAAGAAAATGCTACATATCGTTCAGACATAACCGGTCAGAGCTTTCAGACTATAAAGAAAATGATTCAAAATGTTCCAGAATTACAGTATTAAAAATACAGTGCATTCGTACTTGAATCGGGACTTTCAAGAAACAAAGACCACTACATAAGAACATTGAATTATAAAACGATATGCTGAATATAAACTACCAGAAATTTATGATTGATTACAATGTCAGAAAACAACAGGTACAGGACTATGATTCGGCAATGATTGGTACGGTTATGGTGCCGTCAATCAACGAAAAACAGGAATATTATATGTCGAGAACAAATACGGGTACCGACTACCTTACAAAGAGGCTGATTACAGTCTTTCGCAAGGTAATGCGGTTGACCGTGACATTATCGACAACAACGATATAATCAGCAAAGTAAACGCGTCAACGGCTGATGAGGGAAGCTATAAAAAGCCGATGAGCTTATCAAAACAGTTGATGAAGAATTAAAGCAAGTAGCAAATACTGCCGACACAACTGACAAGGAGTATATCAACAACAAAGGATTACTTGACGTTTACTGAATATACAGGCTCGGGTAACAAGATGTTTATTCTTGAAACGGTTATCGGAACTGCCGTAGTATTCTTTATTATTGCTGTATATTACGTTATAGACGGATATATCAGACGAAAGGAGCGGCAGATATGAATAAATTTAATTTGTAAATATCTTAGTAAATGGAAATATCTTATTTTGCTGTCTGCGTACTCGGTGCATTGATTGTTTACAAGTATGCTATGTATAATCAGGAATATACAGCAAGTACGGTTATCAGTTATACCGGACAGAATGCCGCGACGGAAAAACTCCGAGCGGTGACGATATAGACGTTACGGAAATTTATTCGGCGGCGGTAATAACCAACGTTTGGAGGACCTTAACTTGAATATCGGTGCGGACGCGATCCGATCAAAATGTAAGGTTACGGAAATTATCCCTCCGGACGAAGAAGTTAAAAACAGGCTCTTTTGGAAGCCGGTGAAGAATATACTTATTTCCCTACAGACTATGTTGTGTCGTTCTCTGTCGGCAGTGAGTACAGCCAAGATTTTAAAGAACCGTGCTTGATTCGATAATCAAAATTACTTCGCAACATACGGTGAAAAATATATCAACCAACAAACATTGCCCTAATAATAACGTGCGCGGAACGGATGGTCAGTATGATTTATATTGAACGTGTGGAAATCCTTGACGCGTGGGCGCTTAATATTTCCGACTATCTTGCGGCTAAAAGGAAACTCCAGCCGAATTACAGAAGTGCGGAAACGGGATATTCATTCAGTGACTTGTATGAAATTTACATAGTCATATATAGATTACGATATTCCGCAGATTTATTCGCTTATATTGGAACAAAGAGGTTACAGGTGATAAGGAAACTCTTATTAAGAAGTATCAGAGTGATATAAAGTACATATGAACTTGATTTGCAGAATATGGAGGAGAAAATCAACGACTTAAATGACCTATACAAAGTACAGTGATAAGAATAAAGAGGGCGTTGAATATCACTTTCGGGCACAAAGTGACGAGGGCAATGACGCAAGTGACTACATCTTGAAGAATGTGTATGATGAATGGAATCAAGAGGACGGTCACGTTCAGAGTGAAACAACATACGATACTCTTATTAATGAGTACGTGGACATTGAAACAGAAAAAAAACTTGAAGTTGACCTTGAGCATAAGAAAAAGCTGCCGTATTTACTGACGGCGCTCAATCGGATGATATGAGCAATAAGGACGAAATCGAACAGAGCCTTGAAGAACTTTCACAAAAGCTTGGTGATATGTATTCAGAACAGAGACAACTGTTGATGAATAAACCAATATATCGGTGCGTATAACGTTTCAACACTTTCAAGTATTTCGACAAAGTGAGAAGATTAATGTAAGAATGTATATCGTTCTTGCGATTATCATATTCTTCTTCGGCGGTTGTATCAGTGCTATTATATATACGGTCGTTCAAAAGACTTGATTTATATTATGTACACTGACCGTAAGACCGGACTTCCGAA
>SCPP01000048.1_pt1 | contig 22973 bp, 22 predicted proteins | sample 6106811 | NCBI WGS metagenome assembly SCPP01 (sample SAMN10720449, study PRJNA508395) | human gut metagenome | isolation source: Participant 2 stool, 15 month | host: Homo sapiens | collected 2018
AGAAACGTTTTGTTATTTATAAGTTTATGTGTCGGATAGTGATGATGCACAGCAGATGCCTGGGCTGTTACAAAGGGAAGGCGGATACTCAGGATTGTAAGGCATGGGTGGATGAACAGCTTTGAAATGAGTTTGAAGGAAAAGATAGGACAACTGTTTAGTAGCTCCTCTTCAGACACAGCGAAATAAAAACAATATATATGCAGCTATAAAAGAATATAAAGTAGGAGGATTACTTTTTTCGGGCGGCCAGTTGTCTGATCAGGTTTTATTGACTAATTATGCGAGTCTGGCGGAAGTGCCTTTGCTCATAACTTTGATGGTGAATGGGGGCTGGCTATGCGCTTGAAGGGAACCCCTCGTTTCAAGAAACAGAGTCTTGGGATGTATACAGGATAATGAACTGCTTTATGAATATGGTAAGAGTAGCAATGTAAGGAGATAGGTGTGCAGATCAATTTTGCTCCGGTGGCCGATGTAGATGTTAATCCTCGGAATCCGGTTATTAATACCGTTCTTTTGGTGGTGATCCTCGGAATGTGGCTCAAAAAGTGGTAGCTTATGCTCGTGGTTTGGAGGATGGAGGGGTATTGTCTGTCTGTAAACATTTTCCGGGACATGGAGATACGGAAGTGGATTCTCATAAGGCGTTACCGGTTTTGAATTTTGATCGTGCGCGTTTGGACAGCATTGAGCTTTTTCCGTTTAAAGAGGCTGTTAAAGCAGGATTGGGAGGTATGATGGTAGGACATTTGGAGGTACCTGAATTGGGTAAAAATCCGGCTTCGATTTCTTCACATATTATTTATAATCTGCTTTGTCGGGAATTGGGCTTTCAAGGCTTGGTTTTTACAGATGCTTTGGAGATGAAAGGTATTTCGCAAAATGAGAATATATGCGCTCAAGCCTTGATAGCAGGTAATGATTTATTATTGGCTCCCCGTAATTTGAAGAGAGAATTCGGATGGTGTTTTAAATGCTGTAAAAAGTGGAAAACTATCAGAAGAACTGATTACGGAAAAATGTCGTAAGGTATTGACTTATAAATATGTTTTAGGGTTGAAGAATAAACCTCACATCCAACTTTCCGGGCTGGAGAAACGATTGAACCGTCCGGAAACGAAGGAGTTGATTCTCCGCTTGCAGAAAGCTGCTATAACGGTTCCTGCCAATGTAAATGGAATCTTGCCCTTGGATTCAAAATTGGGGAACGGTGGTTCTGAATATTGGGAAAACTCCCGGTGCTGGGCTTGCTTTTATAATCGTTTGCAAAATACACTTTCTCACACGTGTTGTTGCTCGTCGGATTCGATGGAAGCTATCAGAAAACGATTGTTGGGTAGTCAGCGTGTAATTGTGTACTTCGGATGATTACAAAAAGTATAAAACAATGCTTGATTCGCTTCCGGCTGATTTGCCTGTTATTTATGTGTTTCTGATGCCATTAAAGTCTATGTTGGATATGGAGGGCTATTGGAAAACGGCGGCTGTAGTATTGGGGCATACTGATGAATCTGCTATTCAGGGTATGTGGCTGATGTCTTGGTAGGAAAGGCAGTGGCAGACGGGCGTTTGTCGGTGGCTGTCGACGATTTGTTCAAACCGGGTGATGGAGTGACTATAACTCCTAAAGTGTCTCGTATTTATAGACCTGAGGATTATGGTATGAATTCCAAAATACTGGAAAAGATAGACAGGATAGCCATGGAAGGAATCAAGGCGAAGGCTTATCCTGGTTGTCAGATTCTAATTTTAAAAGATGGGAAACCAGTATATGATAAGTCTTTCGGCACTTTCACTTATGAAAGTGACCGAAAGGTGGAAAAGGATGATTTGTATGATTTGGCTTCGTTAACCAAGACCACGGCGCTGTTGGCTGTTATGAAACTTTACGATGAAGGAAAATTTGGTTTGACCGATCGCATATCTCAATACATTCCAGCTTTAAAAGGTACGGACAAGGAACGTGTCACTATTGAGGAGTTACTTTTACATCAGTCGGGCATTCCTGCTTTTTGGCCTTTTTATAAGGAGACTATAGATAAAGACAGTTATAAGGGGAGTTTTTACAGAGCAAGACCGGACGCTAGTCATCATACGCAAATAGATACACGGCTGTATGTCATTGATAAGTTTGATTATAGAAAAGAGTTGATGGCAAAAACTTTCTCTGCTGATTATCCTTTACAAGTAGCTGACAGTATGTTTCTTCATCGTTCTTTTCGTGATTCCATTATGGTACAAATAGGACGTATTCCATTAAAAGACAGGAGATATCGTTACAGTTGCCTGAACATATTGAAGGAAATGGTAGAGAATATCAGTAAAATGCCTATGAATCTTTTTTTAGATAAGGAATTCTATAAACCGATGGAGATGAACCGTACGGCTTATTTGCCGCTTCGGCAGTTCAAAAAGGAGGAAATTGTTCCTACAGTGAAAGCGGATTATTTGCGTAAAGGAAAAGTGTTGCAGGGTTATGTACACGATGAATCAGCTGCTTTCATGGGAGGGGTATCAGGAAATGCCGGTTTATTTTCCACGGCTCGTGATGTGGCAAAAGTGTATCAGTTATTGATTGATGGAGGGGTTTATAATGGAAAGCGTTATCTGAGTAGGGAAACTTGTGATTTATTTTTAACCCATACCTCAAAAATCAGTAGGAGAGGATTGGGATTTGACAAACCGGATGTGAATAATAGTGTGAAAAGTCCGTGTGCGGAGGAAGCGCCCGAAAGGTGTAGGACATACTGGTTTTACCGGAACTTGCGCTTGGGCAGATCCGAAAAATCATTTGGTTTTTGTTTTTCTGAGTAATCGGATTTATCCGCGTCCTTTTGACCATAAACAGTTGATGCGGTTAAATATCCGTCCTCGTATGCAACAGGTTATGTATCAGGCTTTGAAAATGGTCATATTTAGATTAAATAAATTAGTGCATTTTTGTAATCTCTATGTGACAACTAATAGAGAAAAGCTGTATATTTGCTCCATCAATTAGTACTAATAATTTAATAATTAACGAAAATGGCTTACGTAATTAGTGACGATTGTATCGCTTGCGGTACTTGTATCGATGAATGCCCGGTAGAAGCAATTTCTGAAGGCGATAAGTATTATATCAATCCGGATCTGTGTACAGGTGCGGAACGTGCTGATGCTTGTCCTTCTGAAGCTATTCACCTTGGCTAAGCAGTACAATTTTGTTCTTTAAAGTTAATAACGATCGTTTCCGTTGATGGAAACGGTCGTTTTTTTGTTTATCTAAATTGGGACATTCATTAAATATTACAAAATCAGCCAACTAATTCATACACAAAGTATTTAGTTGGCTTTTATCTTTAGGTATTCCCCGAAAATAAGGTTTGACGGCCAAAACGGAAATATCAAACTAATAAGATATGGCAAAGATAGTGAATATTTCAGAAATTCACCCTACTTGTTTTACAGAATTTGATATTCTGGAAAAATACCGCAAGAGTTTAATGAGAGTGAGCTTGGCAAGCTTCATTCTGTCTTTCCGTTTGAATGTATGGCAAAAGCCGCCGGCCTGTCGGACCGGCGCCTGGGACGCAGGAACAGATTCAGTCCTTCCGCAAAGATCGCCCTTATGGTCCTGAAGGCATACACCGGATTCTCCGACAGGCAACTGGTGGAACATCTGAACGGGAACATACACCAGATTTTCTGTGGAATTATGATTCCCCGTCCCTTCCATAACCAACTTCAAGATAGTCAGTGCCATCCGTAATGAGATAGCATCCCGCCTTGACATTGATTCTTTCCAGGGCTCCTGGCTACACTGGAAACCTTATCTTGATAACCTTCACGTCTGCATGACCGATGCCATGCTATGAAAGCCATGCGTTTTCCTACGGACATGAAACTCCTTTTGGGAAGCCTCGAATGGCTCTACAGGCATATATGCCGGCATTGCAGGAGCTGGGCATAAGGCGTCCGCGCAACAAATACAGGAATGTGGCGGAATCTATCTGTTACTGCAAGAAAGGAGGAAAGCAAAGAAAGGACAAGAAGAATGCTAAGCGCCGTATGATCAAGCTTCTTGACTCCTCAGTCAAAGGGATGGGATCCATAGCGAGTACGGTGCTTTACTCCGATATACCCAGTTACCATAAGCGTCTTTCCATCATCAGAAGGTGTTTGTACGAAGAAATGTTTGAAGGGCGGAAAGTCAGTGACCGCATCGTCAGCATTGACCGTCATTATGTACGTCCCATCGTCAGAGGCAAGGAAACCAAGTCCGTCGAGTTCAGTGCAAAGGTCAATAATATACAGATGACGGCATATCGTTCATCGAACACCTCGTTCAAGGCATTCAATGAGGGTATACGCTTGAAGGACTGTATCCGTATGCAGCAGAAGCTTATGAATGTAAGGGTAAGATGTGTGCTGCCGATTCCATATATGCCAATGCCAACAGAAGTTCTGTACAAAATATGGGATATCCATCCTTTGTGATTGCGCAGGGCGGCCAAAGATGAGCCTTTGAGGAAGGTGCTTAGAAGCGAACTCTCAAAGAAAGGCAACACGGCGAAGGCTTCGGCACTCAAAAGCAACATTACTCCGCTCTCAAGGATAAAGGCCAGAAACAGGAAGACGGAAATACTGTGGATTTTCTTTGGAATACATACGGCAAATGCCATACTGATAATAGAAAAAATCAGAAACAAAACAGCTAAAGCAGCATGATATGATTTTACTCACAGAATCAGAAGAGGTCATCAGACTTCTTCCGGAACGTCATGTCCTGTCGGATAGAAGTATGTGAAAGCACGGAAAAATGACAATAAGAATGGCATATGAAATGGTCATGCCCTATCATCTTCATATGCCATCTTATTTTTTAAGAACTGAATATCCTAAATTTTTGTTTTGATTGGACTCGTATGTCTGCATGAATAAAAACAGGCATCACAGAAAAAAACGGATGCCTGTTCTTTTTATAGAGAAAGAATATTTTATTTTAATAGGGCTAATGCTTCTTTGATGCGGCACATAGCTTCTATAATATTCTCATCGGAAGTTGCATAACTCATACGGATGCATTCGGGGGAACCGAATGTACCATACACATGCCACATGACCTACTTCAAGCAGATACATTGCTAAATCGTCAGCGTTATTGATGTTGCGGTCACCTGCTGATTTGCCAAAAAAGGAATCACATTTCGGGAATAAATAGAATGCTCCTTGAGGATTGTTTACTTCAAATCCTGGAATTTCTTTTGCTAATTTTACAATAAGGTCACGGCGGCGCTGGAATGCTTGGCGCATTTCCTCTACGGGAGCCTGAGTACCTGTATAGGCAGCTTCGGCAGCTTTCTGAGAAACAGAGCACGGACCTGAGGTATATTGTCCTTGCAGCTTATTTACAGCTTTTACAATCCATTCCGGACCGGCAATGAACCCGATTCTCCATCCTGTCATAGCATATGCTTTTGAAACTCCGTTTACAATAATTACATTGTCATGAATCTCAGGGGTGGGCAATGCTCATGTTTGCCACTGTATGTGATATGTTCGTAAATCTCATCGGCTATAACATATACTTGCGGGTGCTTTGCCAAAACAGCGGCCAAGCCGGCCAACTCTTCTTTGGTATAAACGGAACCGGTGGGATTTGACGGTGAGCAAAGAATCAATGCTTTGGTTTTAGGAGTAATCGCTGCTTCTAGTTGTGCAGGGGTGATTTTGAAATCCTGATCAATACCCGCAGTGATAATAACAGGAGTTCCGTCTGCTAGTTTTACCATTTCAGGATAGCTTACCCAATAGGGAGCAGGGACTATTACTTCGTCACCGTCGTTAACTAGAGCCATAATCGTATTACAAACAGATTGCTTGGCACCGTTTGCACAGGAGATTTGTGCAGCTGTATAGTCTAATCCGTTTTCATTCTTCAGTTTGGCTACGATTGCATTGCGAAGTGCAGGATATCCCGGAACTGGAGAATATCTGGAAAAGTTATCATCTACTGCCTTTTTTGCTGCTTCTTTGATGTAGTCCGGGGTATTGAAGTCCGGTTCACCTACGCTTAAATTAATGACATCAACTCCTTGGGCTTTTAACTCATTACTTTTTTGGGACATGGCCAATGTTGCTGAAGGAGACAAACGATTCAGACGATCTGATAATTGATTCATTGCTATTATTTTTTAATGTGTTTAAGTTTACTTGCTGCAAAATAAAGGATAATATCTTAATTATGAAAGTAAAACAGACGAAATCGCATAAAAAATGATGTGATTTCGTCTGAGTTATAGCTTTTTTATTTGTTAAAGTGCAATGTGTGTCCCATTCTGTCTTTTTTGGTTTTTAAATAACGCTCGTTATATTTGTTAGGCGTGATTTCAATGGGAACGTTTTCAACTATGGACAAACCGTATGATTCCAATCCTACACGTTTGACAGGATTATTTGTCAGCAAACGCATTTGGGTGACGCCTATACTGCGTAGTATCTGTGCTCCGACTCCGTAATCACGTTCATCTGCCTGATGCCCTAAAAGGATATTTGCTTCTACAGTATCCACACCATTTTCTTGCAATTTGTAGGCTTTCATCTTTCCATTAGTCCTATGCCTCTTCCTTCTTGGTTTAAGTAAACAACAGCACCTTTTCCTTCTTTTCGATCATTTGCAATGCTTTGTGCAGTTGTTCTCCACAGTCACAACGCATGGATCCGAAAATATCACCGGTGGCGCAAGAAGAATGTACACGTACCAAAACGGGTTCTCCTTCTTTTATGTCACCTTTTATAATAGCGATATGTTCTAAACCATTGCTTTTCTGGCGGAAAGGTATCAGACGGAAATGGCCGTATTCAGTCGGCATGTCCACTTCCACCCCTTTCTACTATTGTCTCTTGCTTCAGACGATAGGCGATCAAGTCACGGATTGAAATTAGTTTCAGCCCCACATTCATCGGCCATTTTTCTTAGTTCGGGCAGACGTGCCATGGTTCCGTCCTCACTCATGATTTCCATCAGTGCGGCGGCAGGGTATAGTCCTGCCAGACGCGCCATGTCGATACAGGCTTCTGTATGGCCTGCACGTCTCAGCACCCCTTTGTCTTGTGCATATAATGGATTGACATGCCCCGGACGTCCGAATGTTTCGGGAGTGGAGGTGGGATCGGCAAGAGCACGGATGGTAGCGGCCCGGTCGTGGATAGAAACTCCGGTACTGCAACCTTCCAGCTTATCTACAGTTACAGTGAAAGGAGTACCTAGAACTGACGTGTTTGTATCTACTTGATGAGGTAATTCCAATTCTTTGCAACGAGAAATGGTAATAGGTGCACAAAGCACGCCACGTGCATGTTTCAACATGAAATTGACTTGTTCGGGAGTAATTTTTTCCGCAGCAACAATTAAATCGCCTTCATTTTCACGATCTTCGTCGTCCACTACAATGACAAACTTACCTTCACGGAAGTCAGCTATCGCTTCTTCGATGGTATTTAGTTTTAATTCTTCCATAGTCAAATTATAAATGATTTATTGTTTATTCTTTCTTGAATTTCACGGTTGGTCTTGATTATGTTTTTTAAATCTTTATCCAGCCGGATACTGAACCGCCAAATGCGGAAATAGAAGAACAGGCCTATTGGTACAATGATTCCTGCAAGTAAATTAAGCCATTGGTTGTCAAACGGACTTTTGTGAGCTTTGGTGGACAAAATGGGATATTTATTTAAGTATTCCAGTAATACTCCATCTTTGCTGTTGGATAATTCTTCTATGAGTAGTTCCATTTTGGCACTGATATCGGCTATGACGTCGTCATGTCCTTTATTGGTGAAGATGCGGATATAATTAGGTGCATCGGCCAGTCTATGCTTGATGGCATATTCGTTACAGATGTTGCATAGTTTCTCCAATTCCGTTTGTATACGTGGATAGTCCGGATCTTCTATAATAACTTCTTTTGAATACATGGCGCGAGGGGCGCAGACCTAGCAGCATACGGAAGAAATTGATGTATACTTCGGCATTGAATACCACAGAGTCATTATTTGACTTATAAGTAAAGAAGGCTCCGATAGGTGCCAATACAATGGTACTCATCCACGCGCAATACCATATTCATTTCACCGCTTTTTGCTACTCGGGTAGCTCCGGAATCAATGATATAATAAATTACGAAAATTAAGACGGATACCACTACGGGCATTCCTAAACCTCCTTTGCGGATGATGGCTCCCAAAGGCGCACCGATGAAAAGAAATCAAACAACTGAGAGAGAGGGTGATTTTTTTGTGCCAGTCGGCTTCGTGTTTCCGGATATTGTTGTCCGCATCTGTAGTTTGATAGCTTTTCATGCTCCATTCGCTGGCCAGTGCCTCGGTACGATCCGCCGCACTACCCAGTGTCTTATCTTTTTCAGCTAAAGTATAGGAATTGAACAGGCTGTCCACATTGATTTTGTTGTTTGTTTCAACTATTTTTGCGGAGTCTGTTTTCGATAATACGATATTGCGATAAGTCGAGGCTTTTATTTCATTATACATACTTCTTCCCAAGCTGTCGGCACGGTGGTTCAGTGAGTCGATGGACTGGCTGATTTCAATCATGTTTTTGCTGTCCGAACGGTCACTTAAAAAGCTTCCATCTACCATGTTGAATCCACCGTCAAATTCGATAATGGTATGTTTCTCTCTGAAGGTTTCACGTCGATAGGGGACATTATTGGATGAAATGGTCTGCGATTTCAGATTTTCGAACTGCTCTCCGTTGTACAGATGTAGATAAAGATGTTGTTTGTCTGCTGTCATCTCCATTTTTCCTTCGGAAGCCCATATAATGTGAGCGTTTTCAAACCCATCTGAAAAGTTGTAGATCAGTACATCTTTTAGCATTCCTGTTTCACGGTCTTTCTGTTTTACATATATATTATACCCCTCAATTTCGTCGTAAAATACACCTTCCGGAATATCCAGTTCTGGTGAAGTTTGCTTCATGGATACAAGTAAAGTAAGCAGTTTGATCTGCGCTTTGGGAATATGACATTTTGAAAATAAAACGAGGTACAACACAGGAAAGTACAAAAATAATCAGTGGACGTATGATCCTCAATAGGGAATACCCGCTGCTTTCATTGACAGCAATTCATATCTTTCACCAAAGTTACCGAATGTCATTAAGGCAGCTAATAAAATTGCCAAAGGTAGGGACAAAGGTATTAAGGTCAGAGCAGAATAAAAGAAGAATTGTGCTAAAACACTCATTTCCAATCCTTTTCCAACCAACTCGTCTACATATCTCCATAAAATTGCATCATGAAGATGAAGAGACAGATGAAAAGTACCTATAAAGAGCATCAAAAGCTCTTTAGGATAAATATATCTAATTTTTATGCGTAGCATTATTTCATTTTGTGCAACTATCAAGGCACAAAAATAGCATAAAAAACGGAGAGCAAAGACAAGTTTTGCATATTTTTATAGAATTACAGTCCACTTACCCTTTTTAGCTTCTCTATTTCGGAATCCCAAAGTTCTTTCGTATCTTCTACTTCATCGGGGGCTGCCCAGTCAATCACTTCCAGCATATAGTCAGAGGTTAGTTCGTTATAGACCATTTTCAATTCAAAATAGGCTTTAGGATCTTCATCATCCAGCCATCGAAAGCGTATAAAACTGTTAACCCGGAAGTTTGTAACTTCAGCTTGCCGTGTTTCTGTTTTTCCCCAATAAAAGGTGAATACTTTGTCTTTGAATGTCACCTTGTCTGCAAACCATGTTTCCAGGCCGGATGGAGTACTGATAATAGACCATACGATGTTACCGGATCCGGCTTTCAACATGTACTCCAAGCGAATTTTTTCTTTTCTCATAGGTTAGCTTTTTAAAGTTTCGGTGGCAAATTAAGCCAAATTTTCTTATTTGCCATAATAAATGCTATGTTTTTTGAAATATTTATTAGCCATATACTAAGCTGTTTTTCTCTTTAAAAACGAATTTTACAAGAAAAAGTTCTCTGAAATGTTGCAAAATTCAAAATAACTTTCTATCTTTGCACCCGCAATTGAGAAATGATGGCGGGATAGCTCAGCTGGTTAGAGCGCATGATTCATAATCATGAGGTCCCCAGTTCAATCACGTCCCGCTACAATGAACAATTTTAGACTGTTGAGAGGCTTCCACTCTTGGCGGTCTTTTTAAAAAACGATGGCGGGATAGCTCAGCTGGTTAGAGCGCATGATTCATAATCATGAGGTCCCCGGTTCAATCCCGGGTCCCGCTACACAAAACAAGGTATTTATGAATTTGTTTCATGGATATCTTGTTTTTCTTTTATTTATATTGGACTTATTTTTCTTTTCATATAGAATCACATTTGAATAATTTTATGTAGATTTGTAGATACAAATCAATCAAAGTTGTAGTTTTTGCTGAATTATGAAAAACGCATCCTATATGGAAGGGAATTTGTGGTTATATAGATTATATTTTAGGGTGGTAATTTTATTATGGCTACCTGTATCCTTATCGGCCGTTGACCTTCCGAATTTAACTTTTCGTACTATTACTATTTCAGACGGCCTGTCTAACAATATTATTAATACTATTTATAAAGATAAAAGAGGCTTTATTTGGTTGGGTACCCAGACCGGATTAGATCGTTTTGACGGTATCAATATGAAAAGTTTTCTTCAGTTTTCAGGACGTACCATTTTTTCCATAGCCGAAACAGATTCTGTTTATTTGTGGGTGGGTACAGATAAAGGATTATGGAAACTCGATAGGAAAACAGACCAAGTGGAATCGGTCACTTTAGATACAAAATCGTTGGAAGTTAGATCAGTCTTTGTAAGCCAGACAGGTCGATTGCTGGTTGGAACCACTCATGGACTTTTTATCTATCAAGAGAGTGCTTTCAGGAAGGTGCTTTTCGGGTCAAATGCTTTGTCTTCTATCAATTTTATCACTGGCATTGTTGAAGGATATAAAGATACTTTTTGGCTGACTTCACAAGGTGGTTTGATTGAATATAATATTGAAACCGGTCAATCGAAAGTCTATACATATCAGGATGATGAGAAATTTGTTAGTTATTTTTCCTGTCTGGCTCTTTTAAAAGAAAAGCTATATTTAGGAACGGCCGGCAGTGGTATGCTTGTTTTTGATATCGGTAAGGCGGCTTTTTCTATTTGTCCTGAAGTGGAAAATGGATATATAAAAAGTATCATTACTGTTAATGATGAGATATGGGTGGGAACAAATGGAAGCGGTATTAGAATAATCAGTGCGTCTACAGGAAAAGAGTTATCGGCTATAGAGCATACTTCGAATGCGGATGCTATTTGTTCTAATGCAGTTTATTCTTTATTGAAAGAGGATGATATGCTTTGGGTAGGTACTTACATGGGCGGATTAAGTTATACTCCAGCTCATGGAAGTTTCTTTTCTGTTTATTCTTATCCAGAGCTTTTTAATTCTTATAATATGAATGTACGTGCTTTTTGGGTGGATGCAGATGGGAAAAAAGTAATAGGCACTCGTGACGGACTTTATTATATTTCTGAAACGGAACAAAGGATAAGGCATTATACACATCGGAATTCCATTTTGCGTTCGGATATAATTTTGTCTGTAAAACCTTTCAATCGGGATTTTTTAATTGGAACGTATGGAGGGGGCTTGTACTTGCTTCACAGGAATACGGGTGAACTTTCCTTTTTTCAATCAGATCAATGTTTTATGCAAGGGTCATTTAATGGATATGAAAGGGATGGAAACAATAAATTATGGATCGGCAGTTCCAAAGGTGTGTATGTATATGATCATTTGACAGGGGAATATGAGGTTTATAACAGTCGTAATTCTTCTTTGTCAGTTAATTCTGTTTTTTCATTGAAGGCAGATTCGAAGGGCAGGATGTGGCTGGGCACAGGAGGGGCCGTTTTTATGTATGATAGGGCTGCTGGGGTATTTAAATCGGATGTTTTTCCGGAGCATGTTTTACCATATACTAAAAGTGTACGATTCATTTATGAGGATAAAAAGAAGAATTTGTGGTTTTGTGATGATAAGGAGGGGGTGGTTAAGGTAGATGAGTCTTTTACGACATTTGAACACATCACGATCGATGATTTCTTACCGAATAATTCTGTGATGAGCATAGTGGAAGATCCTAAGAACGGCGGATTATGGTTTGCTACTCAGAGGGGGTTACTATATATAAAGGAAGAGGAAAATTATCATAAGATTTTTTCGTTATACGATGGCATTCCCGGATATATTTTTAATTCTCCGGTACAGATAACGGATGATAATACAATTTGGTGGGGAAATGAATGCGGATTGGTCTGTTATGATGCGGCAAAGAGCTGGAGTGAGATAGGAACAAAAGAGGTCCAGCCTCCCGTGATTACTTCCATTTCAGTCGCAGGCAGACCTTTGTGCCCGGGAGAGACATTAATGCCCGTTTCTGCTCCATTTATAGATGAGGTGTTTCTGTCTGTAAATGATAATAATATTTCATTCACTTTCTCAGCCTTGAATTATGCAGTGGAGAATACGGATTTATACGAGTATTGTTTGGAAGAATATGATAAGGAATGGAAAACTTTGATGAAAGGAAATCAGGTTTCTTATACAGAACTTCCTGTTGGCGATTATATGTTTAGGGTCAGGGCGGCTTCCAATCCTGCAGCAATAAAAGCGGTAAGGGTGGTTGTTGCCGGAAATACGCCTTTTATAAGATGGATTGTGGTGTTAAGTGTAGTCGTTTGTTGTATTCTTATTTATTTTTACTCCGGGTTATTGGGGAAGTATCGCACAATGAAGGAATATATAAATAAAAAGACGGAATCATCCGAAGAAAATCGGAAAGAAAAATATCAAAAATCAAGGATGGAAGAGAAAACGGCCATGCTCATTATTGGGAAACTGAATGAGTGTATGGAGAAAGATCGGTTATATTTGAATCCTGATTTAAAGTTGCAGGATGTGGCAAAAGTGGTGAAATGTAATACTGGAGAGTTGTCCCAAGTGTTGAATATGTTTATGAATATTGGTTTCACGGATTATGTTAATAAATATAGGATAGACGAATTCATAAAAAGAATACAGGATAAGTCTGCTTCCAGATATACCTTGGTTTCTTTGTCGGAACAATGTGGTTTCAGTTCTCGTACTTCTTTTTTCCGTTCGTTTAAGAAGTTTAAGGGAATGTCACCTGCCGAATATATAAAGGAACATGGGATATTTATTGAGTAGCGTTTGGAATAGAGGCGTTACTCTAGTGATTGGATAGAAGAAGAGAGTTCCATATTTTTTTGGAACTCTCTTCTTCTATTATGCAATTTGTTGATTCATAGTGTTGTATGATCTTTTTTGTCTCATTTAGTAGGTTGGGATTAATCCTGCTTTACAGAATGGTTGAAAAGACATTTCAGTTTCTAATTTTGCTGATAGAAAAATATTTTTATCCATTAAAGAAACTGATATGATTATGAAAAGCAGAACTTTTTTTATTCTTGTTTTTATCTTTTTAGTTAGCCTAGGATGTTTTTCGTGTAAAACGACTGCTACTGATGATTTTTCTATTGATTCGGAAATTGCGTATTGCCGGTCTCAGGCTATGCGGACGCTGGTTTCTATTCCTTCGTTAGATAAAATTCCTAATTCCATGGATTTAGATAGTATTAAATGGCGTTATACACAGGTAGGCTCTTGGACTTGTGGATTTTGGCCCGGTATCCTTTGGTATTTATATGAGGATACTAAGGATAATATGTGGAGGGAAAGAGGGAAAGTAACCGATATGATTGCTCCCTTGGCTTACAGGAAAGCAAAGAGTCATGATTCCGGTTTTATTATGATGTGTAGTTTGGGCAACGGTTATCGTTTGACAGGAAAACCGGAATATAAGGAAGGATTGCTGCATGCCGCAGATTCTTTGGCTATGCTTTATAATCCTGTTGTGGGTACTATTTTATCTTGGCCTGGAATGGTGAAAAAAGAAAACTGGCCGCACAATACTATTATTGACAATATGATGAATTTGGAACTTTTGTTTTGGGCTGCGCGGAATGGAGGGGGGCAGTATTTATATGATATTGCCTGTAAACATGCGGAAACGACTATGAAACATCAATTCCGCAAAGATTATTCATGTTATCATGTAGCGGTGTATGATACGCTGGATGGTCATTTTATAAAAGGAGTTACCCATCAAGGATTGAGTGATGATTCTATGTGGGCCCGTGGACAGGCATGGGCTATTTATGGATATACCATGGTATATCGTGAAACACATGATGTACGTTTTTTGGATTTTGCCCGGAAGGTATCGGATGTCTATTTGTCCCGTATTCCCGAAGACATGATTCCTTATTGGGATTTTAATGCTCCGGAATTATCCTCAGGTGAACCGAAAGATGCATCGGCTGCTGCCATAACGGCCTCTGCCTTATTGGAACTTTCCACCTATATAAATAATAGTGATTCTGCATCTTTCTATCGGAATAAGGCTGTGGAAATGCTTCAGATACTATCTTCTCCGGCATATCAGGCTCGCAATAAAAAAGATGCTTTTTTATTGCATTCGGTTGGGCACATGAACAAGGGATGGGAAGTTGATGCTTCTATTAGTTATGCAGATTACTATTATTTGGAAGCATTGGTACGATTGAAACGTTTGAAAGAGAAACAATCTGTTTTGGCTAATTTATAAAATCATTGTTAATCCGTTCATATTATGAATACACAATCTATTGATATTAGTCTTTATCAAAAAGGGGATATAGCCTTGGAAGATATTTATAAGAAATTTAAGAATTGTTTTATGCGGTATGCGGGCAAGGTGTTATCTAGTGAATTTTATGCTGAAGATGTAGTGCAGGATGTATTTATAGGGTTATTTCAGCAGACAAATTATTTTGTATCTGAGGCTGCAGCCTTAAAATATATTTATGCAGCAATATATAATCGTTGTATTGATTTGGTACGCCATAGGCAGATAGCGCAAAGATACGAGGAAATCTATAGTAACGAAAAAAATAGAGTGGTACATATAAATGGATATAACGATTTGTTGGCAAAAGAGTTTTTTGTGATTGTGGAGAAAAGGATTAATTCCCTTCCTCCTAAATGTAAACAGATATTTATCATGAAATTCCAAAAAGAGTTTTCTAATCCGGAGATAAGCAGAAACTTAGGCCTATCATTGAGAACAATAGAGAATCAGCTATATATAGCTAGGGGAGTTCTTCGTAAACAGACGGATAGATATTTATGTTCTTGAATATGTGAGTGATAGAAAATATTTTTTCTGTCTTTTGAGTGTATTTTATTTTAGATTCGTTTAATAAGTAAAAAAAGAAAATGAAATTCCCATGAGATAAAAAATCACGCCCAAGAGAATGTAAATAGTCAAGCTGAAGTTACCTTTGTATAGTGTAACCCTAAAATGTATCAGTTATGGCAGAAGTGACATTCCCTCAGTTGATACAGCGCGCTTGCGGTATCGACGTCCACCTGAAGGTTGTAGTGGCGACAATTGACGGAGCAGGCATCCAACGCGAGACCCGCTCATTCAAAACCTTCACGAGTTCTTTGAATGAATTGAAAGAATGGCTATTGTCCAATGGTGTAACGCATGTGGGAATGGAGAGTACCGGTGTTTACTGGAAGCCGGTTTATAAGGTTCTTGAAGATTCCATTCCCAATGTTTGGATAGTCAATGCCCGTCACATTAAGAATGTTCCGGGTCACAAGACAGACAAGATGGACAGCGAATGGATCTGCAAGCTTCTTCTGGCAGGTCTTCTCAAACCGAGCTATATTCCTCCCAAGGGCGCGTCAGCTTCGTGACCTGACGCGTTACCGGAACAAGCTTATTCAGCAGATAGCTTCAGAGAAGAACCGTATGATGCGTATTCTTGAAGACTGCAACATCAAGCTTTCAAGTGTAGTAAGTAATACAAGCGGTACGACAGCTACTTCTCTTATTGATATGCTTTGTGAAGGTAAAGTCCTTACTCTTGATGATATAAATTCAGTTTATCACGGTAAACTGTCAGCCAGTCCTGAAGAATTGCTTGAGGCGTGTACCGGTTTTGTTGAAGAGCATCACATTTATCTTCTTCAGATGATCCGAAAGGATATAGACCAGACTCAGACTTTGGTTGATGATTTGTCCGAACGTATAAAGAGACTGTTGTCCAAGTACGAGAATGTCCTTGAACTTCTCAGGGAGATTCCCGGTTTTAGCACCAAGGTTGTAGAGGATCTGGTTTCTGAGATAGGTCTTGACATGTCCCACTTCCCTTCTGAAAAGCATCTTTCGTCCTGGGCCGGTCTTTCTCCGGGCAACAACGAGTGCGGGTAAAAAGCGCACGAATCACTCACGGAAACAAACAGGTAAAGGCGGTAATCACAGAAGCCGCATGGGCGACCCGTACAAAGAATACGTTTTTTAGTGAAAGATACCATCGTATAGCTGCCCGCAGAGGAAAGAAACGTGCCTTGATTGCAGTGGGACATTCTCAGTTGATATCCGTTTATCTGATACTGAGTACAGGGTCCCGTTACCATGAACTTGGAGCACAATATATGCAATCAAGATAGAGCAGAAACGCAAGGTATATTTGTCTTCTGAACTTAAAAAGCTTGGATACAATGTCTCGCTTACTAAAGTTCCACAAGCAGTAACACCCAATTAACAATACAGACCAAAGGCCGACTTTTACTGGAATTACCATAGTCCGAAAATGAAATTGGTCTCAACAGCTAAGCGCCAAAGATTGTGACTTATGTACACGTGTATGAAACTTTTAAATTCTTAGCTGTTGCTATTTGTCATCGTATAATAGCCGCATTTGTGTTTTCATGAATGCTAATCTTTCTTTTGTCAAACCACTCGGTTTTATATCAATTTTAGTATAAACCTGTCCTACTTTATGTGTAGGACGCTTAATATTTACGTATGAAAAAAGGTAGTTTCAAGCAAGAGCTTCAAGAAGATTTAAAACTCTGTGGTCGGTGTTTTTTAGAGAGAGCATATAAAAGAAATCATCTTTGCGAAATAAAAAGAAAAGGTAATTATTTAGGTAGGATAATTTTTAAAGAATGATCCTTTTTGCTATCTTTGTCCATTGAAAATGAATAAATTATATTCTTATGGAATTACAAGATAAATATATCCGCTTTGATTGGGCTGTTAAGCGTCTGCTGCGTCATAAAGCTAATTTTGGTGTGCTCGAAGGATTCCTTACGGTACTGATAGGTGATGAAATTCATATAGTGGAGATTTTGGAAAGCGAGGGTAACCAGCAAACGGAGAATGATAAGTTCAATCGGGTTGATATCAAAGCTCTCAATAGTAAAAATGAGATTGTTATCATCGAGATTCAAAATACGCGTGAGCTGTATTATTTGGAGCGTATCCTGTATGGAGTGGCTAAAGCCATTACAGAACATATCTCATTGGGCGAGACTTATTATAAAGTTAAAAAGATATATTCTATCAGCATTCTTTATTTCGATATTGGTCATGGAACTGATTATCTTTATCATGGGCAGAATATATTTAAAGGAGTGCATACAGGAGACTTTCTTCAAGTGAGTACTCGGGAAAAGGATGCCATTGTGCCCCGTATGCCTTCCGAAATTTATCCGGAGTATTTTCTGATCCGTGTGAATGAGTTTAACAAGGTGGCGGTGACCCCTTTAGAGGAATGGATAGAATATTTGAAGACGGGTATTATCCGTCCTGACACGACTGCTCCCGGATTGGGTGAGGCACGTGAAAAATTGAACTATTATTCAATGACGCCTCAGGAACGCCATGCCTATGATGAACATCTTAGCGCTTTGATGATCCAGAATGATGTTCTTGATTCTGCTAAGTTAGAGGGAAAGATAGAGGGACGATTAGAAGGACGTGCAGAGGGGCGTGCAGAGGGGCGTGCGGAAGGTCGTGCGGAGGGTCGTGAAGAGGGCATTAAAGAAGGTGTTCTTCGAAATGCCCGGAGAATGAAAGAAAAAGGATTCTCTACAGAAGATATTATGGAAATTACAGGATTGACATTCGAAGAGGTTAGTCAGTTGTAATTCCATGTTTGGTTAAATAAATCCACAGGTGGCTTCTTAAGGGGTATCTGTGGATTTTTATTTTACGCAAAGGTTTACGTGCTTTTGTTAAGCTGACTTATATTTAGGTCAGCTTAATCTTTTTTTTTGAGCACATAAATAAACGATTTGTTAACGTGTAATGAATGACACAATGAAATTCCCATGAGATAAAAAATCACGCCCAAGAGAATGTAAATAGTCAAGCTGAAGTTACCTTTGTATAGTGTAACCCTAAAATGTATCAGTTATGGCAGAAGTGACATTCCCTCAGTTGATACAGCGCGCTTGCGGTATCGACGTCCACCTGAAGGTTGTAGTGGCGACAATTGACGGAGCAGGCATCCAACGCGAGACCCGCTCATTCAAAACCTTCACGAGTTCTTTGAATGAATTGAAAGAATGGCTATTGTCCAATGGTGTAACGCATGTGGGAATGGAGAGTACCGGTGTTTACTGGAAGCCGGTTTATAAGGTTCTTGAAGATTCCATTCCCAATGTTTGATAGTCAATGCCCGTCACATTAAGAATGTTCCGGGTCACAAGACAGACAAGATGGACAGCGAATGGATCTGCAAGCTTCTTCTGGCAGGTCTTCTCAAACCGAGCTATATTCCTCCCAAGGAGCAGCGTCAGCTTCGTGACCTGACGCGTTACCGGAACAAGCTTATTCAGCAGATAGCTTCAGAGAAGAACCGTATGATGCGTATTCTTGAAGACTGCAACATCAAGCTTTCAAGTGTAGTAAGTAATACAAGCGGTACGACAGCTACTTCTCTTATTGATATGCTTTGTGAAGGTAAAGTCCTTACTCTTGATGATATAAATTCAGTTTATCACGGTAAACTGTCAGCCAGTCCTGAAGAATTGCTTGAGGCGTGTACCGGTTTTGTTGAAGAGCATCACATTTATCTTCTTCAGATGATCCGAAAGGATATAGACCAGACTCAGACTTTGGTTGATGATTTGTCCGAACGTATAAAGAGACTGTTGTCCAAGTACGAGAATGTCCTTGAACTTCTCAGGAGATTCCCGGTTTTAGCACCAAGGTTGTAGAGGATCTGGTTTCTGAGATAGGTCTTGACATGTCCCACTTCCCTTCTGAAAAGCATCTTTCGTCCCGGCCGGTCTTTCTCCGGGCAACAACGAGAGTGCGGGTAAAAAAAAAGCGCACGAATCACTCACGGAAACAAACAGGAAAAGGCGGTAATCACAGAAGCCGCATGGGAACGACCCGTACAAAGAATACGTTTTTTAGTGAAAGATACCATCGTATAGCTGCCCGCAGAGGAAAGAAACGTGCCTTGATTGCAGTGGGACATTCTCAGTTGATATCCGTTTATCTGATACTGAGTACAGGGTCCCGTTACCATGAACTTTGAGCACAATATATGCAATCCAAGATAGAGCAGAAACGCAAGGTATATTTGTCTTCTGAACTTAAAAAGCTTGGATACAATGTCTCGCTTACTAAAGTTCCACAAGCAGTAACACCCAATTAACAATACAGACCAAAGGCCGACTTTTACTGGAATTACCATAGTCCGAAAATGAAATTGGTCTCAACAGCTAAGCGCCAAAGATTGTGACTTATGTACACGTGTATGAAACTTTTAAATTCTTAGCTGTTGCTATTTGTCATCGTATAATAGCCGCATTTGTGTTTTCATGAATGCTAATCTTTCTTTTGTCAAACCACTCGGTTTTATATCAATTTTAGTATAAACCTGTCCTACTTTATGTGTAGGACGCTTAATATTTACGTATGAAAAAACTCTTCTTTTTAATAGCGGCAAGCTTCTTTTTAACTTCAGTAGATGCGCAGATAACCGAGCGTGAACGTCCTGCCGAATGGCGCATTTAGTAAAAGGCGCACGTTTTATGGACCGTTTCCTTCCTATGCCGGACGGCATTCAGATTAAGGGGATTTGGGGTACGGACAGTGTACTGAATCGTTATGTGGATAATGGAATAGAACTTCCCGGAGTTTCTTTTTGGGGAGGAAATATATTGCAGGATACGGATGGTAAATACCATTTGTTTGTGTGTGGCTGGCCCGAGGATTCTCCGAAAGGGCACATGTTTTGGTCGAATTCTACTGTTTTCCATGCAGTAAGTGATCGGTTGGAAGGACCTTTTAAAATTCAAAATTCTGTGGGAAAAGGACATAATCCGGAAGCGTTCCGGTTAAAGGATGGCCGTGTCGTGGTCTATGTGATTGACGGTTACTATATAGCAGATGGGGTGGACAGCAAGGTGTGGACGTATGGTAAATTCAGTTTTGATTCTCGTGACCGAAAAATTATAGAGGGGCTTTCCAATTTGACTTTTGCCCGCCGTCAGGATGATTCTTACCTGATGGTATGTCGGGGTGGAGGTGTCTGGATCAGTAAAGACGGACTTTCACCTTATATGCAGTTGACTGACAAACGGGTTTATCCGGATGTGGAAGGCAGATTCGAAGATCCCGTGGTATGGCGGGATGAGTTGCAATATCACTTGATCGTGAATGACTGGTTGGGCAGAATTGCTTTCTATCAGCGTTCCAAGGACGGAGTGCATTGGGTGACAGAACAAGGGGAAGCATACGTGCCGGGTGTATCATTCCATAAGGATGGAGCGGTGGAACATTGGTTTAAATATGAGCGCCCTAAAGTTTTTCAGGATGAGAAGGGGCGTGCTGTCCAAATGAATTTTGCCGTGATTGATACCATTAAATGGAACGATCTGCCTAACGATAAACATAGTTCCAAAAATATAAGTATTCCTCTGAATAAAGGAATGCTATTGTCTGTTTTGAATGAAGAAGAGATCACTCCGTCTACTCGTACCATTGAGGTAAAGATTGCTGCCGAATCAGGTTTTAATCCGCAGACAGATGTGGATGTAAAGTCGTTGCGATTCGGTTCATTTACCGAAGTGAATTTTGGACGTGGTTGCAAGCCTGTGAAGACCAAGGTTTCGGGCAAAGATTTGATTGTGGTCTTTAAAGCGAAGGGCAGTGGCATCACTTCGGATGAATTTGCTCCTAAAATGATAGGTAAAGATAAAAAAGGGAATATGTTGTATGGTTATGCCCGTTTGCCATACGTGAATTATCGGCCTGCTCTCCGCCCGTCGCCCTCTGTTTGATAAAGAACAAAGGTGGGTTGAAGGTAGAGATACAGAACTTTGGTTTGTCTGCATCGGAACCGACGGAAGTTGAGGTGATATGCAACGGTTCCAGCCAGGGAAGGATTGCTTTGAAAACATTGCAACCTTATGAGATTGAGTGTCTGATGTTTGATTCGGATATGTTACTATCAGATGATAACGCATCGTATGAAGTGGTATTCTTTCAGGAAGGAAAAGAGGTGGAACGGAATAAATTCTAGAAGATAAGATCATTGTTGATGAGAAAATGGTTAATAGGCTTTTATTTTTGAGTGGAAAATGCTTATCAAACGTATTTAAAAAGAAAAGCATAAAAATGAAAAAGTTATTAGCCTTTTGTCTTATGGTGTGTTGTGCGGTTGCACAGGCTCAGTTGGTGACTTATCGAAGGATTGAAAACAGGTATGCCTCATAATGATGATTATACAGTCCGTGTCCGTGTTCCGGGGGGTGAATGGAAAGACCTGTTTGAATATAATGTGCAGGTGGATATGGATAGGGTACAAGATGCTTCGATGGTACAGTTTGATATGGGCAGTCCTGTGGAGGTAATGGTAAAAAAGAATAATGGAACGATTCATGAGGTAGATATTCGTCCGCAGGTAAATGATATACGCTATGTACAATATAAGAATGTGATTACATTTATGCTTGATAAACCCCGATATCTTTCTGTGGAGTTTAATGGGGATAGGTTGCATAACCTTCATGTGTTTGCCAATCCGATGGAAACGGAGACTTACTCGAAAGAAGAGAAAGGAGTGATGTATTTTGGGCCGGGAGTGCATCGACCTAAAGATTTGCCAAACAATCAGATAAGGATACCAAGTAATACGACGGTTTATTTGGCTCCGGGAGCAGTTGTGAAAGCAAAACTATGGGTGGATAAAGCCGAAAATGTACGTATTGTGGGTAGAGGTATCTTGGATCATCCTATTCGTGGCATTGAAATAACAGATTCTAAAAATGTAGTGGTGGATGGCATAACGGTGATCAATCCGGATCATTACACGGTATTCGGAGGAGGTGCTGTAGGGGTGACAATCAGAAATTTGAAATCTTTTAGTTGCAAAGGTTGGAGTGATGGCATTGACATGATGTGCTGTCACGATGTATTGATAGACAATGTGTTTATGCGTAATAGTGATGACTGCATTGCTTTATATAATCATCGTTGGAACTGGTGGGGCGGTTCGGATAATATCACTGTACAGAATTCCATTCTTTGGGCGGATATTGCTCATCCTATCAATGTAGGTGGTCATGGTGATCCGGAATCCTTGACAGGTGAGACCATTGAAAATTTGATTTTTCGGAATATTGATATTTTGGAACATGATGAAGATGATGTGCCTTATCAGGGATGTATGGCTATAGATGCCGGTGATAGAAACAGGGTGAAGAATATTTTATTTGAGGATATTCGGGTGGAAAGTATTCAAGAAGGAAAATTGTTCCATATCAACATTCGTTTCAATCCTAAATATGACAAACAGCCCGGACAGAGCATTGATGGAGTAACTTTCCGTAATATTATTTATAACGGAGTAGGCGAGAATCCTTCGTTGATAAAAGGGCTGGATAAAGAAAGGATGGTGCGGAATATTACGTTTGAAAATGTGGTGGTTAATGGAGAGAAAATAAAAGGATTTAAAAGGGTTTATCACGAATGAATATATCGAAGGAATAAAGATAAAGTAGAAAAAAACTGTTTATAG
>SCPP01001614.1_pt1 | contig 22844 bp, 31 predicted proteins | sample 6106811 | NCBI WGS metagenome assembly SCPP01 (sample SAMN10720449, study PRJNA508395) | human gut metagenome | isolation source: Participant 2 stool, 15 month | host: Homo sapiens | collected 2018
CATACTTCCAGGACCAGGCGCTTCCAATACGTCACATTGTTCCAGTATATGTATGAACCGGCTTCAATGTATTTAATATGGGATATGCATCAGCAATTGGTGTAGTGCTTATTATAATCCTGGGTATTCTCTCTGCGGTGCAGTTTGTGGCGAGAAGAAAACAGGGAGAGTTGTAAGGAGGCATATGGGATATAAAAAGCAAAACGAAGGTGGGATACCGTTCTGGTTTACGGTGCGCTGACAGTGATCTCGCTGATCTGTATATTTCCAATTGCCTGGATGTGTCTGATTTCCCTGAAGCCGGCTACAGAAAGTATCAGCGGATTTCATTCGATAATAGTACAGGATCCTACACTGGCAAACTTTAAACGTCTGTTTGAAATGATTCCATTGGGGCAGAATCTGTTTAACAGTGTATTTACAACGCTGATTGGTACGGTGACAACTCTTTATTTCTGCGCTTTAGCTGGCTTTGCTTTCGCCAAGTTCCGTTTTCCGGGCAGAAATTTTCTGTTTTACTTTGTGATTGCAACTATGCTGATTCCGCCGGAGGTAGGAGCGGTGCCGCTGTTTATTCTGATGAAGAAGTTTAATCTGATTAACAGCCTGTGGTCACTGATTATTCCGCGTATCGCAACAGCTGTGGGTATCTTTTATATGCATCAGTATATGAGCGATATTCCCGATGAACTGATTGAGGCCGCCAGAGTGGACGGATGTACAGATTTTGGTATTTTCACTAAAATAGTACTTCCGGTCATTAAACCGGCTTTGGCATCATGGGCTGCGATTACCCTGATTGCCAGATGGAATGACTTTTTCTGGCCGCTTTTATATCTGAGAAAATCATCAAAATACACTTATGGTTACTATTTCCCTGCTTCCGGTCAGTGAGGGATTGTCCACTCCGTGGCCGGTTATTCTAGCCGGAACTACGCTGGTTATAATTCCGATTATTTTGCTTTACTTATTCTTGCAAAGGTTCCAAAAATCAGGTATGATGGCAGGAGCAGTGAAAGGATAAATATGCATTAAGCGGCTGCATTTGCTGTACACTGCAGGCAGCCGCTTTTTATGTTTTCAGACATATCATATATCAGAGAGGAGCAGGATAGTGTGGAAAGGATTTCTGTAAAAGACCGTGTTTATGAAGAAGTGCTGGCGCATATTTTAAATGGAGACTATCCGGCCAATACAATTCTAAATGAAAAAGACCTGATTGAAAAATATTCTGCAAGTAAGACGACGGTCAGAGAGGTACTGGTTCAGCTTTGCAGTCAAGGAATATTAAAAAATATTCCCCGGTATGGCTATCAACTGGAAATGATTCATCCGACACAGATTCGTGAATTAGTGGAGTTTCGTAAAACAATAGAACTTGCAGCTTTAGAGGCTGCATATCCTCATATGGGTGAAAATGAATACAAACAGCTGATTGCATTAAACGAAGAGTCTGTGATACATAAAGATGATCTGGATGTAAAGATCCATTGGACTTTAAACAATCAATTTCATCAGCTGCTGTGTTCCTTCAGCAATAACAGCTTTTATAAAAGGCTCTGGCTGATGCCATGATCTTTCCATTAGAGCCTCTAATCAGTATTATTGCAATGTTTGGAACCAAAAACGTAAGACAGATGCCAGAAATCATGTAAATCTTATCGATTCTTTGATGACAGGTGATTTGGAAAAAGCTAAAAATATACTGAGAGATGATATTGAAGAGTATATGCATGAGATTATATTTTAATAGAAAAATCCCTCTGTGGCGAAGGTACCTGTAATCTGCCGCAGAGGGATTTTTAAATGATTTGTATTTTTGTAAAATTAAAACTCAGCCATAGCCGCTTCGTCAGCCACTACGATTACATTATTGTGAAGCTGTAAGATAGAAGCGGGAACCTGAGGGGTTACAGGGCCAGAGAGCTTCGCGGAGGATGCGGGCCTTATCTGCACCGCTGGCAATCAGAAGGATTGTCTTTGCCTGCATGATGGTCTTGATACCCATGGTATAAGCCTGTCTGGGAACATCGTCGATAGAAGCGAAGAAGCGCTTGTTTGCCTCAATGGTGCTCTCTGTTAAATCAACGCAGTGAGTCATTTTGCAAATTCAGAATCAGGCTCATTGAAACCGATGTGGCCGTTGTGTCCGATTCAAAAGCTGCAGATCAATGCCGCCGATATCATCGATCACACGGTTGTAGCGGGCACACTCAATGGCGCTGTCCGGCTCTGTTCCATCAGGAATATTTGTGTTATTTAAGTCAATATTGATATGCTTAAAGAGATTATTATACATAAAATAATAGTAACTCTGATCGTTATCCTTTGTAAGTCCCTTGTACTCGTCCAGGTTTACTGTCTTTACATTGGAGAAATCCAGATCGCCCTTGTTGTACCATTCGATCAGCTGCTTGTAGGTACCGATCGGTGAAGAACCGGTAGCCAGTCCCAGCACGCAATTAGGCTTCATGATTACCTGTGCGGAAATGACATTGGCAGCTTGGCGGCTCATTTCATCATAATTTTTTGCTTTGCAGATTCTCATAATAATATCCACCCTTTCCGTAAAATGAAAATTATTTTTGCAATTTTCTCCATATAGAATAGCATTTTCTCGACATACTTTCAAGGGGAAAAACATATAAATAATGGTAACAGCGGAAACCGGGCTGCCATCTGGGGACAGGCAGACAGGTCTGGGGTGGAGCGATTTGGAAATGGTGCAAGGAGTAGGAAAATGGTGAATTATAGAAGATTGATTTCTTATATTTATGCATATGAAGGAAGCGCAAAGGGGAAAAATATAGGATTTGCCAAGCTGGAAACCAGAAGCGGCCAGTGCAGGTTGAATGTAAATGTAAAAAAGGTTTATTCAGGAGGAAGCGATCTGGGGTGTATCTGCTGGCGCCTGATAAAGAGATTTTTCTGGGTAATATTTTTATTCACAATGGAGCGGGCGAGTTCAGAGCTGTGATTCCGATGGAAAATATTGGAGGATCTGGCTGTGCTATGGAAATCTGTTATGGCCTTTCCGTCCATGAAAAGGAAGAAGACTGGCGGGTGTATAAGACGATTTGGGAGGATGCAGTTACTCAGGCCGCAGAGGTAGATCTGGCAGAGGTAACGTCTCAGAATGTAGGGGATGAGAGCGAGCAGATCCATAGAAAGCTGACGGAACTGAATCAGGAAATTCAGGCAGAGGAGGAACGTCTGGAGGCGGAGAGAGCGAAATTAGTTTTAGAAGAAAAGGAACGGGAAGCGGCCAGGGAGGAGACGAAAGAGCCGGAGGAAGATGAAATACAGATTGAAAAGGCAGAGATGGCTTTAAAAGATGAAAAGGAAGGATCAGAGGCCCCGCATAGCGAAGAAGATGTGGAAGCAGGCGGTCAGGATCATCCGGAAGATAATCAGAGAATGGGAAGCGGTACCCAAATGCTTTTGCAGAACCTAAATAAAGTAGGAAATATATTGGGAATACTGCCGGCCGGACATGAGAAGCCTGTGGAAGAAAAAGAACAGGCCAGAGAGGAGGCAGCGCAGGAGCCATCAGAGCCATTAGCCTCCCATCCGGCTCGCGTTTCTTTGCCTCAGGAGGAGGAATTTCCTTTAGAAAATCCCGAAAAGCTGGCGCGTCTGGAGCAGGAAGAAAGCGCCGGCAGTCCGGAGCTTTTGTGGGAAGCCTTCCGAAAGCGCTATCCCAAGATACAGGCTTTTGACAGTCCGGGTACCATCGAGATTCTCACCATCCGTCCTCAGGATATCGGCCTTTTACCGAGGGAAAACTGGACGTATGGAAACAACAGCTTTCTGCTTCATGGCTATTATAATTACCGGTATCTGGTATTTGCCCGTGTAGGCGATGAGGCGCGCAAACGGGTACGCTATATTCTGGGGGTTCCGGGCCATTATTACAGCAGCGAAAAATATATGGCTTCCATGTTCGGGTTTCCGCATTTTGTTCTTGCCAAAAAACAGCCGGTTCAAAACGGCCGGTTCGGTTACTGGTATGCAGATGTCAGTATGGAAAATACGGACTGACAGGCCATGCATGGATCAGTCGATTCCACGGAGCCTGACGATTCCGGCATAGGGTGATACAATCCGGGCAAATTCCTCCATTTCTTCCCGGGAAAAGCTTTTGCAGGAATCGGGGACAGTACCTGGCCGGACTCCTGATAAGACTGCAGAAAGTATTGTCCGCACCCCTGGATCCATGGCCCGATTTCCTCAAAATCACTTTTATCATGGAGGCTTTTTACAACGGTCGTACGAAATTCAAAGGGGACAGAACCATTTAAAAGAAAACGGATACTTTGGTCGATTCGTTCCAGATTCAGCCCGGTGCGCCCGCTTACATGCGCATAATGGCTTTTTCCTGCTTTGATATCCATAGCTACATAGTCTAAAGCCCTTTTCGCAAAGATTAATGAGCACATTTGGCTGGTATCCGTTTGTATCCAGCTTTACTGCCAGCCCAAGACTGCGGACAAACTGTATAAAATCCTCCAGATCTGGCTGCAGAGTTGGTTCTCCTCCGGTGATGCAGACACCCTCCAATATGTTCTTTCGTTTCCCTAAAAATGTCATTACTTCTTCCTGAGAGCAAAGTGCCTCAGTATTGCGTCCAAGCAGCTCGCTGTTGTGGCAGAAAGGGCAGGCAAAGCTGCATCCGCCGGTAAAGATCGTGGCAGCTACCTTTCCCGGAAAGTCCAGAAGCGTTGTTTTCTGAAGCCCGCATAATTTCATATTGATTGATCCTTCCTTTGCAAAATTTATGATTTTATTTATAATAGGATATTAGGGTCACAAGTCGTTTGACCTCAACGCATATAAGGAGATTGATCGTATGACAGAACAGGAAATTGCTTTGGCAAATGCAAAGGGACTTGAAACCCGCAGACGCCGCTGGGAGCAGAGGAATGAGAAAAAACGTCTGGCTGCCCTTGCGGCAGAGGAGGCTGCAAGAGCAGCCCGCCGGGCAGATGAAGCCTTTATGAAGGAAGCGGTTCGTCAGGCAAAAAAAGCGGCTGCGATTGGAGACGTCCCAATCGGCTGCGTGATTGTAAAAGAGGCCGTATCATTTCCAGAGGCTACAACCGTCGGAATGCAGATAAAACGGTTCTTTCCCATGCAGAAATTACAGCCATAAAAAGAGCCTGCAAAAAAGAGGGAGACTGGCGGCTGGAGGATTGTACGCTGTATGTCACGCTGGAGCCCTGTCCCATGTGCGCCGGAGCCATTGTACAGGCCAGGATTCCCCGTGTTGTCATTGGATCCATGAATGCGAAGGCGGGCTGTGCCGGTTCGGTATTAAATATTCTTAAAGAGCCGGGATTTAATCATCAGGTAAAAGTAGAAACAGGTATTCTTGGGGAAGAATGTTCCTGTCTGATGACGGATTTTTTTAAGGAGCTGCGGCGCAGATAGAGGTATTTTCTCATCAGATATGTTTTTACAATCTGATATTCGTCTCCGAACCGATAGTAAGGGCAGTCCCTGAACTCTCCCCGGATAAAACGAACCATTTCATCCTCGTCCAGATCCTTTGTGCAGACATAGTAGTCGCATTCTTCATCATATTCATAATTCATACAGGTTTCGCAGTTTGCCTGAGCCATGAAAGAGGCCTCCTTTTATGCCGTTTGCGGCAGTTTTATTATCTATAAAATGATATTGTTTTAAATCAGATGCAGTACAGAAGATTATAACATAAAAATATTTCAGATAACATATCCATTTCTTTATTTTACAGTTATAATAGAAGCATAAATGTTTTCAAAGAAGAACAGTCTCAGATCAATTACGGAGGAAGCGGATATGAAGGTAACAGTTGCAATTGATTCATTCAAAGGAAGTCTTTCATCAATGGAGGCAGGGAATGCCGTTCGAACCGGTATCCGGCGTGTTTATCCGGACGCTTTGGTAGAGGTGCGTCCTCTTGCGGATGGAGGAGAGGGGACAGTAGACGCTCTGGCAGCAGGAATGAATGGTGTGATCCGTGAGATTTCCGTAACAGGCCCTCTGGGCGAACCGGTTACAGCCCGTTACGGTATCATTGAAAGCACACATACGGCGATTATGGAAATGTCTCAGGCTGCGGGCATTACGTTGGTGCCTGCGGAAAAGAGAAATCCGCTGTTCACCACTACCTATGGAGTAGGAGAAATGATCCGGGATGCCATGGACAAAGGCTGCCGGCGTTTTATCATGGGAATCGGCGGAAGTGCAACCAATGACGGCGGTGTGGGAATGCTTCAGGCGTTGGGATACGATTTTCTGGATAAAGAGGGAGACAGGTGCCGTATGGTGCGCAGGGGCTGGAAATTTTAAAAACCATTTCTGATAAAATGTGCTTCCAGAGCTGGCAGATTGCCATTTTTATATTGCATGTGATGTGACGAATATGCTCTGCGGCGATCTGGGCTGCAGTGCCGTTTACGGCCCGCAGAAAGGTGCAACGCCAGAGATGATTGTTCAGATGGACCAGTGGCTGGAACGATATGCGGCTTTGGCACGCCAGGCCTTCCCGAAAGCAGATCCAAAGCAGCCGGGAACGGGAGCGGCAGGCGGCCTCGGATTTGCATTCCTTTCATTTACAAATGCAGTGCTGGAATCCGGGATTAAGCTGGTATTAGAGGAAACCCGGCTGGCAGATTATATTAAGGATGCAGACATTGTGATCACCGGAGAAGGCCGCATGGATGCTCAGACTGCTATGGGGAAAGCGCCGGAGGAGTTGCCCGCTTGCAAAACCTTTGGAAGCCGGTTCTGGCTTTTGCAGGCGCTGTAACCAGAGATGCAGCTGCCTGCAACAATGCCGGAATTGACGCCTTTTCCCATTCTCCGCTCAGTTGTGTCCTTAGAGGAGGCCATGGATCCGAAAACAGCCGCATCCAACATGGCGGATACGGCAGAGCAGGTGTTTCGGGTGATGCAGGCGGTGGGGGTTGAGGGCATTGAATGATATGGAATGCCTTACGGCTTAAGATCGGCCTGCCAGTCGGATGCTTTTGGAAGTTTCTGACAGTAAAGATGATAAAATTCTTCATGTGTCAATCGTTCAAGCCACGGTGCAGAAGGACAGCAGGCACCGGAATATTCCTGTCGGCTTTTTTGGGAGGTATGTTCCGGATAAACGATCAGATCTCCATTGGCTGCGTAGAAGGAGCAGAGTTCCGGACACAAAATTTCTTTTGCCATACGGCAGGCAATCGACTGTGGTATCGAGGTACGGGCACAGAAATAGGATGGGATTAAAACAGGTCCTTCTTCCGGTATTTGCAGGAAAGTCTCCTGCCCATCCGCTCGCAGGGCATACAGAGAAGGCACAAGCGCTGTGGCGGCCTGTTTTGGCGTACAGCCTGGAACGCACCAATGGGCATATCGGTCACCAAACTGCGCTCAAAGCCTTTGCAGCCTGACTTCCCCACCGTTCCCAAACGGTTTTACTACGGTTTTTACTGCAGAGTTGTTGATTCATCCAAATGCTAAACCATTCCAGTCGGTCAGAGCGGTGCGTCTGCAGATCTCAGGTTCTCTGGTATAGTAGACCAGAGGGATGGACAGGAACGGAAGCAGAAATGATCCTCGTTCTACGGCATCTAACATCGGGCCGGACTGCAGCGGTATCCAGCTCCGCACAGGATATAACGAATGATTTAGCTTGCAAAGATATCCGTATCTTCAAAACTTCCAGATCTGCCGATACGATTAAATCCGGTAAAATAGCATCCGGGCGAGCAAGATACTCTGACATATGCTCGGGATATCCCAATCCGAAATAGCGTACTTCCAGTTGAATTTCATCAGAAAGCAGGCGCTGAGCCAGCGCATCCAGAAATGTTTTTTCCTGACGATGAAGCACGCAGATGTGGTTCCAGTAAAGCAAGATGTGTCTCATACAAGAGGTTCTCCTTTCCGCAGCAGCGTCTGATATAGGCGCTGTTTTTGGTATTCGGTTTCTAATTGCCGATAGAGGATTTCTTCGGTCGGAGTACGCCTCACTACTGCGGTAATAGCGCCGCCGCTAAGTACGATCCTCTGCTCAGACATAAGAGCAGTATGTGGATCATGTGTTACAACAAGAACCAGTTTGTCCTGTCGGCAAAGTAAATTTAGGGCTTTCTGTTTATCGATCCCGGCATTTTCAATTTCATCAATCAGTACAATGGGGCTGTCGCAAATAAGGGAGATATCCCCGATCATCAGGGCTCTGGACTGTCCGCCGCTGAGCTGGTTGAGGTTTTGCTCAATGATACGGGTTCCGGTGTGATGTCGTTTTCAAGTTCCAGAATTTCTTCGGGTGTGGTTTGTCGGCTGCGGCAGCGGGCGTGGAGCTGCAAAAACTCTTTTACCGTTGTGTCCAGAACAAAGCGCATATTCTGCCCAAGATGGGCTACCATCTGTCCCGACAGCATCTGCCGGCGGGAGCGGGATACCGGGGTTCCATCTAACAGAATTGTGCGTCCAGTAACGGAATCCCCCTGAGCCAGCTGTTCTACATCTTTAATAAGCCGGGACTTTCCGGATCCTGTGTTCCCCACAATTGTGTATAACCTGCCGCGTGCAAGATGGATAGATATAAAGTCTTCTGGCTGTCCCTGCCGGTTGCGTCCGGGAAGAATGGTCAGGTTTTCCATAGCGGTGTCTCCTCTCCAAAGTTAATTTTTCCTACGACTCCCTGTTGAAATGCTCCTCCTACCCGGCGTTCTCCCACACAATAGGAGCAGACACCGCTCGGCATGGTATGGCGAAGTTCGTCTTCTCTGGATCCGCAGTTGGAGGGCTGTTCTAGCAGCCACTGTGCCAAACGGTCGGCTCCATATCCGGCTAGACCGTCTACCGGGAAAAGCGCCGCTTTTGGGTTCAGCTCACTAATTTTCGAGGAAATAATTTCTAGTTCAGCCTGTGAGACCATATCTGTTTTTGTCAGTACCACAAAGTCTGCCTGAGTGAGCATAGGGCCCAGTTGACCGGGTGCTTTACAACTAGCAGTGCAGTCTAGAACGCAGCCTGCTATCATATGTGTGGTAGCAGGTGAACACCGATGGCATAGCCCGGCCGTTTCAATTACCAGAGTATCGCAGCCCTGGCTATTGGCCCAATCCCACAATTCCGGCAAATTGGACACCAGAAAATGATCTGGGCAAATATCTTCGCTGAGTCCTGTGACGCAGGGGAGGTTCATTTCAGCAAATACAGATGCGTCTTCGCTTTGCAGGCAGTCGATTTTGCAGACACAGGGGCCTGCGCCCTTATGCTGCAGCAGAGGAATCAGAGAGCGCAAAACAGAGGTTTTTCCTACTGCTGAGGCTCCAGAAAATAAAAAGATGTGATCTAGCATATGTATACTCCTTCCCGACCATGAGGTTAACTGTAACTTACCATCTGTGCAAAGTCCTTGTCAATATCAGATGAGACTGTCACAGATTCTTTTTTTCTTGACAAAATCATTAAAAAGAATGTACAATATCTGCGAGTTAGCAATGACTAATTATATAAAAATGAGGTGAGGTGTTGGAACAAACAGAACTATCCTGCAAATTAGCACTTTCCGCGTTTTTGTCGGACGTTATATTGCCCGAAAAAGCGTGTTTTCTCAGACCTTTCGGAGCGGACAGATCCTCAGTGATATTCCAAGAGGTATTCCGTCGATCGGACTGATCACTGCGGGAAGAGTCGAGGTTTACTCTGTTGCCTTAGACGGAAAAGACATCCTGCTCAATGAATTGTCGGTTGGGGAGTGTTTTGGAATCTGTAATCTTCTGGCGCGCTTCGAATTGGAAACTGTACTCCGCTGTGCCATAGAAACAGAGGTGCTTTATATTCCCAAATCTGTGCTGCAGGAGGTGATGTCCTGCAACGGCGCTTTGCATTGCGTTTTGCAGCTGTCTGTAGCGAGAAGATCAATTTCTTTGAAACGAATTGAATTGCTTACCATGCAGTCCTGCCGTGGACGGGTGATTGCTTTTTTGCTTGCCGGTCAGAATGAAAACAGAGAAGTTATATTTCGCGGTTCCCGGGAAGATCTGGCACGGCATCTGGGAATCAGCCGGGCAGCGTTGTTTCGGGAATTGGCTGCTCTCCAGTCCGCGGGCGCTGTTGAAGCCTGCGGAAATCGGTTTTATGTCACAAATTTGAGACGGCTGGAAGAGATGCTCTATTACCCATCGAACACCAAATAAACCAATGCAGAAAGGAACATTATTATGAAAAAATTCTTGTCATTTGTTTGTTTTCTCTCTCTGTCCGCAGCCTTGCTTGCCGGATGCACCCTTGTTTCTCGCGATCCTTCTGTTTCTCAGGAACCTTCTGGTCCAGAAGGAGCTTCTGTCAGCCAGTCTGTCCAAATGGAAGCCGCAGAAGTAAATGTTATGGCGCTCAATGGCCCTACATCTATGGGAATGGTGCAGTTTATGACAGAAAATGATGCCAGAACTGAGAAAACGGCCGCTATAATTTTACCATTACTTCTATGACGGATGAAGTTTCTGCGGCCTTAGCTCAGGGACAACGGATATTGCCGCGATTCCTGCCAATCTGGCTTCCATCCTTTATCACAATACAAATGGCGGTGTGCAGGTTCTAGCAATCAATACGCTGGGAGTTCTTTATATTACAGAGAGTGGAGATACCGTTCGTTCGGTTGATGATCTGCGCAGAAAAACCATTTATGCAAGCGGCAAAGGCAATACGCCAGAGTATGCGCTGAATTATGTGTTAAGTCAGAATGGGATTGATCCGGTTCGCGATGTGATAATCGAGTGGAAAAGCGAACCGGCAGAATGCTTGGCTGCGCTGACGGCCCAGGAGAATTCCATTGCCATGCTGCCTCAGCCGTTTGTTACTACTGCCCAGAGTAAAAGCGACCGTATCCGGGTAGCGTTGGATCTGACGGAAGAGTGGAACAAACTGCAGGCAGACAGCGTGGATCCTTCTGCGCTGGTTACAGGGGTTGTGGTGGCCCGCACCGCTTTTGTAAAAGAGCATCCCGAGGCTGTTTCCGATTTTCTGGACTGCTGCCAGACCTCAGTGGAATATGTCAACAGTAACATTGATGAAGCGGCAAAAATGATGGACTCCTATGGAATCGTTGCCTCGGAAGTGGCACAGAAAGCGATTCCCTCCTGCAATATTGTTTTATAGAAGGGAGCGAAATGAAAGAAAAGCTGTCAGGCTATCTCTCCGTCCTGTTTGAACAGAATGTTAAGTCTGTAGGTGGCACTCTTCCTGACGATGATTTTTATTACAAGCGATGACCGGTATGAAGCGCATTGAGATTCTTAGACCCTGGGCAATTTTGTATGGCTTTTTGTATGGCAGGCAGGTGTGCTGGTTTTGGATCAGCAGATCCTGCTGGTTTCCCCTGTTCGTGTTCTGCTTCGTCTGGTAGAACTGGCTGTAGAGTTGGATTTTTGGAAAGCCGTTGCGTTCTCTACGCTGCGGATTACAGCAGGGTTTTATTAGGTACAATGGCAGGCACAATGCTGGCTGGGGTTTCTGCCAGACAGCGCATATTGGAAGAATTGCTGGCACCCTTTATGCTAGCAGTGAAATCAATTCCGGTGGCTTCGTTTATTATCCTTGCCCTGATATTATTTTCTTCCCGTAACCTGTCTGTCCTTATTTCGTTTCTGATGGTTCTTCCGGTTCTGTATTCCGGTATTCTGGGAGGGCTCCGTGCTATGGACAAGCAGATGTTGGAGATGGTGCAGCTGTTTCGAATTCCTACATTTCGGAGGATCCGCTATGTTTATCTGCCACAGATACTGCCCTATTTTCAGACTGCCTGTTCCTCTGCTCTCGGACTGTGCTGGAAATCGGGAATTGCCGCTGAGGTCATTGGTATGCCCACTGGCTCGATTGGCGAGCAGCTTCAACTGGCTAAGGTTTATCTGGATACGCCGGATCTGTTTGCATGGACGTTGGTAATTGTGTTAATCAGTCTGTTTTGAAAGGTCTTTTTGATGCTGCTGAAGCGGGCTGCTCGGTATCTGGAGAGGATGTGAGTTATGCAGGATATTATAATTCGTGGATTGTGCAAGTCTTTTGGAGAAAAAGCAGTGCTGTGCAATGTTTCCGGTACATTGGCAGCCGGGCGTATTACCGGACTGATGGCCCCTTCGGGAGCGGGAAAAACCACACTGCTGCGTATTCTTATGGGACTGGAACGGGCAGACAGTGGACGGATTGATGGTCTGAACGGTCTTTGCATCAGTGCGGTATTCCAGGAGGATCGTTTGTGCAATCAACTGGATGGCGTATCGAATCTGCGTCTGGTGACTCCGGCACTTGGCCGGGCAGAAGCCGCGAATGCTATGAAGGCGGTTGGACTGTCAGACTGCATCGGTCAGCCTATACGGGAACTGTCAGGAGGACAACGGCGCAGAGTAGCGATTCTCCGTGGGCTTTTGGCTGATTATGACTTTCTGATTTTGGACGAACCTTTTAGGGGATTGGATCGGGAAACAAAGCGTCTGGTGATGGAAGATACCAGACGTCGGTGTATGGAGCGGACGGTGCTGCTGGTTACTCATGATGCTGCGGAGCTAGAGGTTTTGGGAGTGACCGAGTTACTGACAGGATTGAAGTAAAAAGTATGGGCATGTCGTGGCATGAGATTTAAATCTCCTTGACAAACCCGCCCCCCAACGCTATACTAAATAGGCAATTCATTTATAACCCAGTCATAAGCTTTCCACGCAGCCGGGGAGATAGCGGTGCCCTGAACCTGCAATCCGCTCCAGCAGGTGATACCTGCCTCGGGCAGAACATTGCGGAGCTGCCTTATGTAAGCGGCGTTGACGTTTGGGTCTTACGCAACGGAATCTCGTGAACCGTGTCAGGACAGGAATGTAGCAGCACTAAGCAGAAGCTCTCGTGTGCCGTAAGGCAGCCTGGATCGAGCTAACTGCATGAGTAACGTCCGTGATGCCTGCACAAAGCAAGGTGCGTGGATTTTATAATGAATATATGAGACCTGAGAAAAAGCAGCGCGGATCTGGCGGTGTATTCTCAGGCCTTTTTCGTTTTTATTTTACACTTGCCCCAATATTCCCTTTGCGCTATAATTACAAAATGGGTATAATATAACCATTCCTGCGTATCAGTGCCCACACGGCCGGTATGCAGAGTCTGACACTCTGAAATGGAGGAACGCAATATGAGAAGAATAGGAATCTTAACCAGCGGTGGCGACTGCCAGGCATTAAACGCTACTATGCGCGGTGTGGCAAAATCCTTATATAATATGCTGGATGATGTAGAGATCATTGGTTTTGAGGACGGTTATAAGGGGCTGATGTATGCAGATTACCATATTATGAAGCCATCCGATTTTTCCGGTATTCTCACTCAGGGCGGAACGATCCTGGGAACTTCCCGCCAGCCTTTTAAGCAGATGCGTGTGCCGGATGAGAATGGTCTGGATAAGGTAGAATCTATGAAGCATACCTATAGAAAGCTGAAACTCAGCTGTCTGGTCGTTCTCGGCGGAAACGGAAGCCAGAAAACAGCCAATCTCCTCAGCGAGGAGGGCCTTAACGTGGTTTCCTGCCCAAAACCATTGATAATGATCTCTGGGAACGGATATGACCTTCGGATTTCACAGTGCAGTGGAGATTGCGACCAATGCCATTGACTGTATCCATACCACAGCCGCTTCCCATGGCCGTGTATTTATTGTAGAGGTTATGGGGCATAAGGTAGGCTGGCTTACCCTTTATGCAGGCATTTCTGGCGGAGCCGACATTATCCTTCTTCCTGAAATCCCATATGATATCAACGTAGTCTGCGATGCGATCACAAAGCGTTCCAAAGCAGGCAAGCGTTTTTCTATTCTGGCAGTGGCAGAGGGGGCTATTTCAAAAGAAGATGCCGGCATGACGAAAAAGGAATTAAAGGAAAAAAAAGAACGGAGTGGTTTATCCGTCGGTTGCCTATGAGATTGGAGCAAGAATCCAGGAGGTGACAGGAAGCGAGGTCCGCGTCACTGTTCCAGGACATATGCAGCGAGGAGGAGAACCTTGTCCTTACGACCGTGTGCTTGCTACCAGACTGGGTGCGGCTGCAGCCAGACTGATTGCAGATGAGGAATATGGCTATATGGTGGCTTTAAAAAATAATGAGATTACCAAGGTGCCTCTCTCTGAGGTGGCAGGTAAATTAAAGACCGTGGATCCTGGATGCTCCATGATAAAGGAGGCAAAAATGGTCGGGATCAGTTTCGGAGACGAATAAGGAGCAGGCCCTATGTCATATATGGCTTTATACCGGAAATGGCGGCCGGTGTCCTTTGAGGATGTTAAGGGCCAGGATCCGGTAGTACAGACACTAAAAAATCAGATTACTTCAGATCGGATCGGTCATGCCTATCTGTTCTGCGGAACCAGAGGTACGGGAAAAACCAGTATTGCAAAAATCTATGCCAGAGCAGTAAACTGTGAGCATCCGATCGATGGAAGTCCATGCAATCAGTGTGCTTCCTGCCGCGCCATTTTAGAGGGAAGCTCTATGAATGTGGTGGAGATTGATGCGGCTTCTAACAATGGCGTGGAAAATATCCGGGATATCAGGGAACAGGTACAGTATCCGCCGACAGAGGGAAAATACAGAGTTTACATCATTGATGAGGTTCACATGCTTTCCATTGGAGCCTTCAATGCTTTGTTAAAAACATTGGAGGAGCCGCCGGAGTATGTGATCTTTATTCTGGCGACAACCGAGGTTCACAAGATTCCGATCACGATTTTATCCCGATGCCAGAGATATGATTTTAAGCGCATTTCTCTGGAAACCATTGCAGACCGGTTAAGAGAGCTGACTCAGGCAGAGCAGATCCAGGCAGAAGATAAGGCGCTAATGTATATTGCAAAGGCTGCTGATGGCTCTTTGCGAGACGGCTTAAGCCTGCTTGATCAGTGTGTTGCCTTCCATTACGGCAAACTTCTGACTTATGAAAATGCCCTTGAGGTTCTGGGGGCAGTGGATTCCAGCGTATTCAGCCGTATGTTCAATGCGGTTGCAGATGGGAGAACCCGCGACTGTATCACAGAACTGGAAGAAATTGTAATTCAGGGCCGGGAGCTGGGACAGTTTGTTACAGATTTCATCTGGTATTTGCGAAATCTTCTTCTGGTTCAGAGTGCAGATGATCCGGAGGGGTTAGTGGATCTGTAGGAAGAGAATCTAAAGCAGCTGAAGGCAGATGCTGTTAAGACAGACGGAAATACCCTTATGCGCTATATACGGGTATTTTCAGATTTGTCCAGCCAGCTGCGCTATGCCAGCCAGAAACGTGTTTTGCTGGAAGTTGCTTTGATCCGTCTGACACACCCGGCTATGGAGCCGGATCTGGATTCTGTTTTACAGAGGATTCATCAGCTGGAGGAACAGTTAGAGGATATAGAGGCCAGAGGAATCAGCGCAGGCCAGGGGACTTATGGAGCGGCAGGCAGTATGGCTGCCTTTGGAACTTGTGGCCTTCCGGGGCAGCCGTCAGCCGGCTCCGATCCTGCAGGCAGTTTGCAGCAGTCCCCTTCCGGTGATTCGGGACAGACGTCTGCCGGAATTTCAATGGGTTCAGCGGCAGAAACCATTTCCCTTCCCAAAGCGCAGCTGGAGGATTTAAACCTCATACGCAATGAATGGGCCAAAATTGTCCGCAGCATCGGCGGCGGAGCCAGATCCTATCTGCGGGATACCGTAGTAGAACCCGGAGGGGAAGGCTGTCTTACCATTGTATTTTTAGACCCTATGAGCTATGATATGGGCAAGCGCCCTACGGTGATTGGAGAATTGGAGCGGAAAGTAGAGGCTGCCTACGGCAAATCCATTTATTTTAAAACAAGACTGGCAGGCCGGGGTGAACGTCTGGATACTATTTACGTTACAAAAGAGGATCTGGAAGAAAAGATCCATATGGATATTACTTACGAAGACTGATATATTTTCATATAAAACAGGCCTGTAAAGGCCAGACAGAAAGAGGAGGAACATCACCATGGCAAAACGTGGAGGATTCCCGGGCGGTATGCCGGGTAATATGAATAATCTTATGAAGCAGGCACAGCGTATGCAGCGCCAGATGGAAGAGACAACAAAGGCATTAGAGGAAAAGGAATATACAGCAGCAGCAGGCGGCGGAGCGGTAACAGTAACGGTTTCCGGCAAAAAGGAAGTAGTTTCTATTAAGCTGGCAGAAGAGGTTGTGGATCCGGATGATATTGAAATGCTGGAGGATCTGATTGTGGCAGCTACCAATGAGGCCTTCCGCCAGATGGAGGCCGACAGTGCAGAGGCCATGTCCAGACTGACCGGAGGACTGGGCGGTGCTTTAGGCGGAGGCTTTCCTTTCTAATGGATTATTACAGTAATCAGATCAGCAGACTGATCGAAGAATTGTCCAAGCTCCCCGGAGTAGGCGCAAAATCTGCTCAAAGACTTGCGTTTCATATCATAAATATGCCTAAGGAGCAGGTAGAACAGCTGGCAGGAGCCATGACCGGCGCCAGAAATAATGTACGCTACTGCAAAGAATGTTTTACACTCACAGACAAGGAGCTTTGTCCAATCTGCAGCAGTACAAAACGCGACCACAGTACGATTATGGTAGTAGAAAACACCCGCGACCTGGCGGCTTATGAGAAAACCGGCAAATATAACGGAGTCTATCATGTGCTTCATGGAGCGATCTCTCCGATGCTGGGGATTGGCCCTAATGATATTAAGCTGAAGGAGTTAATGCAGCGCCTTCAGTCGGATGTGGAGGAAGTTATTATTGCAACCAATTCCAGTCTGGAAGGCGAAACGACAGCAATGTACATCAGCAAGCTGATCAAGCCGACCGGGATCAAAGTGAGCAGGATTGCCAGCGGTGTTCCTGTAGGCGGAGATCTGGAATACATCGACGAGGTAACGCTGCTTCGGGCGCTGGAAGGAAGGACCGAGCTTTAAAATGCCGCTTACGGCAGGGAGATGCATAAGATGGATAAATATGAGTTTAATTTAAGGATTGATCAGATTAAGAAGAAAATTGCCTCAGAAGATTTTGAGACAGCGATGAAGATCGCGGATACCATTGACTGGAGAAGAGTTCGCAATATCAATATCCTGTCTATGGTTTCCGGGGTTTATGAAAAAAATGGAGAATATCAGGAAGCAAAGGATATTCTCCTTCTGGCTTTTGAACGGGCCCCTATGGGAAAGCGCCTTCTGTACAAGCTGGCCGAGCTGGCAATTAAAGAAGGAAGTCCGGATGAGGCAGAGGATTATTACCGGGAATTTTGTGAGCTGGCTCCGGAAGACCCCAGACAGTACATTCTGCGCTATTTGATTTTGGGAGCTAAAGGGAGCGCCGGTAGAGCAGCTGATCCATACTCTGGAGCAGTACTGCAATGTAGAACTGGATGAGAAATGGCTTTATGAGCTGGCAGAGCTTTATAATGCGGCCCATATGGAGCAGCTTTGTGTGATGACCTGTGACAAGATTATGCTTATGTTTGGGACAGGAAAATATGTAGACAAGGCGATTGACTTAAAGGTTCAGTATGCTCCCCTTACAGACTATCAGATGGATCTGGTGGAAAATAAGGATAAATATGAGGCCCGATTGAAGGCTGTAGAAACAGAATATAATAAGAAAAAGCCTATGGTTCTTCCGATTGATGAGGAAGATGCACAGGCAGAGCAGGAAGCAGAGGATGCTTATGTGTATCAGCAGGAAGCAGCCTATACAAAAGAGCCTGAACCGGAAGAGAAAGTTTTAGAGGAGCAGCCAGAGACGGTGTTTGACGACGAAGAAACAGGGGAAGAAGAAGCCTTTTCCAATGCTGTACAGGAGCCTGAAGAGGAACAGGAGCTGTCCTGTGAGGAAGAAGAATCAGAAGCGGACAGTGAGCCGGAGGTGTCTTCTGAGCCGGAAGTTGTTTCCGGCTCATCAAAAGAAGACGAAACCCTCCGTGCACAGCTTCACGAGGCCGAAGCTCAGGAGGATCTTGCGAAGGAAATGTCCCGGCTGGCAGAGGAGCATGGATACAGCGAGGAAACTCAGGCGGCCCAGACACAGGTGCTGGCGGATATACGTCATTTGAAAAAAGGACCGATGTATAGCGGATCAAATCATCTGATGATTGAGGCAGATGAACCGGAAAAGGGGTTTTGAGCTGGCGGTAAAGACATTAAAACGGATTCATCAGGAAACAGGCGCTAAAAATCAGGCTGCAAAGATTACAGGAGCCCGTTTAAATAACAGAGGAATTTTTACTCTGTCAGACAAGCTTACGGGAAAAGACCTGATTATCGAACAGGCCGGAGATATGAATGAGTCGATTCTTCAGGAGCTCAATCAGCTTATGGCAAGAGATGAAACCGGTATGAGTGTGGTGCTGATCGATACCGCAGAGCGTTTGGAGGAGCTCCACAAAACCTATCCGGGACTGGCTAAGAGGTTTGAGTGCATTGGGACCTCTGTGAAGGAGCAGGAGAAAGAAGCAGAGCCGGATAACCGTCCGGTTCGTGCGGTGAGCTTCATGAAGCTCCTGCATCTGCGGCACCTGTCCGCATGAAAAAGATGGTTGAGCAGGAAGCGATAGAGACGAAGGAAATGTTCTTCCGTCCCGTCCTGCGTATCAGGCAGCTTTTCACCCTTCTGAAACGGAAGAAGAGAAGAGGCCGGCAGCACCATCCGAAAAAGCTGGAGAAACAAGAGAGGCTGTACAGGCAGCTAAGCCGGCTGCGGCGAAACGCAGACAGGTAATTCCTCTGGTTCCCGAACCTCCGGTACAGACTGAGAAAGAGCCTGTTTTGGAAGAACCTGAGCAGGAAATGGATATTGATGAGTTTGCAAAATATGCCTGTGAATATGCCGGCAGTATTGACTGCAGTATTTCAGGCAAGAGCATGTTGGCTCTTTATGAACGAATCGAAATTATGGAAGAGGATGGGGAAAAGCTGACAAAGGCTGCTGCAGAAGCGCTGATCGAAGAGGCGGCAGATAAGGCAGAAAATCCGTCATTATTCAAAAAAATGACAGGGCTTTTCTCTTCCAAATATGACAAAGCAGGACTTCTTATTCTGAAAGAGGAGCATTTTATATGAAGAAACAGATTCGTTTGATTGCCCTTGATCTGGATGGTACACTTTTAGATGATCAGAAACAGCTGTCGGAAAATAATATACAGGCTCTGGCGGAATGTGCCCGTCGGGGCATACAGGTTGTACCAGCTACTGGACGCCCGGCAGATGGGGTTCCAAAGGAGCTTTGTGCGATCCCTGGAGTTCGTTATGCCATTACGACCAATGGCGGTGCAGTGGTGGATCTGGAAACCGGAAGGCGGTTAAGCCAGTGCGTTCTTTCTAATGAACAGGCACTTCAGATTTTGGACATAGTCAGACAATACCATGTGATGTATGACCCATATGTACAGGGACGCGGTATTACACAATCCAGTTTTTTTGAACATATGGAAGAATTTGGAATCAGTCCGGCTGTTCAGAAATTGGTGAGAGCTACCAGAGATGTAGTGCCGGATATTTATCAGTATATGGTTGAAACAAAAAACTGTGCTGAAAAGATAAACGTTTTTCTGGCAGATCTTTCAGACAAAGAGATTTTGCGTGAAGAGCTGTCTTCTGTTGAAGGCCTTGCAATCAGCTCCTCCATGTATAATAATCTGGAGATAAATGCAGAGGCGGCGACCAAGGGAAATGCACTCTTGTGGCTGGCAGATCATCTTGGTATCCCCAGGGAAGAAACAATGGCTTTTGGAGATGGTGAAAATGATATTTCCATGCTGAAAGCGGCTGGAACTGGGGTTGCTATGGGAAATGCTTCTGACCATGTTAAGGCTGCTGCAGATGAGGTAACACTTACAAATGAGCAGGACGGAGTGGCAGCTGCCATCCAAACCTGGATACTTAAATAATAAATACCGAAAGAAGTAAGGCATGATAATGGAACACTGGCTGCCCATTGCGGCAGCCGTATTTTTGATAGGAATGGTTTTATATGGCCATCATAGAGGATTTTTGAGACAATGCGTTTCAGTGGGCGCACTGGTACTTACCATTTGTCTTGTGAAGATAGTCACGCCATCAGTGACAGAATTTATTGAGAGCAATCCTCAGATCCACAGCCGGGCAGCCGAGATTATTTTGACAATATCCGGTTGGAATGAATCGGGGAAGGACAACATACAGGCGCCAGCCTCTCAGAGAACAGTCATTGAAGGATTGAAATTGCCCCAGTTTATAAAGGATATGCTGATAGAAAATAATAACAGCGAGTTTTACAATATTTTGGGAGTGGAGCAGTTTGCAGAATATATTACAGCATGTCTGGCTGATATGGCAATCCATGTTGTCTGCAGTGTGCTTATTTTTATTTTAAGTTATGTCCTGATTCGTTTTTTGATTTACTGGCTGGATCTGATTGCGAGACTTCCCATTATATGCGGTTTAAATCAGCTGGCGGGAGCCTTTCTGGGATTGGCTCAGGGGCTTTTGATTTTATGGATTGCAGGCATAGTGCTGAAATTTTTGAAGCCGCACCCATAGGACTGATTCTTGAACAGCAGATTCGCGCCAGCAGCTGGCTTTCGTTTCTGTATCAATACAATCCCCTGGATTTTCTGTTCAGCGGTTTTATAAGAGGAAATTTTTAATAAAGGCTGTATATTTGTGCGCTGCCGTATATTTACGGAAGCGCATATTTAATATATTCACATAATAATATCTTCAATTTAAATAATTCAAGCGTAAACAGCAAGTTTATGCTGCGATCGGCTCTGTTTTTTAAATCACTATATATAGGAATATGTTTGTAAAATGCGCATATATTGTGGTTTGGGCTTGGCCGTAAACTTTCGTTAAAAATTGTTGAAAAAAATGGAACAAATTCCCTTGACATTTAAACGGTAAAATGCTATATTATAGTTCCACTGCGAAAACAGTGGAAATGACTTTGAAAAAAGTTAAAAAAGTTGTTGACAGATACAGTTGCTTGTGATAAGATATAAAAGTTGCTGTTGAGAACAAAAAACAAACAACGAAAAATAAAATAAAAAAGTTGTTGACAAGCAAAACGACTTATGATAAAATATCAGAGTTGCTTGTGAGCGACGACAAAGAAGTTCCTTGAAAATTGAAGATTAAACAGTATGTAAAACCCTGAAAATTCTAACAATTCAAAAGGTTTGGTTTAGACCTTAGGATTTGAGAAAATTCAGAACAAAAACCAAGTAAAACGGTTTAAGATAACATTAGCCAAGCTAAGTAATCTTGAATAAGAATCAACTTTAAACATGAGAGTTTGATCCTGGCTCAGGATGAACGCTGGCGGCGTGCTTAACACATGCAAGTCGAGCGAAGCGGTTTTAAGGAAGTTTTCGGATGGAATTAAAACTGACTGAGCGGCGGACGGGTGAGTAACGCGTGGGTAACCTGCCTTATACAGGGGGATAACAGTTAGAAATGACTGCTAATACCGCATAAGACCACAGCACCGCATGGTGCAGGGGTAAAAACTCCGGTGGTATGAGATGGACCCGCGTCTGATTAGCTAGTTGGTAAGGTAACGGCTTACCAAGGCGACGATCAGTAGCCGACCTGAGAGGGTGACCGGCCACATTGGGACTGAGACACGGCCCAAACTCCTACGGAGGCAGCAGTGGGGAATATTGCACAATGGGGGAAACCCTGATGCAGCGACGCCGCGTGAGCGAAGAAGTATTTCGGTATGTAAAGCTCTATCAGCAGGGAAGATAATGACGGTACCTGACTAAGAAGCCCCGGCTAACTACGTGCCAGCAGCCGCGGTAATACGTAGGGGGCAAGCGTTATCCGGATTTACTGGGTGTAAAGGGAGCGTAGACGGCGCAGCAAGTCTGAGTGAAAGCAGGGGCTTAACCCGGACTGCATTGGAAACTGCTGTGCTTGAGTGCCGGAGGGGTAAGTGGAATTCTAGTGTAGCGGTGAAATGCGTAGATATTAGAGGAACACCAGTGGCGAAGGCGGCTTACTGGACAGTAACTGACGTTGAGGCTCGAAAGCGTGGGGAGCAAACAGGATTAGATACCCTGGTAGTCCACGCCGTAAACGATGAATGCTAGGTGTTGGGGAGCAAAGCTCTTCGGTGCCGCCGCAAACGCATTAAGCATTCCACCTGGGGAGTACGTTCGCAAGAATGAAACTCAAAGGAATTGACGGGGACCCGCACAAGCGGTGGAGCATGTGGTTTAATTCGAAGCAACGCGAAGAACCTACCTTGACATCCCTGACCGGACAGTAATGTCCTTTCCTTCGACAGGGGAGACAGGTGGTGCATGGTTGTCGTCAGCTCGTGTCGTGAGATGTTGGGTTAAGTCCCGCAACGAGCGCAACCCTTATCCTTAGTAGCCAGCATGTAAGATGGGCACTCTAGAGAGACTGCCAGGGATAACCTGGAGGAAGGTGGGGATGACGTCAAATCATCATGCCCCTTATGACCAGGGCTACACACGTGCTACAATGGCGTAAACAAAGAGAAGCGAGCCTGCGAGGGGGAGCAAATCTCAAAAATAACGTCTCAGTTCGGACTGTAGTCTGCAACCCGACTACACGAAGCTGGAATCGCTAGTAATCGCGAATCAGAATGTCGCGGTGAATACGTTCCCGGGTCTTGTACACACCGCCCGTCACACCATGGGAGTCAGTAACGCCCGGTCAGTGACTCAACCGCAAGGAGAGAGCTGCCGAAGGCGGGCAGGTAACTGGGGTGAAGTCGTAACAAGGTAGCCGTATCGGAAGGTGCGCTGGATCACCCTTCTAGGGAAGAATGAAGCAAGGGTTTTATATACCGTTTAGTT
>SCPP01000284.1_pt1 | contig 22811 bp, 41 predicted proteins | sample 6106811 | NCBI WGS metagenome assembly SCPP01 (sample SAMN10720449, study PRJNA508395) | human gut metagenome | isolation source: Participant 2 stool, 15 month | host: Homo sapiens | collected 2018
ACCTATGACGGATTTCATCAGCAGGGCTTGCTCATCATCCAAAACTGCAATCCGTTATCTGCGGTGCTCGTAAAGTGATATTCTCTCCTCACTTCCCGCTTTCAGGGAAGATGATTTTGTTGACAAAGAAGAAAATGACCATAGACACGCCGCCGTTCAAAACCGTCGTGCCGATGTTATAAATAAAGTCCGGCACCAGCAGCCCGGCTACGGCAACCCATACGCAGTTGATGGAGTTGACGATGCAGGTGATGACGCAAGCCAGCACATACCACGCAATCTGCCTAAATTGCCCTTGCTGCGGAACACAAAATTGCGCTGGATCGGAAGTTGATGCACTCGCCAATGACCATGGCGATCATATACGCGCAAGTACGGCAGCCCGCCGTGGGCATCGTAGCCGAGGATGTTCCACTTGAAGGTTTCCCCGAACAGGGTCACATCCACGCCGGGCCAGCCGAAATCCACCACCGGCAGACTGCTGAACGCAGCGGGCAAAATTGCAGCAGCAGATGCTGAACACGGTAATCAGATTCGACACGATGACGAACAGACCGCCCTCGCGCACCCACTTGGCTGCGGCGGGTGTTTAGCCAAAATTATTCCAAAACTGCATAATGCAACCTCCATCAAGCGCCGCGCAGGCATTTTCCATCTGCGCATTCAGCACCACATTCTTAATCGCTTCATAAATCACCGCACAAGACCCAGGATCCAGAAGCCCTGCAATTCCATGACAATGCCGTCCACCATGCCCATGCTGATGGCACCATTCGTCATCTTTGCCAAGGCGCGAAGGGGCATATTGTACTGGACAAAACGTTCAGGTCCGGCTTGCCGCGTTTATAGCTGACATCCAGCAGGATCGTCAGCACGAGCCACACAAGCCAGCCCAGCGGGCTGCGGGCGTGGTTCAGTTCGCCCAAGGTCAGATTGCGGTCAATTTTGGTTTTCCGTTCGATGGGATGCCCCAGCAGCTTTTCAAAGTCCGCATCGGAAACGCTCAGCACGGTTTGATCTTATAATAGCAATCCAAGTCCGCATCTTCATACGGATGCACGGTGGCCGTTCCATGCACGGAGATTCTCTCGCACAGCCGGATATCATCCACGCTTGCGCCGACAAGCAGCTCGTACTCGCCGCCCTCGATTTCCCAGCGGTTAGCCTTGACATTCCAGAAACGGAACGCCTTATCGTCCAGCATGATGGTGATGCGCTGTTTTCACCGGGGGCAAGCGTTACGCGGGCAAAGCCTTTCAGTTCCTTAACCGGGCGGAAAAATTTGCCCATCCTTTTGGAAATATACACTGCCCACAGATTTCCGTTCCTGCCACACTGCCGGTGTTCGTTACGGTAAGGCTGACCCCTGTTCATCGGCGACCATATCGCTGTACGCAAACGTTGTTGGCTCAGCCATGCCAAACGGAGCACTGCTTTTCCGCCGTGGTAAAGTAGCGGTAGCCGATGTACAGCCCTCGCGGTACTCCACATCTTGCGGCGGGTGGCAAAGTCGGCGGCGCTGGGGATGTCGGCGTAGGCCAACGGCCATGTTTCTGCCAGCTTACCGCAGGGTGACCTTGCGGTCAGTGCATCCGCAACGGCGCCCGCCCGCTTCTGCCGCTAAGGCGTACAACAGGGCTTGGCAGTTGTCCAGCCACGGCGTTTCGACTACGCTGCCGCTGTACAATACCGACAATTTTCGGGTTGACGGCCGCCACAGCCTGCAGCAGATCCACCTGATTTTGCGCAAGGCGCAGATTGCTGCGGTCAAGACCCTCACTCTCGGCGATTTCATCCAGACCCATGCACAAAATAACTGTATCCGCCTGTGTCGCCAGTTCGGGCGGATTTCTCTAAACAACATCCGGCTTACCGTGGCGGTCAAAGCCCTGCTGATACCCGATGACGTTCAACTCGGAGTCGATCAGCTTATCCAGCAGCACATCCACCTGTGTCGAGTTCACCATGCTGGAGCCTGCGCCCTGATAGCGCGGATTCTTGGCAAAGTCGCCGATGACAGCCACCTTGGTACCCGCCGCCAACGGCAGCAAAGCGCCCTCGTTTTCAGCAGCACAAGGCTTTCCTCGGCGGCGCGGCGGGCAAGCGCATGATGGGCTGCCGCATCAAACTCGCGCGGGGCAGCGTCCAGCGCAGCCTTGGTATCAAACACCAGCGGCAGCAACTCGACAAGCGGGCGTCGATGTCGGATTCGGTGATTTTCCCGCTTTCCACCGCCGCCAGCAGTTCGCGCACACTGTCCCCGCCGGGCTGGGCATTTCCAGCGTGGAGCCGTTTTCACACCCAGCGCGTGGTCGTTCTTCCGCCCAGTCGGTGATGACCGCGCCATCAAAGCCCCACTCACCGCGCAAAATCTCCATGAGCAGGTGCTTATTCTCGTTGGCATACGTACCGTTCACAAGATTGTAGGACGACATAATGCTGCGGGGATGCTTTGACGGCAATTTCAAACCCGGTCAGATAGATTTCCGCAGGGTGCGCTCGTCCACGATGGAATCGAAGCCATACGCCGCGTTTCCTGGCTGTTGACGGCAAGTGCTTCCGGCGAGCGGCTACGCCCTGGACTGGATGCCGCGAATATCCCGCCGCCAGCTTGCCCGCGAGATACGGGTCTTCGAATACTCAAAGCTGCGCCCGCACAGCGGGTTGCGCTTCATGTTAAGCCCGGTCCCAACACCACCGACACTTCCTGCGCAGCGGCTTCCTCGCCCAAGGCTGCGCCGATTTCCTCCCAGCGCGGCATCCCAGCTGTTTGCAACAGCCGACGCCGTGGGAAAGCAGGTGGCGGGCACGCTGGGATTCAGCCCCAGTGGTCGCTCTCCCCGCCTGCTTGCGCAAGCCGTGGGGACCGTCCGACAGCCAGATCTGCGGGATGCCGTGTTCGGGCATACCCGCGTTTTGAAGGTTTCCGCGCCGGAAAGCAGCGCGCATTTTCTTCAAGGTCAATTTTTTCAGCAAAAGTTCTGTATTTTGCATATATTTTTCCTTCTCATAAAAAAGCCGCATCAACGCAGAGCGGCTTTTATTCAGCAGTTGTTAGAGCAAAGAATGCTTACTCTGCCGCCAGCGTGACCACAGCCTCGTTGATGGAGTAGGTGGTGCTGGAGCCCCAGCCGGAGACGATTTCGTCGTGGGCGGGGATGGTCAGCTGCTTGCTGCCGTCCTCACCCTCGGTGATGGGCACCGTCAGGGCATCGCTGCCGTTCAGGGTCATGGTAAGGGCATCGTCCTGCGCATCCACCAGCGTGCCGGTGATAGAGGCAGAGCCGTCGGCGGCAGTCAGCTGCAGACCTTGTGGGAGTAATCCACCAGCAGCACGGCATCCGTTGCGGTGGGCGTCTCGCCCTGCACCAGCTCATAGCTGCCCGTGTACTGTTCGGTGACCAGATCCTCGACCTGCACTTCAAACGTAGCGGTCGCACCCAGGAAGGCCGTCACGGTCTTGGTGCCTGTGGTGTCGCTGTCGTAACCGGTGAAGGTCAAGCGACCGCCCCAGATGGACTCTTCCGCACCGTTGGCGCGGGTAGCCGTCACAACCAGCTCGCCCGGTTGAAGATGTCGCCCGTGTAGAAGGTGCGCAGGTTGGAGCATCGATCGTCAGGCTCTTGGCGGGGGCATAGGGCTGACCGTAGATGTTGATGTTACGGGTGAACGCACCGCCATAAACGCCATAGCTCAGGCTGGCTTCCATGCTGTATGCGCCGTGGTCGGTGTCAAAGATGAAGACATCCGCATCGGCGCCGCCATCCACATCGGTGGGGCACAGTGCCGTCGGCGTCCTGATTGCCCAGCAGATGAATGACGAAGTTCTTCTCGCCTTTTCATCGTAGTTGTACCAGTAGCCGTAAACATGGGAGATAGAGTCGCCGCCCACGGAGGTGCTGGGACCGCTGAAGGAACCCCACATCGAACCGTCGGTGTAGCAGTACATATCAGACAGCCGGATCCACGAAGGTGCCGAAGCCTTCGGTGTACTGGCCCTCGAAGAAGTAGGCGACTTCTCCGTTCGGCTCCTTGGCTTCCCAGGTTTCCTGCGGGATGGCAATCAGGTCATCCAGCGTCTTGGAGACATACTCGTTGTCGTTGTAGTTCATAACGGGACCATCGGCAGAAGTCTGCGCCGCATCGGGGCAACCTCCGCACTGTCGGCCGAGGGCAGGCTGCTGCTCTGCAGGGAGAAACCGCCCACGCAGACCGCAGCGACCACGACCACCGCACCGGCGGCAGCAAGCTGTTTTCCGGAGGCTTTTGCCTCGCCGGTTTTCGTCTGCTTGCAGAAGCAGGCGATCACGCTGAGCAGGCAGGCAATGAAAGTGCCGACCATATAAAACACGCACAGACCGGCGTTGCCGCCCGCAAAGGTGACATGGTTGATAACATCGGCAAAGACGAAATACAACTGCACAACGACAAGATACAGGGCAATGTTATAAATGACCGCCTGAATCAGCGCGCTGAACGGAACGGAAACAAAGAAGAAAACGAGTGAAGCGGCAGCACCGACCAGCAGCACCACGCCGGCCATCGTGCCGGAGTGACCCAGAGGCGGCCGTGGCCTGTGTGGACAGGAATACAATGCCGGTGATCAGCGCGACCAGCGCTGCGGCAAGCAGAACCAGCTGCCCAGCCCTTTATTTTTCAAGCCTTTATTCATCAGGTTCCACCTCCATCAATTCTTTTGGCGGCACGATTTTTCCGCTTTTCCTCGGAGAAAACGTCCGTGTAGGTATGCAGCACATACATCACGACAGCGGCAACGGCCAGTGCGCAGAACACAACATCGAGGGCGCGCAGGGTCGTCTGCCACCACGGGGCTGCGTCGGAGACGACAACGTCCTCCCGCGCCGGAGCCGCCCATAGAGGACTGCAGCATGATGTAGTACAGATAATGGTTGGAGTCAATGACCTTCTGCAGCAGGTCGCCGTCATCGGTGCTGGTGATCAGCTCGATTTCGGTCGGGCGGGCGGTATCCAGGCAGAAGATGCTGTTGCCCGCCATCAGCATTTCGGGGGCGGAGGAATACTCGGACGCAGTCAGCGCATCGTCGATGATGTAGCCGCCGTAGTTCCACTCGTCGCGCAGGATGCTGGATGCCCTGGCTGGCGGCAGCGTACATAACGCCGATACGGTTGTAAGCGGTCATAACGCCGAGAGAATCGCCCTCAGCCAGAGAACCCTCAAAGGCGCGCATATAGATCTCGCGGATGGCCTGCTCGTTCGCAAAGGTGGAGATGCCCTGACGACCGGCTTCCTGCTCGTTCAGGAAGAAGTGCTTGACCGTGCCGATCAGACCCTTGTTGCGCATACCGCGGAAACGGCTTGGCAGCATAGTAGCTGAGAACGCCGTCCTCGGAGAAATACTCAGAGGTACGACCGGAGTAGGAGAGCGCAGGGTGTCCGCGCCGGGCGCATAGGCGATGGGGATGGACGCATACAGCGCATCCTCGCCGTACATCTCGCCAAAGCGGGTCTGTACATCGTGGTTCCAAGTTGCGCCGACGATGGGCAGCGTAGCCCAACCGGTGCAGTTGCGGCGGTCGCCGTACTTAAACTGACCGTTCATGCCCTCGACCATCGACGATGGTGCAGCCGGGCTTGTTGACAGCCTTGACAGCCTTGATGCCCTTGGAGTCGCCCATGTTGATGAGCAGATCGCTCAGCGTCAGCTGAGAAAGGAAGTCGTTCCACTTCGGGTCGTCGAAGGCAACGCCGATCATATCGCTGAAGTTGATCTTCTCATCCAGCTCCACGCCGAGGTTGAAGTCGGAAACGCTCTTGGCATCGGCTGCCTTGACGTAGGTCTGCATATTCAGACCGTTGTACAGCTTATCGTTGACCGTCAGGGTCTCCAGCGTGGTGGGTAGGTCGTATCCCACGCGCTGCGGGACAGGTAGGTGATTTTTCGTCGTCGTTCGCCCAGTAGTTCACATCGGCGTCGTCGAAGGTGTTCGTGACTTCCACATCGCTGTTGTAACGGGATTTGCGGTACTTTTATCGACCTCGGTGTTGGGCGGTCCAGGTGGCCACGGCGGCGGTGTTGCCGGTGACGACATTGCCGTCCTGATCGATCAGCTTGCCCGCAACGGCGTCACCGCACTTGGCGGCCAGCACATTGTTCAGTGCCTCGTGTGCGCCGTTGCCGACGGCGAAGTAGTAATCGCCCGCATCGAGGATGTAGCCCTTCGCGCCGTTGGCGTCATAGGACGCGAGGAAGTAACCAGGCACATCGACCGTGACAGTCTCGGATGCACCTGCGGCCACGTCGATTTTGTCATAGCCCAGCAGCTGGATCGAGGACTTTTCGACTTTGTTCTGCTTGTCGTAGTCGGTGGGGGACTGTCCGTACAGTTCCACCGTAGCCTTGCCGTCCTTATCGCCGGTGTTGCTCACCGTGACGGTCGCCGTGAAGGTGTCGGTGTCGCTGTTGTAGTCCAGTTTGTCAAGGCTGTACTCATAGGTCGTGTAGGACAGACCGTAGCCGAAGGGGAAGCAGACTTCCTCGGCGTAGTTCCAGCCGTCGGTCGAGGCTTTGGTGCCAACCGTGGAATCGGCGTTGCCCTGACAGAGGATGGTGTCCTCGTAGCGGGTCTCGTAGTAGCGGTAGCCGACGTAGATGCCCTCGTTATAGCTGACAAAGCTGTCGCCTGCCGCGCGGGGCGTTTTGCTGCCGTAGTTGTAGGCGTGCAGACCGAAGTTTTCGGCGCTGGGCGCGGACAGGGAGTTGGCGGCAAAGGTGGCGGTGGTGTGACCGGAGGGGTTGACCTCACCGGTCACAACGCGGATGGCGCCGGGCATACCGTAGAAGCCGGGGTTGCCGACCCACAGCACAGCGTCAACATTGTACTCGTCCAGCCAGTCCATCTCCATCGCAAAGACGGAGTTCAGCAGGACGACGGTTTTCTTGAATTTGCCGGAATCCTTGATTTTCTGGAAGATTGCCTTCTCGTTGTCATCCAGCTCCAGCATACGCTTGCCCTCGTCGTTGACCATCGCAAGGTCGTTGCCCTCGGTGGCAAAGCGGGACAGCGTAACAAACGCGACATCGCCGTAGGACGCAAACGAGTCGGTGACGCTGCCGGTGAACAGCGCCGGGTCATATTCTCCCACGCTGGAAACGCTTCTTGCTTTCGGCGCTTCGGCGGAAGCGTAGGCGTCCAGCACGGTTTGGTTCACGTTGAAGCCGGCATCCTGCAGGGCGTCAACGGGGTTTTCTGGTAATCCTGGTTTGTGGAGGAACCGCCTGCCGTGCTGCGGAACACCGGGTCGATGCTGCCGCGGCCAAAGACCGTGACGTTGCGCTCAGACTCGGAAAGCGGCAGGGCATTGTTGCGGTTGTAGAGCAGCACGCTGCCCTCTTCTTCTTCCTGCTCACAGAACTGATAAGCGGCTTCGATGTACTTTTCGTAGCTTGCATCAGACAGGGTGCCGTCAGCGGAGAACTCCGTGCCGCCGTAAGATGCGCCAGCGCCTTCGATGCCGAGTGCATGGTTGACTTCGCCTTCCTGCTGGAACGCAATAGTCGTTCCGGTCAGGACAAGGTTTGCCACCAGCACAGCCGCGCCGGACAAGCCCAGCCAACGGCGGGACTTGCTTGAGGTTTCCTTTTGTGCCATAGGTTTTCTCCTTCCTAAACTGTCACAGATGAATGATACGATGCGCTTGCTGCCAAGGGCTGTGCACTTCCCTTTGCAGAAACCGTTCATATCTTTTCACAAAGCTATCATAAAGGGAAGCGCTGACCGGGTCAATGCAGTTCAAATGTCAAAACACGGCACAAATTACAGGGCAATACCATAATTCTAAGTGCCGATACGGCGACGAGGTGCGGCAGCTGCTAAGCCAAAAGCGCAGGCAATACGCGAGCATTTTGGCAACGTGAGCTGGCAGTGTACCGACCGCCTTTCGGCAGTCGCTTTTGGGTTATGCAGTTTGTTTTGGCTTTTCCCGCAGAAGGTGACAACTAAGTAAAAATCGAGTCCTCTACAAAGCAGTCTGCCGTGCCGCCGTACAGCTCGGCAATGCTTTGATGCTTTATGCCGTAGCCATGCTCCTCGGTATCCTGCTTGGTTTTGACGATAGCGCCGTCCCGCAGCGTCGGCGGTGCGGGGTGTAGTTCTGCACGCGGATGACCGCCATGTCACGGCAGCGGCTGATGTCCAGTGTGATGACCCGCTTAGACGCATCGTTTACCTGCGTCAGACACTCAATGGCATTGTCCAGCGCATTGCCCAGCAGGGAGTAAATGTGGTAGTGCTTCATATCCTCCAGACAGCTGCTGTCTGCCGAGCAGACCAGCTGAATACCTGCCCGCAGAGTGCCGACTTTTGGGTCAGTGTGATGTCCAGCGCCTTATTCCCGGTGAGATAGCTCAGGTTCAGGTTGTCCATCTCTTCTTCCAGACGAGCGCGTTCCTCATCTGTGGCGTGGGAATACTGCTGTTTCAGGTCATGGTAGCGGATGTTGATTTTTCCATGTCTTTTGCCTGCTCATACTGCTGCTTGTCACATTCCAGCAGCTGCGCCAGCGTTTCATTCTCGTGTTCCAGACTCTTGATGCTGCAATTTGAAAATTCCAGCGCCAGAATCGTGATGGCAAACAGGATGCAGAACGCATTCAGCGCCAGATAGGCGGTCAGGTAGGACGCTGCGCTGCTGTCAGAACATCCTCCAGCACAACGCTCAGGTAGATCGCGGCAATCAGGAAAAAGCCGGGTACAGCACGGTCTTGACATTGTCAAACAGCAGGCGCCCGCGCCGGATGCGCCGGGTGAGCACCGGTAGATGACCAGACAGACCACAAGGTTGCTGAAAAGCAGAATGACAAAGTGGGCGAGCCTGTCCAAGCGCCCATGCTGAAGCAGCCAAATAATGGGCATATACGCCAGCTTGCTGGCAATGTGCTGCACCGCGTAGGCACAGGTTGTATAAAACAGAGCGTGCAGCGGGCTGCAGTCAAAGCTGAACCATATCAGACCAAACAGCAGCGTCGTATACAGCAGCAGTTTTGCCCACTGCGGCAGAAATGTCAGGGTGTCCGTCAGTGCGAAAGCCCCATACACCCGCCGCCAACCGCGGAACGAAGCAGCTGCGGCGCTGCCCCACGGGACAAACAGGCCAGCGCATAGAATCATACCCAGCTGGACTTGCTGGATCAGTATCCAATTTATGACCGGCACGGGTCTTCCCACTCCTTTTTTGCCATATATCGAGAGAATGCTTCGGTGAAGGCGTCCTTGTAGGTGCGCCCGATGGGCAGTGCCGCCCCACCGATATAGACATTCATACGGCTTACCGCCGTGATACAGCGCAGGTTCACAAGATAACTGGCGCTGCATCGCACAAAGCCGTAGGGCGTCAGCTGCGCCGCGATTTCCTGCATCGAACCGCGGTTTTTGATGGTCTCGGTCTTACCGTCCCGCTGCACAGGTTGTACAGCAGGTCGTGCTGGCGTACCTCCACATAGGCGATTTCCGCTGCATCCAGCAGCCGCGTCACGGTGCCGTCCTTGACGACAATGTGCGGCGGCATGACCTTTTGACCGGCACGCTTTTGCAGCGCCTTCAGCGCCCGCGTCAGATACATATGGAAGGAGTACCACTGTATCGGCTTTACAATAAAGCCCAGCGCGCCGACGCTGTACCCGTTCAGCGCGAATTGCTGCAAATTCGTGCAAAAAATGAGGATGACGTCTTGATCTGTCTCCCGGATTTTTCGGCCAGTTCCATGCCGGACATCTGCGGCATATCAATGTCCAGATATAAAATGTCAAAATCACGGTCTTGCGCCGCCAGATAGACTGCCGCGCAGTCGAACTCCTGTACGTTCAGTTCTGTGCCGTTCTCCGCGCTAAACCGCGCCAGTGCCTGTTTCAGTTGGTCTCTTTCTTGTTTTCATCGTCCACAATGCCGATTCGGATCATCGTGCGTTCCTCCCTCCGCGCAAGGATCTATACAAATATGATATACCCCCGAACGCAGCCGCGTCAACCTTTTACGAGCGATCGCCCAATTTTTTCAAGATATTTTCGGAATGTTGCGTGCTGGGTATGGAAGATCCTGACCACCATTTGACCACTACGGTGCAGTCGCACTAGGCTCAAAGTGCCAATGTGAAAAATACACCAAACAAGCCCGGTCGTCTTAACACAATCTTAATACCCGGCAGAAGCAATACCATCTTTAAACGGGCGGCGCTATACTGTATTGTACGAAAATTCTGCTGGAGTGTGATTTTCTTTGCCATCTCATCGGCGTTTAACCTGTAAGCTCAATTACTTTCAGTCCATTATTCTGCTGTTTGCAATGGTTATCCTTATCGGGGCAGTGCTTTTGATGCTGCCAATTTCTGCGCAGGGCATACCGTCACCTTTCCATGAGGCATTGTTTACGGCAACCTCCGCCGTATGTGTTACGGGGCTGGTTGTGCGGGATACGGCTTCTCACTGGTCAGCCTTTGGTCAGGCTGTTCTGATGGTGCTGATCCAGATCGGCGGCCTGGGTGTGATCACAGTCGGCGCGTCTTTCTCGCTTTTATCCGGTCGGCGCATTTCCCTCTCACAGCGCGGGCGGATGCAGGAGGCCATGTCCGCCCCCAAAGTGGGCGGCATTGTGCGGCTGACAGGCTTTGTGATCCGTAGCTCTTTGGTGATGGAAGGGATCGGTGCACTTTGTATGCTCCGGTTTTCTGCCGGGATTTCGGCGTTTCCGGGATATGGAAAGCCATTTTTCATTCCGTTTCCGCTTTCTGCAATGCGGGCTTTGATTTAATGGGTACTCCCGACACGCCTTTTGTTTCTCTGACCGCATATCGCGCCGACCCGGTTATCAGCCTGACGATTTCCGCCCTGATCGTTATAGGCGGCATTGGCTTTCTGACATGGGATGACGTGCGGACCAATCGGCTCCGCTTTCATCGCTATCGGCTGCAAAGCAAAGTTATTCTGACATCGACGGCACTCTTGATCTTGCTGCCAACACTATACTTCTTCTTTTGAGTTCAAAGGAGTCACACCGCAAGGAGCGGCTGCTGCTCTCTGTTTCAGTCCATAACGCCCCGGACAGCCGGTTTTAATACGGCAGACTACGTCCTTGTCCAGCAGCGGGCGCGGCCTTACGATTCTGCTGATGTTCATCGGCGGTTCACCGGGTTCTACTGCTTACGGCGGCATCAAGACAACAACGACAGCGGTGCTTGTCGCCAATGCTTTTGCTGTATTCCGCAGGCAGAAGAGCCCAGAAATGTTCGGGCGGCGGATGGAAGAGAAAGCGGTCCATGATGCCGCAGCCATTTTTACACTGTATCTCGTCCTTTCGCTGACGGGGCATTCACCATCAGCACCGTCGAGGGCTTGCCGCTGTCCGAATGCCTGTTTGAGACGACCTCGGCCATTGCTACCGTAGGACTGTCCCTGGGGTTGACACCGCATCTGGGGATCGTCTCGCAGGGGATTTTAATTTTCTTGATGTTCATTGGGCGTGTCGGCGGACTGACCATGATCTACGCAGCACTCTCCGGCAGCAAAGCAGCCGCGGCTGCCGCAGGAACGAATAACCGTAGGATAAAGAAAGGTAGATCCCATGAAAGCTATTTTATTGATCGGTTTGGGCCGATTTGGCCGCCATATTGCAGAAGAATTAAATAAACTCGGCCATGAGGTCATGGCAGTAGACGAAAACGAGGAGCGCGTCAACGCAGTGCTGAGCATTGTGACCAACGCCCAGATCGGCGACAGCACCAACGCGGAATTTCTGGAGGCGTTGGGCGTCCGCAATTTTGATGTCTGCATTGTGGCAATCAGCGGAAACTTTCAAAGTTCTCTCGAAACCACTTCCCTGCTGAAGGAGCTGGGAGCAAAATGGTTGTTTCCCGTGCGGAACGGGATGTGCAGGCCAAATTTCTGCTGCGCAACGGTGCAGATGAAGTGATTTACCCGGAAAAGCAGCTGGCAAAATGGGCAGCCATCCGTTACGGTTCCGACCATGTGCTGGATTATATCGAACTTGATCACGACCACGCCATTCTGGAAGTGTCTGTGCCTTCTGCATGGATCGGAAAGACCGTTGGCGACATCAATATCCGCAAAAATACAGCATCAATATTCTGGGGAATCAAACGCAATGGAATTGCCGATGTCAACATTGACTCGGACACAGTCCTGCCCGGTGACACCACCCTGCTGGTACTGGGCGAGGGAAAAGCCCTGAGCCGGTGCTTTCATATCTGATCGTTTTCAAGGGAAGTGGTTCATTTGAAAACAGCACTGATGATTTTGCTGTTTCTGGCTGCCGGGCTTTTCTTGTTTTATCGGTGTCCGATGTGATGCGTTCTGGCGCGGCCCGCCACAATTTGAGCGGCAGGAAGGCTTTCGCCGCTGGTAATACAGCCCAAAATATGATATGATACCCTTCAGAAGGGAGGATTTGCCATGAACATTAAAAGCCATCTCCCGATACAGTGAAAGCGCAGGCCGTCCGACAGGCAAAGGATCTTTGATTACCGTGTTGATTCTGGCCGCAGCAACCGGCATTGGCAATATTTTCTGGTATTTCTCTTACCAAAAATATCATATCGGTGTATGTTCTGGGGACATTGCTGACCTCGCTTTTTACCAAAAGCTATTTCTGCGGCTTTTTAAGCTCGTTTTCCAGCGTGCTGCTTTTCAATTTTGTTTTACAGAGCCCCGCCTGACGCTGCACGCATACGAGCGCGGCTACCCAGTCACCTTTGCCATTATGCTGATCGTTTCCATCATCACGGTTACATTGGCGATTCAGAATATCCGCAATGCCGAAGAGAAAGAGCGCGCTGCCGTCCATGCCAAGAACGAACAGCTGCGCGCCGATTTGCTGCGCACGATTTCCCGACCTGCGAACCCCGCTCATCCATTTCCGGCAATGCCTCCAACCTCATCAGCAACTATGAGATGATGGACGCCCCACCCGAAACAAACATTTCTGGACATCTACAACGATTCCATGTGGCTGATCAATCTGGTGGAGGACATTCTTTCCATTTCCCGTATTGAGGATGGAAGGATGAATCTGTCCATCTCCACAGAACTGGTAAGTGAAGTGTTCGAAGAGGCGCTGCGCCATACCAACCGGCACAGTGCGCAGCACGATTACTGTGCAGATGGCCGATGACCTGCTGCTGGCGCGCATGGATGCCAAGCTGGTTGTGCAGGTGTTGATCAATCTGGTGGACAATGCCATCAAATACACGCCCGCAGGGTCACACATTGTCCTTTCCGCTGTGGCGCAGGGGGAAAACGCCGTAATCCAGGTAAGCGATGACGGCCCCGGCATCCCGGATGAAGCAAAAAAAAGTGTTTGAGATGTTCTCCACCGGGGAAAAACGAATCTCGGACAGCCGCCGCAGCCTTGGTTGGATTGGCTCTTTGCCGCACGATCATCGCAGCCCACGGCGGCACCATTACACTGTCCGACAATAAGCCGCACGGCTGCATCTTTACTTTTACACTGCCCCTTGGGAGGTTTCTTTGCATGAATAAACCCTTGATTCTGGTTGTGGAGGATGATGCGCCTATCCGCAACCTGATTACTACAACACTGAAAACGCAGGATTACAAGTACATTGCAGCAGCTACTGCCTCAGAAGCGCTCCAACAAGCAACGATCCATGCGCCGGATGTGATGCTGCTGGATCTTGGTCTGCCTGATTTGGACGGCATCGAGGTGATTCGCCGTATTCGCAGTTGGTCTGCGATGCCCATCATCGTTATCAGCGCCCGCAGCGAGGACAGCGATAAAATCGAAGCCGGACAGCGGCGCGGATGACTATCTGACGAAGCCGTTCTCGGTAGAGGAGCTGCTGGCGCGGCTGCGGGTAACGTTCCGCCGCATCTCGATGCTGCAAAACGCCGCCGGTAGTTCTGTTTTTACCAACGGTGATTTGCAAATTGATTTTGCGGCGGGCTGTGCCACATTGAAAGGGCAGGAACTGCACCTGACCCCCATCGAATACAAGCTGCTCTGCGTCATGGCCAAGAATTGCGGCAAAGTGTTGACCCATACTTATATCACCCACGAAGTCTGGGGCAGCTCCTGGGGCAATGACGTGGCCTCGCTGCGTGTTTTATGGCTACACTGCGCAAAAGCTGGAATCCGAGCCGGATTCACCGCAGTATATCCAGACGCATATCGGCATTGGGTACAGGATGCTGAAAGTGTAAAGAAATTTCGCCGAAGAGGTATAATAAAACTCGCAAAATTGCGGAAAAATGCAAGCGACAACGGAAAAGTATGGAATACCACCGCTATCGCCTGAAGCCTATCCTTCGCTAAACTTTGATTTAGCGAAGTTGTGTATGGAGGGCTTTTACCCTATCGATTTTGGAATCGCAGCGGTTGCTATAGTCACCCCTAGTGAGCAAGACAAAAGCACTTTCCCTTATTTGCAATGCAAATATAAGGGAAAGTGCTTTGTAAGCAAAGTAAGGGCAAAATTCCGCGTTTAAAGCTGTGCAAGACCTGCCGGGTGCCATTCGTCCCGGATGCCGATGTCGGCACAGACAATCACCGCAGAAGGGTGCGGAGCTTGAGCTGTGTGAAGGGGCTTGCAGCTGTCAAACGTCACGGTCAGGTCTGCGCGGACGGCTCCCTCGGCGACCTCACCCGTATCGGTGTTGATGCCGCTGGGCAGATCGACGGCCAGCACGAATGCGCCGCTTTCCGCTGACGATTCATCAGCGTACAGGCAGCCAGCCTGGCCGGGCGAAGGCTGCCGTGAAACCGGTGCCATACAAAGCATCCACGACGGCGTCAAAGGGCTGTGCTGCCAGCGCTGCCATCGCGGCATTTGGTGACCGGCAGGTCTGCCAGGCGTGCATAGTTCGTCATGGCATCGGGCGTTTTAGGGTCGCCCTCGGCCAGCAGGGACGACCACGCGCCAGCCATCTTGGCGGCGGCGCGGGCCATCACAAAGCCGTCTCCGCTGTTGTTGCCCTTGCCGCAGACGATGAGCAACGCCCGCCCAGCGGAAGGCGCGCCCGCAGCTTGGTGTAGGCGGCCAGCCCGGCGTTTTCCATCATTTGCAGATAGGGCAGGCCGTGGGCGTTGCCTGCACGCTCGATTTCCTTCATCTGCGCAGCGGTCACAATGCGGTGCTTCATAATTTGTGCCTCCCTTTATCACGGTATGACATTTTGTAATCAACTGTACAAATTATAGCAGCGCCGTGCCCGTTTTGGGCACAAAGCGGGTCATGTCGGCCTGCTCCAGCGCCAGCAGCTTTACCTTCTGTCAATGCCTCCGGCATATCCGGTCAGGCTGCCGCCGGTGCCAACCACACGATGACATGGAATGATAATGGAAATTTTGTTATGCCCGACAGCGCCGCCCACGGCCTGCGCAGACATGCGGGCCTTCCTGCTTTCCGCAAGCTGCCGCGCGAGCTCACCGTAGGTCACGGTCTGCCCGTGGGTATTTGCAGCAGCAGCGCCACCGCCTGCTGAAACGTCGAGCCAGCCGGGTGCAGCGGCGGCAGAAAGCCCGGCTCCCGCCCGCAAAGTAAAGGTCCAGCCAGCGCCGGGCCTCGGAAAGGACCGGCGTTTCCGTTCGGTATGCTCGGCGGACAGTCCGTCGGCAAAATATTTCGCGCCGTCGAACCACAGCCCGGTCAGCCCGACCTCGTCCGCCGCCAGCAGGATACGGCCCAACGGGGCATCATAATGCTGAATATATGTCATCGTATATGCACCTCACCGGCTGAAAAGCAGGCCATAACGGCCCGCAGCCTTTTATCATTATACCGCATTCCGCTGCAAAGCTCTATCCGTATTTTGCAAAATATCCAAGACTGTTGCCTTTTTCCCGCCAATCCCTATAATCATGGATAATGACAGATAAAGGAGCACTACCATGAAAATTGCAATACCCTATCAAAACGGCCAGGTTTTCCCGCACTTCGGCCATGCACCGCAGTTTAAATTCTACACCATCGAGAGCGGCATGATTTTACACCGAGGTCGTCGAGACCGCGGGCAGCGGCCACAGCGCCGTGACGGCCTTTCTGATGCGCGGCGGCGTTGACACGCTGATCTGCGGCAGCATCGGCGCGGGCGCGCAGACTGCCGTAGCCGGGGCCAACATCAGGCTGTACGCCGGTGTCAGCGGCGACGCCGACAAGGCCGTGCTGGCGCTGCTGGCCGGAAAGCTCGTCCATGACCCACTGCTGTTCACTGCGGCCACCACGACGGTGAGCACCACTGCGGCGGGCATCACTGCCACTGACAAGGAGGCTTGCACCATGACCCTACCGAACGTGCAGCCGCAGCTGCAGAATTAAACCACCGGCAGTGCAACTGCACCCAATCTGTTGTAAAGGTATTTGAGGACAAGCTGCCCGTGGAGGGCGACACCTGCGGATGCTGGCGGCAGCTACGCTGCCGGCATGGGCTGCCTGGAGAGCACCTGCGGCGCACTGATCGGCGCTGTGATGGTGGCCGGCATCCTGACGGAGGGCCGCGGCACGCCCGCTGTAGCACGCGCGCTGGTCCGGAGCTTTGAGCAGCGGTGCGCGCGACTATCTGCAAGGAGCTGAAGGGCGCTGCCACCGGCGTGCCGCTCTGCCCCTGCCCTGAATGCGCGCAATGCCGTGCTGGCGCTGGGCGACGTACCGCCCGACGCCGTAAAGGAGTGAGCGCCGATGTTTTGCCTACGGGAAGCCGAGCTTGCCTGCCTGCGCGCCAGGGACAAGCGGCTGTGTGAGGTCATCGACAAAATCGGGCATGTGGACCGCGTCGTCGATACCGATTTGTTTTCGGCGGTGGTGCACCACATCATCGGCCAACAGATCTCGACGAAGGCGCAGGCCACGATCTGGCAGCGGATGCAGGACGCACTGGGCACCGTGAACGCCGAGACGATCCTGGCTGCCGGTGTTCCCAAATTGCAGGCGCTGGGCATGACCTTCGCAAGGCGGAATACATCACGGATTTTGCCGAGCGCGTCCACAGCGGTGCGTTCGATCCGGAGGGCATCCGGCAGAAAAGCGACGAGGACGCCATCCGCGAATTGAGCGCCCTGAAGGGCATCGGTGTTTGGACAGCGGAGATGATTTTGCTGTTCTGTATGCAGCGGCCCAACATTTTCAGCTACGATGATCTGGCGATCCAGCGCGGACTGCGCATGGTATATCACCACCGCAAAATTGACCGCAAACTGTTTGAAAAGTACCGCCGCCGGTTCAGCCCCTATTGCAGCGTGGCCAGCCTGTACCTGTGGGCCGTGGCAGGCGGAGCGATCCCGGAAATGCGCGATTATAAACCGAAAACCGCACGATAAAAGGCAGCCGACCCGCTGTATATCTGTCAACGGGTCGGCTGTTCTTTATATTTTAAATTTGCCACGGAGTTATAAAGCCTTACCGCGCTGCTTTGCCGGAATTTTGCTGCGCAGCGCCTCAAGGTTCAGCGCGTCGTTCAGCGTCTCGTCCTTCTTGGCAAAGTGGAAGCGGATCAGGTGGTTGACAGGTTCTGAAGAAGCTCGAGCCCGGCACCGCGCCGACACCGACCTTAGCGGCCAACTCCTCGCAGAACTTCAAATCGCTGTCATAGCCGAACTCGGAAATGTCCATCAGCACATAATACGCACCCTGCGGTACGTTGTGGACAAGGCCCAGAGCGTCCAGACCTTTGCAGAACAAATCGCGCTTGTGCGTATTTTTCCAGCAGGTCATCGTAGTCCTGGCCGAATCGCAGTCCCGGATGATGGCCTCCTGCAGGGAGCCGCCGCGCCGACGGTCAGGAAGTCGTACCTTCTTGGCGCGCTCAATGATGGGCGCGGGCGCAATGACGTAGCCCAGCCGCCAGCCCGTGACCGAGTAGGTCTTGGACAGCGACGAGCAGGAGATCGTGCGCTCCCACATACCGGGCAGCGCGGCAAAATAGGTGGGTGTGCGGCGCGTAGACGATGCTCGTACACCTCGTCGGTGATAACATAGACATCATACTTTTGGCAAGGCCCGCAATCAGCTCCAGTTCGTCCCGGGTGAACACCTTGCCGCAGGGGTTCGAGGGTTGCACAGGATCAGCGCCTTCGGGCGTTGGCGGAAGGCATTCTCCAGTACCTCTGGGTCAAAAGTAAATTCCGGCGGCGTCAGCGGCACATAAATAGGCTCGGCCCCGGAAAGGATCGTGTCCGCGCTCGTAGTTCTCGTAGAACGGCGAGAAGATGATGACCTTGTCCCGGGGTTCGTGACCGTCATCATGGCGGCCATCATGGCCTCGAAGCGCTGCAGGTCACAACGATCTCAATTGTTGGGGTCAATTGTCCGGCCCATATAGCGGGTCTGTTTATGGCGCGCCTCGCGGAAGTTCTGCGCGCCCCAGGTGATGGAGTACTGGTGGTAGTCCTCGTGCGCGACCTCGGCCAGACGGTCCAGAATTGCTTTGGCGGGTCAAAATCCGGGTGCCCTGGGAAAGGTTCACCGCGCCGTATTGGTTGGAGATACGGGTCATGCGGCGGATGACGGAATCGGTAAAGCCTGCGGTACGGTCAGAAAGCGGCTGCATTGGTAGATCACCCTGTTGTTTATTCCTATCTGTTTGCTTGGTTACTTTGCATTGTACCGCGGCAGCGCGGGTTCGTCAATGCCGTTCCGCGGAAATTTTGCATTTGGAAAATCGCTGGTATAATAAAGAAAACAGACAAATCGTAAATCGGAAAGGATGTTCCCGATGCCGCAAGATAAATCCTTACAGATGAATCAAACCATCGAAACTGCCATTTTGCAGCTGCAGCAGTCCCCTACCCCGGAGCAGCTGGCCCACACGCTGACCGTCGTCCGCCGCTGTATGCAGGCAGGCGGGCAGTGGATCGTGGCCGTCGAGCCTGTCCCCGGTGGCGGGCAGGTGCAGCCCCGGTCGTGACGACGGCGGACGGCGCAAGCTGGTGGTATGCCTTCACCTCGTTTGACGAGCAGATGAAAAGCCCTGACACGGTGAAATCGACCTTCCTTGCAGACATTGACAAGCTGTTTGCCGCAGCGCTCTCCGCACCGGAAATCGCGGGTATTATTGTAAATCCGTGGCACTGTACACTGCAGCTGGATAAAACGCTGATCCGCATCATCCAGCCGGGCCGTGCCGACTGACGGGAGGATGTAGACGATGAAAATTCAATCTGTTGCTATTTTGGGGCCGGAGCCGTCGGCTGCTATGTGCTGTGGGGCCTGGCCGACAAGGCCGCTGCCAACAGCCTGCAGCTTGGCATCGTGGCGGAGAGTTCCCGCGCCGAGCGGCTGCAGCAAAACGGCTGCACAATCAACGGGCAGGTCTATCACCCGCAGGTCTGGACCCCGCAGCAGGCCCACGGCGTCGATCTGCTGATCGTCGCGCTGAAATATGGGGCACTGCCCGGTGCACTGGGCAGCATCCGCACTATTGTGAGCGAACGCACCGTTGTCATGAGCCTGATGAACGGCGTGGACAGCGAGGAGCTCATCGCCGCACAGGTCGGCGCGGCTCATGTGCTGCCCGCGCTCATCAAGGTGGCTCCCATCGCACCGAGGACGGTGTGCGTTTTGACCCGAGACGACCATCGGCATCATCTACGGGGAGCTGACCGCACCGTTTGACAGTGACCGGGTGCAGGCGGTGCGGGCGCTGTTTGCGGACACGGGCATTCATTTCCGTGTGACCGAGCATATCCGCGAGGAAATGTGGAGCAAGTTCCGGCTGAACGTCTGCAACAATCTCCCGCAGGCGATCCTCGGCGCGGGCGTCGGCTGCTACAGCGACAGTGCCCATATAAAGGCCATCAGCGACGGCCTGCGCCGCGAGCTGGAGGCGATTGCCGCCGCCAAGGGATCGACCTCTCCAAGGCAGCTGCGGCCTCCACCCACGGCAGCACCGTGCCGCCCACCGCGCGCTACTCCACCCTGCAGGACCTCGACGCCGGGCGGCACACCGAAATCGATATGTTCTCCGGTGCGCTTGATCCGCATGGGCAAAGAGCTCGGCATCCCCACGCCCTACAACGAGTACACCTACCACATGATCAAGGCTCTGGAGGAGAAAACGACGGCCTGTTTGACTATACGGCAACAGATGATGTGACCTGCTCCCGGTAATAAGGAGATACTGACGGCCCTTGCGGACGGCTGCATTTTTCCGAATTTTTATTTTGCAGAAAAACTCTCAATAGACGCCCGCGTTGGTACTATTGAGAGTTTTTTCTGCATTTTATAAAAATAATTACCTGCGGCTCTGCGTCGCCTTTTGGCAGTCTGCATTTTGGAAAGCTGTGTTTCTCCTGTCGGCCCTCCCTTCCTGCCGGTTTCCCCGGATGTGCATGATTTTGTTTTCCGTTTTGTATATTATATATAAATTATTACAATTCGTTTCTTTTGTGCTATTTTTGCAGCGGAGAAGATTTCTCGCAATACTTTTTGCTTTTTCGTATACTTTTACGTACTATCGAAGATTCCTGGATAATTTTTGTTCAGAATAAAACTCGCAATACAAAAGGAGAATTTTTCTGTTTTTCTTCTGTTGTCAGAAAATTTCTCTCAATAAGCCTTTTCCCTGCTACTCTCTCTTTTGTCACTGCGCTCTCCCCTGCTCCGCCGGAAAGCCGCGAACTGATTTTTTCACTGCGCAGCATTTTCTCTCATCAGCGCAGAAGAAAACTCGCATTTTGCTGTCTGCTTTGCCCACAGCCGCTTGCGTACTGCGAGTTTTTCGCCGAATTGAGAGTTTTATTCTGCCAAAATCAGCAGAAGAGAACTCTCAGCACAGTAGAATATTTCTCTTTTTTCGGGAAGAAACTCTTTTTCACAGGAATTTTCTCTCAATTCAGCAGAAGAAAACTCGCAATCTACTTATTATATATAAAGAGATAAATTTATAAAATAATAAATAATAATTATAAGAAAAAAAATACAAATGGCACATTTATTTTTATTGCGAGAAGCCGTTGACATTTTCCGCAATTGCGCGTATGCTTAAGGTACTGTATTTGTGGAGGTGTAGGTCTATGTCTGAAAAGCGGAAAAATGACACCATCATTGAAGGCGAATACTATGACCCGGACCTCCCTGCGCAGGAAAACACGCCGCCACAAAAGCACCGCCGCACCCGCTCTGCAGGCAATGTACCTAAGTAAACCCGGCGTCGGAATCGATCATCACCAAGAGTAATGACCTGATCCAAAAGACAAAATATGCCCTGCCAAAGCTGGAGCAAAAGGTGCTGCTGGCGATGATGGCACAGATCAACCCTAAGGAGACCCGGATGCGGACCGCGTTTATTCGTTGAGCTTTTCCGACTTCGGGCGGTTGGCGGGGTAAACATGCACGACAACACCTATCTGGAATACCTGAAGGACACCGTCAAAGTTTGAGGACCGCTCTTCTGGAGCTTGACCCGGCCAGCGACGGCCACCAGTACCTGTCCTGGCTGCAGCGCGGCTCCACCGTGAATGACCGGGACAAGCAGATCCGCGTGCGCTTCAATCCGGAGATCCTCCCCTATCTTCTCAGCTGAAAAGCAACTATACCTCCTACAACGTGGAATATCTGCTGACGATGAACAGCACCTACTCCATGTTTTACGAAATTTTGCTTTCCTACGACAACGGAGACACCGATTACGGCTACAAGAACGGCCTGGTGTTTCAGCCGGTCACAAAAGAGATACTGGACCGTTTCCGGACAAGGCGCAGGACATCCGCGGCTTCAAGTACAAGGTGTTTGACATTCAGGAGCTGAAGGAGCAGCTCTCCCCGCCGGAAAAGCGCAAAGGGACAAGGAAAAGCCGCTGACCGAAAAGTACAGCAACTTCCACGATTTTGAGCGCTACGTCCTGACCAAGGCCAGGGATGAGATCAACCAGATGACAGACCTCTGGTTTGACTATATCCTGGTCCGCATCCGCGGCGGCAGAAAATACGAGCGGCTGTACCTGTTCATCCGCTACAAATCCGCGCAGGAGATGGACGCAGTGCGCCAGCTGCACGCGCAGAAAAGCGCTCGCAATGAGGAAGTCCCGCGCCGCAGAAGGACGCGGAAAACCACCGAGCCGGAACGAAGCGCGGCAGCTGTGTCCGTGGCAGAGCCGCTGGGGACGAGCTGTTTACTATGACGGTGACGCGGGCTGTTCGCGTGCTGGAAAGCAGGGCGCGCAGCCAGACCTTGCAGGAAAAATTTCACCGGAGCTGTACAGTGCGGTGTCCTCGGTGCTGGTATACACGGCGCGTCTGCTGACCAACACCAACAGTGAGAAAAGGGCAAAGCAGGCGCAGGAGACCCGCGACGCGCTGAACCGCATCCTGGCCCAGCAGCACGATTTGACCTGCTGGGCGCTGGGCATGGCGCGGATGATGCTGACCAAAAAGGAGCACGGCCAGCTCAAGTCGCCGCAGTACAACGCGACCATTGTATACAACGCGATGGAGGATATTACGATCATCCCGAGCGGTAGGGACGAGCTGCGCAGCGCTGGTGCAACGAATCATTTCAAGGCAGATCTGTCCGTCTTTGATGAATAAATTTGCCACGGAGTTATAAGACCAAAGGCATAACAAAAGCGTATGGATACCAGGCCCGCAAAAGCTGCGGCGGGGCGTCTATATGCTTTTTTATATAAGAATTTGCCACGGAGTTATAAGACTTTTTCTGCCGCAGAAAGCCCCGCCAAACTGCAAAAGTGCTGTTGACGATGCTGGCAAATGTGGTATACCATACATAGATGAAAACGACATAAAAATAATTTGCCACGGTGTTATAACTACATAATGAAATGGGGAACAAGCGAATGGCTGCAACAGTAATAA